>ENA-UPSB01000317-UPSB01000317.1-bioreactor-metagenome-genome-assembly--contig:-NODE-317-length-84913-cov-37.986189_pt1 | contig 84913 bp, 84 predicted proteins | sample MGYA00238182_ERZ773286 | MGnify/ENA primary metagenome ERZ773286 (study PRJEB29026, sample SAMN07631240) | bioreactor metagenome | isolation source: Switchgrass digestor | place: USA: Dartmouth... | reverse complement strand
GTAGGATTTGAAGATATAGATAGTTTTGAAGGATTTATAGAGGAGAAAGTAGTAAAGTAAGCCCTTTAACAAGTACTGCCATGCTTGATAAAAGTGACTCTTTGTAAATATTTGGAGCGGGATTTTCTTAAATCCCGCTCCATTGTTATTTTTGACTCTAATTTTACATAATGATTGTGATGGATAGGATTGTCAAATAAGCTCTATGAATTTCGAGTAATATTTAGATCCATAAATATACATAACTATAATATTCATATACTTAATATATAATATTAATACCATCAAAGGAGTAAATCGTATATAATTTACAATATATAGAAAAAATTGTAAACATATTTAAATTTTGTTATAATAAATCTAAATGTAGTATTATTTTACTCTCTTTATTGTTCTAATATATGTGAAACAATAATATTATAAAGAAAGGGTGTGAAGGATGAAAACAACCAAATATTGTTTAGTGTTTCTGATTGTTTTTTGCTTAGCAGTAACTTCTTTCAGTGACGAAGCACTAGCATTACAGAGATATTTCAATGACTTTATATGGCCTGTTGATTATAATTCTAGCAATTATTGGATAGGCGCGTTGGATTATTACTATGACGGGGAAGAACATACTAAATACAGAGCTGGAATTGATATATATAGAGAAACAGGCCAGCCTGGAAACATATACGCCATTGCTGATGGTGAGATTGTCTACAAATATGATGGCTGTCCACATAAAAATAATATTAATGACACATGCGGCAAGCAATTTGGGAATCATATAATAATAAAGCATGGTGAGAATTTATATTCTTTATATGCTCATCTAAAACAAGGTTCTTTGACAGGAGCCACAAAAGTTAAAGCTGGCGATAAAATAGCAGAAATGGGAAGTTCCGGCATGAGCAACGGGCCTCATTTGCATCTTGAAATAATAACATCAATATCATTTTCTAACAATGGTTTGGATTATACTATTATAAAAAAGGACAATACGTTTGATTATTTTAAGTATAATACCAACTATCTAAAGAAATATGCTTTTAAGAATGGCTTACTCAATCAAAAAAAGAGCAGGTATTATGAATGGCTTAACGCCAACTATTCAGAAACAAGTGATGGCTATGCAAAATATAAGGGAAATAATCACAATTACAGCGAATGTAAGTGGAATGACAGTGGATATTGCATTTACGGAGAAGAATATCCTATAAAGTTAACATCAATGTCTCCAACTACATATCAATCTGTAAAGGATAATACACCTATCCGTTTGCGTCCCTATGCACCTGAGCCGATAATTAAAAGGCTAAGCAAAGGAGAAGCGGTAACAGTAATAGCAAAGGGCAAAAATTCCAAAGGGAATACTTGGTACTTGCTTGATGATGAAACTTGGGTTTACAGTGAAAATGTTAAAGCTGCAGGTAAACCAGCATTGCCTTCAGGAGTTGGAATTGAAAAAACTGGTTCCAATGAGGCCTGGCTGTTCTGGAAGCCTGCGGTTGGAGCAATTTCCTATGAGGTGGAGTATTTAAGTCCGACTTCTAATGGCTGGAAGACAGATCCGGATTACAAGGATAAAACATCTACCTCGTATAAAACAACAGGTTTAGGGGCCAAGGTATACCAGTTCCGAGTACGAGCAGTTAACTCTGTTGGAAAATCGGACTGGGTGACAATAACTTATGACGGTTCTACAGGCAGTTCCAGGTAGCAATGAGAGAATAGGAAGGGGCTCATAGAAATTGAGCCCTTTTTCTTTAATAAGTAATAAGGGTCAGGCTTGAATAATTCCCTAATTATGTTTCTCGTAATTATGGATATATGTAAACGTGATGAAATGGCTAAATGACCCGAAATAAAGTATAATGAGCGCTTATGTTATGTAATGGCAAGAGGCGACATTTCTTATTATCTACGGCTAAGCTAAAAAGAACTGAGTGAAAAATGATTGTATTAAGACAAAATCAATTTTAGTTTCAGTATTTGAAGGAATATTGTGATATAATGATACTGTACAACCAAACACCAACATATCAAGAGTTAGGGTAGAGATTTAGCTCTATGACCCTATACCAACCTGCAATACGCAAGGTGGTCCAGCTAAAGATCGATAAGGAGGTGAAAATATGAGTATTTCATATCTTCTTATCTAAGGATGAGAAGATTTTTTTACTTATTTTATTATAAGGGGATGAATATATGAATACTACAGGCTTTATTAGAGGTTACATGGCAAAGAATATGGATGCTGAAAGTTTTATCAAAGTGGTTATTACAGCTTTAAGTAGAGAATTTGAAAGAGAAGTAAAATTAGACAGAATAGATGATGATAAATATCTAATTGCAATGGATAGATATAGTATTATTATGAGTAAGAAATGTATAGATGAGATTAAAAGTCCCTATGGAATAGATAAATATATTTTAGAAGAATTTGAGAAACAGGGATTTAATTTTGATAGAAATAGAAGCCAGTATATCCAATACTGTTTTGGGATTTTCGATGGAGTATAATAAATGAATTGGCATTTAGATAACTATGAATTAGATTTATTCACAATAATCTAGTAAAGGCTGGGTCAGGTGGAGATTTAAGCAATAATTGAAATAGCCATAAATAGTATAAATCAAATAAGAAAATTGAATTAATAGAAAGGGGAAGAAGGCTTAGTTGATAATAGTAACCAGAACTGCAAATTCCGCTTTATTCCTGAGGAAAAAGGCAATGAGGACAAAGAAAATACTGTGGACCCAACCGATGAAAGTTGGGTAGTCTACAAGGAAAACGGGAAATATGGTTATAAAGGCTGCTATGGCAATGTAATGATTAAGGCTCAGTTTGACCAGGCTTCTCCGTTTACTCAAGGACTAGCAGCCGTTTGAAACAAAGAAAAGGATGGAGAAGCTATTATTGACACCACCCAGTGTGTCCACTCGGGGTAGCCAGAAGAAGGCAACTGTGTTCACTCAATCCGGCTCTTCAATTGACGATAGCCCAATATTTACAATCATAAAACAGGAAAACGGAACCAACAGAATCATGGATAGCAAAGGGTTATATGTAGACGTATCAGGTGGTAAATAAGATCGTAGATATGGGAATCAAGTTTTTGAAAATCTGCTGTATTGCAGCATATTTCATGATCTGCAGTTTTCAAATGAGCTATACATTTCAGGATATGGGTAAAGGGCCACAGTCACTGCTTTTGTCTTTATCACGTCAGGGACTTATTAATATTCCATTGCTATTTCTAATGAAAGCTATCGTTGGAGTGTATGGGGTGGTGTGGACGCAGCTGTTGGCAGATGGGATCGCTCTGATAATTTCTGTTACTTTGTATCAGAGTCTATACAATATATTAAAAAAGCCAGATATGTAGAAGAAGCAAAGTAATCTAAAATGTTACAGCGATTAAATTGGACTTAATGATTTCTTGGAACAAATTTGCAATTATGATATAATACTAGAAAGGTAACAAATTGGCTTAAAGATTTAGTTATGATTGATGCTGCAAATTACAACTACTATATTTTTTTGCAAATTTAGTAGATACTTTAGAGGTGAGCAATCTTGATTAATTTTAATGTTATACTATTTGATAATTTTGAGGTATTAGATGTTTTTGGACCAGTTGAAGTAATAGGAAAATTATCAGAGCATTACGCTATTAAATATTTTTCGCAATATGGTGGTTTGGTTATAAGCAAACAGAATACACGTATAGAGACATTCTCATTTTCAGAAATATCGCATGGGGGCGTATTACTTATTCCTGGAGGTATGGGTACAAGGAGACTTGTAAATGATGTGCAATTCATTAACGATATAAAAAATATTGCGGGAAATTCAGATTATGTTTTATCTGTATGTACAGGTTCTGCGCTTTTGGCAAAGGCAGGTTTGCTTGATAACAGAAATGCAACAACTAACAAAAAGGCATTCAACTGGGTTAAATCAAATGGAATAAATGTAAAATGGGATAAAAACGCACGTTGGGTTGTAGATGGAAAATACTATACTTCTGCTGGTGTTTCTGCAGGTATTGATATGGCTCTTGGATTTGTGGCTGATATCCATGGAATTGATATGGCAAATGAAATAGCTAATCATATTGAATACTACTGGAATAGAAACAAAAGAGATGATAAATCCTGCCATTTAGTATAGTAATTAGTTATTAAACCACATCCGTAGTAGCACCAAACACGAGAGCATATAAATAACCCTGCAAATCTATAGCTGAGTTAACAGATTAGATAATAGTCATTTTTTCGGGGGTTCAGGATAGATTTATAATTTAGCCTTCAATAAAACCAAAATATAAAGTAAACCGAACAGTAACATTTATGCATAATTAGATTATGCTATAATCTGTTTCGCTTTTTCTACAATTTCTTTTTTGCTTGTAGAATGGATTCTAATAATTCTGCCTGTTCCTTTAGGAAGGATGTGCTGATTTTCGTATTGATATCATTATAGTGGATGCTTTCTCCGTCACTGGTTTTCAACTTATTTCGGAAGGTACTGAGTTGTGCGGTAATTTTACGGTATAATGAAACTATTTCATTTAGAAAATCAGCTTTTTCGCCATCCAGCAGAGGAATGCATTCGTTAAGATATTCTGCAGCACAGCGTCTTGCATCAATCAGATTGAGCAACGTATAATTATTGACACAAAGCCGTCTGTCGATGTTATCCTTTGAATTTTCATTGCTCCATAGCGTATCATTTCTAAGTCCAGCTATCCATTTTTCATAAGCCTGTGCTCCTTGGAATTATCCATCGTAGCATTCTGCCTCAAAGGAATCAACGAGAGTATGCAGTGATGTAATCAGATTATCCAAATCACTTGACTTATCTTTTTTCTCGCCAAAGTGTATAATCAGGAATGGCCAAAAGTCACTTACAAGATAATTCTTGTTTTCATTCAGGTATTCTTTATCAAAATGTGTTCGACAGTAAAAGACTTTGCCGTTTTCACTGTAGCCAGTAATCACTCCCCATTCGGGAGCAATACTAAGTTAATGGCGATAATAGGCTTATCGTTTTCAATGTCTCTTACTATATTTTTTCGCTCATCAATGCGGTAGTCCTTTTCAATTCTGTCTGCCCAAATCTGTTCGTATCCAATAGCGTTAAAAAGAATACTTGAGTAATCAAAGGCGACCAATGCATCAGTTGCACTCCAGTCCCATGCTTCGGTAAAGGCGATACGATAGTAAGTTCCTGACATACCCATGATCTGCTCATAAGTATAGGGTTCGCCCATGTAACGGAGTGCTGCATAGATTGCTCCCGCCCATGTGCAGTCCATGCCAGTTTCCATTCGAGGGTCATGATACCTGGTAATATGCAGGTTGAAGTATCTTTTAGATATAGTTCTGTATGGTCATCGGAATAGCATAGCGTTTCATTTTCTGCGCAGCTGATGACATGTACTCCTTTTGCGTTCAGGTAAATAATAGTTAGATACTCAGGGTCATCAGTACTCGGTGAACTTGGAAATGTTTCATGATTCACATGGATTTCGTTCCATCTGAAATAATCATAATGTTTCATTTTTATTACCGTAATAAGCACCAATGATCTCAAATGATGTATCTGCCTTGAACTTTTCATCATTCAGATCGATAGTAATAAGCTCATCCTGCAAAGCATAAGTAAAGAATGTCCCGTTGGGAGTCTGATATTTAAGGGTTAGAACACCTATTTGTTGGATGTCTAGTGATATGTCTAAGTATTGAGGGTAACAATTATATTCAACCAGCTGCCGTTTACATGGTTGTTTACTATCTGTGTCACATTAGACTCTTTTTCTCCATCCGAATATACTGCACTTAATATTATTAATTTCCTGGGGATTAAAAGAGAATCAGTTGAGGTCTCGAGGATTTCGGAAATAAGAGGGAGCAGCGAGGTTTCAAACAAACATTAACAAATTCACCTCCATAATTTGGTATTTTTAATTTAATTATAGTGAATTTGCAGTTGAAAAGCCATAAAACATAGGTGAAAGATTATTATTGATTATAAACCTCAGGTTGACTTTTCGTCATGCTCATTGAATTGTGGATTGATAGATGGTATAACTAAATAATATCCAGGGAAATAACCACAACGATGTTTTGATACATTTTCTGTAGATATTATTTGATTAATATATTGGATGTGTTATAATACAAAAAACTAAAGGAATGCAAATTAATGGAAAATACTTTATAAAAATTTTTTTATCTTAGCTAGGTTTATTAAGTGTACTCCAAATATTGACAAAGTGCCAAAAATAAAAACCTCCAATGATATAATTAAGTTAGTTCTGGTCAGCCAAACTTAAATCAAAGAAGGTATCCGTGTGAATAATAATAGTTTGTCACATGTAAAATGGGATTGTAAATATTACATAGTATTTGCACCGAAATACATGAGGTAAATAATATATGGAAATTGACCTTATACTTAGTAAATATTTAAATGTAAAAGGTATGGTTATGAATAAAAATGTAGCAAAATCAATACATGATGTATCCTAGTTATGAGTTAATTGGATAGCTACAATATAAATCAGAATGGTATGGCAGGACATGTCATAAAATAGACAGATATTATGTAAGCAGTCAATTGTGGATAAAAAAATGAATATATAAAAAGCTTATCAATAAGTGAATGGACATGCCTTAAATGTAATACATTCCATAACAGGGATAGAAATGCAGCAATTAATATACTCAATAAATGGGGAGTGCCAAAAGAAATATACCTTGAGTGCATGGAAGCGTATTTGAATAAAGAAACAGAGTATGGTTGGTATTTATGCCTTGATGGAGAGAAAATAGTAGCAGGAATGGGAGTAATTGAGAATGACTTTCATAACCGAAAAGATTTGACCCCAAATGTATGTGCAGTTTATACAGAGAAAGAATACCGATGTAAAGGAATAGCAGGAAAGCTACTGAACTATGTAGTGGAGGATTACAAGTCAAAAGGAATTTCTCCTATATATCTTGTGACAGACCATACAGGTTTTTATGAAAGATATGGCTGGGAATTTTTATGCATGGTTCAGGGAGATGGTGAATCTGAGATGTCAAGAATGTATATACATAGATAAACACTTGATATTTGGCAGCAAGTAAAATAAACGTTAATATTAATTATTTTAGGAAGGTGATTAATATGCCATATACTGAGATATATCATTATATAAAAGAAACTTCAGGATTTTACTGTTGGGAGTATCGGAGTAAATTTAATGAATTAAGTAGACTATATATCCTAAGTGGCGGGTACCAGAAAGGATTCCCAATACTGTAAATGTAAGCATAAGAAAAGAGGATGAATATTTGCCAGAAATTATAATATCTGAAAAAGATGCTAGTAATATGACTAAAATAAAGCTTAAAAGCATAATTCTTTTTTTGATAACAACATTATTCCGAAGTCCGTTCAGATTATTGTTGAATGGAATTATTCACCCAACCATTATACTTACAGTAATGAATGAATTGCGTCTCAAAAGAAAAATTTGTAGATGTACTTCAATATTGGTCTTATTTAATTGCAACCCATAAGACCAATATATTAATATTAAAGGGGAAATTGCCAGAACAGAAGGATTTATTGCTTAGTAAAATAGATAAGGCTATAGAAGAATATGATCAAAGAAGGACTAGGAACAATGAGATATATAAATGGAAGAACTGGCCTTTGGAGTAAACAATGCTTTCCAATCAAGCTTATACCAGCAGAGAAGGTTCTGTGGTGCGTAATGTGTGGATTGCAACATTATAAAGGAAAGGTGAAATCATGAAACAGCTTATAAAACCTATGAAACTAAATCCAGGAGATAAAATTGCTACAATTAGTCCATGTTGGGGTGTTGCCGGAGAAAAAGATGCTATTTGGAAGTATAAGATTGGAAACTACGTCTAAAGGAAATGGGTTTAGAGGTTGTAGTAGCGCCTAATTCCATGAAAGGCGAAGAGTATTTGCAGAACTATCCTAAAGCTCGTGCAGAAGATGTTTTATGGGCATTCGAAAACAAAGATATTAAGGCAATAATTGCTAACATTGGCGGTAACGATAGTGAAAGGGTATTACCATATTTGAAAGCAGATGTCATAAAAAACAATCCTAAGATATTTATTGGCTATTCAGATGTAATGAATCTCCATTTATTCTGCTATAAAGCGGGGCTTTCTACCTTCTATGGTCATAATTTACTGCCTACATTAGCTGAAACACCTAATTTTCATCCGTATAGCAGATATTGGTTTGAAAGAGTCTTATTTAGCAATAGACCCATCGGAAAAATTAATCCCGCAGAAACCTTTAGTTGTGATGAAAATAATTATTTCGATAAAAGCTATGCGAAAACTTACCATAAAGAAACAGGCTATTTATTGATTCAAGGTAGCGGTAAAGTGCAAGGCAGATTGCTTGGCGGTCATACGGGAATCAAGAGTTTTCCTGGACTCATGGTGGATGATTTTGCAGAAAAAATACTATTTATTGAAGATATACCGGAATTTTTCTCCCCAAAACATCTTGCAGATTTTGCGGATTGGCTAGGAAATATTGGTGCTTTGCAGAAACTCAAGGGTATACTTATAGGCAAACTATGTGAATATAAATCCTTTGATGCTCATTAATCAGAGCTTTTAGAAATAGTTAATAATAAATACGGTTTAACTGATTTACCTACTATGGCAAATATGAATTTTGAACATACTTCACCTATTTGTATTTTACCATATGATGCTCTGGCAGAAGTAAATTGCGAAAATAAAAGCTTTTCGATTATAGAAAGCGGAGTAGTATAATAGTAATAGGGTCATAATAGGGGTCAGGCTTGAATAATTCCCTAATTATACATATTTGCAATACTTGATGCAGGAGGTGGAAAATGGAATTATCGGACGAAGTCAAAGCTGTAAGTAGAATGCAGCATTATATCGCTATGCATTTGGACGAAGATATCACGCTGGATGCTATTGCCAATGTTGCTGGTTACAGTAAATATCATGTCATTGGGATTTTAAATGATGCTATTGAGAACTATCCCTTTGAAAGGTTCGGATGTGAAAGATCTGATGATGCGCCATATCTGGGGGTTGGCGCAAAGGCAGAAACAGGAGCGTGAGCAGCTGTTCCGGTAAAGAAGTTAGCAAAATAGTTAAAAAATAATGTTTTGTTTCAACAATAAGGTACTTTGCGTTGTAGTTAAGTAGAGTGCCTTTTGCTTTTTGCACCCTATTTTTTTTATTCCACATAAGTCTTTAATATGTGTTTATATAAATATGTGGAATTAAAAGCCAGTAATTTAGATAGGAAGAAGAGAAAGCAGAAATAATATGTAACAAAAAACTAATAACAACTGCAGAAATCAAAAAAATGGTGACATATTAATTGCTGCTATAATCAACCTTACATCAATATGTTATTATATTATAAAGAACTGTTAACGGTTACACTTATAAAAGGAGGAGAAATTTGATGAATAAAACTATGAAATGTATCGTCAAGACCAATGCTGGTCCTGGAAATCTAGAAATGTGGGAAAAGCCAGTTCCTGTACCAGGGCCTGGAGAGGTACTCATCAAAGTGCATTTAGCTGCCATCTGTGGCACTGATATTCATATAAAGGATTGGGAAGAATTTGCTGCAAATCGTATCATTCCCCCTATTATTATAGGACATGAATTCTGCGGAGAAATTGTTGCAGTTGGCCATGGAGTAAGTGAAGAACGAGTTGGGCAATTGGTGTCAGCTGAGAGCCATATAGCATGTCACAGATGTTCTTTATGTTTGGATGGGAAGGAGAACTTATGCCTTAATACAAAAGCTATTGGTGTTCATATAGATGGCTGCTTTGCTGAATATATAAAAATACCTTCAGAAAATGCCTATGTCTGCAATCCAGCTATTTCTGAAGAGATTAATGCAATACTGGAGCCATTGGGCGTTGCAGTTCATGCTGCAACTAAGGTGAGTATAGGAGGAAAGATTATTGCAGTGACTGGTTGCGGTCCTATAGGTCTTATGGCTACTATGGTAGCGAAAAGACTCGGAGCTAGCAAGGTGATTTGCGTGGAACCTAACAGCTACAGAGCTGCAGTTGCATATAAAATGGGAGCTGATGTCGTTTTAAACCCCAAGGAATGTAACATTGTAGATGAAATGCGCTATGAATGTGAGGGTATTGGACCAGATGTTGTGTTAGAATTCTCTGGTAATATAGAAGGAATTCAGGCAGCGACTAAATATATTCGTGCAGGCGGTGAGATAGTGGTTGGAGGTTTACCCAATCATGAAGTCCCCATCAATTTCACAGAAACGTTTTATCGAGGGGTAAACTTGTATGGACTTAGTGGACGCGAGATGTATCATACCTGGAAGGTTATGAACGGATTGCTTAACTCTGGTATGGATGTATCTGATTGCGTTAGCCATATTCTACCCATGGAGGAATATAATAAAGCATTTGAGCTATTAGAGTCAGGACAAGCTTTGAAAATATTATTAAGACCTTAGAATTTTTAAAAAAAGGATGGATGTGAAAAGTACAATCTATTTGACAATGTTTTTAAATGCGCCCGGTCTGGTGAAATTTAACGAAGTATTAATTATAGAAGAAATGCTAAATAGTTTTTTGATAGATTAGATTTTAGGATAATAAAGCTTTCAAATTATTCATTTAGTGTAGTGATGAAGATGAATTTACAATTATTTGTATTGAATCAGTGCTTTAGCAGAAAATAAGAAATTTGTAATAAATGATAATTATTTATATTATTTAGAAGGAATTTCCTGTTTTATGAAAAATATAACCATAAAATTAAACTTCAAAGTGACACAAGAAGTAGGATGCTTTTATACTAAAAGAAGAGCTTATCAGAAGTAATATAAGGTTTATATTTTTTTAAATATAAATTTTGATAAATTTGCGAGGTATAAGCTATGGAAGGATATAAGCATCTAAAAGTGATAGAACAAAGACTTTTACTTAGGCAGCTTAAAGATGCCAGATTATTGGATGAAGTTAATTCTGCATTAAGCGAGGGGTTTGAAGTTATAGACATAATACCTATACTGGAGCGAGTCAGTGGTAGTTTTGGGGCCAGACCTGGAGTCTATGCTCGTAAAATTCTATTTGTTTAAGGCCTACAGAAAAGAAAACACAGATAAGTTATAGAATTGTAAGAATGGAAGGAGATTACATTCATAACTTGAATGATATTTTAAAGCAAGAAATCCAAAGAGAGAATCAGCTTTTAAAGGTTATACCCACGAATGGTTTTGTTAGCTATGAAATTGACGTTCATGCTGAAAACGGAGCTTACAAAGCAATTAAACACACATTATCTATGATATCAAAATAAGAAGTGGAGTAAGAAGGAAAATATAAAATAAGGGAATTATTCAAGCCTGACCCCTTAGATGTTCAGAAGCTTGTCACAGATTGCAGCTGGAAGAATATATTATTATTGAACAGGTTTATTATATTAATTGGAAGGATGTGTCTTTATGGCAGTAATCAATGTAACACCCGAGATGGATATTACTGCTCTAATAAATTCTAACAATGTAAATGAAGGAGATGTACTTCTTCTTGAAGAAGGCATATATTTTCAAACTGTTGCCGTTATAAAAAGCAATATTAGAATTGTTGCTAAAGGTCCAGGGGTCATATTCGATGGCAGAAGTATTCTACTTGATGCTTTTATACTTCCGGATATGGTAGGAGTGATGATAAAAGGTGTCAATATAAGGCATTATAGAGCTAGCGGAATATTAATTGAATTTGGATTAGGCCATAGAATAATTAATAATAAAATCAGCAATATGCTTGAACATGGCATAGAGGTAATGGGTTCAAGCAGCAATTTAATCTGGAAAAATAAAATCTGTAATTGTCATGATGGAGTGTTATTGATTTCAGGCAGCACCAATAACTGGGTTATAGATAATATAGCCAAAGATTGCTTTGAAGATGGCTTTGAATCGGTATTAGGACCAGACAGTAACAATGCATTTATATCTAATAAAGCCATAAGAAGCAGATTACATGGTTTAGATGTATATGGTAGTAATAATCTGATACTAAATAATATATTATTAGATAATGGCTTAGGAATAATAATAAATCAGGGAAGTGGTTCCATAGCCATTGGGAATATGATAAAAGGAACCAAGCATGACACCTATATTATTTTTAATGGATATTTCAATCATTTTGTAGGGGAAAACAATATGGTATGCAATCGCAGAGTAGGCATAGAGAATAATGGTCAGTTCAATGTGTTTATGAATAATGAAATATCGTATAATGGAGATACAGGACTTTTACTTGGTTCTACTTCTGTACTGAATTTTGTAAAGGATAATAAGCTGGTATGCAATATTCCGGAGAATATAGATGATAGGGGCATTGATAACTGGTTTTTGAATAATAAAGAAAAACCATGCGAACCATGCCAATCGCCAGTTGATGTTTGTGGGGAGTGCCCTAGCTGAAATTTATGGCTTGTTTTAGTTATAATTGCATAAGCATGAAATTAGCTTATCTACAGTGTTTCCCGGCAATGTATTATTTGCTGAAATATACTTTTAACGATTAATATGCTGGGATATACTGTATTTTTTTACGTGTATATGGTTTAAATATAACTAAATTATTGACATAGAATTAGTTGTCATATAAAATAATTAACATGAATAATTATTTCATATAGAAACTAATAAAAGGGAGGAACATATATGAAAGAGGAAAAGGGAGCCCGTCTGTTGTATTCATGTTTAAATATGAGAAGGCAATTAAATAAATTAATAAGTGACGGAAACCTTTCTCAAGGAGAGTATTTTGTTTTAAGAAACCTATGGATTTCCAGTAATGATTTATCAAATGAAGACAAGAAGGGATATGTTAAAGCTGCAGATCTATCTGATAAACTCGAGTTGTCACGTCCTGCCATTACTCGTATCCTCAATAATCTCGAACATAGAGGGCTAATTACTAGAAACATTGATAAAAAAGATAGAAGAAGCATTAATATTGAATTAACTCAAGCAGGTATTGAGGCAATTGAAAATGCAAATAAGAGGATTTTAAGCATTGCTGAAAGGATTGTTGCATCATTAGGCGACTTTGAGGCTGATAAATTGATAGAATTAATCGATAAGCTAACAGAAATATATAAAGAAATACTCGAAGAGAATGAGGTCGGAAAGGATGAATAATGGCAGTAAGGAAAAATCAATAAAATTGATTGTGCTTTTACTAATTACTGCTGTGGTTTCTGGAGGTATATGGTATATGTTCAAAAGATTTGAACGAGGAGCTTATATGCAAAACAGATTAGTAATTGGTGGAAATAGCAACATCAAGCTTTTAAGGAAGCTGAATGATAACTGGACGTTGCCTGAGGAGTACATCTTGGAAACTATAGAGGTTGATGGAATAACAATGGAATGGGTTAAGAAAAAGGGTACTAATCCAGACAAGGCAATATTACAGCTGCATGGTGGAGCTTATAGCCGCTCATTGGAGGACAATGGCATAACATACCGTCGTTCAGCAGTACAATATGCTAGGCTAAGCGGAGCAGGAGTATTGACTGTTGATTATCGGGTTGCTCCAGAACACCCTTACCCAGCAGCACAGGAGGATGCAGTTATGGCGTATGAGTGGCTTTTAGAGCAAGGTTATGTACCGGAACATATTATTATAGTAGGTGATTCGGCAGGTGGAGGGCTTGCACTTGCCACTGTTCTTTATTTAAGAGATAATAACATGCCAATGCCTGCAGCTTTAATAACCATGTCTGCGTGGACAAATCTAAATTACAAGTACAGAACCCCTGCATATGTTGGCAATAACAGTTCTGATAATCCCTATATTTCACCTATATATGGAGAGTACAACGATTTTCCTCCTATGCTAATGCAGGTAGGGGGAGATGAAATGCTCTTAAATGATACCATTAAGGTTGCAGAAAAAGCTAAAGAAGCAGGAGTTCTGGTTCAACAGACAACATACCCTGGTATGTTCCATGTGTTTCAGATGCTGTTTCCAGAGCTATCAGAAGCAAATGAGGCATGGAAGGAAGTTGAAGGGTTTATAAAGGGTATTTATGATTACTAATTAAACCTTCCCTTATATCAAAGGCTTGTCACAGATTATAATCCAAGGAATATATTATTATTGAACAAGTCTATTTTATTTGATTAGAAGGGAAGTGTCTCTATGGCAGTAATCAATGTAACACCACAGATGGATATTACTGCTTTAATAGCTTCTAACAATGTAAATGAAGGGGATATATTCCTTTTAGAGGAAGGAATATACTTTCAAGCTGTGAATGTTAGCAAAAACTATATACGTATTATAGCTAAAGGGCCTGGAGTAATATTATATGGTAAAGGCACCCTCTCAGCAGCTTTTACATTATCAGATGTAACTGGAGTTGCAATTGAAGGGATTAAAATAAGACATTATAGCAATAATGGGATATTAATTGAATCTGGATCAGGCAACAGGATAGTAGACAATAAAATCAATAATATGATAAGTGATGGCATAGCAGTTGTTAGCTCAAGTGGAAATATAGTCTGGAAAAATGAAATATGCAAATGTCTAAATGGAGTATCATTAACTCTAGACAGTACAAGCAATTGGGTAATAGAGAATATAGCTAAGAATTGCAGAGAAAATGGATTTAGAACCTTTTTAGGCCAGAATAATAACAATGCCTTCATATCCAATATATCCACTGGAAATAAAAGTGATGGATTTGATCTATTTGGCAGCAACAATCTATTATTGGATAATATATCGATGAACAATGCCTTTGGGATACTAATAGATGAAGGAAGGGATTCCCTAGCTATTGGGAATAAGTCAAGAGGCATTAAGTTTGGCCCCCTCACCATTGTTGATGGATATAGGAACTATTTTGCAGGAGAAAACCACATGGTATGCAATCGCAGAAAAGGTATGGATATACTTGGCCAGTTTGGAATATTCATAAACAACGAGGTGTCATATAATACTGATAATGGAATGGAGCTTACCTCCAGTTCTGCAGGCAATCTGGTAATGGATAATAAGCTTATATATAATATCCCAAAGAATATAGTTAACGAGGGTACTGATAATAATATAATAAATAACATGGATAAGCCATATGAACCTTGTGAATCACCAATGGATTTCTGTGGTGATTGTCCTGGTGAAGGAAAGGAAGTGGATTTATGGCAGTAATCAATGTAACACCTCTTGAGGATATTACTGCTCTAATAGCTTCTGACAGTGTAAACGAAGGAGATGTGCTTCTGTTAGAGGAAGGCATATATTTTCAGACTGTGAATGTTACAAAGGACTATATCCGAATTGTTGCCAAAGGACCGGAAGTTATATTCGATGGCAAAAGTACGCTATTAACAGCTTTTTTACTGGAGGATGTAGTTGGAGTTGCAATATTAGGAATTAGAATAAGGAATTACAGGGATGACAGCATAATAATTCAGTCTGGATCTGGCAATAGAATTATAAATAATACATTCAACAATATGCTAAGTGACAGCATAGTGTTAATAAGCTCAAGTGGTAACCTGATATGGAAAAATGAAATATGCAATTGCTCCGATGGCATAAAACTGACTTCAGGCAGCACAAATAACTGGATTATAGAAAATATCATTAAGGATGGCTTTGTTGATGCCATTGAAACCTCTTCAGCTGCTGATAGCAACAATGCCTTTATATCAAATATAGCCATAGATCATAGAGACCGGGGTCTAGCTCTATCTGGCAGCAATAATCTATTGCTAAACAATTTAGTAATAAACCATGAAGCGGGGATAGTTATAGATGTAGGAAACGGTTCCATAGCCATAGGGAATACAGTCAAAGATTGTAGATTATGGGGACACATAGTATTTAATGAATTTAACAACTACTTTGCAGGTGATAACCGTACCGAATGCAATGATGGAGTAGGTATGAGCAATATAAGCGATTTTAGTATATTCATGGATAATGAAATATTATATAATGGAGAGAATGGATTTACACTTGATGCACTTTCAACAGGAAATCTTGTAATGAATAATAAGCTAGTATGTAATATACCAGAGAATATAGTGGATGAGGGAACTAATAATAATCTTGTAAATAATATTGTTAAACCATGTGAACCCTGCAAATCAACAAGTGATGTTTGTGAAAATTGTTTTCATGAAGAATAAAAGGGTTTACGATATAAATGAAATTACCCAGCTCTAAATTTTAAATTAGAGCTGGGACTTTTGCTTAGGTGCTTAGGGGTCAGGCTTGAATAATTCCTTAATTCTTGATTAAAATAAAAAAACTGTATATACTTAAAATAGAAAAATGAATTTATATTGTTTATTTGTTGTCAATCTAGGGTATATATTTTGCCAAAAAAGGAGGGATTTCTATGACAAAAATAGCAATTTTCCCTGGAAGATATATTCAGGGCAATGGAGAATTAAAAAGGATTAAAAATCATGTAGAACATTTAGGCAATTCATTTTTTGTTCTTATCAGCAAATCAGGGTACAAGAGATTTGGTGATACAATAAAAGAAAGCTTTGGAGATTCTGTTAAGGTTGACTTTGCAGAGTTTAATGGAGAATGCTCAAAAAATGAAATAAATAGAATACGTGATGAATTTAAAGCAAAGGGATCAGATGTGATTATAGGAGTAGGAGGAGGCAAAATTCTCGATACTGCAAAGGCTGTTGCATATTATGAAAAGGCTCCTGTAGTTATAGTGCCTACTATAGCAAGTACAGATGCCCCATGTAGTGCTTTATCTGTTATCTATACTGATGATGGAGTTTTCGAAGAATACTTATTCTTACCAAAAAATCCAGATATGGTACTAATCGATCTGGAAGCTATTGCTAATGCTCCTTCAAGGTTACTAGTAGCAGGAATGGGAGATGCCCTTGCTACAAAATTTGAAGCTAGAGCTGCAGCTAGAGCTGGAGTTAAGAATTTGACTGGGGCATATCCAACAGATACTGCAATGGCTTTAGCTGACTTATGTTATGAAACGTTAATAACTGAAGGACTAAAGGCTAGACTTGCTGTAGAAAAGAAAGTAGTGACTAAATCAGTTGAAAAAGTAGTGGAAGCAAACACCTTATTAAGTGGTATTGGATTTGAAAGTGGAGGTCTTGCAGCTGCCCATGCTATTCATAATGGATTAACAGCTATTGAAGAAACCCATGAGTTATATCATGGTGAAAAGGTTGCATTTGGTACTTTGGTACAATTGGTATTGGAAAATGCACCTATGGATGAAATAGAAGAAGTGCTTTATTTCTGCAATGAAGTAGGATTGCCAACCACATTGAAAGAGCTAAATATAAAAGAAGTATCAAAAGAAAAATTAATGGAAGTCGCAAAATTAAGCTGCGCTGAAGGTGAAACTATACACAATATGCCTTTTGAAGTCACACCAGAAGATGTTTATGCAGCTATATTGGCAGCTGATGCTTTGGGAGAAAATTATAAGCTTTAGAATAGTTAAAATAGGCCAGTTCAAATGCGAACTGGCCTATTTTAATTGTAACAGGGGTCAGGCTTGAATAATTCCCTAATTAAGTATATAATATTGGTAAAAAGAGGTAAAGGTGATAAAATGGCCAGAAAACCGAGAGTAGAATATAAGGGATGTCTATATCATGTAATGGCAAGAGGCAATAATGGGGATTTTATTTTCGAAAAACCGGAAGATAAGCAGATGTACTTAGACCTAATAAGAAAATATAAAGAAAAGTTTCCATTCAAGCTTTATGCCTACTGTATATTGGACAATCATGTACATATGTTAATAGAACAGGAGGACACACCTTTATCTAAAATAATGCAGGGTATTCAACAAAGCTACACTCAAAGATATAATAGAAAATATAGAAGAACTGGGCATGTATTTCAGCAGAGGTATAAAGCTGAAATATGCAATAAGGAGCAGTATTTAGTTCAATTAATTAGATACATTCATAATAATCCTGTAAAGGCAGGACTAGAGGGAGGATTAAGCTATAATTGGAGCAGTCATAAAGAATATGTATCAAATAGGGAAAGTGAATTGGTAGAGAAGGATTATATATTAGGATTGTTTTCCAGGGATAAAAAAAGGGCAATAAGAGCTTATAAGAAATTTATGGATGTTAACAGTGAAGAAAAAGAAGAGGATATAAAAGATTGTTTGCTGGAAGAGGTGAAATTTAGTAAGGAAAATGACTATGAAGGAATAATTGAAGCAGACGAAATAATTGATATAATATGCAGATTTGAAGGGGTAAATATGGACGAAGTAACCAGAAGAAGCAGAATACAGAAATATTCAGATATAAGAAAAGCTATAGTATTGCTATGTGAAGAATACTCTAGAATCACTGCCACGGAATTGGCAAATAAATTGAACATACCATTATCCATGGTATCAAAGATAAGAAGCGGTGTAATTAAGAAAACAGAAAATGTGGATAGAATTATTGAAAAGTTTAAAAATAAGGGAATTATTCAAGCCTGACCCCAATTTTATTGGAGGTGAATGCCTTTGAGGATTCTGATTGTTGAAGATGAAAAGCTGCTGGCTGATTCCATTAAATCTTTATTGACGAAAAAGGGATTTGATGTTGATGTTGCTTACGATGGAGAATCGGGAAAGGAATATGCGGAACTGGGAATCTATGACCTGCTAATCATGGATATTATGATGCCTAAAATGGACGGGTATGAAGTAACAAGAAGAATTCGTGAAAAGCGAATAGGTACCCCAATACTAATGCTGACTGCAAAATCTGAACTGGAAGACCGCATTGCAGGGTTAAATTCGGGTGCAGATTATTATCTGACAAAGCCTTTTGACACAAGGGAGCTTCTAGCCTGTATCAATGCATTGCTGCGCAGGCAGGGTGCTCAGGTGGATGAGGTTAAGTTTGGCAACACAACATTGGACCTTTCATCGGCCATGCTTATTTGCGGAGACAACAGCATTCGCCTTTCTGCCAAGGAATTTGATATAATGCGTTTTTTATTTCAAGCTGGTGGAAAAATCCTTTCAAAGGAGATGATCCTGACCAAAGTATGGGGCTATGACTCTGATGCTGTTGAAAACCACGTAGAGGTATATATTGGATTTTTAAGGAAGAAACTGGCAAGCATTGGCTCCAATGTTCGCATAGAAACAGTACGCAGGTTAGGGTATTATCTGGAGGTAGTGGATGATGATTAGGAAGCTCCAAATTAAGTTCGTCATCATTAATATGAGCATTGTAACCATTATGCTAAGCGTTATTTTGGGATTAGTTTATTATTTTACAAAAGCCAACCTTGAGGCTGAGAGTATCACTATGATGCAAAACATTGCCAGAGAGCCATTCCGATTGGAAAACCCCAATGAGCTAGTGGAAGATGTAAGGCTGCCATATTTTATAGTTCAGCTTGGACTTCGTGGAGAGCTTTTGGCAACCGGGGGAGGATATTATGACCTGTCTGACAAGGAGTTTTTGGATGACCTTATAAATGTAGTCAGCAGATCTCCTAAAACATTTGCTGTAATAGAGGAGTATAATTTGAGGTATTATCGTGTTGATACGCCCAGAAACTATTATCTGGTGTTTTCAGATATTTCCAGCGAACGTGCAACACTTAACAACATGATGAAAACCTGTTTTATAATTGGAGGGCTTAGCTTTTTCATGTTTCTGGGCATAAGCATACAGCTTTCAAAGTGGGCTGTAAAGCCTGTGGATTTGGCATGGAAACAGCAGCGTCAATTTGTGGCAGATGCCTCTCATGAGCTGAAAACTCCATTGACTGTTATTATAACAAATGCAGAACTTGCACAGAGCCCTGAATACGATGATGAAAGCAGGCATAGGTTTTTAAGCAGTATATTGACCATGTCCAGACAGATGCGAAGTTTAATTGAAAAAATGCTGGAACTTGCACGAGCGGATGATTCCGATTCAAAGAGGAATTTTGATATTGTGGATTTCAGCAGGCTGGTTTCAAATGCCCTCCTTCCTTTTGAGCCAGTCTTCTTTGAGAAGGGATTGAAATTGGAAACCCGCCTAGATAAGAATATTAAAGTATTAGGAGAAGAGTCCCAGCTTTGCCAGGTAGTAGATGTACTGCTGGATAATGCTCAAAAATATTCCAAAGATGGTGGCACTACATGGGTAACTTTAAAGAAGACAGGAAAGAAGCGCTGCCTGTTGGCAGTGGCAAATGAAGGAGAGGGGATCTCTCCTGAGGAGGCCAAAAATATATTCAAACGGTTTTATCGAGGTGATAAGGCCCGAAGCAGAACAGGCAGCTTTGGACTGGGGCTATCCATTGCAGAGAGCATAGTAACTGGGCACCGTGGGAAAATATGGGTGGAGAGCAGCAATGAAATAAACTGTTTTTATGTGGAACTGCCATGTCTGTAAATAAACGTCAAAAAGGATGAAGGACACACAACTGGTCCTTCATCCTTTTTCATTTATTACCAGAATTTTCAGCATCATTTCAGCATTAAATATTATAATTGTCATGATTACATGGATATAGGAAGGATGGGAGGTTAATATGATATCAGTTGAACACTTAACGAAATGTTATGGTGATTTCATGGCTGTTAAAGATGTTTCCTTTGAGATCGATGAAGGCCATGTATATGGATTCTTAGGGCCCAATGGTGCTGGAAAGACCACCATCATGAACATCATGACAGGATGTCTGTCAGCTACGGAAGGACATGTGAAAATTGATGGCTATGATATTTTTGAAGAGCCTCAAAAAGCAAAGAAGCTTATAGGCTATCTTCCTGAACAACCCCCATTGTACCTTACTGAAACCCCACTGGAATATCTGAAATTTGTTGGTGAAGCCAAGGGATTGCGCGGGTCAGAGCTTAAGGAGCAGATTGAGAAGGTAATTGAACAGACAAAAATAGGAGATGTGAAAAACCGCATTATTTCGTCACTTTCTAAAGGATACAAGCAAAGGGTTGGAATAGCTCAGGCCTTACTTGGGAATCCGAAGGTTATTATTCTCGATGAACCTACTGTAGGTCTTGACCCTATTCAGATTATTGAAATACGTGAGCTGATAAAAGAACTGGGACAGACACATACGGTTATATTCAGTTCCCATATTCTTTCGGAAGTACAGGCAATATGCGATAGAATACTGATTATTTCAAAAGGAAGGCTGGTTGCCTTTGGTGAACCACAAAACCTTGAGAAGCTACTTCTGGCACCAAACGAGATAATAATTACTACTGATGCAACGGAGAAAGAAATCAGCGATATTTTAAGCAATGTTGACCATATTGTGGATATGAGCATTGAACACAAAGAATCAGAATACACCATAGCTCACATAAAGTCAGATCATGATAATATATACGAGGTTTCCCGCAATATATTCTTCGGATTTGCTGATAAAGGAAAGGCGCTATTGGAAATGACTTTGAAGAAGACCAATCTGGAGGATATATTCATTGAGCTTACGGAAAGCAGTGCCAATGAAGTTGAAACTACGGAAAGTGAGGAGGTTGACAGATGATTGCAGTATTAAAACATGAATTAAGGATTTATTTCCATTCTCTGACAACCTATGTTTTTGGAGCACTTCTTCTGGCTTTTGTAGGAATTGGTGCTGTATTGTATAACATACAGGCAGCCGTCAGCAATTTTGAATTTGTATTAAGCTTTGGAAGCCTTATATTTGTAATAATCGTGCCAATTTTGACCATGCGCGTTATTGCAGAAGAAAAGAAGCAAAAAACCGATCAGCTTTTATACTCCCTGCCAATTACCACTGCCCAGGTAGTCATAGGAAAATATCTGTCTTTATTGATGATTTATTTAATTCCACTGTGCTTAATATGCTTTTATCCTTTGATATTTTCACAGTTTGGTGATGTTTATCTGCTGACAGCTTATGGCTCAATTCTGGCTTTCTTCATTATGGGCAGCGCCTTGATTGCCATTGGAGTATTCATTTCCTCCTTAACTGAAAATCAGGGATTTGCTGCAGGCATAGGAATTGCCATAATACTGCTTAATTACTATAGCGTCAGACTATCAGAAGTTGTGTCTTCTACAGCTACAGGGTCTGTCATAGCCATGTGTGCTGTTATAATCATACTTGGAGCTGTCATTCGATATTTGACAAAGAATAGTTATCTAGCCTATGGAGTCTGTTCTATACTTATAGCAGGAATTATAATCACATATTTAATTGACAGCACTAAACTGGAGGGCCTATTGCCAAAAATAATGACGAAATTGTCCTTGTTTGAGCGATTTAGCGTATTTGTAAATGGAGTTTTTGATATGACATCTATTGTATACTATTTGACAGTTATCGTATTCTTTTTGTTTCTGTCTGTGCAGTCACTTGAGAAGAGGAGGTATAACTGATGAAAGTATTGGAACTCCTTAAATCTTCATGGCAAGCAGAAAGAAATAAGATTGCTTTACGAGGCGGATCTTATTCCATTATAATGACTGCAATAGTGCTGGCTATACTGATTATGGTGAACGTTTTTGTATCTTCCTTGCCTACACCACTTACCAAATATGACATTAGCTCAGCAAAGCTTTATTCCATTACCAGCAATACAAAAGTGGTGGTAAATGCGCTAAAGGAGGATGTAACAATCTACTGGATAGTACAATCTGGAAAAGAAGACGATATTATTGAAAACCTGTTGGGCAAATATGAGAGCCTTTCAGACCATATTAAGGTTGTAAAGAAGAATCCTGACGTATATCCTACATTTGCCAAGCAATATACCGATGAAACTGTAAAAAACAACAGCCTGGTTGTAGAAAGCGGGGATAAAAGCCGCTTCATAAGCTATGATGATATTTATATTGAACAGCCAAACTTCTACACATATACAAACAACTTGTATTTTGACGGAGAAGGTGCCATTACATCTGCCATAGATTATGTAACCAGTGATGAACTGCCTCAGCTGCATGTTTTGGAAGGCCATGGTGAAGCGGAAATTCCGTCTGCATTTAAGGAACAGATTGAAAAGGATAATATTGAGATAAAAAAATTATCCCTGCTTACTGTAGATTCCATTCCTGAAGATGCAGCTGCAGTAATGATCTATGCGCCATCCAGCGATATTTCTGATATGGAAAAGGAACTGTTGGAAAGTTATGTAAATGATGGAGGAAAGCTTTTGGTAATTGCAGGACCTACTGAGAATGGAATTCTAGAAAATCTATATAGCTTGCTATCAGACTATGGAGTGGAAGCCAATGAAGGAATTGTTATAGAGAAGGAGAGAGAGCATTATGCATTCCAGGCACCTTATATGCTGTTGCCTGAAATGAAAAGAAATGTAATAACAAATTCCCTTATTGAAGAAAACTATTATCCTATTATGCCCATTTCTCTAGGGTTGACCATAAATGAACCAACTGAGAATGGAACAGTAACTCCATTGCTTAATACTTCCAGTACTGCTTTTAGCAAGGTTGATGGATTTAAACTTTCCACCTATGAAAAGGAAGAAGGGGACATAGATGGACCATTTACCTTGGCAGTTTTAATAGAAAACGACAATGAAGGCAAGATTGTCTGGTTTGCATCATCCAACTTCCTGGATGATATGTATAATGCTTATTCATCCGGTGCCAATGTGAATTTGGGAATGAATGCACTATCCTCGCTAATAGGGGAAAGTGAAGCTATGGCTATCCGCAGCAAGTCATTGAATTATAGCTATTTAACCATAAGCGATTCTACTTCCTTTATGTTGAAGGTAATAATGATTGGAGTATTTCCACTTCTATATCTTAGTGCAGGCATTTATGTAATTTTAAGAAGAAGGAGGATGCAAAGTGAAAAGGTCTAAAAAAATCTACCTGCTGCTAGGCATTTTGATTGTTACCTCCGTTGCAACATATGCTGTCAGACAGTATGAGGAATATAAGGAAAAGATTAAAGAATACCAGGGAGTTATTCTGGAGATACCCACTGATTCTGTAAAGGCCTTGTCATGGAAAAATGAAGAAGTAAATCTTGCATTCCACAAGGATGGAAAATGGATTTATGATGAGGATGAGGAGTTTCCTGTAGATGAAGAAAAGATAAATGAGTTTCTGGAGATATTTAAGGAGTTGAAAGCATCCTTTATTATTGAAGAGGTGGAGGATTATGGCCAGTATGGATTAAACAACCCCATTTGTACTATCAACCTGACAACTGATGAAAAGTCTTATGCGATCCTTGTAGGTGACTACAGCATTATGGACTCACAGCGCTATATTTCCATAGGTGATGGAAATGTATATCTGGTGAAAGATGACCCAATGAATTACTATGATGCAGTTTTAAGCGATATGATTGACCATGATGAAACTCCATTATTCAGCAATAATGTAACCAGGATTCAGTTTAAAGGAAAAGAAAATTACAATATTGTATATGAAGAAGACAGTGGCAAATCCTATAGCGATAAAGATGTTTATTTTGCAGAGAGAAATGGAAAAAGCATTCCTTTGGATACTACAAGGGTAAATAGCTATTTAAGTCGGATTACTCACCTGAATTTAACCGATTATGTGACATATAAGGCAACGGAAGAGGAACTTAGGAAATACGGACTGGATGATCCGGAATTAACAATAATTGTAGATTATACTACTAAGGATGAGAAAGGAGAAAAGGTTTCAGATACATTTATACTGAATATTAGCCGTGATCCGGAAGAAAGGAAATCAGCTGAAAAGGATGCTGAAGAAGAAAAGGATATCTCCAAAGAAAAGGAGATTACTGCATATGCAAGAGTCGGTAACTCTAGGATTGTATATAGGATTGCATCAGATAGATACAAGGATTTGATGAAAGCATCCTATAATGATTTCAGGCATCGAGAAGTATATTTTGGAGATTTTGAAGATATAAATAAGATTGATATTTCCCTGGAAGGCAATGATTATACCATAACCTCCGAGAAAAAAGGAGATAAGCGCACCTATTACTACAAGGAAGAAGAGCTGAATATTCTTGACCTTAGGAATGCATTGGACGATTTGGAAGCAGACAGCTTTACTGACGAAAGACCTACACAGAAGAAGGAAATTGGCCTGAAGTTATATTTGGATAATGAAAGCTTTCCTGAAATTCGGATTGATTTATACAGATATGACGGAACCTATTGCCTTGCAATGATTGATGGAGAGCCGGTATCCCTTATTAAACGCTCCAATGTAGTTGATTTAATGGAAGCAATTTATGCAATTGTGTTAGACTAGGCAGGTTTGGCATTATTCCAGTCTAATAGGGAGTGGGATAATGCCAATTATTTTGGGAAGGATTGTACTGGGAGTATAAAAACTTCTGTATATTGAGTTAGAAAAGAAAGAAAAATATTTACTTTTACTGAATATGGATTTATAATGTAGTTAAAATATTAACAATATTTAATTAATATGGTTTTAGAGGTATTTTATATAATGTAGATAGGATTATCGATAGATCTGCCATATGTATTTTATAAAAAATGTGAAAGGATTTTGTAAGAGTGCCAAGGGTTTTTATACCCTGAAAGGTATTGAAGCAAAATCCTTTTGTTTTTTTAAGTATTCAAATGGCTTAAAACAGTGGCAAATCCACTGATAATATCAACTATATTAGTTGAACAAGGAGGATGTATTTATGGAGGAGAAGGTTAAATCAAAATTCAGTATTAATGTTCCCCATGTATTCATTATACTTGCCATACTTGTTATATTAGCAACTATAGCCACATGGGTGTTGCCTGCAGGAAATTTTGAGCGGGTAGTAAATGAGGAAGACAGGGAAGTAGTAGTGCCTGGCAGCTATGAGACTACAGAATCATCTCCTGTGGGTTTTTTTGATTTTCTTATATCCTTTTACGATGGTATTGTAGAAGCTGCTGATGTAATTGCATTTATACTGCTGGTTTCAGGTGCTTTTGCAGTTGTAAGAAAGACCGGTGCCTTGGATGCAGGTATTGTGTCTGTTGTACAGCATATACATGGAGGAGAGTACTTTGTATTAATTATCCTTATGGTGCTTTTTGCATTATGCGGCGCAACCTTTGGTATGTACGAGGAAGCTTACCCCTTTGTGTACATGGTTATTCCACTGTGTATTAAAATGGGATTTGATGTCATGACGGGTGCTGCTGTACTGTTTGTAGGCATAAATGCCGGATTTGCCGGAGCATTTTTAAATCCATTTACAGTTGGACTATCTCAGAGCCTTGCAAAGCTTCCTCTATATTCAGGTATCGGATTCAGAGTAGTAGTATTTATAGTTCTTGTAGCAGAGGGCATATGGTTTACTTTAAGATATGCAAGGAAAGTAAAGGACAATCCTAATTTGTCCATTTCAAGGGAAGCAACGGAATTCTGGATGGGAAAAAATGATTCATCTGAATCCCACAGCAAAATGAATATAAGGCATTCAATAGTACTCTTAATACTTCTTGCAGCATTGATAGGACTTGTTTATGGTGTTCTAAAGTATGAATGGTATATGGCTGAAATTTCAGCATTGTTTTTACTTATGGGCATAGTGGCAGGGCTTGTTGGAGGCTTATCCTTCAATACCATGGCTGAAGAAATTGAAAATGCCGCAGCTGAAATAATAGGGCCATGCATGGTCATAGGCTTTGCCAGGGCAATTATGATAGTTTTGGATAGCGGAAATGTAACAGATACAATTTTGTATGGAATGTCCAACACAGTGGGCATTTTTGGTGGAATAGGAGCTGCCATACTTATGTACATAATAATATACCTGCTGGAATTCCTGATTTCTTCAGGCACAGCCAAGGCAGCTATGCTTATTCCAATTCTTAGCCCTCTCTGTGATTTGGTAGGCGTTTCAAGGCAGACTATGGTTCTGGCATATCAGTTAGGTGACGGTATACTTAACATGTGGGAACCTACAAGCCCTGAAGTATATTCCATACTTGGAGCAGCAAAGATTAAGTTTGCAGAGTGGTTTAAATGGGCGCTTCCTATAACTATAGTCTGGACTGCTACAGGATTTGTACTGGTGATTATTGCTCAAATTATTGGTTACTGATTGCAACATTTTAAAATAGAAGCTATTTTATGTTCAGATAACTAATGTGGAAAAACTCAGGACAACCTTTTAGTTGCCCTGAGTTTTTTATAAACTTAAGGTATGGTAAATAAAATGCTTAAACTATATAAAAACACACTGATAAGTGTATAATGATGTTATGAAGCGAAAAAATAGAATTCCATAAGCAAACAGTGCTACAAGGCATAAGGAGGTATTATAGGAATGGAATATAGGATAATGCTTGTTGAAGATGATGTTTCCATAGCTAACCTTCTCAGCTCGCATATTGAGAAGTATGGATACAAAGCTATAATGGTAAGGGATTTTAATAGAATTCTGGATATATTTATTGAAACAGACCCCCATCTTGTTCTTCTTGATATCAATTTGCCCAAATATGATGGCTATTACTGGTGCAGAAAGATAAGGCAGATATCTAAGGCTCCAATAATTATGATTTCTGCCCGTGATAGCGAAATGGATCAGGTAATGGGAATAGAAAGTGGTGCTGATGATTATATAACAAAGCCCTTCTACTATGATGTGGTTATTGCGAAAATAAAAAGCCAGTTAAGGCGCTGCTATGGAATATTTGCTCCTGATATGTCGGAGGAAAGGAAAATTGAACTGGAAGGGCTCATATTGTACCCTGAAAGGCCAGAACTGCATTTTAACGGCAATTCCACCGTGCTTACAAAGAAGGAGGCTGTACTTGCTGAAACACTAATGCGCATGTCTCCAAGGGCTGTAAGCCGGGATGTGCTAATGGAAAAGCTTTGGGATGACCAGGCCTTTATAGATGAAAATACGCTCAATGTGAATGTGGCACGCTTAAGGAGAAAACTTCAGGAGGTAGGGATTGAGGAGGCCCTTGAAACTGTAAGAGGACATGGATACAGGCTCAATGTAACCTGGAGGGAAAAGCAATGAAAATATTTCTAATGGACCATATATCCTTTGTGTTATTATACCTTTTCAATATGGTTTTCCTGCTTGTTTTTTATAAAAATCTAGGAGGATTTAATACTGTAGAAAACATGTATTACTTTATATTTCTAAGCAATTTCCTCCTTGCAGTATTTTTGCTATACCGTTATTTATCCCGCAAAAGGCTATATGATAAGCTGAGCAATATGCCTTCTACTCTTGAAGATACCCTGTCATCAGCAGGAAATACCCCTGTTTCTGAGGGTGTCAACAGACTACTTCGGACACAATATAACCTATATCAGGAGCAGATTCAGATGTACAAGCGGAAACAGGAAGAACATTTGACCTTTATCCATCAATGGGTTCATCAGATGAAAACACCCATATCAGTAATTCACCTGATACTCCAGGAAAATGAAGGGGAACCTTATGTTGAAAATATCCATAAGGAGCTGGAACGCATAAGCAGAGGGCTAAATATGGCACTAAATATGGCAAGGCTTGATAGCTTTCAACATGATTTTGCCGTTGAAACTGTTTTATTGCATTCCATTGTTTCTGAAGTGGTAAATGAGCAGAAAAGGTATTTCATCCGCAAAAAGGTCTATCCGGAAGTTAGAATGGACTCAAACATGTCTGTTAAATCCGACAGGAAATGGCTCAAGTTCATAGTAGAGCAATTGCTTGTAAATGCCATTAAATATACAGAGGGGGAAAACAAAAAGGTTATTATTTCAGCTTACGAAAGCGGGAAAAATAAAGTTTTGGAAGTAAAAGACCAGGGTGTTGGAATACCCAAAAAAGATATCCGCAGGGTTTTTGAACCCTTTTACACAGGAGAAAATGGACGAAGGTTTGGTGAGTCCACAGGTATGGGGCTGTATCTTGTAAATGAAGTATGTAAAAGGCTGGAACATAATATAGAGTTAGAATCAAAGCCAGAGGAAGGAACTTCTGTAAGAATTATCTTTTCCAGCTAAGGTATTATTACATAAATGTAAGGTTAATGTAATAATAATCGATGGCAGATGGTGCACGGCTACCTTAAAATAAAAGCATCAAAATATGAAAGGGTGTTTGAGATTGGATATTCTAAAATTAAATCATATTTCTAAAATATATGGAGACAAGGTACAGCACTGTGCACTGAAGGATATAAACCTTAGTATTGAAGAAGGTGAATTTGTTGGAATAATGGGACCTTCCGGAAGCGGGAAGACAACCCTCCTTAATGTTATTTCCACCATTGATCCTCCTACATCCGGAGAGGTGCTGATAAATGGTGAAAACCCTTATAAGCTGGATAATTCCAATCTGGCATTATTCAGGAGAAGGAAGCTTGGATTTGTATTTCAGGATTTTAATCTTATTGATACTCTAACCATCGGTGAAAATATTGTACTTCCTTTAACGTTGGATGGGCAGAAAGTTTCTTATATGGATAAGAGGTTAAAAGAGATAGCTGCAAGGCTTAACATAGAAAATATAATCAATAAAAGAACTTATGAAGTGTCAGGTGGGCAGGCCCAGCGTACTGCCATTGCCCGTGCAATTATCCATTCGCCTTTGCTTCTTCTTGCTGATGAACCTACGGGAAATCTTGATTCAAAGGCAGCAAGGGATGTGATGGAGCTATTTGAAAGAATAAACAGGGATACAGGAGTAACTACTGTTATGGTAACCCATGATCCTAAATCAGCCAGCTACTGCCACCGGGTGATATTTATAAAGGATGGTCAGTTCTTCAACGAGATTCACCGTGGTGATAGCCGCCAGAGATTCTATCAGCAGATTCTGGATGTTCTTTCTCTGCTTGGAGGTGAAGCAAATGACATTTTTTCAGTTCGCCTTAAATAATGTGAGAAGAAATACAAGGGTCTATCTAGCCTATTTTCTAAGCAGTGTTTTTACAATTATGGTTTTTTTCTCCTTTGCAGTCAATTTGTTTCACCCTGTTATAGCAAGTAAAAGCGGTGGAGCAATTGAACTGATAATGGGACAGACTGAAGTGGCTATACTGGTATTTTCATTCCTGTTTGTGTTAATATCTGTCAATGCATTTTTGAAAGTAAGGAGCAAGGAATTTGGAGTTCTGATGATACTGGGAATGTCAAAAAAACAGCTTAGAAAGCTGGTTTTCCTTGAAAATATGGTGATAGGATGCCTGGCTATTGTTTTAGGCATCACCATTGGATTGGTGTTTTCCAAGCTTTTATTGATGATTTTAAGCAGCATTCTGTCCTATGGCTCTTTATCCTTTTATTTTCCATATGAAGCCATACTTCTAACTGCAGTATTCTTTATATTAATATTTTTGGGCATTTCAGCTCTGACTCCCGTTATAATACGTACAAGCAATATAAATGCTTTATTGAAGGGAGCAAAAAGGGCCAACAGGGAGATAAAGTTTTCAGCAATTCAATCCATATTAGCTATACTGCTGTTAGGTGCAGGCTATTTTATGGCGGTATCTCCACAGCTGTATGATATAAACCCATTATTGGACAGGATTGTTATATTCATTGAAAAGATACCATTTCTGGAAGTTATTCTAACAACTTCTGTGGTTATAGGAACCTATCTTTTCTTCTCTCAGCTGAGCATTTTTGTACTAAGCTGCTTTAAGAAGAACAGAAGCTTCTATATGAACAAAACCAATATGCTGTGGATTTCCGACCTCATCTATCGTATTAGGGATAACACGCGTATGCTGTTTCTGGTTACCATTCTATCTGCCATTGCATTTACTGCCATAACGGGAGTATATGCACTAAGTTCGGTAGTTAAGGATGAGTCACTGAAGGATAATCCATTTGCACTGACTTATACATCTTACAGTGGGAATGATAATGAAGATAAACATATAGAAGTAATTGATGAAATGCTGGAAAGCTTTGGGTTTAAGTATGAAAAGTATAAGAGTGAAGTTAAAAAGCAGGTTTCAAATGATAATTATATAGTTCATATCATAAGTCAGTCGGATTATAATAACAGGGCATCTGCACTAGGGCTGGATAAGGTGGCTCTTGATGAAGATGAGGCATTTTTGGTCCCTGTCTATGTAAGATTCGATGTAAAAAGGGATAAAACATTGAGCCAGAAAAAAATTGCTCTTAATAATGGAGAAATAAACCTTGAAGTAGTTGGAGTAGCCCCTAAGGTTATATTCTACTCGGGGTTGTTTAGAAATCTAGTTGTGGTAAATGATGTAACATATAGCAGAATAACAGGTATACAGGAAAAATACCATTCATATTCCTATGATATTCCTGATTGGTTAAACACCCTCAAAGCTACTGAAAAGCTAAGGGAAGTACTTGGAGTAGGTGAACATGGAAAGTATTTCTGGTCAACGAGGATAGAAGGATATATTCTGGAAAATCAAAACAAGAAATTATTCCTGTATGTTGGATTCTTTTTAGGTGCCATATTCTTTTTAGGAGCAAGCAGCTTCCTGTATTTCAGGCTATATACGGACCTGAACCAGGAAAAGAATAAGTATATAGGTATATCAAAATTAGGATTAAGCTTTAAAGAGATGAAGAAGGTGGCAAGCATTCAAATAGGAGTATTGTTCTTTGTGCCTTATATTCTTGCAAGCATACACACGTATTTTGCAATAAATGTGCTGCAGACAGTGTTGTATTCGTCAGTTTTTGGGCAGTATATTGCAGTTATGGCGGTATTTTTACTATTGAATATTATTTATTATATTTCTGTTCGTTGGAGATATATAAAATATCTGAAGCGATTTGTTGTATAATAATTCCTATGGATTTAGCCCTCGGTATCTAGATATCGAGGGTATTTTTGTGTCAAGCTTGTCACACATTGTAATATGGTGAATATATTATTATTGAACAAGCCTATTAAATTAATGGAAAGGAAGTGGTTTTATGGCAATAATAAATGTCACACCCCAGACAAATATTTCTTCTTTGATAGCTTCTGATGATGTAAATGAAGGAGATGTACTCCTGCTGGAGGAGGGAATATATAATCAGACGGTGATTACTTTTAAAAGCAATATTAGAATAGTAGCCAAGGGCCCGGGAGTCATATTCGATGGAAATAACTCCTTTTTTACAGCCTTTACATTATCAGGTGTAACTGGAGTTGCAATAGAAGGAATTACAATTAGGCATTATACAGCGGATGGTGTATTAATATTTTCTGGTTCAGGCAACAGAATCATAAACAACAAAATGATTATGCTAGGAGATGGAATACAGATAAGAGGTTCCAACAGCAATTTAGTCTGGAGAAATGAAATATGTGACTGCACAAATGGAGTAATATTTACTTTGGGAAGCACAAATAACTGGATTATAGAGAATACGGTTAGAGATTGTTCCGGTAATGCCTTTTTCCCATTGTCATCTGCTGATAGCAACAATTCCTATATATTCAATATAGCCATAGGGAACAGGAATTCTGGTTTAAATATACTTGGAAGCAACAATCTATTATTATATAATCTATTAGTTGATAACGGGCAAGGAATAATGATAAACGATGGAAGCAATTCTGTAGCCATTGGCAACTTCATAAAGGATACTGGTTCAACAGGCCAGAATATTGCAGGTGGATATGTAAATTACTTTGCAGGCGATAATATAGTAAGATGTAGCGGCAGAACAGGTATACAGAGCACAAGCCAGTTTGGAATGTTCTTAAATAATGAAATATCATACAACAGGGATAATGGAATATCACTTGGCTCAGCATCCTCAGGAAATCTTGTAATGGATAATAAGCTGAGATGCAATATTCCGGAGAATATAGTGGATAGCAGCACTAACAATAATTTCATAGACAATATGGATAAACCTTGTGAACCTTGTGAATCACCAACTGAAGTCTGCCGCAACTGTTGGGATGAAATGGATTTTAAGGAAATAACGAGAAATAGATTTAGAAAGTGAAGGAATGCAGACATTTAATATAAATAAAATAGCCAAGCCTAAATTGAAATTTATGGCTTGGTTTTTTTATTGGAGATATACTTGACAAAACAATATTATTGTTGTATTTTTAAGATAAACCACATGGTCTAGACTGGGCGGTCTACAATTGGAAAGGCTGGTAAAAATGAAGAAACAAAATTTTGATAAAAGCGATGAGCTGTTGAAAGCTGCATTGGAAGAGTTTTCAACTAATAGCTATGAGGATGCATCATTAAATAAGATAATCAAAAATGCTGGCATAAGCAAAGGGACCTTTTATTACTATTTTCAAGATAAGAAGGATTTGTATATATACCTGTTGGAGCAATCGGTAAAAGCTAAATGGGATTTCATTAATGAAAGAATTAAGGATGTCAATGATTTGGATAATAATGGAGACATTTTTGAAACTTTCAAGCTACAAGCTAGAATTGGGCTGGAATTTGCAAGAAAATATCCAAAGTACCATATGTTAGGCAAAATGTTTAGTAAAGAAAAGGGAAAGGAGATTTATGAAGCTGCTAAGGATGTTTTAAGCAGGGAAAGTGATGATTTACTTGAGGCTATGATTTCAAGGGCTATAGAAAAAGGAGAATTGAGGAAGGACCTTCCAAAGGAATTTATCCATAGAATCATCAGTTATTTGTTTAGTAATTTTGATGAAATATTTAATACTGATGAAGACCTTGAACTGGAAAAGGTAATTGAGAATTTGGATTATTATGTAAGCTTTATGAAATATGGACTGGGAAGTTAATTACTGAAGGGGGATCTATATGTTAAGGAGAAACATAGAACATTATGATAAGGTATTGGCCTGGGTTTTTGGATTATTGATATTATTTTTCTTAATTCTAGCATTTACAAATGAAGCTTTTTTCAATTGGGCTTATGACAGACATCAGAATCAAATAAGCTGGTATATTAGACCATTGTTTTTAATACCCTATTGTTATTTTGCATATAAAAGAAGCTGGGCAGGCCTATTAGGAACTATGTTTGCCCTATTGACCAGCATGTTTTGGTTTCCCAAACCTGAATTTGTAAGTGATAAGGTCCAGCAATTTTTGGAGATGGAAAAAGAATACTTAACCGGAGATTGGAACATAGGAAAAATATTGCTTTCATCTTTGGTACCAGTTTCTCTAACTGCCCTGGCTGTAGCATTTTGGAAGAGAAGTATCTGGATTGGAGTATCGGTACTTATATTTATAGCTGTAGCTAAGATGACCTGGAGCGTAGTTTTTGGTGGAGAAGCTGGCAAATCAATATTTATACCTGCTATATTGGGTTTGATTATATGCATTGCTTTTATTTATATTGGATATAAAAAGCTTAGAAGGAATAATGAAATATAAATCAGATGAAATTTACAGCCTACGTAAGCTGATGACATTGACGAAATATTTGAATACTTGTCTTCAAAATTTAAGGTAAAATGTTTTTCAGTGAGTATAATTGTATCGGGAAGTTTTCCTGAGAACAATAATCACCCGCTTATATAAGCGGGTGATTATTTATATATATAAGTATCCATTATTTTAATCCATATCCGATTTCAACCTATATCCGGAAATCCTATTTACTATAAGAGCAATGGCACCGTCTCCTGTAACGTTTGTTGCAGTACCGAAGCTGTCCTGGGCTACGTATAGGGCAATCATCAGCGAAAGCATAGCTGAAGGGAATCCTAACATTGATTCCAGTATTCCCAAAGCTGCCATAACAGCACCACCAGGCACTCCGGGAGCAGCTACCATGGTTATTCCTAACATCAATATAAATGGGAACATTACACCAAAACTAGTACTCATACCATTTAGCATCATAACTGCCATAGAACAGCTGACCAATGTAATGGTACTTCCAGATAGATGAATAGTAGCACACAGAGGAATTACAAATTCTGCTATTCCATCATGGATTCCATTCTTCTTGGTCTGTTCCAGAGTAACAGGAATAGTTGCTGCAGAAGATTGGGTACCTATAGCTGTAAAATATGCAGGAATCATATTTTTTAGTAATCTAAATGGGTTCCCTCCTGCAATTGCGCCTCCAACTATAAATTGTATAATTATTACTGTTATTTGGAGCAGTATCACCATTGCAAATACCCTGGCGAATACAGATAAAATAGTTGCCACCTGTCCTGCATGTGTCATATTGGCAAATATGCCCAGTATATGGAAGGGCAGCAATGGAATTATTATCTTTGATATCAATTTCTCAATAATAGATTGAAACTCCCTCATAAAATTTTTTATGGCATCACTTTTAGTAGCAGCAATACCAAGACCTAGTATAAAAGCAATTAGCAATGCTGTCATTACTCCAAAAATAGGAGGCATTTCAATGTTGAAATAAGCTGGTAATAAAGCTTCCTCCGGATTAGTTGAATCCAGATTTAAAGCTCCGGCAGTTAAAAACATGGGTAATAATAATGAAGATGTTAAATATGCCAAAAGGCCGGAAATAATAGTGGAAACATAGGCAATACCGGCAGTTATGGCTAAAAGCTTACCAGCTCCTTCTCCTAAATCTCCAATTCCAGGAGCTACAAATCCTATTATAATTAAAGGAATAGCAAATCCAAGGAAATTTCCAAATATGCCGTTAAAAGTTGCTAATACCCTGATTACCCAAGCGGGTGCAAAATTCCCGATAATTATTCCAAGAATAATGGCTATAATTAACTTGGGCAACAATCCCATTTTCCTCATTGATTATTCCTCCTTTCAAATGTATATTGTGCACTGATTCAGAAAAAAAATACGAAAATAAATGGGTTTTATTTCAGAGTGCTTTTCGTTTAATTTTCAAAAAAGCTTTTAGCTTATTTTAACGTCTGAAAAAAAGTGGTATATATTAATAAAAAAAGTATCTTTTTTATGATAATTATTACAATTATTCATAAAGGAGATGCGTTTTATGAAAATTGCCATTGTAACCGATCAGTCAAGAACAAAGTTTTTGCCAAAAGAAGAAGGATTAATGGAAGATAAGCAAAAGAGGAAGACTGTTGTGGATGTAAAGGAGGTTCTTTCAGAAAAATACACATGTATTGATTTAATATTCGATGACAATATAATCAATAAGCTGAGAAAAGAAAAGGTTGACCTGGTATTTAATCTATGCAATGGCATTAGAGGAAATTCAAGATTAAGTCAGCTTCCTGCTATTTTGGAGTATGCAGGCATACCTTATACAGGCTCTTCTCCTTTAGGCCATGCATTAGCCTACAATAAAGTATACTCATGCAAGCTGTTTAGAGAAAGCAATATATGTACACCTGAATTCATCTATGTAAATAGTGCAGAAGATGCAAGGAATATAGATATTGATTTTCCGGTTATAGTAAAGCCTAAGGACGAAGGGTCCAGCAGGGGGATACATCAAAACAGCCTGGTTTTTAATAAAATGGATTTAGTTGAAAAGGTTAAGGAAGAATTAAGCTTTTATGACCCTCCAATAATGATTGCTGAATATATAGAAGGCAGGGAATTTACAGTTGGAATTTTGGGCAACCATGAGAATTTAATTGTACTTCCAATACTGGAAGTGGATTTTTCCAACCTTCCAAAAAACCTACATAAATTCTATAGCTTTGAGGTGAAGTTCTATTATTCAGATAAAACGCTATATCATGTACCAGCAAAACTGGATAAGGATATACAGAAGAAAATAGAGGATACTGCAATTAAAGCATATAACGCCCTGGATATGAAAGATTATGCACGCATTGACATTAGGCTAAAGGATGGAATACCTTATGTACTGGAGATAAATTCTTTGCCTGGACTTATGAAAGGATACAGTGATCTGACTAAAATGGCAGATGCCTGCAGTTTAGGGTATAAAGGCCTGATATTTGGAATAGTGGAAAATGCCATAAGAAGATATAGATTGGACAGGAAACAGAAGTTCAGCATAGCATAATGTCAAATTATGTATGTTATATGAGAATAGTAAAAACAAAAACACAAAACTTGATGAAAGAAATTTAAATTAGTGTATAATAGAACTAGGCATATAAATAAAATTTTAACAAGTATCATTTAAGATAAGTAAAGGAGAGAGTTGCAATGAGTAAACCAATACTATCAGCACATTTTCAATCAAGAAAGCCATCAGATGTTCGCTTAGCTCAAATGAAATATGAAGAGCGAAAAGTTAAACCGGAAGCTGTAATAAATGTTGGAATAGGAAATGTGTCATTACCAACAAATCCAGCTATGCAGAAGAGAATGTTTGCACTTAATGCACCTGAAAGCCCATTTGCAAATGGAGTTATAAGATATACAGGGACTGCAGGAACTGTTGAAGCACAGAATGCTTTTAAGAATATATTAAAGAGTGAAGGGTTTAATACAGAAAATCTGTATGTACAAATAACAGACGGTGGTTCAGCCGGAATGGAATTGCTGCTCATTGGTGTATGCGGACCAGCTGGAACTGATGAAAGACCTCTTATGATGATTGACCCTGCATATACAAACTATATTTCATTTGCAGAGAGAATAGGCCGTAAGACTGTAACTATAAAACGCCATATGGGTGATGATGGGAAGTTCAACTTGCCAGATATGAATGAAGTTGAAGAAGCTATAAAGAAACATAAGCCAGGAGCACTTTTGATAATACCTTATGATAATCCTACAGGGCAATTATATACTTATGATCTTTTAAAGGACCTTGCTAGACTTTGTGTTAAGTACAATATGTGGATGGTAAGTGACGAAGCCTACCGTGAACTATATTATAAGGATGATGAGAAACTTGTAAGCATCTGGGGATTATCAGATGAAGATGTACCAGGAATTGAAGGAAGAAGAATAAGCATTGAAACAGCTTCAAAGGTATGGAATGCCTGTGGTTTAAGAATAGGTGCAGTAATTACTGATAACAAGGAATTCCACACTCGCTCTGTTGCAGAATATACAGCTAATCTATGTGCTAATGCAATTGGGCAGTATATTTTCGGAGCATTGGCTCATGAAAGCAAAGAAAGCATACTGGGATGGTGTAAGCAACAAAGGGATTATTACAGGGATTTAATAGTAAAGGTCTATAATAGACTTAAAGAATTGGAACCAGGCCTTATTGTATCAAGCCCAGATGCATCCATTTATTCAGTAATTGACGTAAGAAATGTTGTAAAACCAGGATTTGATTCAATTGACTTTGTTCTTTACTGTGCTTCAGAAGGTTCTGTTGAATTGGATGGAGTAGAGACAACCCTTTTGGTAGCACCAATGAAGGGCTTCTATAATGTGGATAATGACGAAGAAAATCCAGGAAGAACTCAATTTAGAATATCATTTGTTGAGTCACCAGAAAATATGTTAAAGGTGCCAGAGCTTTTCGTTAAGCTTCTAAGAAAATACGAGGCACAAAGATAGAAAAAAGTCTGCTATAATGCAGACTTTTTTAATTTCATGGGCTTAATAAAGAACAAATAAATGTGAATATAGATTTAATAATCCCAATGGTGACTTATCTGATATAATAGTAGTAAATATTTCAAAATATATGGCTACTCCAAGAATAAGGGTATCTCACTGCTTTGGAATACGGAGCAAGTGAGTATAACAGAGCAGTTTCAATAGAATAAATAGATGGATACCAGGATGAATAAGTTAAATTATTTGAGAAACAAGGAAAATATTCGGAATATCAGGAAATGATAATAGATGGATAAATTGAATATGTAAATATATTGTTGAATAGCTGATTACTATATGGAAAGGAGAATGTAATGTCCAGGATAAGCATTGCACCTATGGTAGATATAACCGATAGACATTTTAGGTATTTTTGCAGGATTCTCACTAAGAAATCTATTTTATACACTGAAATGATAACAAGCAGTGCCATCATACATGGAGATAGAAATAAATTACTTGATTTTCATCCATTTGAGAAACCCTTGGCATTGCAGATAGCAGGATGCGATAAGGAGGAAATTGCTGAAGCAGTAAAAATTGCTGAGGATTGGGATTATGACGAGATAAATCTAAATGTGGGCTGCCCTTCAGACAGGGTTTCAGGGAATCAGATGGGAGCAGTACTTATGGCATATCCTGAACTGGTTGCTGAGATAGTTCAGGCCATGAAAAGGGAAACCAGAAAACCTGTTACTGTAAAGCATAGAATAGGAATTGATGGAACAAATATACTCCCTGATTCCCTTCCAAGAGTGGTATTTGATAAATATGAGGATTTAGAGCATTTTGTAAAAGTTCTATCTGAAGCAGGAGTAAGTCACTTCATTATTCATGCACGCATTGCAATACTGGAAGGGTTGAGTCCAAAGGAGAATAGAGAAATACCACCTTTAAGGTATGAGGAGGTATATAGGATAAAGGAAAGATTTCCTGAGCTATTCATTGAAATAAACGGAGGAATAAAGACCATCGAATCCATCAGGGAGCATTTGAAACATGTAGATGGGGCAATGCTGGGAAGGATTGCCTATGAAAATCCCTTTATGCTAACAGAAGTGGACCAATTTGTTGAAGGGGGAGAAGTCAACAATATTTCAAGACGTGAGATAATAGAGAAGCTAATGGATTACGTGGAGTTATTTGGAAAGGACCAGAAAATGGGATACCACGCCTTAAAAAATACATTGGGGTTGTTTCATAATAAAAGGGGAAGCAGAATATGGAGGCAGCTTTTGACTCCTCCTTGGGAAGATGGCATTTATGCAAAGGATGTGCTGAAAAAAGCGCTGGAAACCCTTCCGGAAGAGGTACTTGATGAAAGGCCAATAGCTTATTAGAAAATGAGTATTGTATCAGTTTTGTGAAATTGCTGTAAGTTTATATTTATGATAAACAAAGAGAATTAATGCTTGAAAGGAGAGGTGAACAATGCTTGTTGAAGGAATTAAAGCTCCCGATTTTGCATTGAAGGATAAAGACGGCAATTTGGTGAGATTATCTGACTTCAGGGGGAAAAGGGTAGTTCTTTATTTCTATTCAAAGGACAATACATCAGGATGAACAGCTCAGGCAAATTCTTTTGCAGAAAACTATGATAGTTTTCAAAAGAGAGATGTAGTAGTAATTGGTATCAGTAGGGACAGTGAGAAATCCCATAAACGCTTTGCAGAGAAAAACAATTTACCTTTCATATTGCTATCAGACCCTGAACTTGAGGCAATTAATGCCTATGGTGTATGGCAGGAGAAAAAGCTTTACGGGAAAACAGGCTTTGGAGTTGCAAGAACCACTTTTGTAATAGGGCCTGATGGCATAATAGAAAAGGTATTTCCAAAGGCAAATCCAAAGACCAATGCTATTGAGGTATTGGAATACATTGAAGGTATATATTCCGGGGAATAAAAGCATTTGAGTTATTGCTTTAGGAGGTTTTAAGTAGTGAATTATATAAAAGGAACAACGTTATTGGCGGGATTAATAGGAAATCCTGTAAAGCACAGCAAATCCCCACAGATGCACAATACAGCATTTGAAGCATTGGGATTAGATTATGTTTATCTGGCGTTTGAAATACCCCAAGGAAATCTTAAGAAGGCTGTAGAAGCCATGAAGACATTAAACGCTATTGGATTTAATGTTACAATGCCTTTCAAGACTGAAATAATAAAGTATCTGGATGACATATCCGAGGAAGCAAGGATAATGGGTTCCGTAAATACGGTGAAGAATGAAAACGGAAGGCTTATTGGGTATAACACTGATGGCAGTGGTTTTATAAAATCACTGGATGAAAAGGGAGTAAATTATGTGGAAGAAAAAGTGGTAATACTGGGAGCAGGTGGGGCTGCAAGAGCCATAGCAACACAGCTGGCTTATGACGGCGCAGCGGAAGTCGTTTTGTTTAACAGAACCTTAGGCAAGGCGGAGGAAATAGCAGAGAATATAAACGCCAGTATTCCCACATGCAGATGTAGAGGGCTGGAAATGGATGAATCTTTATTGAAAGAAGAAATAAGGGATGCAGCCATACTGGTAAACTGTACATCTGTAGGCATGAAGCCTAATATAGACAAATCCATTATCCCTTCACCGGAAGTATTGCATAAGGATTTATTTGTTGCAGATATAGTATATGAACCCAGGAAGACAAAACTGCTGGAGTTTGCTGAAAGAGCAGGCTGTAGATATATGAATGGATTAATGATGGTTATATGGCAGGGAGCTTTGGCATTTAATATTTGGACTCAAAAGGATATGCCTGTAGATCTTATTAAGAAAGCTGTATTTGAGGAATGAAGAGGAGGCAGAAATTTGAGGCTGCAAAGCAGGAAGAAAGTTATGGTGAAAAACAAGGTATTTGGAGGAGATAGGGTATTAACCTGTATTCCACTGGTGGCAAGGGATGAGGAAGTTTTGCTTTCCCAAGCAAGGGAAATTTGTGAATTAAAGCCGGATATAATTGAATGGAGAGTTGACTGTTTTAAAAATGTCTCCAATGTAAAAAGCATTGTGGAGGGTTTAATGGATTTATCCGGCATAATTGGGGATATGCCATTAATATTTACGTTAAGGCACCACAATGAAGGAGGACAGGTTATATTAACACAGTGTAAAAGATTGGAAATAATAAATGAATCCATAAATACAGGACATGTGGATATTCTGGATGTTGAAATGCTAAATGGTGTTGATTTTATAAATAAGGTTAAAAGCCTTATTATTGAAAATAACACCAAGCTGATATTATCCTATCATAATTTCAATGAAACGCCAGATGAGGAGTTTATGTTGGATATGATTAAGAAAGGCGAGGATTTGGGTGCTGATATAGTTAAAATTGCAGTAATGCCTAAAAATTATGGAGATGTGTTGAAGTTGTTGAATGTAACATACAGATCAAGGGATGTTATTAATATTCCCCTAATATCAGTGTCAATGGGAGATATTGGAATGGTAACAAGAATGGTGGGAGGATTATTTGGCTCAGATATGACATATGCTGTGGGGAAAAAGCCTTCTGCGCCTGGACAGATACCTATAGGGGATATAAATGCTGTTTTGGATATTTTGGGGTGCAAACTTTAATCAAATAGTAAAAAACATAAATACATTTACTCACTTTTCTGATAATATTATATATATAAACAATGGAGGTGGAACAAATGAAATTCAGCGAATATAAATATGAAAGGCCTGACCTGGTCAGCTTGGGCAAGGAATTTGATGAGCTGTTACATAAGTTTTCTAATGCAAAGTCCTTTGAGGAGCAAAATGAAGCTATTGAGGAAATCAATAGGATAAGGTCCTATATAGAGACTATGGGTACCTTGGTTTCCATAAGGCATTCAATCAATACTGAAGATGAGTTTTATGCAAAGGAAAAGGATTTTATAGATGAAAATATGCCTATATATCAGAATATGGTCATTAAGTATTACAAGGCCTTAATTGATTCAAAATTCAGGGCTGACCTTGAAAAGACATGGGGAAGTCAAATATTCAGGCTTGCGGAATTACAGATTAAAACCTTCTCAGAAGAGATTATGGAGGATCTGGTTAAGGAAAACAAACTGGTAACAGAATACGAAAAGCTAATTGCATCAGCGAAGCTTGAGTTTGAAGGAGAGATAAGAAACCTAAGCCAAATGGCACCCTTCATGGAGTCAAAAGACAGGGATATGAGAAGAAGGGCTACCCAGAAATATGTAAGCTTCTTCGAGGAAAATGAATCCGAATTCGATAGAATATATGATGAGATGGTGAAGGTAAGGACCAGAATGGCTAAGAAGCTGGGCTATAAAAACTTTGTTGAAATGGGATATGCAAGAATGTCCAGGTCTGATTATGATGCCAAAATGGTTGCCAACTACAGAAAGCAGGTATATGAGGATTTAGTTCCAATAGTAGTAGAGCTTAAGGAAAGACAGAGAAGGAGACTTGGACTTGATGATTTTAAGTTCTATGATGAATCATTGGAGTTTCTATCAGGGAATGCCAAGCCAAAGGGAGACCCTGAATGGATACTAAACAATGGCAAGAGGATGTATAAGGAGCTATCTAAGGAAACTGATGAGTTCTTCACATTTATGACTGAAAGGGAACTTATGGACTTAGTAAGCAAGAAGGGCAAGATGAGCGGAGGATATTGTACGTACATTCCAGATTATAAATCTCCTTTTATATTCTCCAATTTCAATGGAACCAGCGGGGATGTGGATGTTTTAACTCATGAGGCAGGCCATGCCTTCCAGGTATATATGAGCAGGGACTACAAGCTTCCAGAATATACTTTCCCAACTCTAGAGGCTTGTGAAATTCACTCCATGAGCATGGAGTTTATAACCTGGCCCTGGATGGAGCTTTTTTTTGAGGATGAGGCAGAAAAGTATAAATTCAGCCATCTAAGCGGAGCTGTGAACTTCATCCCCTATGGAGTGACTGTAGACGAGTTTCAGCATTATATTTATTCAAATCCTGATGCAACTCCAGAGGAAAGAAAGGCAAAATGGAGAGAAATAGAGAAGAAGTATCTTCCATTCAGGGATTATGATGATCTGGACTTATACAACAGGGGCGGATACTGGTTTAGACAAGGCCATATATTTGGAAACCCATTCTATTATATTGATTATACATTGGCTCAGGTATGTGCATTCCAGTTCTGGATTAAGATGCAGGAAAACAGGGAAAAGGGATGGGAGGATTATTTAAGGCTATGTAAGGCAGGAGGAAGTAAATCCTTCCTTGAATTAGTAGAGGTTGCAAACCTTAAGAACCCATTTGCAGATGGAACCATAAAGGAAACAATGAAGCCAATAAAGGAATGGCTTGATTCTGTTGATGACAGCAAATTTTAATAATGCAATTTAAATTTTTTGATACTTCCAAAGTATACAATCTAATTGATTAAATTAGATTGTCTTTGGAGGTATTTTTTGTATGTTAAGATATTTGCTAGTATAAGAATATTATGGAAATAGTAGGACAATATGGTATAATAAGATTAAATTCAAAGCCATAAAGGGGAGTGGATATGCGAAAAGCATTAAGGATTTTTGCTTTGCTTCTGGTTGCTGCTATGGTGTTTTCATTATCCGTTACAGCCTTGGCAGAAGAAGGCTATGCTGAAGTAGTTGGAACTGTAGTGGAGATTCAAAAGTATGGAAATCTTGTGCTGGACATTAAGCCTAAAGCTCTATACGATGCAGGATATGAAGTAGGTGACATGTTAAAGGTTATTATTGGAGACAATGTGTTAGAGATACCCTTTGGAACATCCTACAGCGATGTTGATACATGAAGCCTTATAGTACGTGACGACAGAGGAAATGATTTACTCATCATTGCAATTAACATGGGAAATTTTGCTTCTACATATAATGTAAGCATTGGCGATAAGGTTATATTCTCAATGCTGGAAAAGGAAGGCTACCTTTCAGAGTACCTGCTACACCAGCTGAAGCGTACAAATGAGCGCAATGATTATGCTTCAGATTCCATATTTGCCAATTTCCGCAGTATTGCAACTACAGGAATTGTATAGAAGCAGCAGCCCTGTAAACAATGAAATTGGCCGTGCAGCTTACGCCAATGGATTAGCTGAAGCTGTAGGAATAAATACGATGATTAATTTATCTGATTCAGAAGAAGATATTAAGGCATATTTTGAGGCAGAAGGATTTAATTCTGATTATTACAAGTCACTTTATGATGCTGGAAAAGTAATAACCCTGAACATGGGAGTAGACATATCAGGAGAGGATTTTGGCCAAAAGCTGGTTCAAGGACTGCGCTTTTTAATAAATAATGATGGACCTTATCTATTCCACTGTACAGAAGGCAAGGACCGTGCAGGGTTCTTTGCAGCACTGATTGAGGCATTGATGGGCGCATCTAAGGATGAAATAGTAGAAGATTATATGCAAAGCTATATAAACTATTTCGGAATTAGTAAGGATTCAGTACAGTATAATACTATCAGCAATGATGTAATTGAGATGCTAAAGGCCATTGCTGGAACTGAGGATTTAGATAATGTAGACCTTTCAAAGGCTGCAGAAGACTATCTGGTTAAGGGTGGAGTGGACATTGAAAAGATCAATGCCTTAAAGGATAAGCTTTCAACTGAAATATCATATTCAGAGGAGCCTAAGACAGTCAGGACCTACATTGTTGTTAAAGGAGACTGCTTATGGAAAATAGCTGAGAAATTCCTTGGAGATGGCAGGCGTTATATTGAAATATATAATCTTAACAGGGATAAGATTAAGAATCCTGATTTGATTTATGTTGGGCAGGAACTGATTCTTCCATAACAATATAAGCCAGTAATTAGCATGGTTTTTTTAAAATGTGGTGGGATTTACTTCAATCCCACCTTTATTATTTGGAATTCATTTCATTTAGTATTTTACTCATATGATAATTGTATATAATGCTTATACTGTTATCTTCATTGTATTCATGAGGTATTTCCTTGTTAAAAAGATCTTCAGCAATTTTCCTGTTTTCTTCGTCCATGGGAGGAATTTCTCCAATGGAAGAGATAATATTAAGATGATTATACATATTTTCGAAGGAATCAAATACGGATTCAAATTTGGTATATTCCTCCATTTTCCTAATAGCTAATTTTGTATCCTTTTTAAGAATCTCGTACTCCTTTTCCAGTTCATTTAGTGCTGCCCTCAATTTGTCCAATAATGGGCGTTCTTTATAGTATATTAATCTTTCTATGGCATATTTAAAATCCAAATTTATTTTATGAATGGCATCTTCAATATGTCTTTGATAGTTTGATTTAGGAGGTACTATGAAATAGTTGATAACTGTTCCAATTACAAGGCCGATTAATGTGGATAGGGTTCTTGAAATAGCATAGTTCAGCCTATTTCTTTCTTCATAGTTAATAATTATAGATAGAAATACTATTGAAGCCAGCTCAATGGTTTTTTTCCAGCCCAATAGATTGCATATATATATGATTATTATTATTCCTATTCCTATGGTGAGAACATTGGTTGGTGCAATATATGAAAAAGAAAGAGCTACAACACCTCCCAGTATTGTGCCCAGCATTCTGTTTTTTCCTATTGATAAGGATTCTGAAACTGAAGCTTTCATAGCCAGAATTGCAGCAATACCTGCAAAAATAGGACTATCCAGATTTAAAAGATAGGAAATATATATTGTAAGGGATACTGCAAAAGCAGTTTTAATAGTTCTCATGCCTATTTTTTGTAATTTCATAAAACCACCTTTTTTATAGTTATATGGATATTATAAATATATAGGTAAAATAAGGCAAGTATTATATGAGGTTATATTTTGATTACAGGGAAATATTTATTAAGTAAAGGCAAAATATATTATGTCAATTATAATTAGGGGTGTATCGGATGAATAGAGAAGCCAAATACATTAAAATTGGCATTATAGTACTTTTATTGGCTGCCTTCTCATACTTAATGTTGAAAATGAATATATTTGACAAGAATAACGTGGTGGAATTATTTTCTCGAAGAGGGCATGGATTATATTTCGATGCTTTCTTTGTAATAGTTTCAGCTATTTTGATGGTATTCCTTATCCCTTTATCCTGGATTACATTGGCTGGTGCTATTTTTTTTGGGCTAAGGGGAGCAGTGCTAGTAACAATAGCAGGATTAATAAGCGGCATAATATCCTTTTCAATAGCAAGGGTATTTAAAGAAGACATTTCCTTGTTTATTGAAAGGCAATACTATAAAAAGCATAGGCGAATGAGCCTTAAGGAAATATATTCAAAGCTAAGCAATTATGGATTTGGATATGTTTTATTCATAAGGAGCATGCCTATTATACCCTTTAGCATATTAAATTACATATTTGGAATAAGCTTTGTTTCATTTAGGGATTTTCTGCTGTCCACTTTCATAAGTGTTGCAGTAGGGCAATCCATTAATGTGTATCTTATTAATAAGGCCATCAGTATAGGTGATAATCCTTTGGATACATTAATTGCTACAGTGCTTAAAGGAATATATTTTTTGACGATAATATTTTGGGAGAAGAAAAGCAAATATAGCACTAAAGAATAAATGCTTTTAAGCCGATATAAAATCAAGAATATATTGAGGGGGAATCTCCAATGGAGGTTAAAAGCGTATTAAATCACTATAATCCTGTAAGTTACAATAGCGTTCACAAAAACAACAGCCTAAAAAGCAGCATAATAGAAGAAAGTAATATTAATCATATGAACACTAGGGACCATAAGATAACGGAAAAAGAACTGATAAAATCCATAGAATCAGCCAATAAGGAGCTTGTTGTATTTGATAGGCGATTCGAGTTTTCAATCCATGAAAAGACAAAGCAGATAATGGCTAAAATTATAGACGTAACTACAGATGAAGTTATATGGGAGATACCTCCCGAGAAGATACTTGATTTAGTTGCTGCTATATGGGAGATATCAGGGCTTATTATAGATGAACATGTATAGAGGGTGATTTTATGAGTACGAATTTGAGAATAACAGGCCTTATGTCGGGTTTAGATACTGAATCCATGATAGAAAGCCTTATGAAGGCAGAAAGAGTAAAGGTTGATACTCTGAAGCAGGACAGGCAGCTTGTTTTATGGCGCCAGGAAATGTATAACAATTTAAATAAGGAATTTGCAAATTTCATAATAAATACGAGAAAGAACTTTGGATTGACTTACACTACATCCACTGGTATTTTCCTATCAAATTCATATAAGAATTTAAGCTGGGTTAAAAAGGTTACCTCATCTGACACTTCCATAGCTAGTGTATCTGCCAGCGGAATTCCATTTGACGGAATCTACAGAGTAAATGTTGAAAAGATAGCTCAAGGGGTAAGCATGGTAAGCGGCAGCAATATTGGCGGTGATTTAAAAGATATTTTAGCTTCATTAGGAGAAGATGATGAAATCAGATTTACCATAGCCACCCATAAGGGAGAAAAGGAGTTTGTATTTAGAAATGAATCTGAAAAAAAGCTTACTGTGGAAGATATAGTTAAAGAGCTTAATTCTGCCACAGTACTGGATGAGAACAACAAAGAGGTATCCCTTGGAATAAAGGCTTCCTATGATGCAAATATTGGAAGGTTTTTCATCCAGACGAAAGAAACGGGAAGAAATGTCTATATAAAAATTGATGCAGACGAAGGCACCAGTGGAAAGGACTTTATAGAAGCATTAAACCTAAAGGTAAGTTACAACGGATATGAGGACTCCAATGGAAATGTAGTGGAGGCTGATGGAACTGGCCATGACCTTGCATTAGGAACTAAGTATATTGGGCAGGATGCCTTGATTCATTTTAACGGAGCGGAGAATATAACTAGTTCATCCAACAATATAACCATCAATGGCATAAATATGAGCCTTATGGGTACAGGAGAGTTTACAGTAACGGTAAATACAGATGTAGATGGAATATACCAGAAGATTTCAAGTTTTATAGAAGAATACAATAAGCTAGTGGACAAAGTGGACGAGCTTCTGAAGCAGAAGAGATATTATGACTATAAGCCTCTTACTGATGCTCAAAAGGAAGAGATGAAGGATAAGGAAATAGAATTGTGGGAGGAAAAGGCTAAATCAGGGTTATTGAAAAATGACGACATAATAGCAAGAACAATGCAGAATATCAGGTCCTCCATATATGAGGAGTTTGAAGGGGTCTTTAAGCTCATTACAGAAATAGGTATAACAACTGAAAAATATGCAAGTGGAACAGCAGGAGGAAGGCTTGAAATAAAGGATGAACAGAAATTAAGACAAGCTATATCTGAAAATCCAGAAGGGGTTATGGAATTATTATTTAAGGAAAGCTCAGAGGAATCAGCTGGGGGTATAGTAACAAGAATATACGACAATCTCATTTCAGGCATGGAGGAAATTATTAAGAAATCAGGCACAGGGGATAATGCCAGCTTGTACAGGAATGTAAAATCCACAATATTGTTGGATTTTGTTACAGAGTATGGAAGCATCAGCCTATTGGATAAAAGCATTGCTGACTATGATAAAAGAATTGCCGATTTAAATGATGCTTTGAGAGATAAAGAAAACTACTATTACAAGAAATTTGCTGCATTGGAAACGGCCATTAGCCGGATGAATGCTCAAAGCATGTGGCTGGCGCAGCAATTTAACTATAATAATTATTAATGGGAGAGGATGGGGAAGATGACATATAGCGCCTTAAATCAATATAAGCAGAATACGGTATATACTGCAACACCTGAAGAATTGACATTGATGCTGTACGATGGCTGCATAAAGTTCATGAATATAGCAAAATACAGCATTGAAAATAAAGATATAGCAAAAGCTCACCATGCGTTAATAAGGGCGCAGGATATAATAATGGAGCTTAAAACGACTCTGGATACTTCCTATGAGATTTCATCAAATCTCATGAAGCTTTATGATTTTATAATAGATAGGCTTGTAAATGCCAATGTAAGGAAGGATACAAAATCAATAGATGAAGCTTTGGAAATTGTAACTGAATTAAGAGATACCTGGAAAGAGGCTATGAAGCAGGTGAAAAAGCAGATCTACAGCAACAGGGGAGTGTAATTATGAATGAAGAAAGGATACTTCAATTGATTTCTCTTGCCAGGGAAAAGAATAAGCTGTTAAACGATTTTATAAGCATTACAAAAAGGCAGATGGAGGAAATAGAGGGGGAAAGGTACTTAGATTTGGACAGAAGCTTAACTGAAAAGGATAAAATAATAAAGAAAATTGATGAAATAGATAAATTATTTTTAGAGAATTTTTATAAGTTTAAACAAGAGAATTCAATTGAGGATATAAATGAGCTTAGCATCGAAGAATATCCGAAATTAAAGGAACTTAAGGAGGAAGTGAAGAGCATTATGTCAAACCTTCTGGCTATTTCCCTTTTGGATGAAAAGAATACTGAATCTGTAAGGTCAAAGCTAAAGGAAGCCAGGGAGGATTTGAAAAGAGTCAGGCTTGGCAGAAAGGCCATGAAAGTGTACAACTATAAAGAATCTCAGGGTATACTTATAGATAAGAAAAAATGAGTTAAGATACAATTCTTAACTCTTTTTTTATAAACACTGATTCACGCGTTCCCAACGATATATTGTGTATGCAAAAAGAATTGACACAAAAAAATTTATAAGTATTAAACAATTTTTATTAATAAAATAAGGGAAAAAGTAGAAAATAGTAGAAGAAAAAAGTTATAAAGATTTTATTAAGAATTTTATCCACAGGCAAATAATTGTAATAATAGTTATTCACAAAATGATTCACATTATCCACATTTAACACCATATTTTATCCACACAATAATCACAGGAATATGTTAAAAAATACCTTTAATAATTATACAAAACGGGTGTATAAAATTAATGACAAATAATTGTTTACAAAATTTCAAATAATGGGTATATTATAAATAACAAAGATATAAGCTTCTGGCTTATGTGAAAGGAGTTGGGGTTTATGATACTTAACTTTACAGGAAAGAATGTAGAGGTAACTGATGCTTTAAAAGATGTAACAAATAAGAAATTAAAAAGGCTGGATAAATATTTTCAAAAAGATGTGGTAGGAAATGTTGTATATAGTGTAGAAAGGAATTGGAAGATTATTGAGATAACCATAAACCTGCCTGGAACAATTTTGAGAGTTGAGGAATCAAGTGATGATATGTACACATCCATTGATAAAGCCGTAGATGTATTGGAACGCCAGATTAGAAAGTATAAGACAAGGCTTCAGAAAAGAAATCAGACAGGAGAGACAATTAGGTTTGAAAATGTAATACCCCTAAAGGAAAACGAAGATGAAAAGCCTAGAATTGTGAAAACAAAAAGATTTGGGATGAAACCCATGAGTGTAGAGGAAGCAGTTTTACAGATGGAATTATTAAGGCATAATTTCTTTGTATTTATGAATGCAGACTCAGAGGAAGTAAGCGTTGTATATAAAAGAAAAGATGGCAATTATGGCTTGATAGAACCTGAATTTTAATAGTATAATTGATATAAAGAATGTACTAATGCAGGATAAGAAATTATCCTGCTTTTTATGTATAAGTATAAGGAGATGATGATATGTTTGCGGAGGCAATTATACTTTCAATAATCATCGGCCTCATTCGAGGAGGAAGTATAAAAAGAATAAGGATTATTAACAATAGCAGTTTCTGGGCAATGCTGTTGGGAATAGTGATTCAATATCTTCTTATATTTCTGGATGCTATAGAGGGCAATGGAAGCGTAGAATTTGTACTGAGGTATTATACACAAATACAGGTATTCTCCTATATACTGATACTCATAGGAATCATATTCAATATAAGACTCAGGTCCCTATGGGCCCTGCTTGTAGGATATGGATTAAATTTCATTTCCCTGGCGTTTAACGGTTGGACTATTCCCAATCTAATTGAAAATACTTCACAGGATGTAAAATTTCCCGTTTTAGGATATACTATAAAAGCTTTTGAACCGTATCCGTTTCCTAAGCTGTTGACCCTTGGGGATATAATAATCAGCTTTGGCATATTTGCATTAATACAGGAAGTGATGATAGGAGGAAGTTCTCACAGCAGGGTATATAAGCTATGACCCTTGTGTTATATTGTAATAAGTGATAAAATCTAATGATAAACATTGTTACATTTGAATTGAAAGGCGGTCTAAGTATGAAAGGCTTTTTGGGTAAGTTGTTTAGCTCTGGTGGTAATAGGGAGCTTAAGCGTATAGAACCAATAGTAGATAAAATTGAGTCCTATGAAAAGGATATGGAAAGGCTATCTGATGAGGAACTTAAAGGGAAAACCCTGGAATTCAGGGAAAGACTGGCAAAAGGCCAGACTCTTGATGATATTCTGCCTGAAGCCTTTGCAGTAGTGAGAGAGGCATCTTCAAGAGTATTGGACATGAAGCATTTTAGAGTGCAGCTATTAGGAGGTATTGTTCTCCATCAGGGAAACATAGCTGAAATGAAGACTGGAGAAGGCAAGACCTTGGTAGCTACATTACCAGCCTATTTGAATGCCCTATCAGGCGAGGGAGTTCATATTGTTACTGTAAATGACTATCTTGCTAAAAGAGATAGGGACTGGATGGGTAAGATATATGAGTTTTTGGGATTATCTGTAGGATGCATAGTACATGGACTTACAAATTCTGAAAGGAAAAGAGCTTATAATTGTGATATTACCTATGGAACCAACAATGAGTTTGGATTTGACTATTTAAGGGATAATATGGTAATATACAAGGACGAAATGGTACAAAGGAAGCTCCACTATGCAATAATAGACGAAGTGGACAGTATATTAATAGATGAAGCCAGAACACCATTGATTATTTCCGGAAGAGGAGAAAAGTCTACAAGCCTTTATGAAAGGGCAAATATGTTTGTAAAGACTTTGAAGGGAAGAACTCTGGATCCAAATGAGGACAAGAAGGACCCATTCAACAGGGAATTCAGAGAAGAAACAGTTGACTTCCTGATTGATGAAAAGGCAAGAAGCTGTGTATTGACTGAAAAGGGAACCCATAAGGCTGAAAGCTATTTTGGGATTGAAAACCTGGCAGATCCTGCAAATATGGAAATTGCACATCACATTAACCAGGCATTGAAGGCAAATTATATAATGAAAAGGGATATAGACTATGTAGTTAAGGATGGAGAAATAATTATTGTTGATGCCTTTACAGGAAGGCTTATGTATGGAAGAAGGTACAGTGAAGGACTTCATCAGGCTATAGAAGCCAAGGAAGGATTGAGGGTGAGAAGCGAATCCAAGACCTTGGCTACCATTACGTTCCAGAACTATTTCAGAATGTATGAAAAACTGGCAGGTATGACAGGTACAGCCAAAACTGAAGAATCAGAGTTCAGGGAAATATACGGAATGAATGTAGTGGAAATACCTACAAACAAGCCGGTTATAAGGATTGACTATCCTGACGTTATATACAGTACTGAAGAAGCAAAGTTCAGAGCAATAGTAAATGAGATAAAGGAAAAGCATAGTATAGGTCAGCCGGTGTTGGTAGGAACAATTTCCATTGAAAAATCAGAAATGCTGAGCAAAATGCTCAAAAAGGAAGGCATACCCCATGAGGTTTTAAATGCCAAACATCATGAAAGAGAAGCGGAAATAGTAGCACAGGCAGGAAGATTTGGAGCTGTAACCATTGCAACAAATATGGCAGGTAGAGGTACGGATATTGTCCTGGGAGGAAATCCTGAATATCTGGCGAAGATGGATTTGAAAAAACAAGGATATTCCGATGAAATGATAGCCCTTATAGATAGTTATATAGAAACGGACGATGAGGAAATTCTAAAGGGAAGAGAAGAATATAGAAAGCTTTATGAAAAGCACAAGGCTGAAACAAGCAAGGAGGCTAAAAAGGTAATTGAAGTTGGAGGACTGCATATTATAGGTACTGAAAGGCATGAATCCAGAAGAATTGACAACCAGCTTAGGGGCCGTTCCGGCAGACAGGGAGACCCAGGCTCGTCAAGATTCTATATTTCATTGGAAGATGACCTGATGAGGTTATTTGGCGGAGAAAGGGTAAAGTCAATAGTGGATACTCTTAACATGCCTGAAGATGAGCCTCTTGAGCATAAGCTCCTTACAAAGTCCATAGAAAGTGCTCAGAAGAAGGTGGAAAGCAATAACTTTGCCATAAGAAAGCACGTATTGCAGTATGACGATGTAATGAACAAGCAAAGAGAAGTTATATATGCTGAAAGAAGAAAGGTGCTGGAGGAAAAGAATCTTAAGGAAGATATACTTGCGATGATAAAAAACATTATAGAGAAGGCAATAAATCTATATATATCTCACAGCAAGGAATCTTCTGAAAGGGATGTTGCAGGCTTAAGAAGCTATCTGGAAAATATATTCCTTCCAAAGGGAACCTTAAATGATGAGGAGATAAAATCACTATCAGAGGAAGATTTAAAGAACAGGCTTTATTCCATAGCAGAAAAGAGATATGAAGAAAAAGAAGCCGAAATAGGAGAAAATACCCTAAGAGAGATAGAGAGAATAATACTTTTGCAGGTAGTGGACAGGAAGTGGATGGACCATATTGATTTAATGGACCAGTTAAGGCAAGGCATAGGTCTTAGGGCATATGGTCACGAAGACCCCGTTATGGCATATCAGAATGAAGGATTTGAAATGTTTGAAGAGATGATTCAAAGCATTCAGGAAGATACGGTTAGATATCTGTTCCATATACAAAAGCCCAACAATGTTCAGAGAAAAAGGATTGCTGATCCTGTGGATACAGGCAGCAAAAGCGGCAGTCAAACTGTAGTTAACAAGAAGAAAATAGGCAGAAACGACCCTTGTCCATGTGGAAGTGGCAAGAAGTACAAAAAATGCTGTGGAGCTAATACCAATTAGGGATGAAGGTTAACAAAAAGGCATATAGTTAAAGAAAAGGCTCGACTATGGAGAATTTGATTGAAATATCCAGCGAAGTAAAACCAAAAAGATTTGCAATTCATCGCGTAAGCGAATTCGTAAATCGGTTTTACGAGCTGTGATATTTTACAAATTCGGAATTGGAGAGCCGTTCTTTAACTGATATGCTAATTGAAGTAATTAATATTCCACATAACTATTAATTTAAACATTCTGAAAGGGAGATAATTATGCAGGATATTCATGTATATAAGGAGAAAACAGAAGAACTAAAACATATGATAGAAGAATTGGGTGTTTCCCTTTGACATAGAGGGGATAAGAAAGGAACTGGAAGAACTGGAGAAGGAAACTTATAAAGAAGGCTTTTGGAACGATATAGATAAGGCTCAAAAGACCATGCAGAAGATAAGCTCCATAAAGGACCAGATAAAGTTATACGAGGACTTGATAAACTCTGCAGAAGAGCTGGAAATATTAATAGACCTGGCCATAGAAGAAGAGGATTATGAAACCTATGAGGAGATAAAGAAAAAATTTAAGGCTTTTTCAAAGGAAGCAGAGGACTATAAGCTTTCTACACTGTTAAAAGGGGAATACGATAAGAACAATGCAATTCTATCCATACATTCAGGAGCAGGTGGTCTGGAAGCCCAGGATTGGGCAGAAATGCTGTTTAGAATGTATAAGCGATGGGCTGAGAACAAGGGATATAGCGTTGAGGTATTAGACATATTACCTGATCCTGAGGGCGGCATTAAGTCTGTAACCATGCTTGTAAAAGGATACAACTCTTATGGATATTTAAAATCTGAAAAGGGTGTACACAGGCTGGTTCGCATTTCTCCTTTTGATGCATCCAACAGGAGGCATACTTCCTTTGCCAGCATTGATGTTTTTCCCGAAATAGATGATGATATAGATATAGAAATTAATGAATCAGATCTGAAAATCGACACCTACAGGGCTAGCGGTGCAGGTGGACAGCATGTTAACACCACTGATTCTGCTGTAAGGATTACCCATATACCCACAGGTATTGTAGTCCAATGCCAAAATGAGCGTTCTCAGCACAGCAATAGGGAAACTGCTATGAAGATGCTGAAGGCAAAGCTAATACAGCTGAAAGAAGAGGAGAAAAAAGAAAAAATTGAGGATTTACAGGGAAAATATACTCAAATTGCATGGGGTTCACAAATAAGGTCCTATATATTTCACCCTTATAGCTTGGTAAAGGACCATAGAACAGATACGGAAGTTGGAGATGTAAATAGAGTGATGGATGGGGATATAGATATATTTATCCATGAATACCTGAAAAAAATGGCCTTTTAAAAGAGCCATTTTTTTTCACTTGGGCAGGAAATATTTTATTAATTTTGGTAAATAATATTGTAAAAATATTTACTTAATGGAAGGGATGATATAAAATGGATATAGCAGCAATATTAGCGAAAGAGTTTAAGCTTGAGCCATATCAGGTGAAAAATACCATAAAGCTAATAGAGGAAGGAAACACTATTCCTTTTATTGCCAGGTATCGAAAGGAACAGACTGGTAATCTTCAGGATACAGTTCTAAGGGAATTCCATGACAGGCTAAATTACTTGAAAAATCTTGAAAACAGACAGTATGAGATAATAAGGCTTATAGAAAATCAAGGCAAGCTTACGGAGGAATTGAAGAATGAAATATTAAACACTTTTACTTTGCAGAGACTGGAGGATTTATATAGGCCTTTTAGACCAAAAAGAAGGACAAGGGCTACCATTGCCAGGGAAAAAGGATTAGATGGTCTGGCCGAGGCAATTTTAACACAAAATGTAAAAAAAGGAAAATTAGAAGAAACAATTAGTGGGTATATAAATGTAGATAGGGGGGTTAACAATGAAGAAGAAGCATTGACGGGTGCTATGGATATTATAGCTGAAATAATGTCAGATAATTCTGAAATTAGGGATATAGTAAGGAGTATTGCCAATAGGAAGGGGATTCTAAAATCTGAAGCTGTAAATAAAGAAATTGAATCGCCCTATGAGATGTATTATGATTTCCAAGAATCCGTAAGGACAATACCTAATCATAGAATTCTTGCCATCAACAGGGGAGAAAAGGAGAAGTTTCTTAAGGTAAGCCTTGTATTGCCTGATGAAGAGGTTTTATCAAGGATAAAGGAAAAGGTAATATTAAATCCATCCCTGGAAACATCTAAAATTTTAGAAAACTGTATAAAAGACAGCTATAAAAGGCTCATTTTTCCTTCCATTGAGAGGGAAATCAGAGGTATGCTTCAGGAAAGGGCTGAAAAGGAAGCAATAGGGGTATTTGCTCTTAACCTTAGGTCATTGTTAATGCAGCCTCCAACCAGAGAAAAAGTGATTATGGGAATTGATCCAGGCTATAGAACAGGCTGTAAGGTTGCAGTGATTGATGAAACAGGAAAGCTATTGGAATATACAACAATATATCCTACAGAACCTCATAACAAAGTACAAGAAGCAAAAGAAACATTAAGTAAATTAATCTATGATTATAAAGTATCAGTAATTGCCATAGGAAATGGAACTGCATCCAGGGAAACAGAAATGGTAGTTGCTGATTTGATTAAGGAATTGAATTATAAGGTATCCTACACCATAGTAAATGAAGCAGGAGCTTCAGTCTATTCAGCATCGGAAATTGGGCAGAAAGAATTCCCGGATTTAGATGTTTCCATAAGAGGGGCTGTGTCTATAGCCAGAAGACTGCAAGACCCCTTGGCTGAGCTGGTGAAAATTGACCCTAAGCATATAGGAGTAGGCCAGTATCAGCATGACCTTAATCAAAAGAACTTAGATGAGGCTTTAAAAGGGGTAGTAGAGGACTGTGTCAACACAGTGGGTGTGGATTTAAATACTGCCAGCTTGTCTTTGCTTAAATATGTGGCCGGGATTTCAGTTAAAGTAGCTTCGAATATTATAGAATACAGGGAGGAGGTTGGCAGATTTACAAGCAGAAGGGAGCTATTAAAGGTTAAAGGACTGGGAGATAAGACCTTTACACAATGTGCAGGGTTTCTAAGGATTCCAGGAGGGTCAGACCCATTGGACAATACTGCTGTTCATCCAGAATCATATGATATAGCAAGGAAGCTGATAGGGAAAAATCTGGATAGTTTAGACATGGAAGAACTATCACAACAGTTAAATGTAGGTATTCTGACACTAAAGGATATCATAGAGGAGCTAAAAAAGCCCGGAAGGGATCCCAGAGACCAAATGTCAAAGCCGGTTTTTAGACAGGATGTGTTGAAATTTGAGGATTTAAGGGAAAATATGGTTCTAACGGGAGTTGTCAGAAATGTAGTTGATTTTGGTGTTTTTGTAGACATTGGCGTGAAACAGGATGGACTAATCCACATATCTCAACTGTCCAATAGCTATATAAAACATCCAAAGGAAGTAGTTAAAGTAGGAGATATCATAAGTGTAAAGGTGCTTAAGGTGGATGTTAACAAAAGACGTATATCGCTTAGCATTAAAGATGTTTGATATGGGGGCGTGTTTGATGTGGAATATAAATGAATTGATAAATGGGAGAAGTGGCTTTATTGGAGTTATCAGTTCTTATATTTCAGAAAACGAGTTAAATCTATTTAAGGAGTATATAAAGAATAATTTTGTAAATGATGGGGGCTTAGTATATGTATGTTCTTCTTCCATAAAGGAACAATGTTTGCAGTTTCTGAATGAATTGGATAAGGATTTAAAGAAGCTGATAAATATTAATAGATTAGTGCTGATATCCAGAGATGAATATATAGTAAATAGGAAAATAAATATGGATAAATTAATAAATAGGATAGCTATGGAAATTGCCAGGCTTAGTGAAATAATAGCGGATAAGAAAACCTGTGTATATATATGTGTTGACTCATTCTGGAATTCCTTAAACCTTCGTAAGGTTAGAGAAGTTTACATAAAACTAAGGGAATTATATAATGCTGGGAAGGCTAATTTTATCATAAGGTATATAGTTGAAGATATAGATAACCCTCATATAATTCCAATACTACAATATCATGATTATCTGATTGTAGATGGAGTGGACAATTTCGAAGCATATACACCAGAAGAGCTTGTACATAAGGCATTGACTTTATTATCTGAAAAACATTCTATTAATTATAAATGCTATAAAGCCATGATGAGAAATGAATATCTTGAAAACATGGAACAATCAATGGCTGGAATAATCCATGATATAAATAACCTGCTGGTATCTATATTGGGATATGCACAATATTCTTTGCAAATTGATGATATGAATGAAATTAGGAAAGGCTTAGAAGTAATTTCAAGGTTAGCTTTGGATGGAAGCTGTATTACTAAAAAGGTTAAGAGCAATTTCAAGCGTTCCTTTGAAACTCAAAAGGATATATATAAATTCAATTACATAGTTGAAAACTGCCTGGATATGGTTAAACATAAGTTTAAATCACTGGCCCTAAGCAAAACAAAGAATCTGGAGCTAAGTGTAAGCCTGGATTCAAAAAATTACATATATGCAAATGAATATGACCTGAGGCATTCCATTAACAATATAATTCAAAATGGAATTGAAGCTATGGAAGATAGGGGAATACTGACTGTAAGGACCTATGATGAAGGGGACAATATAGTGCTGGAAATATCTGATACAGGCTGTGGCATTGATGAAAGGTTAATGAATCATGTGTTTAAACCCTATTTTACAACTAAAGGTGCCAGAGGAACCGGATTGGGCTTAAGCATTGCCAAGAAGATATTTGAAGAACATGGAGGGAAAATATATATTGATAGCAAAGTAGGAGAAGGCACTAAGTTTACCATTTATTTTCCTGCTATAAAATTTGATGAATCAGTTGCTGAAAAAAAACAGGAGGTATATAATACTGATTAGAGAAGCGAAATAATTTAAGGGGGAATAATATGCTATTAATAAAAAATGGTAATATATATACAATGGCAGGAGAGGTAATTGAAAATGGCTCAATACTTATAGATAATGGGAAAATTGTAGAAGTTGGGAAAGACCTTGTTGCACCACTTGATGCAGAGGTTATTGACGCAAGCAGAAGGATGGTTTTACCAGGATTTATTGATGGACATACCCACTTGGGAATGTGGGAAGAGGGAATAGGATTTGAAGGAAGCGATGGAAATGAAATGGTGGACCCTGTAACACCACACCTGAGAGCCATTGATGCTATTAATCCAATGGATGAAGGATTTGAAGATGCATATAAGGCAGGGATTACATCCGTTGTTACCGGACCTGGCTCTGCCAACGTAATTGGTGGATTTGCAACTGCAATTAAAACCTACGGAAAAAGAATAGACGATATGATTATAAAAGACCCTGTGGCAATGAAGATTGCTTTTGGAGAGAATCCAAAAAGGGTATATAATTCTCAGAATAAATCTCCAATGACTAGAATGGCAACAGCTGCAATTCTAAGGGAGAATCTGTTTAAGGCAAAAGCCTATCTGGAAAAAAAGGAGTCAGCTAAGGGAGATATATCAAAGATGCCAGAATTCAACCTGAAGATGGAAGCGCTGGCTATGGTACTCAAGAAGGAAATCCCTTTAAAAGCCCATGCCCATAGGGCAGATGACATATTTACTGCATTGAGAATTGCAAAGGAATTTGAGCTGGATATTACATTGGACCACTGTACAGAAGGCCATTTAATTGCTGATTATCTGGCTGAAGAGGGAAAGGCTGCATTTGTTGGACCTACGTTATCAAACAGGTCTAAAGTAGAGCTTAGGAATCTATCCTTTGAAACTCCAGGAATTTTAAATAAAAAAGGCATAAAGATAGGCATAATTACAGATGCACCAGTAATACCAATACAGTACCTTCCAATATGCGCAGGGTTAGCTGTAAAATCAGGAATGGATGAAATGGAGGCTTTAAAGGCTATTACAATTTATCCTGCTGAAATAGTTGGTATAGCTGATAGAGTAGGAAGCATAGAAGTTGGCAAGGATGCTGATATTGTAATATTCGACGGAAATCCAATTAAGGATTTAGAATGCAAGACATATGTTACTATAATAAATGGAGAAGTAGTATATTGCAATTGTTGTTAGAGAAAAGTGTGCTAAGTGAAACTAGGGTTTGGAAATATGATATAATATTACAAAAGAGGAGTTGGGATTGGAGGTATTAGAATGACCAATGAGGAATTTCAAAGAATAGTCATAGAGGAGCTTAGAGATTTAAATACGAAGGTAGGGAGAATAGAGCAGAAAGTGGGTCATATTGGTCAAAGAGTAGGTAACCTGGAGCAGAAAGTAGTAAATCTTGATCAGAAGATAGGTAACCTGGAACAGAAAGTAATAAATCTTGACCAGAAAGCAGATAACCTGGAACAGAAAACTGATAGTTTAAATAAGGGACAGAAAGAAATAAGAAAGAGTTTAGAATCGGTAATTGAACAAACAGCTACCTTGACTGAATTCAGGGAAGAAATCAACGCAAAGGTAGACAGGATAATAGAAGAATTAAATACACTGGAAATAGTTACATCAAAGAACTGGCATGATATAGCAAAGTTAAAATCAGTAAGGTAGAATATTGACACAGGATATAAATGAATTTGAGCATATAGTTGACAATGTATATATACAATATTATAATAAAACTAGTTTAATAAAAATCTTCAGGGCGAGGTGCAATTCCTCACCGGCGGTAAAGCCCGCGAGCCTTTTACAGGTTGACTTGGTGAAATTCCAAGGCCGACAGTGATAGTCTGGATGGAAGAAGATTTTGAGCGTATTTATTATGCTTAATATTTCGCCCCGAAGTTTTCTTCGGGGCTTTTATCTTCCATGCCCTAAAGAAATATAAAACATGGAGGGTTTGCTATGGAAATGATAAGAAAAGAATATCTTAACACAAAGGTTCTTGTAAAGGTATCAGTATTGGGAGCTATAGCATTTTTACTTATGCTCTTTGAGTTTCCGCTATGGTTTGCACCATCATTTCTTGAATTTGATTTTTCAGATGTACCTTCACTGATTGGTTCCTTTGCATTGGGGCCTTTTGCAGGTGTTATGGTTCAACTGGTAAAGAACTTATTGAACTTGGCAATACAAGGCACAGATACTGCTGCAGTAGGGGAACTTGCAAACTTTGTAGTAGGAAGCATATTTGCTTTTACATCGGGATTATTTTACCATAAGAAGAAAACATTTAAAAATGCTGTAATTGGAATGGTCTTAGGTATCCTTGCCATGACAGCGAGCATGTCAATTATAAACTACTATATTCTGATTCCGCTATATGCAAAGCTGTTCGGATGGCCAATAGATAAGATTGTAGCCTTAGGAACAGCAGTAAATAAGTTTATAGTAGACTTTAAGACCCTGATACTGTTTGCAGTAGTGCCTTTTAATTTAGTTAAAGGCATACTGGTAACATTGGTGACTACAATTCTTTACAAGAGGGTATCACCAATTCTTCATAAATAAATACCGGTTATATTAGTTCATTAAAAGAAGTAGAAAATGGATTAAGGGATGGATAGTTTAATATATGCTATTCATTCCTCTTTTTATATTTTATGATATTTAAGCATATAGATAATAATTCAATTAAACAGGAATAATAATAACTGGGTTTTATCATTGTCAATTGTCTGTGTAATAAGTTATAATAATACTTAGTTTAGGTATAGGAAGGTTGGAGATATGGTTAAAATAATACTAAAGAGCAAAGAGGATACAGAGAGGTTTGGGATAAAACTGGGTAAATTATTAAAAGAAGGAGATATAATTTCTCTTACTGGAGATCTGGGGGCAGGTAAGACAACCTTGACCAAATCCATAGGCAAAGGGCTGGATATTAAGGATTATATTACAAGCCCTACTTTTACATTAATAAATGAGTACAAGGGAAGAGTAGCTCTGTATCATTTTGATATATACAGATTAGAAGATATGGAAAATCTATATGATTTGGGATATGAGGACTATTTTTATTCTGATGGCGTTACAATAGTCGAATGGGGAGACAAGATTAAGGACCTGTTGCCTGATTATACAATCAATATTCACATTGATAAGGGGGAGGGCCTGGAAGAGCGGATTGTTACAATTGATGGACAAGGGGAAAGATATGACCAGATAGTTAAGGAGTTGAATAACAATTGAAAGTATTAGCTGTAGATACATCGACTGTAATTGCTACCTGTGCAGTTATGGAGGATGAAAACTTGTTAGGAGAGTATTCTCTCAATCAGAATATGAGCCATTCGGAAAATCTGGTTCCAATGATAAAGGAAGTGCTGGACAGTCTAAAATTACATGTAAGGGATATAGACCTGTATGGAGTAGCAGTTGGGCCAGGCTCATTTACAGGCCTTAGGATTGGAATTGCAACTGTAAAGGCCTTTGCCCATGTATATAATAAGCCCATTGTAGGCATTTCAACTTTAGAAGCCTTAGCTTTTAACCTTTCCTTCAACGGACTCATTGTTCCTATGATTGATGCCAGAAGAAATAGGGTTTATACTGGAATATATAGATGGAAAAGGGATAGGCTAATAAATGTAATGGAACCAACTGTAATGGATATAAACAACTTAATTGAAACACTTCCAAAGGAAGAGAATATTATGGTAAATGGCAATGCCGTATATATCCACAAAGATCATATAAAAGATAAGCTAGGGGATAGAGTACATTTTGCACAAAACATACATAATCATTGTAGAGCCTTAAGTGTTGCTGAACTGGCTCTAAAGAAAGTGGATAATACTGGAAACGCAAACTACTATAATTTAGTACCTGAATATATTAAGGAATCACAAGCTCAAGGTGAGTTAAGAAAGAAGGAAAGTGATATTATATGAACATAATCATTCGTGAAATGAAAGAATCGGATTTAGACAGGGTGATGGAGATAGAAAATAAAACTTTTACCCCTCCTTGGTCAAGGGAGGCCTTTTTATTAGAATTGACCAAGAACCTACTTGCAAAATATATAGTGGCGGAAGTCGACGGAAAAGTCGTAGGATACGGAGGAATATGGCTAATAATTGACGAAGGGCACATAACCAATATTGCTGTAGATGAAAATTACAGGAATATGGGTATAGGAAGCAAGATAATAGAAGGACTTATTCAGCTTTGCATTGACAGAAATATTATAGCTATGACTTTGGAAGTAAGAAAATCCAATGAAGCTGCAAAGGCGTTATATAGAAAATTCGGGTTTAAGGAATATGGAATAAGAAAGAATTATTACCAGGATAACAATGAAGACGCCATTATAATGTGGAAGGATATTTAACAGGATGAGGTGGAAATATGGAAAAGGATATTATTACATTAGCCATAGAGACCTCCTGCGATGAAACTTCTGTTGCAGTTCTAAAGAATGGCAGAGAGGTCCTTTCCAATGTCATATCCTCTCAAATTGACATTCATAGAAAGTTTGGAGGGGTAGTACCGGAAGTAGCATCAAGAAAGCATATAGAAAATATAAACATAATTATACAACAGGCTCTAGATGAAGCCAATATTACATTTGATGATATAGACCTTATTGGTGTAACCCGGGGGCCGGGACTTGTTGGAGCTCTTTTAGTGGGCATATCCAGCGCAAAGGCTATAGCCTATGCCTTAAACAAGCCAATAGTAGGAGTAAATCATATAGAAGGCCATATTTGTGCCAATTACATTGAGCATAAGGATCTTCAGCCTCCTTTTACATGTCTGGTAGTATCAGGAGGACATACTTATTTGATATATGTAAGGGACTATACAGATTATGAGCTGGTTGGAAGAACCAGGGACGATGCAGCAGGGGAAGCTTTTGACAAGGTTGCAAGAGCCCTGGGATTACCTTATCCGGGAGGGCCTGTAATAGACAAGCTTGCCAAGGAAGGCAACAAGGATGCTGTAGAATTTCCCAGGGTTTATTTGGAGCATAACAGCTATGATTTTAGCTTCAGCGGATTGAAGACTGCAGTGCTTAATTATCTCAATCAGGCAAGGCAAAAGGGTGAGGAAATAATAGTAAAGGATGTAGCTGCCAGCTTTCAGCAAGCTGTTATTGAAGTCCTTGTGGAAAAGTCCATACACCTTGCTAAGGAAAGGCATTCTGACAGGATAGTCATAGCTGGAGGAGTTGCAGCCAATGAAGGATTGAGAAGCCTTATGGAGAAAAGAGGCAATGAGGAAAATATAAAAATACTGTATCCTTCAAGGATTTTATGCACAGACAATGCAGCCATGATAGGCTCTGCTGCCTATTTCAACTATATAAATGGAAAGGTTTCAGACCTTTATCTGAATGTTGTGCCAAATCTTGATCTTGCATAATAGTTATTAACAAAATCCCCACATTATTTCCACAGTTCGACATTGATGCTGCGAAATATATCCTGTGGATAATGTGGGAAACCTGTTGAATACCGCTATAATAGTACAAACCATTGGGGATAATTTTGTGAATTATGTGTATAAATATTTAAAAATAGGGAAAACTAATTTTCTGTCAATTCTATCCATTTTTCATACAGATAGTCTAAATTCAACTTTATCTGTTCTCTTTCTTTTGTTAATTCCAATATCCTTTCCGGATTTTCGTATAATTTTGGATTGCATAGTTCTTCGTCGAGATTGCTGATTTTATTCTCATATTCTTCGATGGATTTTTCCAAATCCTGAATTTCTTTTTTCCTTTTTTTCTCTAGCATAAGCATTTCTTTTTCCTTTTTTTTCTCCTGTTTAATCTGGGTTTTTGTCTTGTATTCTTCATCTTCCTCAACAATTACTTCCCTTTTCTTCTCCAAATAGTAGTCGTAGTTCCCCAGATATTCCTTAATGCCCTCCTTTGTAAGCTCCAATATCTTGTTTGTTACCCTGTTCAGAAAATATCTGTCGTGGGATATTACAAGGAGCGTTCCTTTATAGTCTATAAGTGCTTCCTCCAGTACCTCCTTGGAATCTATGTCCAAATGATTAGTAGGCTCGTCCATAAGTAGAAAATTAGCATTTGACAGCATCATCTTCAAAAGGGATAGCCTGCTTCTTTCTCCACCGCTTAATTCCTCTATTTCCTTGAATATGTCATCTCCTATGAATAGAAACCTTCCCAAAAGGCTTCTTATGGTAAAGTGGTCGAAGGTTGGATTTTCGTCCCATATTTCATCTATTACAGTCTTGTTTAGATTCAAATTGCTCTGCTCCTGGTCAAAATATCCTATATTTACTCCATGGCCCAGTATGATGTTACCTTCATCACAGGGAATGTCCCTTAGTATCATCTTAAAAAGTGTGGTTTTTCCAATTCCGTTTGGGCCAATTAAACCTACCTTTTCTCCTCTGTATATGCTGAAGTTAATATCCTCCAACAGCTTATAGTCATCAAAGCTCTTTCCTAAGTTTTCAACCTTTAACACCTGCCTGCCACTTATTACCTTGGGTTCAAAGGTCAATTTGAATTTCTTGCCTTCCTTTGGAGGTTCCGGTACTGCCTTCATCTTATCCAATAGCTTTTGCCTGCTTTGAGCCTGTTTAATATATCTTTGCCCGCCATAATTGGAAAAGCGCCTTATTATTTCCTCCTGCCTTTTTATTTCTTTTTGCTGATTCTCATATTCCCTTCTCATAATTTCCAGTTCCAATTTTCTCTGTTTCATATATCCTGTGTAATTGGTGTTATAAGTTTTAAGATGGTGGTTTTCCAGATGGAATATTCTGTTTACTACATTATCCAGAAAATACCTGTCGTGGGATATTATTATTGCAGCCCCTTTATATTCCTTTAAAAACTCCTCCAGCCATCCTATGGCTTCTATGTCCAAGTGGTTGGTAGGTTCGTCCAATAATAGCAGGTTAGGCTTTTCAAGGAGAAGCTTTGCCAAAGACAGCCTTGCCTTCTGGCCTCCGCTTAATATGCTTATTTTTTTGTCCATATCCTCATCATCAAATCCAAGCCCCTTTAGCACTCCCTTTATTTCGCTTTTGAAACCATATCCGTTTTTTTCGTTAAACTCCTCCAGAAGTTGGGAGTATTCCTTCATCAAAAGTTCAAGCTCTCTGGTTTCTCCCTTTTCACTTATTTTGCTTATTTCCTCTTCAAGGCTCCTCAGCTTTTTTTCCATCTCAATTAAAGGCTCAAATACCTTTAAGCATTCATTAAATACGGTTTCATTGCTGTTGACATCTACATGTTGTTTTAAATATCCTATTTTAAGGTTTTTCTGTATATAAATATCTCCGCTATCCTTTTCTGTTTCTCCGACCAATATATTAAATAATGTGGTCTTACCAGAGCCATTGAGGCCAATTAATCCTATTTTATCTCCATCTTCCACTGCAAAGCTTATATCCTTCAATATAGTATCCACAACATAGGTTTTGGAAATATTTGTACACGAAAGTACTATCATATCAATCTCCTACTTTCTACGATATTGACTATGATTACATTTGCAGCCTATGGTAAACATAAGTTTCCATAGGCGAAACAGTAATCGACTGTATTTCTTATTAAATATATACCAAAGATATAATACTTATTTATAATATTGTATCTTTACAATATTTTATCAAAAAAACAAGCCCTTTTAAAGTAAGGGCAATTTAAGATTTCAAATCCTCCTCCATTGCTAAACTGCTAAGTACCTTATCTATTAAATTTAGTTCGCATTTTCCTTCTCTGGTGAAATGTGTACAGTTCTCACAGCTTTCATATTTTTTGTCAAAATTTTGTGAAATATTTTTCAAATCGTTTCCCTCGTGAGGATTGTAAGAATCACAGTAAATTGCTATCTTTCTCAGCTGTTCTTTACTGGCCATAAAATTCCTCCTATATGGTTAAGATAATAGTATTATGGGTAATAATAATAAAAATATGCATATATTGTAGAAGACAATAATTTGACCTGAAAATTCAGTAATGTTATAATGTTATCATTCAAATAATAAATAGAAAAGGTTAGGGGTGTGAAAATGGAAAGGGACAATAAAGTTTCTATCACAGTAATCAGAAGGTTGCCTAAATACTATAGATATCTGTCAGATTTGCTTAACAAAGGAATAAACAGGATCTCTTCACAGGAATTGAGCAATATGACTGGATTTACTGCTTCACAGATAAGACAGGATTTAAACAACTTTGGCGGGTTCGGTCAGCAGGGATATGGCTATAATGTAGAGGAGTTAAAAAACCAGCTGGGTAAGATTCTGGGATTAGATAAGATTTACAAGGCAGTAATTGCAGGTGCAGGTAATCTTGGTCAGGCAATTGCAAACTATAGAGGATTTCAGGATGCAGGATTTGAAGTATTATCACTTTTTGATAAAAATCCAAAGCTTATAGGCATTAAGATAAGGGATATAGAGATAAGGGACATAGAGGAAATGGAATCCTTTATAAAGGAAAATGGGGTAGATATTGGTATAATAACTGTTCCCAAGTCCAGCGCCCAGGAGATTGCAGATATATATGTAAGGAGCGGTATAAAGGGTATATGGAATTTTGCACCTGCAGATATTAAGGTGCCTGATGATGTAATAGTGGAAAATGTGCATTTAAACGAATCTTTATTTGCTTTATCATACTTTATGAATAATAAAAATGATTACATAAGAAGGGATTAAAAAATTAAAGGGATGTTTTTTACAATAAAATTATTACGGCATTCCTGAAAGGCTTATAAACAGGGGTTGCCGTTTTTTTATTGACTTTTTTAGATAAAATATTGACAAAACTATTGGAAATGTTGTCGATTTTATTATAAAATATATTTGTAGGAATTTTATCATAAGGAGGGGTAAATATGAATTTTAATTTAACAAAAGAACAAGAAATGGTTAGAACAGTCATGAGACAATTTGCAGAAAATGAGGTAAAGCCAATAGCTGCAGAGATTGATGAAACAGGAAGATTCCCTGTGGAAAATGTGAAGAAGCTGGCAAGATATAATATGTTAGGAATTCCATTCCCTGTAGAATACGGTGGAGCAGGTGGAGATGATCTAGCTTATGTTATAGCTGTGGAAGAGTTGTCAAAGGTGTGTGCTACAACAGGAGTTATAGTGTCAGCCCATACATCATTAGCCTGCTGGCCTATATATAAATACGGAACTGAAGAGCAAAAACAAAAGTATTTGGTTCCATTGGCCAAAGGTGAGAAATTAGGAGCTTTTGGTTTGACTGAGCCAAATGCAGGTACAGATGCTGCAGGGCAGCAGACAACTGCAGTGTTTGACGGAGACAACTATATATTGAATGGTACAAAGATATTCATAACAAATGGTGGTCAGGCAGATGTATACATTGTATTTGCTATGACTGACAAATCAAAGGGAAATAAAGGTATTTCAGCCTTCATAGTAGAGAAGGACTTCCCAGGATTTTCAATAGGAAAAATTGAGGACAAGATGGGAATAAGAGGGTCAGCAACAGCTGAACTAATATTCAGAGACTGTGTTGTACCAAAGGAAAACCTTCTGGGAGAAGAAGGCAAAGGATTCAAAATTGCCATGTCAACATTAGATGGCGGAAGAATTGGTATTGCAGCTCAAGCATTGGGAATTGCTGAAGGAGCTTTTGAAGAAACTGTGAAGTATGTAAAGGAAAGGCAGCAGTTTGGAAGACCTCTAGCTAAGTTCCAGGGATTACAATGGATGATAGCAGATATGGCTACTGAAATAGAAGCTGCAAAGATGTTAGTATATAGAGCAGCCATGAATAAGGCAAGCGGACTGCCATATAGCAAGGAAGCTGCTATGGCAAAACTATTTGCTGCAAATACTGCTATGAGCGTAACTACAAAATGCGTTCAATTACACGGTGGATACGGATATACAAAGGATTATCCTGTTGAAAGAATGATGAGAGATGCTAAGATAACTGAAATATATGAAGGTACTTCCCAGGTACAACAGATGGTTATTGCAGCAAACATACTAAAATAGTAAAGGAGGAAGGACAATGAATATAATTGTATGTATAAAACAGGTTCCTGATACAAATGAAGTTAAAATAGACCCAGTTAAGGGAACTTTAATACGCGAAGGAGTACCAAGTATCATAAATCCTGATGATAGAAATGCATTGGAAGAAGCGCTAAGAATAAAAGATCAATTTGAAGATGTTAAGGTTACTGTAGTAAGCATGGGACCTCCACAAGCACAGGTTGCTTTAGTTGAGGCCATTGCAATGGGAGCAGATGAAGCATACCTATTGTCAGATAGAGCCGTTGCAGGTTCTGATACATTGGCTACATCCACTGCCTTAACAGCAACAATAAAATATATAGGAGATTTTGATATTATATTCTGCGGAAGACAGGCTATAGATGGAGATACAGCACAGGTTGGGCCACAGATAGCAGAGCATTTAGGAATACCACAGATAACATATGTTGAAAACTTAAAGATAGAAGGAAATAAGGTAATAGCTAGAAGATCTCTTGAAGACGGATATTTTGTTATTGAATCAGAAATGCCAGTTTTACTTACTGCAATAAAGGAATTAAATGAGCCAAGATATCCTTCAATAAAGGGAATATATGAAGGATTTAAAGGAGATAAGATTAAGGTAGTATCTGCAAAGGATGTAAATGCAGACATGGACAATATTGGATTGGATGGTTCCCCAACTAATGTCCTTAGGTCCTTTACACCTCCAGTAAAGGTTAAGAATTTAGAGATGATAGAAGGCACACCAAAGGAAAAAGCAACGAAGCTGATTGCAAGACTTAAACAGGAAAATATCATATAAGTACGACTATTGAGAGGGGGAAAATGCTATGGCAGTTATTGTAAATGAAGAAAAATGTATCGGTTGCGGCGCGTGTGTAGACAGATGCCCATTTGATGCAATTGAAATGATAAATGGAAAGGCTGTAATAGGAGAAGCTTGTAGAATATGTGGTGCATGTATTAAGGTATGCCCTGTAGAGGCTATTTATAAGGAAGAAGAGAAGAAAAAGGGAGTAAACATAGATGATTATAAAGGAGTATGGGTATTTGCAGAGCAACGTGAAGGCAATCTATTGAATATAGCCCTGGAGTTATTGGGAGAAGGAAGAAAGATTGCAGATGCTCTAGGCGTTGAGCTTTCAGCAGTTTTATTGGGAAACAAGGTGGATAATTTAGCTGACAAGCTTATAAAATACGGAGCTGACAAGGTTATCTATGCAGAACATGAGCTGTTGGGAGTATATACAACAGATGCATATGCAAAGGTAATCTGTGAGCTTATAAATGAAAGAAAGCCAGAGATACTGTTAATTGGTGCTACAAATATAGGTAGAGATTTAGGACCAAGAATTTCAGCAAGAATTCATACAGGACTTACAGCAGACTGTACAAAGCTTGATGTAGATTTGGAAAACAGAAGGCTAATGCAAACCCGTCCTGCTTTTGGCGGAAACCTGATGGCAACTATTATTACTCCAAACCATAGGCCACAGATGGCAACAGTTAGACCTGGAGTTATGGAAAAGGCTGAATATGACGAATCCAGAAAGGGAATAGTTGATAAGTTTGTTCCAGAGTTAACTGAATCAGATATAAAGGCTAAGGTAGTAGAAACTGTAAAAGGCGGAAAAGCAGAAGTTAAGCTGGAAGAAGCAAAGATTATAGTTTCCGGCGGAAGAGGATTAGGAAATAAGGAAGGATTTAAGCTTATAGAAGAATTAGCTAAAAAACTGGGTGCAGTTGTTGGAGCAAGCCGTGCAACTGTAGATGCAGGATGGATAGACCATGCTCACCAGGTTGGCCAAACAGGGAAAACAGTTAGGCCAGACCTGTATATTGCCTGCGGTATTTCAGGAGCTATTCAGCACCTGGCAGGTATGAAGGAATCCAAGTGCATAGTAGCTATTAACAAGGACAAGGATGCACCAATATTCCAAGTTGCCGACTACGGAATAGTTGGAGACCTTTATGAAATAATTCCAGAAATCATCAAGGCACTGGACAGTGGGGATGAATTACTGGAAGTTGCTTCAGCAGAAGAATAGTAAAGAGAAATTGCATATATAAAGATTAAATGATAAAATAAAGACACCTAGTGGTGTCTTTATTTTATTGTGAAGGTGAACTTTTATGAAGAAAACTCTAACCATTGTAAGCTATAGTCCTGAATCTGTAGACACATATTATAATCAAATTAAAAGCCTTTTTTCAGATGAGATAATTATAAAAAAAATCAGCATGGATAATCCCGTTGGACTTGATTGCATAGATTCAGACGTAGTATTGGTGCCTTCCTATGATATGTTTGAGAAGATAAAAAAGTATATAAACAAGAATACGGAATTGATATTTGCCAACAGGACTATATCAAAAAATGGGCTTAAAATGATGGAATCAATTCCAGAAGATGAGGAAGTGGTTTTAATAGACGAAAGCCCGGAAATGACATCGAATATGATATCTGTTATATACCAGCTTATGGGCATGAGGCTTAACCTAAAATCCTATTGGGAAATGGATAAAAGGGATGTTGAGGAAAAAACTGTGATAATACTGGGACAGTCTGATTATATACCAAAGAAAGCAAAGAAAATAATAAATATAGGAAACAGCCTTTTGGATATAAACACAATTATCGATATAGGAATGAAATTTAACCTTATGTCTTTGTTAAACAGGCAGGATATAGGGAGAAGCTATAAGGAAGTTGAAACTGCAAATTTTGGACTTAAAGAGCTTTTTAGCGTTACCAACAGCAGGGAAAGCCAGTTGGATATACTGCTTCAGGTAATCGATGCAGGCGTTATTGCTATAGACTCTACAGGAAAGGTATTTATATACAATGATAATGCAAAGGAGATAATGAGACTTGACAGGGAAAAGGTAATAGGAAATAACGGAATAAAGCTTTTTCCCCAATTATCCTTCAGAAGGGTATTGGAGAGCCTTGTACCCATTGAGGAGAGCATAATAAAAATAAACGGATATGATATAGTAGTATCCCTAAATCCTCTTTTGCACTCAAAAAAGCAGTATGGTGCCATTGCAATACTGAGAAAGTACAGCGATACTGAAATGAAGCAGCATATGTTGAGAAAGAAGATCATTGGGAAGGGACACATTGCAAAATACCATTTTAGGAACATATTAGGGGAAAGCCCGGCTATTAAAAGGTGTAAGGAAATAGCCATGAGAATGGCCAAATCAAATTCCTCAATACTCATTACAGGTGAAACTGGTACTGGAAAGGAGCTTTTTGCCCAGGCAATACACAACTATTCTCCCAGGAAGGACTATCAGTTTGTCGCTGTAAACTGCGGTGCCTTTCCTGAATCCCTTCTGGAAAGTGAATTGTTTGGATATGAGGAAGGAGCATTTACAGGAGCCAGAAAAGGAGGAAAGCCAGGATTATTTGAACTGGCCCATAATGGCACGCTGTTTCTGGATGAGATAGCAGAAATGCCAATGAATTTACAAGTAAAGCTTTTAAGAGTTCTGCAGGAAAGGGAAGTAGTAAGAATTGGCGGAGATAGAATTATAAATGTAAATATCAGGATAATTTCAGCTACCAATAAAAACATAAAGGAGCTTGTTAAAAAAGGTCTGTTTAGGCAAGACCTGTATTACAGGCTGAACGTATTACCTCTTCACATACCTCCTTTAAGGGAAAGAAAACAGGATATACTCTATCTTATTGACAGCGTAAGGAAGGAGTTTGGAAGCAGCTTTACATTGACGGACAGGGCAAGAAAAATGCTGTTAAACCACAGCTGGAATGGCAATGTGAGGGAATTGAGAAACTATGTAGAGTACTTTGTAAACCTGGGGAAAGAGGTAATAGATGCTGAGGATTTGCCCTTCTACAGTGATGAAGATGCCTTGGATGAATATACAGGTGAAGATGAAACCATGTCAAAATTCCTGGATATAGCCGAAGGAAATATGGATAAATATATATTTGTATTAAAGGAATTGGAAAATGCCTATATAAAGAGGGAGAGAACCGGAAGAAGGTCCATCTGCAGTTTAGCAAATATGAAAGGCTTGTTCATCAGCGAACAGGAGGTACGAAAAATATTTCATACATTGGAAAAACTAAATCTAGTGAGCATTTCCAGAGGAAGAGGAGGTACTGTAATAACAGAAGAAGGAAGGCGGATGCTTAATAGTATAGAAAAAGGCAAAAGGGTGTAATGGGTTAAATAAAAAACCCATTACACCCTTTATTTTGGTGTTAACGTGCAGTATATAATTATAATGTCTAAAAAACAGTATTTATTGTGTTTATAAGATTGCAATAATATTCCCTATTCCAGCCATTATCAAAAATTGTCTGGCATAAAGATTGCATTAATATTTTTTAGACACAAATCTGGTAATTCATGGTTTAACATAAAATAAAAGGAGGTTTATAGATGAAAAAACTGTTAACAGGAAATGAGGCAGTGGCTCTTGGAGCTTATGAAGCCGGAGTTCATTTTGCAGCTGCCTATCCAGGTACTCCAAGTACTGAGATACTGGAAAACATCGCTCCTTATAAAGAAATAATTGCAGAGTGGTCACCAAATGAAAAGGTTGCATTTGAAGCTGCATTTGGTGCATCAATTGCTGGTGCAAGAAGCCTTGCTGCCATGAAGCATGTAGGGCTTAATGTTGCAGCAGATCCATTTTTCACAGCAGGATATACTGGAGTAAATGGCGGAATGGTATTAGTTGTTGCCGATGACCCTGGGCTTCATTCATCTCAAAATGAACAGGACAGCAGGTATTATGCAAAGCACGCAAAGGTTGCCATGTTAGAGCCAAGCAACAGTCAGGAAGCCAAGGACATGGTGAAAAAGGCTTTGGAAATAAGCGAAAAATACGATACTCTGGTTATGATGAGAATGACTACCAGGGTATGCCACAGCAAATCCCTTGTTGAAGTAGGGGAAAGACAGGAGGTGGAATTAAGGCCTTATGTAAAGAACCTGCAGAAATACTACGTAGCTCCTGCTGTAGCAAAGCAGCTGCACGTTAAGCTGGAGGAAAGGCTAAAAAAGCTGGAGGAATTCTCCAATGAAACGGAGCTGAACTATATTGAATGGAATGACAGGAAAATTGGAGTTATATCCTCTGGAGTTGCCTATGAATATGCAAGAGAAGTGTTCGGGAGAAACGCTTCATACCTAAAGCTGGGATTTACTTATCCTCTCCCATCTGACATGATAAGGAATTTTGCCAGGGAAGTGGAAGTTCTGTATGTAGTAGAGGAGCTGGAACCATATATAGAGGAACATGTTAAAGCATTGGGAATTGAATGCATAGGCAAGGAAAGGATACCAAACATCTGGGAGCTAAATCCTGAAATTATTGCTACATCTTTATTTGGAGAAAAAACACCTACCATAGATTACGACAAGTCAGTTGTTGTAAATAGACCTCCAACTCTGTGTGCAGGATGCCCTCATAGAGGTTTCTTCTACGAATTAGGCAGGAGAAAGAATGTAATGATAACAGGAGATATAGGCTGTTATACATTAGGAGGAGCAGACCCATTAAATGCCATGGATACTACTATATGCATGGGAGCCAGCATAAGCGTAGGCCATGGGGCTAAAAAGGTATTGGACAGATACAACAAGAATATGAGAGTAGTAAGCGTCATAGGAGATTCTACATTCTTCCATACAGGTATCAACAGCCTTATGGATGTAGTTTACAACAAGTCAAACATTATTACATGTATTCTGGATAATAGGGTTACTGGAATGACAGGACATCAGGATAACCCGGGAACAGGATATACCCTGCAGGGGGAAATGACTGAAATGGTTGACATACCCAGTATAGTAAGGGCTTTGGGAATTAAACATGTAAGAACTGTAAACCCATTGAAGATAAATGAGCTTAAGGAAGCATTTGACTGGGCCTTTGAGCTAAATGAGCCTTCGGTAATAATTACAAGATACCCATGTGCATTGAAGAAATTATCAGAATTTGACAAGAAGGAATTTGAACCTCTGAAAGGAAAATGTGAAATAGACAGCAATAAGTGTATTGGCTGTAAGAGATGTGTAAATACTGGCTGCCCTGCAATTCAGTTTATAAAATCTGAAAGAAAATCAAGGATTGATAAGGTTCAATGTGTAGGCTGCAACCTTTGTGTTCAGGTATGTCCAGTAAATGCAATAAGTAAGGTAGGTGAGTAATATGAGAGAAACAAAGAGCATATTGCTGGTAGGCGTAGGAGGACAGGGAACCATATTGGCAAGCAAGATATTATCAGATGGGCTGGTTGAAGCAGGATATGATGTAAAGATGTCTGAAATCCACGGAATGAGCCAAAGAGGAGGAAGTGTTTCCACGCAGGTAAGGTATGGAGATAAGGTTTATTCCCCTGTAATAGGAAAGGGACAGGCAGACATACTGGTTTCCTTTGAGGCAATGGAAGCCTTAAGATATCTTGAATACCTGAAGCCAGAGGGAAGGGTTGTTGTAAACGATTACAAGATACCTTCAGCACCAATATTGATGGCAAAGGCGGATTACCCTGAGGATGTAATTGGGACAATAAAGAAGAAGGCTAAAACGCATGTGCTGGATGCTGCTAAAATTGCAATGGAGTTGGGAAATATTAAAGCCATGAACATTGTATTGCTGGGAGCTCTGGTTAAGGCAATGGGTTTAACAGATATAGACTGGGAAGAAGCCATAAGAAACAATGTTAAGGATAAGTTCGTCGACATTAACATAAAAGCCTTTCATGCAGGAATGGATGCAGTGGAATTAGCTGAAGCATAAGAAGGAGGAGAGAATCCATGGTAATAAGGAATTTTGATGAGCTTATAGAAAAGGTGTCCAGTTTTAAGGACAGAAAAAAGGTGGCAGTAGTTGCAGCCCACGATGAACATACCTTGCAGGCTGTATTTAGAGCAAAAGATGATAGGCTTGTAGAACCTGTTTTAATAGGGGACAAAAGGGAAATTCATAAAATACTTGAGGAAAATGAATTTAGTATAGATGAGGAGTCAATAATCGATATAAAAAATGATAAGGAAGCGGCATATAAAGCTGTTGAGATGATAAATGAAAACAGTGCGGATTTTATTATGAAAGGCAAAATTCAAACAGCAGACCTTTTAAAGGCAGTAGTGGATAAAGAAAAGGGAATAAGAACGGGAAAGCTTATGTCCCATTTTGCAATGCTTGAAGTTCCAACATATCATAAGCTGTTGGTAGTAACAGATGGCGGCATGGTAATGTATCCAACTTTGGAGGAGAAAAAGGCAATAATAGAAAATGCCGTAAGCATTCTTCTTTCCCTTGGATATGAATATCCAAGAGTAGGGGTTTTGGCAGCAGTAGAAAAGGTAAATCCTAAAATGCCTGAGTCAGTGGATGCAGCTGAGTTGAAGAAAATGGCAGAAAGAGGCGAGATTGGAAACTGTATAGTTGAAGGGCCAATATCCTATGACCTGGCCATGAACATGGAATCTGCAAGGATAAAGGGATACGAAAGCCCTGTGGTAGAGGATGTGGATATACTGGTTGTCCCTAATATAGCAGCAGGAAATATACTGGCAAAATCCCTCATATATTCAGGCAATGCCAAGATGGCTGGCATAATCGTAGGTGCCAAGGTGCCTATTGTACTGACCTCTAGAGGAGCCTCTTCTGAGGAAAAGTATTTGTCATTGGCTTTGTCTGCAGCAGTGAATTTAAAATAAGGAGGAAGATGAGGTGAGCACATCCATAGGATTGTTTAGAAAGGAGTTAGCAGGCCTAAGACCCTATATTCCTGGCAAACCAATTGAAGAAGTTCAAAAGGAATATGGGATCTCTGAGGTTATAAAACTGGCTTCAAATGAAAATCAGCTAGGCCCATCCCCTAAGGCAGTGGAAGCAATAAGAAGGGAGCTTGAGAACATAAATATATATCCTGATCCGGGATGTATGGAACTTAGAAATAAGCTTGCAGAAAAGCATGGACTTGAAATGGAAAATATAGTTGTAGGAAACGGTGGAGAGCAGCTGTTGCAGATAATTGCCCAAACTTTCATAAATGCAGGTGATGAAGTAATAACGTCCGATACCACATTTACCATATTAGGCATATGGGTAGAATATCTTGGAGGAAAAAATGTAACTGTACCTTTAAATGGGTATAAGCAGGATTTTAAGGGATATATAGAGAATATAAATGAAAATACCAAATTGATTTATGTCTGCAATCCAAATAACCCTTTGGGAAACATAATGACAAAGGATGAAGTAAACTACCTGGTGGAAAATGTTCCTGACAATGTAGTATTAATATTTGATGAAGCCTATTATGATTTTGCCAGGGTTAATCCTGAATATCCTGAAACCATTGATATATTGAAGAGGAGGCCAAATACCATAATACTTAGGACCTTCTCAAAGATAGCCGGCATTGCAGGCCTCCGCATAGGGTATGCTTTGACATCGAAGGATATAGCTATTGAAATGAGCAAGGTCAAAGGGACATTTAATGTAAACAGGCTTGCCCAGGCTGCAGCTTTGGGAGCATTGGAAGATGAGGAGCATATTAGTAAAACTGTTGAACTGAATTACAGGTCTTTATTAATAATGGAGAAATCCTTTGATGAATTGGGACTTGAATACGTAAAGTCCAATTCCAACTTTATATTTGTAAATATAAGGAAGGATTCGGAATCTGTATCAAAGGAGCTTTTAAAAAGGGGAATAGTAGTAAAGACTGGTACCATTTGGGGTTGGAACAGCTGGCTAAGAGTCAGTACAGGTACTGTTGAACAGACAGAGAAGTTTATCAGCGCCTTAAAGGAAGTTCTTAAGCAATGATTATACTATGCACTTGAAGGAGGGATGCTTGTGAGCTACAAGATACTTGCTATAAATCCTGGCTCAACTTCCACAAAAATAGCTGTATATGAAGACGAAAGGGAGCTGTTTACTGCTACACTGGACCACCCTGTTGAGGAAATTGAGAAATATGACCATATACAGGATCAGTATGAGATGAGAAAGAATGTAGTATTGTCCTTTCTGGGGGAAAAAGGATTTGACGTAAAAGAATTATCAGCAGTAGTAGGAAGAGGCGGAATGCTGCCACCTGTTAAATCAGGTGCCTATGAGGTAAATGAATTGATGTTAAAAACATTGAGGAAAAAGCCATACATGGAACATGCTTCAAATCTGGGAGCTCCTATTGCATACGAAATAGCAAAGGTAGCAGGAGTTAAGGCCTACATATATGATTCAGTAAGGGTAGATGAATTAAATGAAATAGCTCGTATATCAGGCATGCCTGATATTCCACGTACCAGTACAAGCCATGTTTTGAATACAAGAGCCATGGCTATAAAGCTGGCAAAGAAAATGGGGGAAAAATATGAGGATATGAATTTCATTGTAGCCCATTTAGGCGGAGGAATTTCCTTAAATGTACACCAAAAAGGGCAGATAGTGGATATAATTTCTGATGATGAAGGTCCCTTTTCACCGGAATCAGCAGGCAGAGTGCCTTGCAGAAAGCTAATAGAGCTATGCTACTCAGGAAAATATGATAAAAGGACAATGCTTAAAAAGCTAAGAGGCAATGGAGGTATTAAGGCATATTTGGGCATAATAGATGCTAGAGAGGTTGAAAGGCTCATTGAAAAAGGGGACGAAAAAGCAAGGCTTATATATGAGGCAATGGCATACCAGGTTGCAAAAGGCATTGGAGAGCTGGCTACTGTAGTTGAAGGAAATGTGGATTATATAATACTTACAGGTGGAATAGCCTATTCAGAAATGCTCACAAACTGGATTAAGAAGAGAGTGGAGTTTATAGCACCTGTTGAAATAATGCCTGGGGAAAATGAAATGGAGTCTCTGGCTTATGGTATATTGAGGGTTTTAAGAGGAGAAGAAAAATTCAGAGTATATACTGAATAAATAATATTACCAAATGCTTGAATAAAAATTAATACAATGGTAGAATAAATGTGACCAGGGATATTGTTAATTTGTAGTCAAAAAATAACAATATCCTACAAAATGCTCACAATAATATTAGGAGGTATAGTGATGGCAAAAGAGAATTTAAATCCATTGGAAAATGCGCAAAGGCAGGTGAAAATTGCATGTGACGCTCTTGGACTGGACCCAGCGGTTTATGAAATATTAAAGGAGCCACAAAGAGTAATTGAAGTTAATATCCCTGTTAAAATGGATGATGGAACAGTAAAGACATTTAAAGGATATAGGGCACAACACAATGATGCAATAGGACCAACAAAAGGTGGAGTAAGATTCCATCCAAATGTAAGTTTAGACGAAGTAAAAGCTCTTTCCATCTGGATGACTTTTAAAGGCGGAGTAATGGGACTTCCATATGGTGGAGGAAAAGGCGGAGTTATAGTTGACCCATCAAAGTTATCTCAGGGAGAACTGGAAAGACTTTCTAGAGGATATATTGCTGGACTTTACAAGTACTTAGGAGAAAAATGCGATATACCAGCACCAGATGTAAACACTAATGGACAGATTATGGCATGGATGGTTGATGAATACAACAAGCTTACAGGAACTAATGCACTTGGCGTTATTACTGGTAAGCCAGTTGCATGGGGTGGTTCTGAAGGCAGAAACGAAGCAACAGGATTTGGCGTTGCAATAATTGCAAGAGAAGCTGCTAAGAAGCTTGGTATAGATATGACTAAATCTAAGGTAGCAGTTCAAGGATTTGGCAATGTAGGACGTTACACTGTTAAAAATGTTCAAAAACAAGGAGCTAAAGTAGTAGCTGTTGCAGAATGGGCACCATCAGTTGGTACTTATGCGATATACAATGAAGATGGATTGGATTTCGAAGAATTAATGGCTTATATGAACGAACATAAGAACCTTGTTGATTATCCAAAGGCTAAGATGATAAGCCTTGACGAATTCTGGGAATTAGATGTTGACATATTGATTCCAGCAGCTTTGGAGAATGCCATTACTAAGGAAGTAGCTGAAAAGATTAAAGCTAAGCTGGTATGCGAAGCTGCTAATGGTCCAACAACTCCAGAAGGAGACGAAGTACTTAACGCTAGGGGAATTCCAGTTACTCCAGACATTTTAACAAATGCTGGCGGAGTATTGGTTTCATACTTTGAATGGGTACAAAACCTGCAGGGATATTACTGGTCAGAAAAGGAAGTAGAAGAAAAACAAGAAATTAAGATGGTTAAGGCCTTTGAAGATGTATGGGCACTAAAAGAAGAGAAGAATGTTACAATCAGACAAGCAGCTTATATGATTTCAGTTAAGAAGGTTGCTGAAGTAATGAAATTAAGAGGATGGTACTAATTCTACACATAAAAAACTGGTCTTTAAGACCAGTTTTTTTGTTGCCAAAATATATAGGTGAAAATATTGCCAGTATTCTAAAAATTTAGTATAATTAACTATTAAAACATTTAAACTTTGGTTTTTCTGTACTTGTCAGGGAGGTAAAGATTATGAAATTAATGTCCAATATGCGGAGCAGAGTCTTATCCTTGTTCAACTACCCCTACATTCCAAAGGAGCTTTTAGAGGAGTCAAGGGGACCAATACTAATGCATATAAGTGACACTCCCAAAGGTGTTTACAGTTATATATTTAGAATAGCCAGTATTTTAAAGCCTGATTATATTATTCATACAGGAGATATGGCAGATGATATTAAATTAGAATGTAATACCAGTAAAATTGCTTCCTATGTTAGTGAGGTTAAAACACTAATAGAGGGCTTGGAAAAAAATGAGAATTCGAAGATCTATTATGTACTAGGTAACCATGATGACTATGAAACAGTGAACAGATTAAGTAAAAAGGGGACCATTCTTCAGGATGAAATAATAACAATTAATAATTGTAAATTTAGGGTAAGCCATTATTATGAGGAGTGTCCATCCAATATAGATTACAATCTTTACGGCCACAATATTAAGCCTGGGCATTATAAAAAGGAGGGTACAGTGGGTTTAAATGGAGTATTGAATATTAATATAATAGACCTGGGAAGCAAAAGGGTATTTCATTTAGATTATCCTATAGGAACAAATTGCTTGAGATTAATAGAGCCTAGGAGAATTTCTCTATAATGAAGGGGGTTACCAATGCTTTTATTTAGGCTGGGACCACGATATTTATTTATTAGGACAGAAAAGATAGATAGGATAACAAATTTTTTGGAATCAAAGCTAAAGGGGATAGTTACGGATCTTTGGAAGGGGCTTGAAATAGCTACAGAAGACAGCACTCTTTGTTTTATAACAGATAAGAATGAAAAAACTAAAGCAGAGGATGCAGAAAGAATTGTACTTGTTAATAATGGATCTACCTTGATACTGACTTCCCTTATAAACAACAGGATATCCCACCTTTTAAATTGTGTTGATCTGGGGCCTGCTTCAGTTGTAATGAGAATAGCAGGGGATGAGGATAAGCTAATAGGAAAAATAAAGGAGCTGTTTTCTGGCAAGGAAGTAGAATTAATAGAAGGAATTGGATTAGGGGGCAGAGATGATACTATTATAGTATTTACAAAAAAGGCAATTACTGGACCTGTAGCCACAAGTGATTTTTTGAAGACTAAATTATTAATTCCAAAGCCAATTAAACAGGTTCAATCCACACTTAGGCTGGAGGCACTAAGGCTTATTACCCAGTCCTTAGAGGAAGGTCAGTGGTATGAGCTTAGAATAAATATATATGATTCCAATGGCAAATATGAGGAAAATTACAAGAGGCTTATATATATATTGTCAAAGCTGGAAGTAGGCATGATTTTAGGTGAAAGCTGGACCAAGGATTATGCTGTTATGCTTTTTTCAGTCCTAACCTACCAAGTTAGGCTGTTTACATTTTATAGTCCCCAGGAGGTCAAAAAAATATTAATGGCCTTGGAATATACAGTTGATGGTGAAAGACTGGCAGATTTTGATCTATACTATAAAAATAAAAAGGTTCACTGGAGCCAGGTAAGTAAATCAAAGGATAGAAAAAACAAAATAAAGCTGGCGAAATCCTTTAGGAAGGCCTTGTATGAAAAACTAAAGCCAGAGGAAATTAAAACCCTGGAGGATATGGAAGAAAAATTAGTGGGCAGGAGGGCAGGTAATTTGTCCACATAAAATCTGGTCCATAGGGACCAGTTTTTTATTGAATCCTTAAATCATTTACTTATAAAATAAAACTGGTGATAAACATGTTTGAAGTAAAAATGATTAATCCAGAAATGACTTATGCCATAAGACATAAAATTCTTCGTACTCATCAATCAATTGAAGCTTGCAAATATACAACAGATTATGAAGAAGGGGCCTTTCATGTAGGAGCATTCTATAAAGGAAAGCTTATTTCCATTGCTTCTTTTTGTATTGAAAAGCACCCTGATTTTCAGTTTGAAAAACAGTACCGGCTAAGAGCTATGGCAACCCTTGAGGAATATAGGAAATTGGGGGCAGGAAAAGCAGTAGTAAATTTTGCTGAAAGCATAATAAAGGAAAGAAATTTTGATTTTCTATGGTGTAAGGCAAGGACTACGGCCCAGGGATATTATGAAAAGCTGGGTTTTAGGACATATGGAGAGGTATTTGACTATCCACCTATTGGGCCACATATAATAATGTATAAAAAGCTCAGGTAGAAAAGGCCAATAATGCCTTTTCTTTTTCTTTTTTCAGGGTATAATATCAATTAATATAGACTACAATAGATACAGCCACTGGGTTTTTATTACCAAAAAGGCTCTTAAACAGTATTAGAAAGGAGAAAGCAATGGACTACAATATTGTTGAGAAGGAAAATAGCCTTATATTGAAAAATATGGAGGACTTTGAGCCTAAGCATATTTTTGAATGTGGCCAGGCCTTTAGATGGCATATTGAAGAGGATGGTAGCTATACTGCCATACATAGAGGAAAAGTGGTAAATGTAAAAAGAAAAGGGAAAGATATAGTATTTTTAAATACCAATAGAAAAGATTTTGAAAATATATGGTTTGACTACTTTGATTTAGGAAGGAATTATAGTAAAATAAAAAAAACCCTGTCTAAGGACCCTATACTAAAGGAAGCAATTAAATTTGGAAAGGGAATTAGAATACTAAACCAAGAGCCCTTTGAAACTACAATTTCCTTCATTATTTCAGCTAACAATCAGATACCAAGGATTAAAAAATCAATAGACCTTATATCTAAAGGCTTTGGGGAGTATATAGGCAAGTTCAGGGAACAGGAGTATTATTCCTTTCCTACAGCCAGTGTATTGGCCAAGGCAGATGAAGAGGATTTAAAGGAAAAGTACAAAGTAGGCTTTAGGGCCAAATATATAGTTGAATCTTCCAGGATGATTAATGAGGGAAGGGTAGATTTAAACCAATTATATGAACTGCCATCAGATGAAGCTCAAGAAATTCTTATGACCCTGCCTGGAGTTGGACCAAAGGTATCCAGTTGCATACTATTATTTGCATTTCAAAAGACTGATTCTTTTCCGGTAGATGTATGGGTTAAAAGGGTAATGGAGTATTTTTATTTCAAGAAGGATACCAAGTTAAAGGATATTTCTGATTTTGCCTATGAAAAATTTGGTCCCTTAGCAGGATATGCCCAACAATATCTTTTTTATTATGCCAGAGAATTGGGAATAGGAAAAAATAAATAGAAAGGATAATGCTTATGTTAGGAACCATAGTGAATTCAACTACAATAATAGTAGGAACTATTTTAGGAGTATTGTTAAACAAGGGAATCAAGGAAGAATATAAAAGTACAATAATGGACGGAGTTTCCCTAGCTGTTATACTGATTGGAATAATGGGAGCCCTGGATACAGAAAATGTAATTTTAATGATCATAAGCCTGGTAGTAGGAAGTATAATTGGAGAGGCTGTAAAAATTGAAAAGAAATTGGACAACCTAGGCAATACCCTGGAAAAGAAATTAGGGAAGGGGGATTCAAATTTTTCTAAAGGTTTTGTAACTGCTTCCTTAGTTTTTTGTGTAGGGGCTATGGCTATAGTAGGTGCCTTAGAAAGCGGTTTAAGGGGAAATCATAGTACCCTCTTTGCAAAATCAGTATTGGACGGCATATCTTCCATTATATTTGCTTCCACCTTAGGTATAGGGGTTGGGTTTTCCGCAGCTACAGTTTTACTATACCAGGGTTCCATAACCTTATTGGCTTCATCTGCAAAGGAGCTCCTTACTCCTGAAGTTATAAATGAAATGTCAGCAGTAGGGGGTTTGCTTATAGCTGCCATTGGAATAAACCTGCTTGGATTAAGGAAGATAAAGGTAGGCAATATGCTTCCTGCAATATTCATCCCCCTCTTATATTTTCTATTGAAGAAATTTATAGGATTCTAATAGAAAAAGTAGGAGGAAAGTTAGAGAAATTAATACATAGGAAGATATTTAGAGAAAAATATAGAAAAAAAGAAAGAAAATTAGAAAATTAAGGATAATGTTAAAAAACAAGAAATTTTAAGACTTGATTCTAGTTTTTTTATTAAGTAACATAATACTGTACATGTTAGCACTCAC
>ENA-UPSB01000316-UPSB01000316.1-bioreactor-metagenome-genome-assembly--contig:-NODE-316-length-84949-cov-6.946027_pt1 | contig 84949 bp, 74 predicted proteins | sample MGYA00238182_ERZ773286 | MGnify/ENA primary metagenome ERZ773286 (study PRJEB29026, sample SAMN07631240) | bioreactor metagenome | isolation source: Switchgrass digestor | place: USA: Dartmouth... | reverse complement strand
GTCGTAAGGCGGGTTGAAATTATGGAGCATCCTTGACGCAGCCGTGGTCCTGGCTCCTTTTGTGCAGATGTTGTCCTTCACCGCCACGGGCACGCCGGCCAGCGGGGATAACGCCTCTCCCCGGTCGATCTTTTCCTGGACCTCTTCCGCCTGCGAAAGAGCCTCTTCCTCCATTACGGTAATATAGGCGTTTATGGCTTGTCCTCCCGCAGCTGCCGTTTCCATATCCTGTTTGATGGCGTCAAGGTAGCTTTGCGCTGCCTCCCTGCAGCTGATCTCTTTCCTCTTTATTTTTTCGCCGATTTCCAGAGCCGTCATTTCACGAATCCCGGCTATGGCTGGTCGCAATTCACTCATGGCTTATCTCTTCCTTTCCACCTTAAATTATTCCACCGTCTTGAACACTTTGAAATAATCGCCCTTGGCGTCGGGAGCGTTCTTTAGCATCGCTTCCCGGGCGTCTTCGTTGACGACGTCCCCGCTGCGGAAGCGGTTCGTCTTGTCAAAGGGGTGTGTCAGCTCCGCTGCATCCGAAGTGTCCAGCTCATTCAGCTTGTCCATGTAATTCAGAATATCCGTAAGGTCTTTTTTCGCCCGCTCCTTTTCCACGGAGGACAGCTCCAGCCGGGAAAGCTCGCTGATGTAATCGATGAGTTCATCTGTAATTTTCATGTTATCCTCCTATACTTTCCAACGATTTTCCGCATAGTACGATGTCTTGGTTTTCACCGTCTTCAAATAAAAATCCCCAAGACAGAAAAATCTTAGGGACGAAAATAATCCGCGGTACCACCCAAATTGACACAGCAAGCCCACTGGCCCGTCGATGGATTGCCGTATCCACTTTGTTGCATTGTAACGCATGCAAAACGGACAGATTTACTCGGAGGGGGTCCCTTCGGCCATTGCCGGGTTTTTTTTACGGCTCATCGCCGTTTTCCTTACGGTCCCTCGCCGTTTTTCCTTACGGCCCGGAAACGCACCACATCCTTTGAACCTGCCGGCTCCGAAGTGTTCTTTCGCCGGTCGTGTCACAAATGGCAATTTCAGTCGCGTTGCCACTCCCTGTCTTGCGTGTCCCCGGTTACTTTTCTTCATCACAGCCGTTGACTATTCTTTTTTCGCACTTCTTCGGACGTCACGACGCCCCGGCCCGTCCGCCCGAAATCTTGTCCTGAATATTACCATAAATATTAGGCAATTGCAAGTTCTTTCATAATTATTGACCCCGGTAATCGAGCCGTAGTTGGGTTTTGTTCATGCTGATTAATATTAGAATTTAATAATAACCATAATCCGCCCGGAATATACCCGTCCGCCATGGGCCTTTTCATGGTGCATGTACTTTTTCATAAAAATTACAAAACTTACAATAAAAAATTATCGATTTATTATTGACAGAATAGAAAAAAATATTTATACTGAACCATTATAGCAATGGCGCTGTGGGGATTACTCCCCTGCGCCTTTTTTTTATTGAATGTCCAATATTTTAAAATAAAGGAGGATCTGCATGAACAAGATCGAATCGATTTTCGGAAGCATGGTGTTCAACGAAGCGGTGATGAAGGAACGCCTTCCGAAAGACGTTTACAAAGCGCTGAAGAAGAATATTGAGGAGGGAACCAGCCTTACCCTGGAAATCGCCAACACCGTGGCCAACGCAATGAAAATCTGGGCCATCGAAAAGGGAGCAACCCATTTTACTCACTGGTTCCAGCCTATGAACGGCATTACGGCGGAAAAACACGAGAGCTTTCTTTCTCCCGACGGCGACGGCGGCGCCATCCTTGAGTTTTCCGGAAAGGAACTCATCAAAGGCGAGCCTGACGCTTCCAGCTTTCCGTCCGGCGGAATCCGGGCAACCTTTGAAGCCAGAGGATATACAAACTGGGATCCCAGTTCCTATGCTTTTGTAAAAGACAATACGCTCTGCATTCCCACGGCGTTCTGCTCCTACCGGGGAGAGGCCCTGGACAAAAAGACCCCGCTGCTCCGTTCCATGGACGCATTGAACATCCAGGCGCTCCGGATTTTGAGACTCCTTGGGCAGAACGACGTGAAAAGGGTCGTCGCTACAAACGGACCCGAGCAGGAGTATTTCTTGATTGACAAGGAATTATACAACAAAAGAAAAGACCTCATCTACTGCGGCAGAACCCTTTTCGGTGCGAAACCTCCGAAAAACCAGGAGCTTGCAGACCAGTATTTCAGCGCAATCAAGCCCAGGATCATCGCTTTCATGGAAGAGGTGGATGAAGAGCTTTGGAAGCTTGGCGTTTATGTGAGAGCGGAACATAACGAGGTCGCGCCGTCCCAGCATGAATTAGCTCCGATATTCACCACATCCAATATTGCCACGGACCAGAACCAGCTGGTCATGGAAATCCTGAAGAAGGTTGCGAGCAAGCATGGCCTTGTCTGCCTGCTTCATGAAAAACCCTTTGCGGGCATCAACGGAAGCGGCAAGCATCTGAACTGGTCCCTGGCCACGGATAAGGGCGAGAATCTGCTGCATCCGGGCAAGAACCCGTCCAGAAACCTGAAGTTCCTGCTATTCCTTGCCGCCGTCATCAAGGCCGTGGACGAACATCAGGATCTGCTGCGGATCTCCGTTGCCAGCGCCGGAAACGATCACAGGCTGGGCGGGCACGAAGCTCCACCCGCGATCATTTCCATGTTTATCGGCGACGATCTGGATGCTATGCTTTCCGCCATTGAAAAAGACGAGGATTATGTCGTAAACGAAGACCTCACCATGAGTGCCGGCGCCTCCGTGGTCCCCGTGTTCAAAAGGGATACGACGGACAGAAACAGAACCTCGCCCTTTGCGTTTACCGGAAACAAGTTCGAATTCCGCATGTGCGGCTCCGCGTCGTCCATTGCCTGCCCGAGCTACATGCTGAACGTCGTGGTGGCCGAATCCCTGCGCCAGTTTGCCGACGTTCTGGAGAATTCCAAGGAAAAGGATCTGGAGACCGCTGTCAGGGAGCTGATCAAGGATACCGTCAAAAAGCACAAGAGGATTATCTTCAACGGCAACAACTACGCGGAAGAATGGGTCGCCGAAGCGGAAGAGCGCGGACTCCTCAACCTGAAGTCCACTCCGGAAGCGATGAAGTATTTCTTTACGGAAAAGAACATCAATCTCTTTAAGACGCATTCGATTTTCTCCGAAGCGGAAATGAAGGCGAGAATGGAAATCAATCTTCGGGAATATTGCAATGTTCTGAACATCGAAGCCCTGACCATGGCGGAGATGGTGAACAAGGATATCCTTCCGGCCGTATCCGCCTATACCAAGGATCTGGCCGACACCGTAATCAGCAAGTCCGCTATTCCGGGAGTAACCTGCGAGCTTGAGAAGGATCTGATTTCCGATCTTTCCAACATATCGCTGAGCCTCCACAAGTCCGTCCAGGAGCTGGAAAACAGGCTCATCGAAGTGAATGCCCTGGAGGATCCCACAGAGGCCGCCGATTTCTATTACACGAAGGTGATTCCGCTCATGAACGAGATCCGGATTGCCGCGGACACGCTGGAAACCATGACGGCTTCGAAGTATTGGCCGTTCCCGACTTACGGCGAGCTGCTCTTCAGCGTATTTTAAATAAAAATGCAATCTGCTCGTTTTTCTCCTATAAATATATACATTTAAAAATCCCTGAACCATCAGCGTTCAGGGATTTTCCTCGTGTTCTGGTACTTTCATATTTTAGGAATTTCGCATACGTTTATGATTCTGACTGGGTAAATCCTTCCTGTTCATAGGCTTTCAGGATCTGCCTTGCCACCTGGAATTTTGTAAGGCGCATGTCCATGGCCTGCTTTTCGATGTACCTGTGGGCCTGGGCTTCCGACATGGATAGATATTGGATCAGGACGCACTTCGCCCTGTTTATGATCTTCATCTCCTCCAGCTTATGATGGAGGTGTATGTTCTCCTCTTTCAGCGAAACCACCCGGTGCGCCGCCACCTCGGCAAATTTGATCGCCTGGTTGAAGAAGGCTTTCACGATAGGTTTTCCGACGACCAGCACACCGTAGGGCTCGACCTTCTGAGACACGATATTGGCATATTTATTCTGCACGACCAATAAAACGCCCGCCGTATATTTTTCCGCCGCGAATATGGCCAGGTCGACGCCGGATTTTCCTTCAAGCGGCGAATTGATTATGATGAGGTTATACTCGGATTTTGACAACAGTCCGATGGCATCCTCCTCGGTATGCGCCGTATCGATCTGCGAGCCCGGCGAGGCCTCAAGCAGCTGCACCAATACGTCTTTGCTTTTTCCTTTTCGGGATACCAGGAGTATTCGTTTCATCATTCAGACCTTAAGCCCTTTCCGTCCTTGATTCATAACAAGTCCCTATATGCAAAAAAGGCACTTCTGGTACCACCAAAGCGCCTTTGCCATTGTGTTGAAATTATAGCTCTTTCTTGCGTTGATGTCAAGCTGAAGATTGTTAATTTTTTGAAAATTCAAAGGCCTAAACCGAATTTTTCCTTCACCCGTTTAACGGTTTTTTCCGAGATGGCGTTTGCCCTTTCCGCCCCGTCCTTCAGAATATCGACAAGCTCTTTGGACCCGCGGATTTCTCGATAACGATCCTGAATAGGCAGGATTGCCTCCGTTATCACCTCGACAAGATCCTTTTTGAAATCCCCGTAGCCGCGCCCTTCGTACATTTTTTCAATTTCTGGCACGGGCTTGCCGGAAAACGCGCTGTAGATATTCAGCAGGTTGCTGATCCCCGGCTTGTTTTCCACATCCATGCGGATGCTGCCTTCGGAATCCGTCGTGGCCCGCATGATGGATTTTTTTATCTTGTTCGCATCATCCAGCAAGGAAATCCTGCTGTGTACGTTCGGAGCGCTTTTGCTCATCTTTGACGTCGGATCGTCCAGAGCCATGATTCTTGCGCCTTCTTTCAAAAATCTGCCGTCGGGAACCGTGAACACTTCCCCGTATTTGTTGTTCACCCGTATCGCCAGGTCCCTGGTCAATTCGATATGCTGCTTTTGGTCGTTTCCCACCGGCACCACGTCCGTGTCATATAGCAGGATATCCGCCGCCATCAGGATGGGATAGGTAAACAGCCCCGCAGGCGCGGATTCGCTGTTTTTGCTTTTCTGCTTGAACTGCGTCATTCTCGAAAGCTCGCCGGTATAGGAATTGCACATCAGAATCCAGGCCAGCTCCGTATGACCCGGCACCATGGACTGGATAAAGATGATGGATTTCTTAGGATCAAGACCCACCGCCAAATAAAGCGCCGCCACGTCCAGAATATTTTCCCGAAGCGTCTTCGGATCCTGGGGCAAGGTGATGGAATGGAGATCGACGATGCAATATATGCAGTCGTGATCGTCCTGCAGTTCGACAAATTGCTTTAAAGCCCCGAGATAGTTGCCGATATGGATATTTCCCGTGGGCTGTACGCCAGAAAAGACTCGTTTCATTCTATATGTTCTCCTTTGTTTCTAATGCCTTATCTTATTAGTCCCGTATACTGGTTTTTTATTATTATATCGCATCCGCGGGGATTTTCGCCGCAAAAGATTTCTTCCCTCCGTATTCTACACCCTAATGGCCGCTTTGAACTTCTCCCGGATTTTCTTTTCCAGTCTGGATATGGTCATCTGCGAGACGCCCATTTCCTCGGCGATGACCTGCTGGGTTTCGTTGGCGAAGAACCTTCTTCTGAAAATTTCCTTTTCCTTGTCCGTCAGATCGTTCATGACCGTTTTGATCAGATCTGCGTTTTCAAAGCTGCGGTAGCCGTGTTCTTCGACTCCGGTATATTTCTCCAAAACGGCGCTTTCGCCCTCTTCTCCGCCTTCTTCAAAGGTCTGGTTCAGGGAATATGTATTGTAGGCCTGTCCGCTTTCCATGGATTCCAGGATCTCTTCCTCGGAGTAGCCGAGGTATTCGGAGAGCTCGGTCACGGTGGGAACTCTGGAAAGCTTTCCGTAAAGGTATTCCTTTGCCGGCGCAATCTGGGCCGAAATCTCCTTGAGCCTTCTTGGGACCTTGACCGCCCAGCCCTTGTCACGGAAATACCTCTTGATTTCTCCGATGATGGTCGGTGTGGCGAAGCTGGTAAATTCATACCCCTTTGAGGGATCGTATCTTTCCGCAGCAAAAACTAAGGCCATGGAACCAACTTGGTACAAGTCCTCATACTCCACGCCCTTATTCAAATATTTCTTAATTAATATATCAACGATGTATAGGTGTCTTTCGATAATTTCGTTACGAAGCTCTATGCTTCTCGTTTCACGGTATCGTTCAAAAAGTTCCCTGGTGCTCAGCTCTTTTAAGCCCATACCGTCCCCCCTTAAAGAATAAAAACGAAACCGCAGGCGTCAGCAACTGGGTTTTACGAAATCACTGACGCCTTCAACTAGAATTTCCGCAGATATTTCACCATTTTAATGCGGGTTCCCATGCCAAGCTCGGAGAAAATATCGACCTCATCCATCAGAGCTTTTATGATAAAGAGGCCTAGCCCGCCCTCCTGCAGACAGTCATGCTCGGTTGCCATTTGCTGATATTTTTCCATATCGTAACCGCCCGCTTTGTCTACCACAGAAATGCTGATTTTTCCGTCTTCCACTTCGCAGGCTACTTCATAACTGTCTTCGCGATTGGGTTGACAATGGCATATCACATTGGTGCATGCCTCCGATACGGCAACTTTAATGTCTTCTACCGCTTCAATATCAAAGCCTGCGCAATTGGCGAGGGAGGACACCGCCAATCGAATCGTTCTTACATATTCGGGCTTACCAGGGACTGAAAACTTCAAGATATCTGCCATTTTCCTCTCCTCTTTTCAGTTGGCGTCCGTCCTGACGCCGGCGTTAATTTTCCGGACACAGTATTTTGTCAAGATTGGTAACGCTGAGCAGTTTCTTGATGTTGCCTTTTGGGTTGACCAGCGTAATGCGGTTATTCGTCTTTTGCATTCTGCCGAAGGCGCCGATAATCACGCCGAGGCCGGTGCTGTCAATATAAGTGAGATCATCAAGGTCGAGCAAAATATCCGCTTTTTTTTCCTTATACGCACCGTCCAAACATTCTCTGAGTTGTGGGGCCGTTGAGATATCCACTTCTCCCTTTGCTTTTAAGTCCCATTTGTTCCTTTTTTCATCATAACTGCTCTGTATTTGTAATGACATTTGCGCTTCCTCCCAATTAATACCCTCGATAACAGAATTTCAAACCGTTATAAAAAACCAAATGTCTTCCGGTCATTCCATATCAAGCGTCATCTGCGTCACTTCTTCTTCCGTTTCGTTTTCTGTCTCGTCGTCGGCTTCAGCTTCTTCATCCGCAGATCCGTTTCCGTTATCGTCTTCCCTGATCACCTTCGCCATCGTGACGATGTTCGTATCCTCATCCACCCTCATGATCTTGACGCCCTGCGTCGCCCTTCCGAGTCTGGATATCTCGCTGGCTTTGATCCGGATGATGATGCCCTCGGAATTGATCAGCAGGACTTCATCGTTGTCGTTGACAACCATGGCGCCGATGAGTTCGCCCGTCTTCTTGAACTTAGCCTTATCGTAGGTGAGCAGTCCTTTTCCTCCACGGGTCTGAACCTTGTATTCTTCTACGGGAGTCCGCTTTCCGTATCCGTTCTTCGTTACGACCAGCAGTTCTTCATTTTCCTCCGCAAGCTCCATGGCGACGACCTCGTCTCCCTTTTCCAGCTTGATCGCCCTTACTCCTGCGGCGATTCTTCCCATGGGCCTGACGTCGTCCTCCGAGAAGCAGATGCATTTTCCGAACTTCGTTACGATGATGACGTTGCTCGTGCCGGTGGTCTGTTTGATCCCGATGAGCTCGTCGTTATCCTTCAAATTGATGGCAATGAGTCCGGTTTTTCGGTTGGTGTCGAACTGGGAAAGCGGAGTCTTTTTGATGATCCCGTGTTTCGTCACCGCGATAAGGTACTTGTCCTCTCCGAAATCCTGGATCGGAATTACGGCCGTGATCCGTTCACGCTGCATCAGGTTCAGGAAATTGACAGCCGGCGTGCCTTTTGCGGTACGATTCGCTTCCGGTATCTCGTATGCCTTTATTTTATGCGCTTTTCCTGTATTTGTAAAGAACATTAAGTAATCATGGGTGGACGTCATGATCAGATTCCTTACGAAATCGTTCTCCCGGGTCGTAAGGGCGGTGATCCCCTTCCCGCCGCGCCTCTGGGTTTTATAGGTGTCGATGGGCATTCTCTTGATATATCCCAGATGAGTAAGCGTCACCGCGACCTGTCCTTCCTGGATCAGGTCCTCCTCGTCGATGTCCTCCGCATCGCCCTGGATATCCGTCCTTCTCTTATCGCCAAACTTCTTTTTGATCTCCAGCAGTTCTTCCTTTATGATGCCCATGAGCAGGCTTTCGTCCTCCAGCACCTTCTTAAACCAGGCAATCTGCTCCTGGAGCTCTTTGTATTCCGCCTCGATTTTTTCCCGCTCAAGACCCTGCAGCCTGGCAAGTCTCATGTCAAGAATCGCCTGGGCTTGGATCTCGGTGAGTCCGAACCGCTCTATCAAACGCTCTTTAGCGTCGTTGTAGCTTTCCCGAATAGTCTTGATGACCTCGTCGATGTTGTCCAGGGCGATCCGCAGCCCTTCCAGGATGTGAGCCCTCTCCTCCGCCTTTCTGAGGTCGTAGATGGTCCTTCTCGTGACAACGTTTTTCTGGTGCTTCAGGTACTCCTCCAGCAGTTCCTTGAGGTTCAGAAGCTTCGGCTGTCCATCCACAAGGGCGATCATGATGATGCTGTAGGATTCCTGCAGCTGGGTATGCTTATACAGCCGGTTCAGCGTGATCTGGGGATTGGCGTCCTTTTTCAGCTCAATGACGATGCGCATGCCGGTCCGGTCCGATTCGTCCCGGATGTCCGCTATATGATCCAGCCTCTTTTCCCTGACCAGTTCGGCAATCTTTTCAATGACCCTTGCCTTGTTTACCTGATAAGGAATTTCGGTAAAGACGATCTGGGTCTTGCCCTTATTCGTCTCTTCTATTTCCGCCTTGGACCGAATAATTACCTTGCCCTGGCCGGTACGGTAGGCCTCCCTTGCGTCGTTGCGGCCCATGATAATAGCCCCGGTGGGAAAATCCGGCGCTTTTACGATTTTAATCAGGTCGTCCACGCTGGAATCGGGATTGTCTATGAGCCTGACCGTGGCGTCGATGACGTCGCTTAAATTGTGAGGCGGAATTGACGTAGCCATTCCGACCGCGATGCCGTTGGCGCCGTTCACCAGCAGGTTCGGAAAACGGGAAGGCAGGACCGTGGGCTCCTGTTCCTCGTCGTCGAAATTCGGCATGAAGTCTACGGTTTCTTTCTCTATGTCGCGAAGCATCTGGAGCGCGAAAGGCGTCATCCTTGCTTCGGTATATCTCATTGCGGCCGCTCCGTCTCCGTCCACGGAACCGAAATTGCCGTGGCCGTCCACCAGCGGATACCGGATTGAGAAATCCTGGGCCATTCTGACCATGGCCTCGTAGATGGAGGAGTCGCCGTGAGGATGGTATTTACCCATTACTTCTCCGACGATACGCGCGGATTTCTTGTGGGGCTTGTCCGGTGTAACTCCGAGTTCGCTCATCCCGTAAAGAATCCTTCTGTGGACCGGTTTGAGACCGTCTCTTACGTCGGGCAGCGCCCTGCTTACGATTACGCTCATGGCATAATCGATATAAGATCTCTTCATTTCATCGTGGATTTCGTGCTGCAGTATCTTTGCGTCTTCCAACCCTATTGTCATTTTGTCCACTCCTTATATATCCAGATTCCTTACGAATTTCGCGTTTTCTTCAATGAATTTTCTTCGCGGCGGGACCTTGTCTCCCATAAGGGTCGAAAAGATTTCGTCCGCCGCCGTCACGTCGTCGACGGTGACCTGGATCAGCGTTCGCCTGGTGTAATCCATCGTGGTTTCCCAAAGCTGCTGATGGTCCATTTCTCCAAGTCCCTTGTATCTTTGCACCACCGCCTTTCCGGGCTTGTCCGCAAGCTCTTTCATGAGCTTTTCCTGCTCCCTTTCGGAATAGGTGTAATAGACCTCTTTTCCTTTCTTTGTCTGGAAGAGCGGCGGCTGCGCGATATAGACGTAACCCCCTTCGATAAGAGGCGTCATATAGCGGTAGAAAAACGTCAAAAGCAGCGTCCGTATATGGGCGCCGTCCACGTCCGCGTCGGTCATGATTATGATTTTATGGTATCTCAGCTTTTCTATGTTGAAATCCTCTCCGATGTTGCAGCCGAAGGCCGTGATCATATTTTTGATCTCTTCGGAATTCAGGATCTTATCCAGCCTTGCTTTTTCCACATTGAGGATCTTTCCCCGCAGCGGAAGGACCGCCTGTCTCCTCCTGTCGCGGCCGTTTTTGGCGGAACCGCCGGCGGAATCTCCCTCGACCAGAAAGATTTCGGAAAGGGCCGGATCCTTTTCGGTGCAGTCGGCCAGTTTGCCGGGCAGCGTCAGTCCGTCCAGCGCGCTCTTCCTTCTGGTCAGTTCCCTGGCCTTTCTCGCGGCCTCTCTCGCCCTGGCGGCGCGCAGGCATTTATCCAGAATGACCCTCGCCTGGCTCGGATTTTCTTCCAGAAACGCCATCAGGTTTTCATTGGTCGTTGTTTCAACAAAACCCCTGATTTCGCTGTTTCCAAGCTTCGTCTTGGTCTGTCCCTCAAACTGGGGCGAAACCAGCTTCACGGAAACGATGGCGGTGAGACCTTCCCTCACGTCCTCTCCGGTCAGACCTTCCTCGTTTTCCTTCAGGAATTTGTTCTTCTTGGCATAATCGTTGAACACCCTTGTCAATGCGGATTTGAACCCGACCAGGTGGGTGCCGCCTTCACTGGTGTTGATATTGTTTGCATAGGAAAGGATGAGCTCGTTGTAGCGATCCGTATATTGCATCGCGATTTCAACCTCGTATTCCTCTCCTTTTTTTGCGCTGAAATAAATAATGTCCGGATGGATGACTTCCTTATTCTTATTCTGATGCTTTACGAACTCCCGGATTCCGCCCTCGTAACAGAATACGTCCGTGCGCTTTTGTCCTTCCCGCTCGTCCTTCAGCGTGATTTTGATTCCCTTGTTCAGGAAGGCCATTTCCCTCAGCCGGTGTTCCAGCGTGGAATAACTGAACTCCAGTTCCTCGAAAATTTCCGGATCCGGCTTGAACATCGTCTTTGAACCCGTTTTTCTGGACTCCCCGATCTCGATGAGGGGCGTCATGGTCTTACCCCTGGAGTAGGTTTGCTTGTAGATTTTCCCGTCCCTCTTTATCTCGACCTCCATGATCTCGGAAAGAGCGTTTACGACGGAAGCGCCTACCCCGTGGAGACCTCCGGAAACCTTGTATCCTCCGCCCCCGAATTTTCCGCCGGCATGGAGAACCGTATGGATGACTTCCACTGCGGGAAGCTTCAGTTTCGGATGAAGGTCAACGGGCATTCCCCTGCCGTCGTCTTCAACCACGATGGAATTGTCCGCCTGTATGGTAACATTTATATTTTTACAAAAGCCCGCGAGGGCTTCGTCAATACTGTTATCAACGACTTCGTATACCAAATGGTGAAGGCCTCTGGGCCCCGTGCTTCCTATATACATGCCCGGGCGTTTCCTGACGGGCTCCAATCCTTCCAATACCTGTATCTGTTCCGCGTTGTACTGCTGCTGTTTCACATCTGCGCTCATTCTTTTCCATTCACCTCTGTCTTATCTCATTTCGCATGTCCCACGTTCAAATTTCTTAACAAACCACTATATATTGTATACCAAAATCCGCTTATTTACAAGCAATTTTCCAAAAAGGACCCGGGAATATAAAAATACCGTTTCGCAGGACGTAAACGGCATTTTTTTGTTTTATAAGCGGTTAATTTTTTAAAATATATGTCTCTTTGTTTGGAAATTATTAACATTTTTCCCGGCCTATTCATTCCTTTTCATACTTTTTTACCTTCCCTTTTTCCACAAAGAAGGTTTCTCCTTCCGGAAGCTTCTTTTTCAACTCTTCATTCAGTTCTGTTGCGGTAATGAAAAGCTGCACTTCCTCCAGGGAATGAATCAGATAGTTCTGCCGGTCCGTATCCAGTTCGGAAAGCACGTCGTCCAGGAGCAAAACGGGGGATATTCCCGTCTCTTCCTTGATGAGCCTTATCTCCGCCAGCTTGAGAGAAAGCGCCGCAGTGCGCTGCTGTCCCTGGGAACCGAAATGGCGGATGTCCACACCGTCTACATGCAAACCCAGGTCGTCCTTATGGGGGCCGAAGGAGGTGCTTTTCCGAAGCAGGTCCGCTTTTAAATTCCTTTTTAACTTTTCTTTTAAATACTCCTTTTGTTCTTCATAGCTGTCGCGGCATTCCGCGCAGGCCTCGTAGGTAATCTCCAAGGCTTCTTTCCCGTCGGTGATGGCCATGCTGATTTCCCGGCTGATACTTCTAAGCTTTTCAATAAAGCGCTTTCTTTCCTGAATGATCTTCGCTCCGTATTCCGCGAGACCTTCGTCCCAGGCGTCAATCACATCCTCGTCGACCGTCTGTTGTTTCAGCAGGCTGTTCCGCTGCTGCAGGATCTTCTTATACCTTCCGAGATTTCTGTAATAGAGCGGTTTCAGCAGGCACAGCTCCCTATCTATGAACCTCCGTCGCTTTTCCGGCTCATCCTTGACGATCTTCATATCTTCCGGGGAAAAAACCACGGTATAGACGTTTTCCAACAGGTCGATGTTTTTTGATGTCTTTAATCCGTTGATTTTGGAAGTTTTTCCTTCGCGGCTAATGATGATTTCGACCTCAAGATCCCTTCCATTTTTTAAGGAAGTGCTTTTTGCCCTGCAGAAATCCTTATCGAATCCGATCATCTCCGCGTCCCTGTTGGTTCGGAACGATTTGCCCAGGGACATGATGTAGAGACTCTCTAGCAGATTGGTCTTTCCCTGGGCGTTTTTTCCGGTGATGATATTCACCCTGTTATGAAATTCTACCGTTTCCTCTTCGTAATTCCGGAAGTTTTTCAATTCTATCCTTTTAAAGTACATCTGCGCTCCTATGACAAAGAACACGCCCCGAGCAGAAATGTTTCCGCGCCGGCGGCGTTCTCTTAATCTCAGCCGACGGAAATCCGAACCGGCAGCACAAGGTATTCATATGCCCTTCCTTCCATAGGCTTGATCAGACAGGGACTTACGCTGGTATTGAACTCCATGACGACGCTCTCGTCATCCACAACCTTCAAGACGTCCATTAAATACTTGGAATTGAAACCGATGTCGAGATCTCCGCCTTCCTTTTCCACGAAAACCTCTTCCTTTACGTTTCCTTCTTCGGAACGAGAGGTAATGATGATCTTGTCCCTGAATATGGAAAGCTTGATTAAATTGTTCTTTCCTTCCTTGGCAAGGAGGGAAGCCCTTTCTATGCTGTCAAGCATTTCATCTCTTTTTACGACAACCCGGCATTTATATTCTTTAGGAAGAATATCGTTGTATTTAATGAAATCCCCTTCAAGAAGTCTCGTCACGATCTTTGTTTCGTCAAGCAAAAATACAGCTTTCTTCTCGTCCAGGACAATAAATATTTCATTGCATTCCTCGTTTTCGGAAATGATCTTATTTATTTCATTCAATATCCTGGCGGCTATTATGATCTTCTTCTTTTCATTATTTTTCATGGCTTCTCTCGTGATGGCCATTCGGAAACCGTCGAGAGCCACCATGTTCAGGGATTCCTCTTCCATTTCAATCAGCACACCGACGATGATTCCCTTTGATTCGTCAATGCTGGCGGAAAAGGAAGTCTTCCTTATCATATCCCTGAAGATGTCCTTATCTAGAGAAAGCTTGTTTTCGAGATCTATTTCACCGATATTCGGAAATTCATCGGCCGGAAGTCCGACTATGGTAAATTCGGAAGCCAGGCATTTGATGGAAAGCGTGTTGTTTTCAAGTTCTTCTATATATATTTCCTCACTCGGGAGCTTTCTTATGATATCGCTGAACAGTTTAGCCGAAACCACTACGGATCCTGCTTCTTCCACGTTCACGTCGACTTTCTTCTCTATGCTTAAATCAAGGTCTGAAGCCGTTAAAACAAGACTGTTGTCAAGACCCGCTTCCAAGAGAATCCCTTTCAAGATAGGAATTGTAGTCCTGGAGGTGACTGCTTTCGAAACAGTATTCAAAGCCTTGGACAAGATTTGTTGACTACAAGAGAACTTCATGGGGATTCCTCCTTTTTGTTTTTCTATTGTATTGTAGCAGTAATAGTAATAGGGTCTGTGGATTTGTGGATAAATTTTGTGGATAAAAGAATTCCAATCATTAATATGATTTTTTCCTTGTTAATAAATAAAAAAAGTTATACGGAATTTTATGCCGAATATCAAAGAAGAATGTCGATCAATCTTCTTTGACCGCTTTTTCAATTTCCTTGATGATCCCCCTCAAAGATTCATTGGATCTCAACTCTGTGGAAATCTTTTCGCAGGCATGCAAAACGGTGGTATGATCCCTGTTTCCGAAGGATTCCCCAATCTTTGGCAGGGACAAAGATGTCATTTCCCGGCACAGATACATTGCAATCTGACGGGGAAACGCCAGGTTTCTCGATCTTTTTGAAGATTCGAGATCGGCCTGTTTGATATTAAAGTACTTGCAAATGTGTTTCTTTATGGTTTCAGGAGTAATCTGACGTTCCTTCGATGCGAATACGTCTTTCAATACCTCCTTGGCAAGCTCCTTGTTGATTTTTTGTCCGGTCAGGTTCGCATATGCGATGACGCGAATGAAGGCGCCTTCCAGCTCGCGGATGTTCGACTGGATCTTTTCCGCAATAACGCCGATGACCTCCAGAAGGCTGTCCGTAGTCTCAAGGCCTTCCAGCTCCGACTTGTTTCTTAATATTGCGACGCGGGTTTCATAATCCGGCGGCTGGATATCGGCAATGAGACCCCACTCAAACCTGGAGCGCAGCCTCTCTTCCAAGGTCGTGATTTCTTTTGGCGGCCGGTCGCTGGAAATGATGATCTGCTTGTTGGCCTCGTAAAGCGTATTGAAAGTATGGAAAATCTCTTCCTGCGTCCGCTCCTTCTTTTCAATGAACTGGATGTCGTCGATGAGCAGAACGTCGATGCTCCTGTATTTGTTTCTGAATTCTACATTTTTATCTTCCCGGATTGCTTTGATCAGCTCATTGGTGAACATCTCCGAGGAAACGTAGAGAACCTTGGTTTTCGGATTATTCTGGAGTATGTAATGACCGATGGCGTGCATCAGATGCGTTTTACCCAGCCCGGCTCCGCCGTAAATAAAGAGCGGATTATAAGCCTTGGAAGGAGCTTCCGCGACAGCCAGGGAGGCTGCATGGGCAAAACGGTTGTTGTTTCCGATGACGAAGGTGTTGAAGTTATACTTTGGGTTCAGGTAAAGCTCATCGGAAAAACTCATATCCTCCTGGCTTTCCTGAGATTCCTCGGGATAGATAAATACGACCTTCAGCTTTTCACCGAAGGCTTCCTTAACGGCATTTTCAATGATATTGATGTATCTCCCCTCAAGGATGGATTTTGCCATATCGTTATAAATGGAAAGATACAGCTTTTTTTCCTTATGATCGATCCTCACGGGAGTAAGCGGATATACCCAGGTGTCGAAACTGACTGCGGTTAACTCCGGTTTAAGAAGCTCCAGAGTCTTTTCCCAATTAGCGATCAAATTATCCATCGGATTCTTTCCTTTTTGTCAAACATAGTATATTTCTCTTGTATTAGCACGAAATTTCGCGCTAAATAAGCACCAGAAAATGCTGACATAATAATAACAAAAAAAGTTATCCACAGGCAATACCTAAAATGGAAATCATAAAAAATATATTTTCCAGGGAGTTATCCACTACCTGTGGGTAACTTTGTGCAAATTTTTCACATGAACAACAATATGTTGATTTCGATGTTTTATAGGTGCTGAAAACACGATAAGAAGAACATTCCAATAGGTCCTCAAGCGGATAAAAATATTGACAGTAAAAGACATTGAATGTATAATTACAACGCAGTTATGCGCGTGATTCAGCGATGATTGACAGCCGGAAAATTTAAGAAGCGCAGCCATGCTGTTTTATCATGATCAAGGAGGTGAGTCAGACTTGAGAAGGACATACCAGCCCAAAGTGAGACAAAGAGCAAAAGAACATGGTTTCAGAAAAAGAATGAGCACGAAAAACGGTAGAAATGTTTTGAAGAGGAGAAGAGCAAAAGGAAGAAAGAAACTGACAGCATAGAGACCGCAAACGTGGTCTTTTTGTTTAGAACCCTGACATTTTTTTCTAGACCTTTGCAAGAGGTTGCAAATGTTAAAACCAAACGTTTTGCGTAAGAAGAAAGACTTTTCGGATATTTACAGCAAGGGAAAGTCCATCGGCGAGAAGTACGTAGTGTTATTTGTCAGGAGAAACAATCTGGGCTATAATAGGACAGCCTTTCTGGCCAGCAGGAAAGTCGGGAAAAGCGTTTTGCGGAACAGAGCGAGACGGTTGATGAAAGAAAGCTACAGAGAATTGGAGAAGGATTTGGAAAAAGGCTATGATATGATTTGGATAGCCAGGAACACGATTGTGAATTTGAAATGTGCGGATGTGAAAAAATCTATGGAAGCCGCATTGAGAAAGTCCGGAATCAAGAGCGAAAGAGCAGATGGGTGAATAAATTTTGAAAAGGTTGATAATGATCCTCATCCGAGGATATCAGAAATTCATATCGCCGATGTTCCCCGCCACATGCCGGTTTTACCCCACCTGCTCGCAATATTTCCTTCAGGCAGTAGAAAAATACGGAGCACTTAAGGGAAGCGTTCTTGGAATAAAACGAATTTTGAAATGTCACCCATTTCATCCGGGCGGATACGATCCCTTGAAATGAACGGCGGCGCCGCTCATTCCAAGCATAAGACCCGATTTGAAATGAGTAGCAGGAGGATATTGAATGAACACACTGATAGGATGGGTTGCCCAGCCGTTAGGTATGCTGCTTAGTTTTCTTTATGGCTTTTTTGATAACTACGGCATCACCATTATCGTATTTACATTTATAGTAAAAGCTTGTTTATTTCCGCTTTATGCTGATCAGATCAAGCATTCCGCAAGAATGGCGGATGTGCAGCCAAAGATACAGGCGCTTCAGAAGAAATATGCCCACGACAGGGAAATGCTCAACATCAAGATGATGGAGCTCTATAAGGAAGAAAAATTCAATCCGATGAGAGGCTGTCTGCCGATGCTGATTCAGATGCCGATTATTTTCGGACTGTTTGCGCTGCTCAGAAATCCCACGGATTTTATCGAAAGCACAACGATGCTTATGGCGGTGCATGAAGAGTTTATCTGGATGCCGGATTTGAGTCAGCCTGATCCGTGGATCCTTCCGCTACTCGCAGGATTTTCCACCTTTATTTCCTTTTCCCAAACCCAGTCACAGACGTCGTCTGCCATGGCAGACAATTCCATGGGAATGATGATGAAGATGATGAAATACTTTTTCCCGATCATGATCGTCTGGATGGGCAGATCCTTTCCTGCGGGCCTTACGTTGTATTGGTTTATTAGTACCGTAATTCAAATCTTTCAGACAATGGGATTGCAGAGATGGAAAAAGAAACTGACCTCAAAATAAAAGGGCGCAAGCTATTTTCCGCCTCGTTGAAGCGCAAAGACTGGAGAAAATATTCATCAGCTGAAAATTCTCCCGGGCGCGTCGGTTTTACGAATTTAGGAGGTAATTATAAGATGGATTTTTCGGAAAAATGGGGGAGAGACGTCGACGAAGCCGTCCGGCTTGCCCTTATGGATTTAAATGTTACCTTGGACCAGGTAAATGTGACCGTGCTGGAGGAACCGACGAAAGGCTTCCTGGGATTTGGCGCCAAGCTTGCCAAGGTAAGAGTGGAGAAGAAGCCTGAAGTGCTGAAGGCGGAAGAGGAGAAGAGGCTCGAAGGAAAGAAAACGGCGGAACGAGTCTCGGAAAAGACGGCAGAAGCTAAAAGGCCTCCGGAGAAAAAAGCCGAGAAGCATTCTTTAAAGCAAGGCAAGAGTTCGAAGAGAGACCGTCATAGAAAGCCTGAGAGAAAGGAACGAAGCAGCGACAAAAAGAAGAATCGCGTCGATTCCGAGAAACTCCCCGAAGAAGCTTCTTTCGGAGGAACATTGTCCATCAGGGAGAAACCGACAGATCTTGAAGTGCTGGAAAATCACGTGGCGGAAGCTTTCCTGAGAGAAATTACCGAGAAGATGGGCCTTCAGCTTGACATCAAAGTACTTGGAAACGACAGCTGCATTTATGTGGAAATAGACGGAAAAGACTCGGGCACCATTATCGGAAAAAGAGGACAGACCCTCGACGCCATCCAGTATCTCACCAGCCTCGTGGTGAACAAGGATTGTGAAAAGTATAAGAGAGTCATCGTCGATGCGGAGAATTACAGGGAGAAAAGAGAAAAAACCCTGGAACAGCTCGCTTACCGGCTTGCGGACAAGGTCGTCAAATCAAAGAAGAGCATAAGACTGGAGCCCATGAATCCTTACGAAAGAAAGGTGATTCATGCAACCCTGCAGTCATATCCGAAGGTGACGACAAGAAGCGAGGGGGAGGAGCCGTACAGAAGGGTAATCATCGAACTGAAGTAATGAAATAGCAAGGGGCTGCCTTATTCGTTAAGTCAGTCCCTTTTATCTAATGGGCGCCTGCCGGGGGAAGTCCGATGGCGCCTGTAGGGTGTTTCTACTTAGAAACTGCGGGAACACATTCCGCCGCGGCGTAGAATAAAGAGAGAACTATTAGAAAGTAGCGGAATTGTTTTTCTTTTTTAAATAAGGAAGTGGTCGTTATGGATGACACGATAGCAGCAATCGCCACGGCTTACGGCGAAGGCGGGATCGGGATAGTCAGGATGAGCGGGGAGAATGCGAAGAATATCCTGGACAAGATCTTTATACCCCGGAAAAATCAATATCGAGAGTCCATCGTAAATAAGCGATTATATTACGGACATATCGTGGACCCGGACCGGCAACAGGTGGTTGACGAGGTTCTGGCGGTCTATATGAAGGCGCCGACAACCTATACCGCGGAGGACGTTGTGGAGATCTATTGCCACGGAAGTGTCGTCGCGCTCCGGAAGATCCTGGCGCTCACCTTGAAAAACGGGGCGAGGCTGGCGGAGAGAGGAGAATTTACGAAGCGGGCTTTTCTCAACGGACGGATCGACCTGTCCCAGGCGGAGGCAGTGGTGGATCTTGTCCGGGCAAAGACGGACAAAGCCTTTGACGTGGCGCTGAACCAAATGGAGGGAGCTCTTTCGGGACGGGTAAAGAAAATCCGCGACGCGCTGACTGATCTGCTTGTGGAAATCACGGTGAATCTCGATTATCCCGATGAAGATATCGAGGTCCTGACCTATCAGAAGTTGATAGAAAGCACATCGGCTATAAGCGATATGATTGGAAAACTGCTGTCCACCGCCGGCACCGGCCGGATCATCCGGGAAGGACTCAACGTTGCCATTATCGGAAAACCAAACGTGGGAAAATCGTCCCTGATGAACGCACTGCTTAAGGAATCCCGGGCGATCGTGACGGAAATCCCGGGGACAACGAGGGATACCATCGAAGAAGTAATCAGCATCCGGGATATTCCGGTGAAGATTACCGATACGGCCGGAATCCGTGAGACCGAGGACCAGATCGAAAAAATCGGGATTGAAAAGAGCAAGGAGTCCTTTAACCGCGCCGATCTGATCATCTTTATCGTCGACGGAAGCAGCCCACTGACCACAGAAGACCGGGCGATCATAGAAAAGCTAGCCGGCAGGAAGGTCATAATCCTGGTCAATAAAATAGATCTTGGCCTGGCGATCGAAGAAGAAGCGCTGACCAGCGCCTTGCCTCATGCGAGGCTGATCCGGGCTTCCATCAGGAACAACAAGGGAATAGAAGAGCTGGAGCAGGAAATTGCCGGCATGGTATACGGCGGGCAGGTTAAACAGGAGGAGAGCCTGCTCGTAACCAACGTCAGGCATATGGATTTGCTCGCCAAGTCCAAGGAAGCCATTGACGACGCGCGCCGGATGGCGGAAAAATCCGAGGCACTGGATTTCATCGAGGTTGACGTGCGCCGCTGCTATGAGCTTCTCGGAGAAATCATCGGAGAATCCGTGACTGAGGATATTATCGACAAAGTCTTTGAAAGGTTCTGTCTGGGAAAATAACGAACAGCGAGGCCTTCAACGGAAAAGTGGGTCAATTATTGGAAGCTGCTCGCATTACAAGAATATTTTATATAGACCCAGATATTCGTGCTCGGATAAATTCCTGCAGGAATACACCGCGGCTTTAGGAATTGTATCGACGTTAAACTGGAAAGAGTGTTAGTATGAACTACTTTATTTTAGATGAATATGACGTGATTGTGGTAGGCGCCGGCCATGCAGGCTGTGAGGCCGGACTGGCCGCAGCACGGATGGGCTGCAAAACCCTTGTGCTGTCCATCAACCTGGAAGCGGTGGCCATGATGGCCTGCAACCCTTCCATCGGAGGAACGGGCAAGGGGCACCTGGTGCGCGAAATCGACGCCCTGGGCGGAGAGATGGGAATCAACATAGACAAGGCTTTTATTCAGAGCAGGATGCTGAATACGGCAAAGGGCCCCGCGGTTCATTCCCTGAGAGCGCAGGCGGACAAGGCGAGATACCACGCGGAAATGAAAAAGACGCTGGAAAATCAGGAAAACCTGGACCTAAAACAGGGCGAGGTCGTTGATCTCATAATCGAAAACGACAGGGCAGCCGGCGTCATCCTGAAGACCGGCGCCGCTTACCGGGCGAGGGCGGTGATCCTTGCCACCGGAACCTTCCTAAAGGGAAAGATCTTCATAGGGGAATGGTCTTACCAAAGCGGTCCAAACGGATTATCTCCGTCCGTGGAACTGGCGGAGAACCTGAAACGGTGCGGGCTTTCACTGCGCAGGTTCAAGACGGGGACCCCTGCGAGGGCTTTGGGAAGGACTCTTGATTATTCCAAAATGATCGAACAGCCGGGCGATGAAAAGATCGTGCCGTTTTCCTTTATGAACGACGAGCTTAAGATCGAGCAGGTTTCCTGCTGGCTGACTTATACCAACGAGGAAACCCACCGGGTGATCCGGGAAAACTTTTCCAGGTCTGCGCTGTTCGGAGGGCAGATCGAAGGCGTGGGGCCGCGTTATTGCCCGTCCATCGAGGACAAGGTCTACCGATTTGCCGACAAGGAGCGGCATCAGATCTTCATCGAGCCCGAGGGACTTTCCACCGACGAGGTCTATATCCAGGGGATGTCGTCAAGCATGCCGGAGGACGTGCAGATTGCGTTTTACAAGACCATCGCAGGGCTTGAAAACCTGAAGATCGTACGTCCGGCCTATGCCATAGAATATGACTGCATCAATCCTCAGGAGCTGCAGATGACGCTGGAGCACCGAAAGATCGAGAACCTGTATTGCGCGGGCCAGTTCAACGGGAGCTCCGGTTATGAGGAAGCCGCGGCCCAGGGACTGATGGCCGGAATCAACGCGGCATTGAAGCTGGCCGGAAAGGAGCCTTTTATCCTGGACCGCTCCGAAGCCTATATCGGCGTGCTCATAGATGATCTGGTTACCAAGGGGACCAACGAACCTTACCGGATTATGACGTCGAGGGCGGAATACAGGCTGCTCTTAAGACAGGACAACGCCGACCTGAGGCTTACGGAAAAAGCTTACCGAATTGGCCTGGCGACGGAGGAACGGTACAGGAAATTTCTCAAAAAGAGGGAAAAGGTGGATCAAGAACTGAAGCGGCTTATGAGCACATATGCGCATCCGGGAGAAGCCAACGCTTTACTCGAAAAATACGGCAGCGCGCCGCTTCAGAGCAAAACTTCCCTGGCGGAGCTCATCAAGCGTCCGGAGCTGAACTACGAAATCCTTGCGGAAATCGATCCGGGAAGGCCCGCGCTGTCCGGGCATGAGATCACGCAGCTTGAAGTGAGCATTAAATACCAGGGCTATATCACAAAACAGCTGCAGCAGGTCGAACGGTTCAAAAAGCTGGAGAACAGGAAGCTCCCGCCGGATTTTGACTACGGCGAAGTGGAAGGCCTGCGAATCGAAGCAAGACAAAAGCTCAACCAGTTAAAACCCGTATCTGTGGGGCAGGCATCGAGAATCTCCGGCGTATCGCCGGCGGATATCAACGTGCTGCTCATCCATCTGGAAAAACGGCGGAGGCGGTCGGAATAAAAGATTATGGAATATCGTGACAATATGGAACAGCTGGCGGAAGCCCTGAAGGATATGGGCATGGCCAGCGACGAAGAGACAATATGGAAGTTCCGCAGATATATGGAGCGGATTCTTGAATGGAACGAAAAAGTCAATCTCACGTCCATCACCGCGGAAGACGAATTTGTGACGAAGCATTATATGGACTCCGTATCCATCTGCGCTTATTCGCAAATTAAGGACGCGCAGAGCGTCATCGACGTGGGTACCGGAGCCGGTTTCCCGGGAATCCCGCTGGCGATCCTGTTTCCGAAGAAGCGGTTCTTGCTGCTTGATTCGTTGAATAAAAGGATCCGGATCATAGAAGAGCTGTCCTGGGAAATCGGGCTGGAAAACGTTGAATTCCGCCATGGCCGGGCCGAAGACCTGGGGCGCGATAAAAACTGCCGTGAAAAGTTTGATCTGTGCGTGTCGAGAGCCGTCGCGAATCTGACAGTGCTGTCCGAACTCTGCCTTCCCTTTGTAAAGGTCGGAGGATGGTTCGCCGCATATAAGTCCGGAAGCGTCGAGATAGAGCTGGAAGAAAGCCTCCGGGCTATCGGGATTCTGGGCGGAAGACCGGAAGAGATCAAGCGGCCGGATATGAAAGGCTTTGAGCTTGACCATAGAATTGTGTTTATCGAAAAAACGAGAAAAACACCGGAGAAATATCCGAGAAAAGCGGGAACTCCTGCAAAAGAACCCCTGAAATGAATAATTCGGGGGTTTTTTGTTGAAGGAAACCTCCTTCCTTACGGACAAGCATGCTGTTAATATGAAAGGGGAGCAGTAGACGGTGTAAGAGAGCAGGGGGGATGATCATGTTTTTGAAAAAACCGGATCAGATGGACATACCGATCGAACTGATCAGCGTCAATCCGAATCAGCCCAGAAAGGTATTCGAGGAAAAGGAGCTTTCTGAACTGAGCGACTCCATCCGGGAATTCGGCGTTATTCAGCCGATTCTTGTGAAACGGAACAACAAGGGGCAGTACGAGCTGATCGCCGGGGAAAGGCGGCTGCGGGCAGCGGCCCTGGCAGGATTGAAAAAGATTCCCGCCATTGTACGGGACGCCGACGAGAAGGACTCCGCCCTGTTAGCCCTGGTCGAAAACGTTCAGAGAGAAGCGCTTAACTACATCGAAGAAGCCGTTGCTTACCGGAGGCTCATGGAGGAGTACGGCCTGACCCAGTCGGAGATCGCAAAGCGCGTCGGAAAGCAGCAGTCCACCATATCAAACAAAATCAGGATTTTATCGCTTCCCCCGGAGATCCAGCAGGCCCTGACGGAGAACCAGCTGACAGAACGCCACGCAAGGGCGCTGCTGAAAATTGACGACGATGCGGTCAGGAAGCAGATTATCGGCCGGGTCGTGGAACACAACCTGAATGTAAAACAGACGGAGAAAATGATCGAAGACTTTCTGAAAAAGCAGGACGAAGAGCGGCGGAAGGGGGAGAAGCTCAGGTTCATCAATTACCGCATTTATTTGAACACATTGAAAAAGGCTTTTTCCAGCATAGCCGAAATTGAGAAGAACGCAAAATTCTATTTGGAGGACAAGGGGGAGCACCTTGAGGTGAGGATAATAATACCAAAAAATGAAAATAAAGCCGCAACGGCTAGGGCCGACTGACCAAGCGCGTCCGGATTCCGGCCGGATTGAGGTACACAAATTGAATTGGCGAATATTAAAGTCGGGCAAAATAGAATCTGGTACGAAGAAGCGGAGTTTTAGTCCAATTAAGCGGAGTCTGAAATCGGAAAGACAGAGTTTGAAATCCACAAAACAGCATTTGGAGCCATGAGAATTATAGCGGGTTTATTTCAAAACCATTGAAATTAAAGGTTTTGCGGGATATGTTTCACGTGAAACCTTTTTATTTGTAAAAAAATATGGAGAAACGGCACGAGATAATATATAATAATAATGTAGTTGGACATAAGAAAGATTATTCGATATAAAAAAGGGTATAATTGGCTATGTCACGAAACAATTTACGGAGCAGGAGGGCAAGATATTGGGAAAAGCGATAGCAATATTCAATCAAAAAGGCGGAGTGGGAAAAACGACAACGAATATCAATCTTGCTGCCTGCCTTGCAATGAAAGGGAAAAAAATACTGATTATAGACATTGATCCTCAGGGGAATACGACGAGCGGCATGGGCATATCCAAGAAAGGACTGGAGAAGACCATGTATGAAGTGCTGATCAGCGACAAACTAGAGCCCGCCGATGCGATCATCCCCACCAGGGTAAAAAACCTCGACATCATCCCGGCCAGCGTGCAGCTTGCAGGCGCGGAAATCGAGCTGGTCCAGCTGGAGGGCAGGGAAAAAAGGCTGAAGAAAGCCCTGGATAAAATCAAAGGCAATTACGATTACATATTTATCGATTGTCCCCCGTCACTGGGCTTGCTGACGATCAATTCCCTGACGGCGGTGGACAGCGTGCTGATTCCGATTCAATGCGAATTCTACGCCCTTGAGGGCGTAAGCCAGCTGATGAGCACCATCGAGCTTGTGAAGAAGAACCTGAATCCGGGGCTTGAAATACAGGGCGTAATCCTCAGCATGTTCGACGGGAGAACAAACTTGTCCATTCAAGTCGTGGAAGAGGTAAAGAAATATTTCAAGGAGAAGGTCTATACCACCGTCATTCCGAGAAACGTGAGGCTCGCGGAAGCGCCCAGCTACGGACTGCCCATCATGGAATACGATCCGAAATCCAGAGGTGCGGAGGCATATTTCGAATTTGCCGCAGAATTTCTTGAATTGGAAGGTGAACGGTAATGGCTGCGCCGAAAGCAAGAGGTCTGGGAAAAGGATTGGAAGCTCTTTTTAACGATGTGGAAATCAACGCCAGGGATACGGGCAGGGCAGCCGGAGACCAGGAAGGAATTCAGTTCCTTGACCTCAATGACATAAAACCGAACACAAAACAGCCAAGGAAGAACTTCGCGGACGATAAGATCGAAGAACTGGCAAAATCCATAGAGATTCACGGGGTAATCCAGCCGATTCTCGTAAGACCGTCGGGCGAAGGATATGAGATCGTTGCCGGCGAACGCAGATGGCGTGCTGCAAGGAGGGCTTCGTTAAAGAAAATTCCGTGCATCATAAAGGAACTCGACGAAGAGCAGAACATGCTGCTGTCCCTAATTGAAAACGTGCAGCGCGAGGACCTGAATCCCATAGAAGAAGCCGCCGCCCTGAATCAGATGATGACGACCTTCGGCCTTACGCAGGAAGAAGTGTCTAAGAGCATCGGAAAAAGCCGGCCGTATATAGCGAACGCGCTGCGGCTGCTAAAGCTGCCCCCCGAAATTCAGGAAATGGTGGCGGCAGGCAGCCTAACAAGCGGACATGCCAGAGCCATAGCGGGGATCAAGGAAAAGGAAAAGCAGCTGCTTCTTGCGAATCGAGTCGCGAACAACGGCCTGTCCGTCAGGGAGACGGAATTGCTGGCCGGAAAAGAAGACGGCGAGGGCGTCCGGAAACACCCTAAATCGAGGACCAAGACGAAAAACCGTGAAATCACCGATATGGAGGATGAACTGAAAAACGTTCTGGGCACAAAGGTGGCGATCCATCACGGCCCCAGGAGGGGAAAAATAGAAATCGAATATTACAGCAGGGAAGAGCTGGAACGATTGCTGGAACTGCTGCTCACCTTAAAACAATATTGATATTTCAATCCGGACAAATAGTGTTTCACGTGAAACACTATTTTTATTTCCCGCAAACAGATCAGCCCGCCTCTGCATAGTATGGAAATAAGTGCCTGAATGGAACGAACCCATACTATCGGAGGTGTAAAATGATATATTTGGATAACGGGGCTACCAGCTTCCCGAAACCCATGGGCATGCTGCGGGCGATGCACATATGTATGCGGGATTATTGCGGCAATCCCGGGAGATCAGGCCATCGCATGTCGATGAGAACCGGAGAAGAAATATATAAAACGAGGAGCGCGATTGGAAAGCTGTTCGGCATTAAGGACTGCAGCCGCATCATTTTTACCGGCAATGCCACGGAAGCTCTGAACCTTGGAATAAAAGGCGTCGTAGAAAGCGGAGACCACGTGATCACATCGGCAATGGAACATAACTCAGTTCTTCGCCCGTTAAAAATGCTAGAAAAATACGGAGTGGAAACAACAATTGTGAGATGTGCCGGGGACGGCACTTTAAATTTGGCGCAGCTGAAAAAGGAAATAAGGGACAATACGAAACTGATCGTCTGCACCCATGCGTCCAACGTGACGGGGACGATTATGCCGATCGATGAAATCGGCAAGATCGCAAGAGAAAGAAACATTCTATTTCTGGTGGACGCCGCGCAAAGCGCAGGAAGCATTCCAATAGACGTGGATAAAATGAACATTGACATGCTTGCGGTTCCGGGGCACAAGGGCCTGCTTGGGCCGATGGGCACTGGATTTCTTTATGTGGGAGAGAACGTTTCCTTAAAGCCGCTGATGGAAGGGGGAACCGGCACGCGGTCAAAGGAACTGGACCAGCCGCTGGAATTTCCCGAGGGATATGAAGCCGGCACCGTAAACGCGCCGGGCATTGTGGGCCTGGGATATTCCGTAAACTATGTCATGAGGCTCGGCGTTGAAAACATCAGAAGCTACGAGGAGGAACTGACCGCGATGCTTGACAACGCACTCAGGAACATGAGCGGAGTTACGGTCTACGGCCCGTGGAACGGAAAAAGAAAAACCGGAATCACGTTATTCAATCTTAAAAAGATGGGCTGCGAGGAAGTCTGCGAAAAGCTGAGCACCCGCTTCGGCATCGCTTCAAGGGGCGGATTCCACTGCGCCGCTCTCGCCCATAAAACCATCGGCACCTATGATATCGGCGCCGTTCGTCTGAGCGTCGGCCCGTTTAACACCAAAAAAGAAATAAATATTGCCGTCGATGCAATATATCAGATGCAAAAAATGCAATAGTATGTTATGATAAAATATTATTGGTTTACCAGGGAGGCAAAAATCCAAGCGTTATATTAAAAGGGGTAAATAAAAAAGCATCCATAAGAGGTTGTATTCAAAGTGAAGATACAGGTAATCAACGGACCGAATCTGAATATGCTGGGAATTCGCGAACCGGAAATTTACGGCACGCTCACGCTGGAAGAGCTCAACCGCCAGGTTTTGCGGAAAGGGGAAGAACTGGGATTCGAAATGGATTTCTTCCAGTCCAATCATGAAGGAGCGATCGTCGATAAGATCCAGACCTGCTATGGAAATACGGACGGCATCGTGATCAACCCCGGGGCGTATACCCATTACAGCATCGCAATTCGCGACGCCCTTGCGGCGGTCGGGATTCCGGCGGTGGAAGTTCACCTGAGCGACATCGGCAGCCGGGAAGATTTCAGGAAAATTTCAGTTATCAAGGATGTCTGCATAAAACAGATCAGCGGGAAGGGGGTTTGTTCTTACACGGAAGCCCTTGAATTTCTTGCTGAGAAATTAAAACGGCAACAGCACGAATCCGATAAAACAATTTAAAGGTACAGGAGGAAGGGAATATGCCGATTAGCGATAAGCCTTCCCTGATGAGGGAAGTCATCGATAAAATGGATTATATGGTTCGGATTATGGACGCCGACCATAAGGTCATATATATGAACCAAAAGATGATGGAAAAATTCGGATATGCCATGGGGCATATCTGCTATGCGCTGCTCGGAAAAGAAGAGAATTGCGAGCACTGCGTAACCAAGGAATCGAAGGAAACCGGAAAAACGGACATGAAGAATGTCCCCATAGGAGACCGGTTCTACAATATCATATCATCGCCGGTCAGCGCCAACAGCGGGGAGAATTATTCCATCGAAATCTTTAACGATATAACAGAACAGAAGAAAATAGAAGACGAGCTGATGCGGCATTATGAAAAGCTGAAGGCCGACATTGCATACGCTAAAAATATTCAATCTCGCACATTGCCGATAGACGGCGTATATTGGGATGCCCTGGAGATCAACTCGATCTATCATCCCAGCGAAGACCTTGGCGGGGACCTCTTTGACGTCCTTAAGGTGAACAGCAACGAAATCTTGATTTACATAGCGGACGTATCGGGTCACGGAATCACCTCGTCCCTTACGACAATTTTCCTGAGGCAGATGATCCGCGGAAGAGTCAGTGAAAACAAGCCGGACCTGAAAGAATTGCTGGAATTGCTCCAGAAGGGATACGGCGAGTCGGGAGTCGACAAGGAGCAGTATCTGACCATCCTCTTCTGCCTGTACAATAAAGAGAAAAGAGAGGTAACCTTCCTGAATGCCGGCCATAACTGTATGCCGATCATCGCCAGAAAAACGGGAGAAGTCGAACAGATCGAGGTGACGGGCATGCCGGTCTGCAGTCTGGAACACATTTTGCCGCATAAGGAGGTCGTGATTCCCGTTGAGCCGGGGGATCGGATCATTCTGTATACCGACGGTATCACGGAAGGATATAACGAAAAGAAAGAGTACTACGCGACGGAAAGGATCCTGGAAATCATACGCAACAACATCGACCTTGACGGAAAAGTCCTAGCGCTCAAGGTGGTCGACGATGCGGAATCCTTTTCGAAAAGACCTTCCGCCGACGATACGGCAATCATGATTGCGAAAGTTCTTTGATGCCCATATTTGCCAGTTCGTCGGCACGGTTGTTCATCTTCGTGATATGAAGAAAATCGTCCCTGGTGAAGTAAGGGCCGTTCCATTCGATAAATTTTTTATAGAGGGAATCGATGTCCGTTTTTTCGCTGTTCAGGTTGACATGGCCTTTGACCCGGTAAAACTCAATGTTATGTCTGCCGATATAGGAAAAGAGAGCCTGCCAGAGATCCCGATTTTCCACTTCGGTTTTTTTGGAGGTTTTCCAATCGTTTTTGTACCAGTTTTCATACCATTTTTCGCGGAAGCAATTCATTAGGTAGGAACTGTCGGAAAAAACGCGGATATTCAGATTGTCCCTGTTTAGCGCCTGAAATGCGTTGAGCAGCGCCAGCATTTCCATTCTGTTGTTGGTGGTGTTAAATTCTCCGCCGAACAACTCCTTTTTGTGCTCGCCGTATTCCAGCACGGCGCCCCAGCCGCCCCTGTTCGTTTCGTTCTGATTGCCGGCGCAGGCGCCGTCCGTATAGATGTTTACAACCTTCATATCTGCGCTCCTTTAACCTGATATATATAAGATTATGCATGAAAAAGGGGCGGCAGGCAAGAACTTCCTGAATGCCGGAAAAACAACGCTTTTGCGGCATATATTGTAAAACTATTTTAAAGCTTGCGTAATACACCTGTAATATACATAATATATACTGTAGAGTGTAATTATTGAGAATTTTGGTGAATTGCACCTGATATAGATCACGAGGAAAGGAGGAGATTATCTGATGAGAAAATTGATTGCCATATTGACGGCGATTTTGTGCATGCTTTTCAGTTCAGTTTTCTCGTTTGCGGCTGAAAATCCCAATGTCGTTTTGGTAAGTCCTGCGGCAAACAGCACCGTATATTCCAGCAATCTCCTAATTTCTGTGAAACTGACACAGCCGGCCTCCATCAAAGTCAGCGTCTTTGAGGAGAAACAGATGGTAAACGGAACGGCCAGTGCGGTCAACGTGAACGAGCTCACCACCACCGGCGCGCTGAATACGGCGAACCTTATGCCCGTTTCCGTGACGACTTCCGCCATATTTACAAGCGGCAACAATCTCAGCTTTTATACAAAACAGATAAACGGACTGAAGCCCGGACTGTATAAAATCCAGATTGACACGTTGGATTCCTCGGGTAAGACCATTTATACAAACAGCAGCCATGTAATCGTCAAGGAAAAGACAGAGGAAGAGGCTAAGATTTTCGACGCTCCGCAGTCCGGAACGATGCAATTCCTGCAGAACTTGCTGAAAACCATATTCGGAGATTAAGGAAGGCGTATGCGTGCGATCCGCAGCAATGCGGCATTGCGTAAATTTGAAAAGCAAGGGCGGGGTGCCATGTCAAAGTCAGTTCTGAGAGAAAAAGCAAAAAATGTAAGCCTAGTAGTATTGTTTTTATCAACGGTACTACTATTATACTTTTTTTGGGGAAACATATCTTTCGGCGAGCTCAGCTACTCCGTATCGGAGGTTGGGGGAGAGGTCCCCAAGACCGCCGAACTTGTCAAGCCGGAACAGATAACGATAAACTTCGGAGGGGACACCTATACCGTGGTGCCCCCCGGCGACATCTGGCGCAACGACACGGAAAAGGACAGCTTTGTCGAAGCCCTTGGGCGTTTCGGGCCGGCGGAAAACGTAAGAGTGGAGGAAATAACGGAAAAACAGTATTTGCAGGTCATGCAGCTGGAGTCCATCGTGGCGGAATTCAATTACGATATTCCCTTAGCGGATTTCTGCAACATTTTCAGCATACAGAAAGCGCCAAGCTACGATGTGATCGAGACGGTTACCTCCATCGGCTATTCCTCGGCGGAAGGCGGAAACAGCCTGTTTATCCGCGATGGCAAAAATAACAGACACTTCCGGCTGGTGGCGGGTTCGGGGGAATCCGGAAACGGGAACAATGCGGGATTTCCGGCTCTGATCGCCTCCGCTGCGGCGCAAAGGTATGACGTATATTATCCCGCCGGCAGTTATCTGGGCGTTGAAAACGATAACCTGATTCCCCTCTCCATCAGGACGAACTTGAAAGGATTTCCGTTCCGCAAGGAAATTTCCTCGGATCAGACCGAGAAGATCAACGCCGTTGCGGAGCAATTCTTCGGCAGGAACTTCGATTTCGTCCGGAAGATCACCGAGGAAAACGGCACGATCATCTACATGTACGGATACGGCCAAAACGTGCTCATCGTCAATACGGACGGCAGCGTCGAGTACAAAGAGGGACAGACGGGGAACGTCAAAGGCCAGAGCTTTACCGATTCCCTGGAGACGGCGGTCAATTTCGTCGCAAATCACGGTTCCTGGGGATCCCCGGAAAAAACCGGGCTGACGCCGTATTTAAAGGACGTGATTCCGGATCCGGAGAACAAGGACGGGCGCCGGTTCGTTTTCGGAATGGAGATCAACGGGAACAGGCTGTATTACGAAGACGGCGCACCCATCGTTGTCGGCGTCACATCGGGACAGGTGACCTATTATAAACGGAATCTCATCGAATTTGATTGGAAGGATCTCCAGGCCGTCGAAACGGCTGCGGAGGGGGACGCTTTTTCCACGGCGAACCTGATTGCGGAGAATTTCAGATACATCTACAATATTCTGCTTCGCGCCGGCGAGGTCAAGGCCACCGCGGATGAGGAGGAGATGTTTAATGCCGTCGCGGCCAGGGTAAAAGATATGAAACCCGGCTATGTCAAGCAGGCCGGCGAATCCGTTACGGAAATACAACCCGCCTGGATCGTCAGAATCAATGATACGGAGATCTATTTCGATCTGTACAACGCAGATCCCATCGGTTATTCCAAGGAGTAACAAGGAGCAAGCGGAATGGACTGGACAAAGGCGAAAACCATATTGATCATTGCGCTCGTCATCACCAATCTGGTGTTAATTTGCACGTACCTGGCTCAGAACAGCCGGTTCCAAAACGACGAGAAGGAGATGGAGGAAGCCATCGTAAAGCTCCTTAAGGAAAAGAACATATTTGTCGAAACGGAGATCCCGAGGGAAAAAATCAAGCTGGCCAAACTTACCGTACAGTTCGACAAAATGGATGAGGACGCCGTGAAAGCGCAGCTTGCTTCCCAGCAGGCGCTTCCGGAAAACGCGCGATCCGAAGAGAACCTTGTCGCCATGGCTGACGTATTCATTGAAAAGTGCGGCTTGATGACGGAGAACGTAACCTTTGATGCGATTACAGAGCAGAACGGCGAATGGCATGTTTCCTATAAGAATTATATCGACGGAATCGCCATAGAGGACAGCTACATGCTTTGTGTCATAAAAGACGGAAAAATTCAAGACTTCCGGCGCTATTGGCTGAATCCCGTCGAGCTTAGCGACATGAAACGGGAAGTGATTCCGGCGGACGCGGCCCTTATCCGGTTTATGAGCGAAATTGGAGACGAAGCCGGCGAAGAGAAGATCTTCATCGAGGATATCTCCTTGATTTACTGGCTCGATTCCAGCGCCTTCGACACGGAGTCCCCCATCACCGACACCGCATTTCCGGCATGGAAGATCACATACAACAACGGAAAGACAGCGCGCTTCATGGCCTGGGAGCAGTAATTCCGGGATCCCGAGCCGTCATATTTTCTTTCCTTCTTCAAATTCAAATCACATAATCATCACAATAATAACGGACAATAAAGGAGAAATGGCGATGACATTAAGCTTTTGTTCCTTCTCGAGCGGAAGCAGCGGCAACTGTTACCTGATCCGGTCAGAAAATACGGCGATCCTTGTGGATGCAGGAATCAGCGCCAGGAAAATCCTCGAGGGGCTGGACAAAACCGGGACGCCGAAGGAACGGCTGGCTGCCCTGCTGATTACGCACGAACATATCGATCATACGAAAAGCGTTCGGACAATTATGAAGAAGATGAAGACTATGAAAGCTTATGCCAACGCCATGACCTGGGCCAGGATCGGCGGACAGGTATGCGACGAGCAGAAGGAGACCTTTGAAACGGGTGAATCCTTCCTCATCGGAGACATCTCCGTCAAAACCTTCCGCGTATTTCACGACGCTGCGGAGCCGGTGGGTTTCACGTTTTCCTCCGGCGGAAAACAAATCAGCATCGTAACGGATACGGGAAGCATTTGCGAAGAGATCATTACAGAAATAAAAGATGCGGATATTCTGATCCTGGAAGCGAACCACGATGTGGATATGCTGAAGATCGGAAGATACCCGTGGTTTTTAAAGCAGAGAATTTTAGGAGAGGAAGGCCATTTGTCCAATGCGGCCGCGGGTGAAATCCTTTTGCGGCTGCTTTCCGAAAACTGCAAGGTAAGGCAAGTGCTGCTGGCACATCTCAGCAAGGAAAACAACTTCCCGGAAATGGCCTACCAGACCGTGAAAAACATCCTTGAGGAGGCGGATTATTACATAGGCAGACACCTGATGCTCAACACCATCGACAGGGATGAGATAAGCTTGGTTTATGAAATTTAACGGTCGCGGCCGTTTCGATACCGTTTTGCCGCAGGAAAGCGACCGTTGAAAACCCGCAGCCGGAAAATGCACGGAGGAGATGTCTGCAGGTGCGATCCGGCATCGGTTGATACGGTAACTGTGGAGGGATATGAGATGGAAAACGACGATTACAGACATTCGTATTCGAGCAATTATTCCAGCTATAGCTATGGCCAAGGCGGCTATTCCGGTGACTCATTAAACCGGGAAGGCCATGAAGGCCATGAAGGCTTTTCGGGTTCCGCATCTTCGGGCCCCTATTCGCCCTATGGGGCCGGTGAAAAGGCGCCGCCGAAAAAGGGAAAAAGAGTTTTCCGGAAAATACTGTCGGTGATCCTGATTATGATTCTTGCCGCCGGGGCCGGCTTCGGCGGCGGGCTTGCCGCGATCTATTACGGCATGGACTTTATAGGGCAGCCGGTCAACAACATTACCATAAATCCCAACGACAAGATCAACACCGCCGAAGCCATCGCGGTCAAGGTGCTGCCGTCGGTAGTGGGCATCAGCACCAGCAGGGAGGTGACATACCGGAGTTTTTTCGGCACCCAGAGAGGATTGCAGAGCGGCGTCGGCACGGGGATCATCGTGGACGAAAAAGGGTATATCCTGACTAATTCCCATGTGGTCGGCGACGGAAACGTCCAGAAAATCACCGTTAATCTGGCGGACGGCAGAGAGGTTCCCGGCTCGGTGCTCTGGAGCGACAAACACATTGATTTGGCCATCGTGAAGATTGACGCGCCGAACCTGCAGGCCGCGGAGCTTGGCGATTCGGAAACCGTGAGAATCGGGGCCTATGCGGCGGCCATCGGGAATCCCCTGGGCATGGCCTTTGACAGGAGCGTTACCCAGGGCGTCATCAGCGGACTGAACAGGTCCATCACGGTGAGCGACGGTCAATCCCAGATTACGATGGACGGGCTGATTCAGACCGACGCTTCCATCAACGCCGGAAACAGCGGCGGGCCCTTGCTCAACAGCGCGGGGCAGGTCATCGGCATCAATACCGCAAAAGCGCAAAGCGGAGAAGGCCTCGGCTTTGCCATTCCGATCAATACGGCTAAGCCCATCGTGGAAGAGATCAAGGCGAAAGGCGAATTCAAACGTTCCTATATCGGCATCAGGGGTGCCAGCGTCGAGGATTTCCTGCAGGCATATCCCGACGGGGATCTGGGAACGAAAACGGGCGTCTACATCGTCCAGATTTATACCAATTCCCCGGCGGCTAAGGCGGGCTTAAGAGAAGGCGACGTCATCGTCGGCCTTGACGGCAACAAGATCGAGACGATGACGCAGCTGATCAGCACGCTGTTCCGATACAGGCCGGGAGACGAGGTGGAACTGTCCGTAATCAGGGACCGCAGGCCCATGACAGTCAAAGTAACGCTGACAACAATGGACGAAACCCCCGCGATCCCGGAAGAGAAGCAGACGCCGCAATGAATATCTCTGTCATCTGTATCGGAAAACTGAAGGAAAAGTATTGGACCGAGGCCGTAGCGGAATACGCAAAGCGCTTGAATAAATATTGTACATTGACAATAAACGAGCTAAAAGAGGAAAGAATTCCGGAAAACGCGTCCCCGGCCGAAGAAGCCGCGGCGATAGAGGCGGAAGGCCGGGGCATCCTCAGGCAGATCAAAAAGGAGACCTACGTCATCGCTCTTGCGGTACAGGGAAAAGCACTGACCTCGGAAGAGCTTTCCGAAAAGATAAAATCTCTGGGCCTTGCCGGAAAAAGCGACCTCGCCTTTATTATCGGCGGGTCGCTGGGCCTGTCGGACGAAGTGCTGGCAAGGGCTGACTACCGGCTCTCCTTTTCAAGGATGACCTTTCCTCATCAGATGATGCGTGTGATCCTGCTGGAACAGATCTATCGAAGCTTTAAAATCATGCGGAATGAACCCTATCATAAATAAAAATAAAACGGCGGCATTTTAATGCCGCCGAATTTATTACAATTGCCACAAGTCACGCCGGCTCAACAGCAGTTCGCCTTGCCTGTCTTCGTCGGACATCTTCTTTTTGTTCTTCATCTCACGCATCCTGCTTTCGGAAAGCTTATAGAAGGTGTCGAGATCCCCCAGTCCTTCCCGGAACGAATTGTATCCGTAGCTGAAATCGGGAATGTACTCCTTGTTCTGGAAGATGCTTTTTGAATTCTGAAATTCCTTCCTTGCATTTTCCATTATGTAGTTCACATGATAATTATCCCCCTGGACTATGGCGACGAATTCGTCTCCGCTGTATCTTCCGCAGAGGTCGTTTTTACCCAGGTGCTTCCTTATAATTTCAGCAAAGTTCTCAATTACCTTATCTCCGAAATGATGCCCGAAGGTTTCGTTGGCATACCGCAGGCCGTCCAGGTTTATTAGGACGAAATACAGGTTGACGGTATCCCTGGAGGGATCGCCGAAGATCTTGTAGATCTCCTGCTCAAAGCTGGTTCTGTTCATCAGGTCGGTCTGGCGGTCATATTTTGCAAAATGCTCCGCTTCGTTCTTCATTTTATGATAACTGATCAGTATGCTGATCTGCCGGGACATATAATCGAGAATGCCGGTATCGCGCTCCGTAAAGGCATCGATTTTGTCCGAGTTAACGCAGAGCAGCCCGACAAGCTCTCCGTTGTCAAACAGGGGCGTCGCGATCTCGGACTTGATAAAGGAGACCGAACTCTGCTCCTCGGATTCCTCGTCGTCGCCGGCATTTCGGGCTCGCATGATATCGCTCAGGCGGTTCATGATAACCGTGCCGGTGGGCTTTCCGCCGGAAGCGATATAGATAAAGGAATCCTCAAGCCGCAGCCGAAGGTTGCTGATCCCTTTGCCGAAACCGACGGAAGCCCTTGGAACCAGCAGGCCTTCCGCGTTGAACATGAGGATGTTGCCGCATTTCGCTTTTGGAATCAGCTTGATACAGGATTCCAAAATATGTTGAAATGCCTGGGAAGAATCAGCGGCGTCCACAATCTTTTCGGAAACTGTGGCGGCCGTATCTCGAAAGAGCAGCAGAAATTCTTTTTCTTTTGCCGATACCGGGTTTCTGAGGAGAGAATACAGCAGCGCCGCCGCAAGTATCAGTATAAACAAAATCAATAATATGTAGATTTCCATTTTCCCGCTCCCCTGAATTTTTATATTAATTGAAATTTATAAACAGTTATTTCAACTTATTTTACCATTATTTCTTTTGCACCGCCAATAAGCAATGACATTGTTTTTTTATATTATCGGCAGGTTTTTTGTTACTTTATTGATTTTCCATGATATAATACATACTTGAGAATGCAAACTTTTGCATACAGTATACCGTAAAGCAGAATATCATGTTTACAGGGCGGAAATACATGATATAATAAATCTATGGGGGAAAAGGAGGGGAATCCTTTTTCCTTGTTGTTGTATGCAGTATGCAATCTCAATACGGACAAAAGGGTTGCGGCGCCTCATAGCCGTCGTTTTATGTAATTCATCGACGAACGGGCGCATCGGCAACCGAAAAGGAGGATTACTTTGAAAAGATTCTATGCTGTACGTGTTGCGCTGCTGACCTCTTTGATTTTATTGGCCGGCAGCATGCAGGCCTTTGCCGAAGGGGCCGGAGAGACTCACAATCTTGGGGAGCTGCTCCCGATTTGGAGCATTTTGCCGTTTGTCGGAATGCTGCTTTCCATCGCTATTTTCCCGCTGGTAAAGCCGGAGTGGTGGGAGCACAACAGACTGTTGGTCGTGATTTTCTGGTCGGCGGTCTTCCTGATTCCGTTTGGAATCGGATTCGGTGCAAACGCGCTAATTTTTAATCTTCTGGAAGTCTTACTTCTTGATTATCTTCCCTTTATCGTACTTCTTTTCGGGCTGTTTGTCGTTGCCGGAGGCATCATTCTGAGAGGATCTCTGGTGGGAACGCCCAAGACGAATCTCGTATTGCTTCTCATAGGCACCGTTCTCGCAAGCTGGATAGGAACCACCGGCGCAAGCATGCTTATGATCCGGCCGGTAATCCGGGCCAACCAGTGGAGGCAGAAAAAAGCCCACGTGATCATATTTTTCATATTCCTGGTATCCAATATCGGAGGGTGCCTGACTCCTGTAGGCGATCCGCCCCTGTTCCTTGGATTTTTAAGAGGGGTGCCCTTCTTCTGGACCATGAACCTGCTGCCGATATTTGCATTTAATGCCGTAATTCTTCTCGTTGTTCTTTACATATTGGATAGCTATTATTATAAAAAAGAGCTGGCTGCCGGAAGAAGCCCCCAAGATCTCAGCGACAACAACATCAAAGAGCCGTTGAGGCTGGGCGGTGCGCACAATCTGATCTTCATGGCGATGATCGTTGGCGCGGTAATTCTCAGCGGAGTCCTGCCGAACCTGGAAGCCTTTGCGGACCAGGCTACGGGAGAATTATACGGGCTGCACATTTACGATGGCATTGTGCTTGCTTACAACAGCATTATCCAGATGGCCATTATCCTGCTAGCCGCGTTCCTTTCCTTAAAAACAACGAAGAAATCCGTGCGGGAGGAGAACTGCTTTACCTGGGCCAGCATCCAGGAGGTCGCAACCCTGTTTATCGGTATCTTTATCACCATGGTTCCGGCGCTCGCATTGCTTAGGGCCCACGGAACCGAACTGGGACTTGTTCATCCCTATCAGTTCTTCTGGGCTACCGGAGCGCTTTCCTCCTTCCTGGACAACGCTCCCACCTACCTCGTCTTCATGACGACGGCCGGTTCTCTGGGAGTTATGGAAGGCTTGGCAACCACAGTAGGCGTAATCGCGCCGAAAATACTGATGGCGATTTCCGCCGGCGCCGTGTTCATGGGCGCAAATACCTACATCGGGAATGCGCCGAACTTTATGGTCCGCTGCATCGCGGAAGAAAACAAAATCCCGATGCCCAGCTTCTTCGGGTACATGGGATGGTCTCTCTGCTTCCTGATTCCGTTATTCATTTTGGATACGTTTATCTTCTTCCTTTAAGCCATAGCATCGGATCCCGGGTTTGACCGGGACGGCCTGGATATAACGTGACCAGAATATGACCAAATACGAACCTGAATCCATAATCAAGGGCTTCCGGAATGCCGGAAGCCCTTGTTTTTCACCATTCAAATCCATCTTATTCAAACTTTCTAGTCGCCTTCAGATATTTTTCCAGAATGCCGATATTGGCATAGTACATGGAATATTTATCATTTTTTTTCACCTGAATCAGATCGGCTTCCGTCAACTTTTTAATATGCTGCGAGATGGTTGCCTGGGAATAGTCGAAGGCGGCAACCACATCTTTATTGCACACCGGTATTCTGTTCCTGTTGTTTTGCATGATGAACCGGAAAATTTTGATTCTTGCCGGATGGGCCAGCGCGTCGGAAACTCTTGCGATCAATAAAATTTCTTCTTCCTGCATTTCGTCCGCTTCTTTTCTGAGTCTCATGGCACGTCTCCTTTTGTAATACGTCAGTTGTCTGTGTCTATCGTCTATTAGCAATGGACTTTTCTATTATAGCGGCTGATCCGCACCCGGTCAATACCTAAATCCGGACTCAGCCCTTTGCCAATGCCGCGGTCATGCGGAGCGGGAATGCAAAAAAAATTGCCCTTGCCCAAAAATTTGCACCTTTGAAAAAACCATGATATGCTATAAACAATAGGTTCGGAGCTTTTTAACGGATTGGGTTTCGTTGGGGAGAGGAGTTTCCGATGAAAATAAGGGAATACGAATACATCATGAAGAAGGTCCTGCAGCTTGTGGAAGAAGGCGTCCACGTGATCGACCGCGACGGCAATACGATCATTTATAACGAAGCGATGGCGCGGCTGGAGAAGATGCAGAGAAAAGGCGTTTTGCGCCGTCCATTCAAGGAGGTATTCAAGAATATCAGCGAAGAAGAGAGCACGCTGCTTCAGGCGCTCCACCATAAGAAAATCACTCTGAACAAACAGCAGACGTACCAGAATCGCGACGGAATGACGATCAACGCCATCAACAGCACCATACCCGTCATCTACGAAGGCGAAGTCATCGCAGCCATTGAAGTATCCAAGGATGTCACCTACATCAGGCAATTGTCAAACACCATTCTCGACCTGCAGAAGGAGACGCTGGGGCCGGACCATAAAAAAGCCGGCCGCATCAGGAGATACACCTTTGACGACCTTGTGGGGCAGAACAAAAAATTTCTGGAAACCGTTGAAATTGCCAGGAAAGCTGCGAGAAGCTCCGCTTCCGTTTTACTGTACGGGGAAACCGGCACGGGGAAAGAGCTTATCGCGCAGAGCATTCATTACGACAGCGACCGGAAAGACAAGCCTTTCCTGGCGCAGAATTGCGCGGCCCTGCCGGAAAGTCTCCTGGAAGGGATCCTTTTCGGCACGGCAAAGGGAGGCTTTACGGGAGCCATTGACCGGGAAGGCTTGTTTGAACAGGCGGACGGAGGAACCCTGCTGCTGGATGAAATCAGCGCCATGCCCTATGAGCTTCAGGGCAAGCTCCTGAGAGTCCTGCAGGAGGACTATCTCCGCAGAGTGGGCGGGACTGAGGATATTCCCATTGACGTCCGGATCATCGCAACCATCAACGAAAGGCCGGAACATCTCATTCAAACCGGAAAGCTGAGAAAGGACCTGTATTACAGGCTGAAAATCATAAGCATCGATCTTCCTCCGCTGCGGGAGAAGAAAGACGATATCCTGCTCTTGGCCGAAAAATTTATCGAAAAATACAACGAACGGTACGGGAAAAATATCACCGGGCTGTCGGAAGGGGCGAAGGAGAAGCTGCTTCATTATGATTACCCGGGTAATGTAAGGGAACTGGAGAATATCATAATGGCGGCGATATCAATGGCCGACGAAGAGAAGATCCTCACGGAAAAGCACATTTTGATCAATAACGAGGATAAGGATATCACAAAAGTCCCCTTTGATTTTTCCCAGGCGGGAATGAACTGGTACCTGGAAAATATGGAAAAGGAAATGATCATGTTCGCCTTGGCAAAATACAACCGGAATATTTCCAGGGCGGCGGATTTCTTGAAGATAAAAAGGCAGACGCTGCAGCATAAAATTAAAAAGTACGGGCTTTAACGAAGACGCGCGCATTCCAAGGATGCGCAGGCGTTCAAAATACCTGGGCCGCCTGCAAATATATCGGCGCGGTAAACGCAAAATATTTGGCACCCATAACGGAGAATTCAAAGTCGGAGAAGACAGATCTGTTGAACAGATCTGTCTTTTTTTGCTATTTTCAAAAAACACAAAACTTTATTCGGCAGTTTTGACCCTTATGACGCAATGTTTTCAAGCGGGATATGAATTGGCATGCGTATTGCTTTAATAAAAAGTATATCGGAGTTGCGCCGTTCAATACTAAGAACAGGCAAGAAAATTCGACAGGCGGCATCCGGCCGGTCAGGACCAGATCCGTCGTTCAAATCATCTTATGAAAAAGCAAAAAGAAAAGGAGAATCGGGTATGGAAAATGTAAAAGTGATCATTTGGGGCCTGGGAGCGATGGGCTCCGGTATGGCTGAAATGCTGCTGAAGAAAAAAGGCGTCGACATCGTCGGTGTGGCGGGCAGAGGAGCCAAGCTCAGAAAAAGCATGTACGACTATCTTTCCGTGGAGAGAGGCGACAGGCCGGACGTAATCATCGGCACTCCGGAGGAAGTGATCAAAGAGAAGGCTGCGGACGTTGTGCTCTGCTGCACGGATTCCTTTACGAAGGTTGCCTTTGAGAGGCTGAAATTCGTTCTTGAGAAGAAAATCAACGTGATTTCAAGCGCCGAAGAAATGGCTTATCCGCAAGCCCAGTCGCCGGAACTTGCAAAAGAGCTTGACAGGATTGCGAAGGAAAACGGCGTTTCCATCCTGGGAACCGGCATCAATCCGGGACTGATCATGGATTTGCTGGTGGTTGTCATGACCGGCTGCTGCGAAGAGGTGGACCATATCATTGCCAGAAGGGTAAACAGCCTTTCGCCCTTCGGTCCGGCCGTCATGGAAGAGCAGGGAATCGGCCTTACGCCGGAAGAATTCAGAAAGGGCGTAGAAACTGGGAAACTGTCCGGCCATGTGGGCTTCCATGAATCCATCCATATGATCGCGGACGCCATCGGCTGGAAAGTGGATAAGGTGACCCAAACCATGGATCCGATCGTTACGGACGTGGACAGAAAATCTCCCCACGGCTTTGCGAAGGCGGGCAATGTGGCGGGCTGCGCCATGAAGGGATACGGCTATGTCGGCGGAGAACTGAAGATAGAAATGGATCATCCCCAGCAGATCGAGCCGGAGCAGGCGGGCGTCCAGACCGGCGACTACGTCATTATTAAAGGCAAGCCGAACATCAACATGGTGAACTCGCCGGAGGTTCCCGGAGGCATCGGAACCATCGCCATGTGCGTCAATATGATCCCCCATATCATCAACGCGCGGCCCGGTCTTCACACCATGATCGATCTGCCCGTGCCGAGGGCGATTATGGGCGACATGCGGGATCTGATCAGCCCGGAAGCTAAAATTGTGAAATAACCGGCAGCAAAGGAGAAATGGAAATGGTAAAGAAGGGCACATGGGTGCGAATCCATAAAATAGTCCTGAAACCGTCGGAAAGAGCGCCCCAGGTACCGGAAGACACCAAAAGGGTTCCGCTGGAAATGTGGGTGAAGGGCTTTCTCCTGCAGGACGCCGAACTGGGGGACGAGGTCAGCATCGAGACGGTGACGGGAAGAACGGAAACGGGAACCCTCGTGGAAGTAAACCCGTATTACGAGCATGATTTCGGAAAGTGCGTTCCGGAACTGCTCGCTATAGACAAGCAGGTCAGGGAAATTTTATTCGGAGGTGAGGAGCAATGAGCAAAGCCCGGGATTACCAGTCGGTGATGGCAAGAAAAGCCGAAATCATGCTGAAGTCCACCGGGATCGACTATTCGAAATTTGAGAGCGGTTCCATCGCCTTCGACTATGAAAGAATGATGAGGGAAATCGGGTATACCCTCGAAGAAATACAGAAGATCCAGTACAGCGTAAACGTAGGCAACACGCCGGTGCTGGAGCTGAAAAACCTGACCGCCCTGGCGCGCAAGTGCGCACCCGAAGGCAAGGGCGCCAGGATCTTCATCAAGGATGAAGCCGCGAATCCTTCCGGAAGCTTTAAGGCAAGGAGAGCGGCCAACGCGGTTTATCACGCCAAGAAGTTGGGATATAAGGGCGTTATCGCGGCCACCAGTGGAAATTACGGCGCGGCGGTGGCTTCCCAGGCTGCCATAGCCGGGCTGAAGTGCATCGTCGTTCAGGAATGCTATGATTCAAAAGGAGTGGGCCAGCCTGAGATCGTTGAAAAAGCGAGAAAATGCGAGGCCCTGGGAGCAGAAGTCGTGCAGCTTACCGTAGGCCCCGAGCTGTTTTACAAATTCTTGCTGCTGCTTGAGGATACCGGGTACTTCAACGCTTCGCTCTATACGCCCTTCGGCATTGCCGGCGTTGAAACCCTCGGCTATGAAATCGCCATGCAGTTCAGGGAGAAATACGGGCAAGACCCGGATGCGGTGGTCTGCACAAACGCCGGAGGCGGCAACCTGACCGGAACGGCCAGGGGCCTTTTAAAAGCGGGAGCTTCAACAAAGGTCATAGGCGCCAGCGTAAATCTCGCGGGCCTTCACATGGCCTCCGACAGCCAGTTTAACAGAAAATCGTTTACAACGGGACATACGGGATTCGGGATGCCGTTTTCCACCTGGCCGGACCGCTCCGACGTACCGAGGTCCGCGGCCAGACCGCTGAGGTACATGGACCGGTATGTAACCATTGCGCAGGGAGAAGTGTTCTATATCACGGAAGCCCTGGCCAGCCTCGAGGGTCTTGAAAAGGGACCCGCCGGAAATACGGCGCTAGCGGCCGCCTTCTCCATTGCCCAGGAAATGGACCGGGATGAGATGATTGTCGTTCAGGAAACGGAATACACCGGGGCAGGCAAGCACGTTCAGGCCCAGCTTTCCTTTGCGCGGGAAAATGGGATCGAGATCTTTTTCGGCGATCCGGCGGAAGAGGTTCCGGGAAAAAACATCATCCTGCCGTCCCATCCTTCCCTGATCAAGGCAAGGGACGTTTACCTCGACCATATGAAAAAATCGCTGATCAAAACCGCCGTGAACATATATAAGACCGTGCCGACCGAAGAGGACATCGTTTTCCTCGCGGAAGAAACCAAATCCTCCGTTGAATTTGTAAGGGAAGTATTGAAATCGCTGTAGCGCGCGGCGGCGCAAAAATCCATCCATGGGATAGAAAGAAGGAAAATGAGATGAAAAGAGCGGACGACTTTCAGGAAAGAAGGAAATCCATCGCACATTTAACCGACGAAGAGTTATACGAAAGATTCTGGAAGCTGACGGAGCAGGTTGTAAATCCGCTGCTTGAAATGGGGAAAAAGTACACCACGCCCTCCATCGAACGGTCGGTTCTGCTCAGGATGGGGATTTCTTCCCTGGAAACAAAGGCCATCGTCGAAGGCTGCATAGACCGCGGCCTTATGGGAAAAGGAGCCGGACACGTTGTATATAAGCTGGCCAAGGCAAGGGGCATCTCGGTAAAGGAAGCGGGAACCCTTCTTGCGCAGGGAGAAGGCTGGGACGAAGTAACAGCTTTGTTTAAAGGAGGGAAGAAGTGATGAGCGACATGAAAAAGGGCGAAACGGGCCGTGTCAAAACGGGAGGTGCAGCTTTGAAGCCGAATGAAAAGCTGGACATCGAAAATATTCTGAAGGACCTCGACAAATACAGGCCGAAAAGAAGAGGCTGGACCTGGAGGACACCGGAACCCGGACTGAAAATGGGGCCTTTTGAATACCATGACGCTTCGACGCCGCTGGCGAACGGGGTCGGCCTTCCTTCCTCGAAATATTTCGGAGGCATCGATCCCCAGCCCCAGCCGGTCATTACGACGGAGATCGCTTCGGGACGATTTGAGGATGACATCCGCCGCATGAGAATGGCGGCCTGGCACGGCGCGGACCATATCATGGTGATCCGGACCGCGGGACAGTCTCACATAGACGGGCTTATCGAAGGAACGCCGCAGGGAATCGGAGGCGTTCCCATCACAAGGAAACAGGTCAGGGCTCAGCGGAAGGCCCTGGATCTCATCGAGGAGGAGGTCGGAAGACCGATCAACTACCATTCTTACGTTTCGGGAGTGGCGGGGCCCGAGGTGGCCGTGATGTTTGCGGAAGAGGGCATCAACGGCGCGCACCAGGATCCCCAGTACAACGTTTTATACAGAAATATCAACATGCTCCGCTCCTTTGTGGACGCCTGCGAATCCAAAAAAATACTCGCCTGGGCCAATATCGCGCAGATCGACGGCGCCCATAACGCCAACGCGACGGCAAGGCAGGCGTGGAAGGTCATGCCGGAGCTGATCGTACAGCACGCCATCAATTCGCTGTTCTCGGAAAAGGTGGGAATCAGCCCCTCCAACATCTGCCTGTCAACGGTACCCCCGACGGCTCCGCCGGCGCCGTGCATCGCAATGGACCTGCCCTATGCGGTGGCGCTGCGGGAGCTCTGCGACCGGTACAGGATGAGAGCGCAGATGAACACCAAGTATATGGAAGCCTCCGCGAGGGAGGCCACGGTGACCCATGTCCTGAACCTGCTGATCTCCAAACTGACCCGCGCGGATATCCAGTCAACCATCACGCCGGACGAGGGCAGGAACGTACCCTGGCACATTTACAACGTGGAGGCCTGCGACACGGCAAAGCAGGCCCTCATCGGCCTGGACGGCCTGATGGAGATGATCGAGCTGAAAAAGGACGGCCCGCTCGGCGAAAAGGTGAGAGAAATCAAGGAAAGAGCCTGCCTGTTCATGGAAGAGATCGTCGAAGTCGGCGGTTATTTCAAGGCCGTTGAAGAGGGATTCTTCGTGGATTCCGGGATGTATCCCGAAAGAAACGGGGACGGGATCGTCAGAAAGCTGGACGGCGGCATCGGCTGCGGCACCATATTCGAAAGAGATGAGGATTATATGGCTCCAGTTACCGCCCACTACGGATACAACAATGTCGTCCAGTACGGCGGCGATCCGGAAAATCCTTCCGCGCTGATCGGAGGCTGTACCTTTGAGGACCCGGACAAGATCGTATTCATCGACGAGCTGGACGAAACGGACAATGTGAACGTCCGCTTGCAGGAGACCGAAAAGTACAGGCACGGCAGCCTGATCAAGCCGGAAATGGAATGGATGGCAGACGGAACGGTTATGCTGAACATGTTCATACCCGCCAACAGGAGAGTCGCGGAAGCTGTCGCGGTCGAGATCGCAAGAAGACTGAATCTCCAAGACCCTGAGGTCATCAACCGGGAAGTAATGCAGGAAGCGGAAGGCACCCGGATCGAGCTGAAGGGGAAGGTTCCCTTTGACATTGATCTCAATGAGATCGAGATTCCTCCGGAGCCGCATCGTCTGAGCGACGACGAAATCCGGGAAGAAATCGAAAAGTATCCGATGAAGGTCGTCTGCGCGACCGTGGGAGAAGACGAGCATTCGGTGGGATTGCGGGAGATCATCGACATCAAGCACGGCGGCATCGAAAAGTACGGAATTAAAGTCCATTACCTGGGCACTTCCGTACCCGTTGAAAAGCTGGTGGACGCCGCGGTTGAGCTGGACGTGGACGCGATCCTGGCCTCCACCATCATCAGCCATGACAACATCCACTACAAGAACATGAAGCGCATCCATGAGCTGGCCGTGGAGAAGGGAATCCGGGAAAAGGTCATCATTGTCGCGGGCGGCACCCAGGTCATACCCGAAGAGGCCGTGAAGACGGGCGTCGACGCGGGCTTCGGCAGAAACAGCCATGGCGTGGATGTGGCTACGTTCCTTGTGGAGCGGCGCCGGCAGATGCGAAATGAAAATAAATAAGCGACGCTGTCTTTAACGAAAAGTTTCATGGTTTCCGGGGATCATCGCCCGGCGCGGCGCTTCTTGTGATGGCGCCTGCCGGGTGTGCTCCCGTGGATACCACCGTTACAATATTTATTTGATTCAACATTTTAGCCGGTGGTTAAGAAGGAGAAATAGAATGAAGATCGACGTTCTGGTTGCGGAGATCGGGTCGACGACTACGGCGGTAAACGCGTTCCATCAGATCAATACGGAAAATCCAGTCTTTCTGGGACAGGGACAGGCGCCCACCACGGTTTTGGACGGCGACGTCCGGATCGGCCTTTCCGGGGCGATCGAGGACCTGCAGAGAAAACTGGCAATGCGGGAGCTTGATTACGAGGAAATGCTGGCGACCTCCAGCGCCGCCGGCGGGCTCAAGATGACGGTCCACGGCCTGGTTTACGATATGACGGCGAGGGCCGCCAAGGAGGCAGCATTGGGCGCCGGAGCCATCATCCATTATGTTACCGCAGGAAAATTGAGGCGCACCGACCTGGCCAAAATCCGGGAAATCAAGCCGAATCTGATCCTGCTGGCCGGAGGCGTGGACTTCGGAGAAAGGGAAACGGCGATTTACAATGCCGAGATGATCCGGAGCATGGATTTAAAGGTCCCTCTTATTTATGCCGGCAATATCGAAAACCAGGAAGAAATCAAGCTTATTTTTGATGAAAGCAGCGGCGTTAAGCTGTATCTTGTCGATAACGTCTATCCGAAAATCGACGAACTGAATGTGGAACCTGCCAGGAAGGTGATCCAGCAGGCCTTTGAAGAGCACATCATCCATGCGCCCGGAATGGAGCACGTGAGGGACATGGTAAGCGGCCCCATCATCCCGACTCCGGGTGCGGTGATAGAGGCGGCGAAGCTGCTCTATGAACAGATCGGAAATCTCATCGTGCTGGATGTGGGCGGCGCTACCACGGATCTGCATTCCGTCACGGAGGATTCCGACGAGATCTCGCGGATTCTCACCAGTCCGGAACCGAAAGCCAAGCGAACAGTGGAAGGGGACCTGGGTGTTTACGTGAACATGAAAAACATCATCGAAGTAATCGGCGGAGTCAAGAAGCTGAAAATCGAATTGGAAGGCCTGGACGTCGAAAAGGTGATGGAAAGCTATAAGGCAATACCGAAGACCCCGGAGGAAGTCCGTCTTGTGGAACGCCTTACGAAGGAGGCCGTATTAAGAGCGGTGGAGCGTCATGCGGGAAAGATCCGCTATGTGTACGGCCCTTCGGGCAGGATCACGCTGGCAGAAGGCAAGGACCTCACCCAGGTGAAATATATCGTAGGGACCGGTGGCGCGCTTACCCGCCTGCCGCACCGGATTGAAATCATGCGGTCGATTACAGAGGACAATTCCGGCGGCATGAATCTATATCCGGGCTCCCATGCGGAAATCCTTGTTGACAACGATTATATCATGGCTTCCCTGGGCGTGCTGTCCAAGAGGTATAAGGAATCCGCCGTAAAACTTCTGGAAAAGAGCCTGAACTACAAGTTCGGCAGGAAATCGTGATCAGCTTTTCTTCAGGTTCAGTTTGATTTCCGCCTCCTGGCCCGGCTTCAGCGGACAGTTTTCCGGCAGCAGCAGCTTGACCTTTACGCTCTCGCGGTTCTTGTTCGCTGCGGTTTGCATATCCTTGGGGGTGTACTCACTCTCCACATCGATATATTTTACAACGGCTTCATATTCGTCCGTTCCGCTTGAAACGGTTAAAGCCAGACCGTATTCGACGGAATGAACATACTCGACAGGAAGGTAAAACACGAAGTATTTTTCTCCGTCCGCGGCTATGTCGGCGAGATTGAAACCGGGTGAAACGAAATCGCCGGGAAGATAGCTTTTGCTCATGATGACGCCGTCGCAGGCCGCCCGGACGGTGAATTTATCCAGCGTTTCCTTCATTTGCGCAAGTTGGCTTTCCGCCAGCCTTACTTCGAGTTCCGCGGAACTCGCAGGGGTTGCGCTTTCCGCGCTTTTCAGCTGGGCTTCGGCAGAGGCCAGCGCGTTGGCGGCCGAATCGGCTTTCACTTTAGCCTGGTCAAGGGCGTCCTTTGTAATCGCGCCCTGACTGTAAAGCGCCTGGGCGTTTTGATAATCCGCAGCGGCTTTCTGATAGGCGGAAGCGGCGCTGTTGTAATTCGCTCTCGCAACGGCGATGGTGTTTGCCCTCTGGCTGCTTCCCGTAGCTTTCTGTTCGGAAAGGGCGAGCCGTTTCATCTGAAGCGTCAGCTCCAGTTGCTCATAAGCATATTCCTGGCTTGTGCTGTCGATTCTGGCGATGACGAGGATGTTCAAGCCTTTCTGCCGCCTCCGGAATTCTATCAGAAGAACAGGAAAATCCTCCGCGCCCTGCTCGGTCCCAACGGCGACCCCCATTTTATTCGTAAAATGAAAACCTTTATGAAAAAGGCGCTGCTGGAATTGCTTAAAAAAGAGGGCATCCCGGTTGTTGAAAACATGGATTATATTTTGGAATACGTCACATCGGCGCAGATCGGAATCATTTCCTATTGGATGGTCGAGAAGGATATGGATCTTCCCATATCGGAAATCGGAGCCATGATCAGGGGGATTACGAACCACGGGCCCGTAGGATATCTGAAAAAACAGAAAGCGATCACGACAGATAATGGATGAAAATGAATCTGAATAAGATGAACCTGAATAAAATGAATCTGAATCAATCTGGACAGAAAGGCCCGGAAGGTTACGATCCCTTCCGGGCCTTTCTGTTGCTGTCTCCTATCTTTTTTCCAGTTCAAGCAGGAAGGCCTTTTTATCCAGTCCTCCGCCGTAGCCCACGAGCTTTCCGTTTGCGCCGATGACGCGATGGCAGGGTATGATGATGGAGATGGGATTCCGGTTGTTGGCCTGGCCGACGGCGCGGCAGGCATTGCTGTTGCCTATGGCGGAAGCAATCTCTTTATAGGTGCGGGTCTCTCCGTATGGGATCTCCTGCAGCGCCCTCCATACCCGAAGCATGAATTCGGTGCCGGCGGGAGCCAGCGGAAGGTCGAAAACCTTGCGCTTCCCTTCAAAGTATTCCGCAAGCTGCTTTGCAGCTTCCTTTATAACCGGGGTTTCCGCTTTTTCATATTCATTTTTAGGAAAGGCTTCTCCGCCAAAAAAAAGATTGGTTATTTTCCCGCCCGATTCCGAGATGCCGACGGTGCCCAGCTTTGTTTCATAATAAAATACATGTTTCATTCCGATCACTCCTTATTTAATCCGGCATATGACCCTCGTGATTAAACCTGACGTTGAATTATAATGTTAACATCCGATTTCAATCCAGCGTAAAACCCAAGTTGCTTTTAACCGGAGCGAAAGCGCCTTTCTAACAATCCGCCGGGTATTTTCCGTTATACACAACCTCGAAATAATTTGCAGGATCCGTATCTCCTTCCGTACTGACCAGCAGGATCACGGATTCGGGGCCAAGGCCCATGATCTTCCTGACCTTCGCCAGGTCTTCCCGCTCCATGATAAGCGCGAGAAGGCCCGTGCCCACCGCGCCGGACTCGCCGGAGACGATCCTCGGATCGCTGCCGAACGGGTTCGCCAGGGTCCGCATTCCCTTGGCTGTCACATAGTCGGGGCAGGCTGCGTAAAAGGAAGCCCAGTCCCTGAGAATGCCCCAGGTGGTAAGGCAGGGTTCGCCGCAATTGAGGCCGGCCATAATGGTTTCCTGGAGGCCCGTCACAGCGCGGGGCTTTCCGTCCGCAGCCAGGGCCGATTCGAAAACGCAGGCCACGTTTAAGGGCTCCATAATGACGGTTGCAGGGGGCTTTCCCTCAAACCGGTTGGCGAAGTAGCCCAGCAGGCCTCCGGCAAAGGAACCGACTCCGGCCTGAAGAAAGAGATGGGTCGGCCTCGGGGCCCCGTCCAGCCGGAGCTGGTCGAGAATTTCCGCGCCCATTGTCGTGTAGCCCTGCGTGATCCAAAGGGGAATCTCCTCATAGCCCTCCCAGGCCGTATCCTGGGTCAGCATCCATCCGTTTTCTTCCGCGCGTTTCGCTGCCAGGCGGACGGTATCGTCGTAATTCAAATCCGTGACGATCACGTCCTCGGCGCCGGCGGCCTTTACGGCGTCCACTCTGCTTTGGGCGGTGCCTTTTGTCATGTATATATAGGATTTGCAGCCGTATCGGCTTGCGGCCCAGGCGACTCCCCGGCCGTGGTTTCCGTCGGTTGCCGTAATGAACACGATATCCTTGATCTTTTCCCTGATTTCCGGCGTTTGCAGATCTGAAAAAGACACATTGCGGATGTTAAGCCCAAGCTCCCTGCAGAGAATTTTCGTTACCGCATAGATCCCGCCCAGCCCCTTGAAGGCGTTCAGGCCGAAGCGCTTGGACTCGTCCTTTACGTAGACGCGCTTTACTCCCAGCCTTTCCGCCAGAGCGTCCAGACGGACCAGCGGCGTCGCCTGGTAGCCGGGCACCGTTTCGTGAAACCGCCGGATATGGCTGACCGCTGCTTCCGACAGAAAATCGGGAAGGCTGTCATCCCGGAAGTTTTCATTCTTCAGGATCCGGATCCCCGGCTTCGTTTCGATGATCTTCATTTTTCTTCTCCTTTCTTAAAAGGGTTTTCTGTTCGGAAAGGCAGAGGCCCGCAATGATGAGTACGGCCCCGAGAATTGCCACGGAAGTGATCCGTTCCCTGAGGAAGATCGCCGATGTAACGACGGTGATGATGGGGCCGAAATAAATATATACGCTTGTCCGTACTGGGCCCAGGATTCCCACCGCGTAGTTCCAGGTGACGAAGCAGAGGGCCGAGGCGCCCAGCCCCAGGAACAACAGGTGGAAGATGTTGGGCAGATATGTAAACCTCGCCGGGTCCCAATGAAATCCGGAAAAGGGAAGTACCGGGATCATGAAAATTATACCATAAACAAATATTTTCCGGGTGCAAAGGATCACATGATAGCCTAGCGCGCTGATTTTGTTCATAAAAATGCAGTAAATCGCCCACGCGGCGGCGCAGGATACGGCCAGGATATCCCCGAGGGGGTTTAGCTTTAATATGAAATTGCCGTTGAAGCTGATCAGCGTAATTCCGATAATGGAAAGGCAAAAGCCGATAAAAAAGCTTTTGTGCAGCGACTTCTCCTTCAGCAGGAAATGAGAAAAAACGGCGGTAAAAAAGGGCGCCACGGAAACAAGCACGCCTACATTGGATGCCAGCGTATAGACCAGGCTGGTATTCTGGAGAATAAAATACAAAGTAACTCCGCAAAGGCCAGCGCCGGCAAAGAGCAGCTCTTCGCGGGGAGTCCGGTATGGAATCCGCCAAGGCCCGTCAATTCGAAGCGCCGGCTTGGCAAGCAGAAGGGCAAGATAGGCCAGGATAAACCGGAAAAACATGATTTCCGTCGGGGAAAAAGCCCTAAGCAGTATCTTGGTGGAGATATAGGTTGTGCTCCAGAAAAAGATCGTGAGAAAAGCCAGGAGGTGTGCCTTCAGCATTTTGTGATCCCTTACCGACTGAATTGAACGTTCCATTTCAATAATGTTCTCCGCAATACATGAGATACTTTTCTCCGCTTAAATATTGTTCTCTACATAACTCTTATCAAAATTTATGACTGCGTAATAGGTTTTATCAAGCTGCTGAAGCTGTTCTTCGACATAACTCCTGATGCTGCTTTCCGATAATTTGCATTTCGGGGAAATCACAATATCAAAGATAATGTTGCTGTGGGTGTAGCCTGCCACCACCCGGAGATCGTGGAAGCCAACGACCCCGTCGATGTCTGATAAGATTTTGCTTATTTTTTCGTTTAATTCGATAGTTAACGGATCCCGGGTTTCCAGAGGATCCATATGGGCCACCAGCTTAAGATTCAGATCTCTGCTGATGGTGCGCTCTATATTGTCGATCATGTCGTGGCTCTTTATCAGGTCGCCGTGCGCGTCCACCTCGATGTGCACGGACGCGAAGATCCGGCCTGGCCCGTAGTCGTGCACCACGAGGTCGTGAATGCCAAGAACGTCTTTTTCGGCGCAGATCCGCCTTTCGATTTCCTTAACCAGTTCCGGATCCGGCGCTTTTCCGAGAATCGGGCTCGACGTCTCCCTGACAAGCTGGATTCCGGAGTAAATAATGAAGGCGGCCACAAGACAGCCCATATATCCGTCAAGCGTTAGGCCGGTGAGTTTTCCGATTATAAGGCTGATGAGGACCGCGCTGGTTGCGATCACGTCGTTTCGGCTGTCCATGCCTGACGCTTTCAGGGTGGAGGATTGGATTTCCTCTCCCGTACGGATAAAGAACAGCGCCTGCCATACTTTAATGCCGATGGCCGCAAGCAGGATAAAAACAGCAGAGTAACTGAACGGAAGAGGCTCCGGATGGATCACCTTATCCACCGACGACAGGAACAGCTTGATCCCGAGAGCAATGACCAGAAGAGAAACGATCAAACCGGCAAGGTATTCAAACCGCGCGTGACCGTAGGGATGCTCCACATCTTCCGGCTTTGACGCCATCTGAAAGCCGATCAGCGTAATCGCGGAGGACGCCATGTCTGTCAGGTTGTTGACCCCGTCGGCAATGATGGCGATGCTGTTTACGCCAAACCCGACTGCGATTTTGGCCGCGCTTAATAAAAGGTTGGTGGCGATGCCCGTAAATCCGGCAAGCTTTCCGTAGCGCTCCCTCACCTTGGGGTCTTTCGTATTTTCATGGTCCTTTATGAAGGTTCTGATTAAAAATTTTCTCATATCCGCACCCGCTAATTTTCCCGTCCCGACGGACTCACAGCCTCCCCTGTCATTCTGAAAAGAACCTTGTGTCTGCAGACCACCGGGCAAGTAAAATAATTATATGCCAATATTTTTAGCAAATCAATGTTTGATTATAAGATATGACCGCACTGCAAAAATGATGGCATTAAGAAAAGACTGCGGGTTTTCAGCGCGCGGCGGGCGGCCGGCAGAAAAGGAAGGGCTTGAGCCGGATCAAGTAAATTTGCCGTTGAATCGCAGCGGGCGGCCGGAAGGGAATAAATGCCTGTCTTAAAATATTTGTGAATACGGGCGGAATTTATGATAATATGAAAACATGGCGGACAGCGGCCGGCATCGGCTGACATCAGCAATTTCAAGAGATTACAGGAGATTATCGGAGACTTGCAATGAAATACGACACCGTGCTTTTTGATCTTGATGGAACTTTACTGTACACGTTGGACGACCTGGAAGACAGCGTCAACGCTGTTTTGTTGAAGAGGGGATATCGGCAGAGGACAAAAGAGGAAATCAAGCAGTTTGTCGGCGACGGGGCAAAGATGCTGATCACGCGCTCACTCCCGCCGGGAGCGTCTGAAACGGAAATTCTGCAGTGTCTTGCCATGTTCCGGGAAATCTACCAGGCAAATCTGCAGAACAAGACCAGGCCTTATGAAGGAATCCCCGCTTTGCTGAAAAAACTGAAAGAAATGGGAATAAAGACGGGGGTAGTGTCCAACAAGCCGGACGAGGCGACAAAAGTGGTGTGCAGGATATATTTTCAGGGGGATATTGACGTCGCCATCGGAGACAATATCGACAGGAAAAAAAAGCCGGAACCGGACAATCTCTACGAAGCCATGAATCAACTGGGCGCCGTGAAGGAGAAGACCCTTTATGTGGGAGATTCCGACACGGACATCATCACCGCCAGAAACGCCGGAGTCGACAGCGTGGGAGTTACCTGGGGCTATCGTTCCAGGGAAACGCTGGAGAAAGCGGGAGCTGGCAATATCATCGACAAACCGGAGCAATTGATCGCGCTGCTTATCTGAGGAACAACGGCGGAGAAACGGCGGCCCCGGCCGCGGGAAGCGGGCTTTCGCACGAAACGCGCGAAGGGAGACCGGGGAAGTAAACAAAAGAGGAGTGTGGGAAAATGACCCAAGACAAACGGTATGCGGTCCTGATCGATGCCGACAATATATCGGATAAGTACATCAAAATCATTCTGGATGAGATATCAAACGACGGGATCGCAACCTACAAACGGATATACGGGGACTGGACGAAGCCGTCCCTTGCATCATGGAAAAGCGTATTGCTGGAACATTCCATAACGCCGATCCAGCAGTACGAATACACGCACGGAAAAAACTCAACGGACTCGGCGATGATTATCGACGCGATGGATATACTCTATTCGGGCAATGTGGAGGGCTTTTGCCTCGTGTCCAGCGACAGCGACTTCACGAGACTGGCCGCCCGGCTCAGGGAGTCCGGCATGGACGTCGTGGGGATGGGGGAAAGCAAAACGCCCAAAGCGTTTATCGCCGCCTGCAATAAATTCAAATACCTGGATCTGCTGGCCCAGAAGGCGGACAACCCGGAAGAGCCCCCTGCCGACGTTGCGGAAGTTCAGGAAGAAGAGGTGATGACGAATCTGGATACAATAAAGAAGGCAATCCTGACCATCGCCCGGGAAAATACCGACGAGGATGAATGGATCTTTATCGGAGATGTCGGCAACAAGCTGCAGAAGAGGTATCCGGACTTCGACGTCAGAAACTTCGGCTTCAATAAATTCACACCGTTTATAAAGTCCCTGGATCTGTTTGAAATAAAATCGGAAAGAATCAACGGTTCCAACAACAAGCTGATCTACGTGAGAGAAAAGCCGCAGTCGCAGGAAAAGCCGGCGCGCAAAAGTAAATCGAAAAAATAGGAAGGCGTCCATTTAATATCCTTATAGATATTAAATGCGATAAACTGGAAACGCTTAATCATATCGCTTAAGCGGCGGAATAAGTACAACCGTCTCCAGCAGAATTTGTAAATTGATATTTATGATTAAAAAGAAAACCCCATCAGTAGCTCTCGCTCACTGATGGGGTTTGTCTACAGTCTGAGGCAAGTCTTAAAAAAGTCTTGCCTCTTTATTTACTTATGTATTGTGTTAAATACGAATTAACTGACGACTGCGTCCTTTGCAAAGGCTATCAGCATCTCATTGGTGGCTTCTTCTCCTGCTTCCTCTGCGCCTTTCATGATCAATTTATACCATTATTTTCATATACGATTCAAGGCTGAATATATTACATCCTTAAAGAAGATTATTTCTAGTGATCAAATTCAGCAGGACTTTTCTCTATGCTCCTGCTTTTGAATGCGCAAGGCTTCATCCACCGCCTTTGCCAGCTGGTCCGGGCAAGAGGTGCCCTTGCGCCCGCATTGAATGCCGGACAGGCGCTTTTTTATTTCTTCCACGGTCATTCCTTCCGCCAGCTTGGCGATTCCTTTGGTGTTTCCGTCGCAGCCGTTCACAAACTGAACTTTCTTGACGATATTTCCTTCGAGCTCCAGTCGAATTTGGGAGGAGCAGGTTCCTTTTGTCTTATAAGTGTATTCAGTCATTTTTCTCCTTGATGTATTGTAATGTTAATATGCTTCCAAGTAGTTAATATGCTTCCAACCGTTAAGGCGCTTGCAGGTGTTCCTACGTTTCCATCGCATTGCCAACGGACGGTGCTTTTGTTTATTATAGCACGCTTTATTTCGCCAAGGAACCTGGAATTGCGAAATTTCCGATTCGGGAGTTCCCTTTTCCTTTGATTTGCGGTATTCTGTTCTAAACTGATATTATTTTATGAAGCCCATACATGGATGAGGGGGGAAGCGAGATGACACAATACTATGCGGATTCCTCCGGAGATTTGAGGATCCGGACCGCGGAAGCGGAAGATGCGGCCGTACTCCTGGAGCTTATCAGGGGTTTGGCGACATATGAAAAGATGGAGGACCAGGTGCACGCTACGGAGGAGCTGCTTCGGGAGAACCTTTTTGAGAAGAAACAGGCGGAGGTGCTCCTTGCGGAATACAAAGGAGAAGTGGTGGGCTATGCCCTTTTTTTCCCCACGTTTTCAACCTTTCTCGCCAAGGCGAACCTGTATCTGGAAGACATTTTTGTCAAGCCGGAGGCGCGCGGCCGCGGAATCGGAAAGGCGCTGCTGGCCTGTTTTGCCAAAATTGCGGTGGAGCGGGACGCCTCAAGAGTGGAGTGGATGGTCCTCAACTGGAACGAACCTTCCATCCGGTTTTACGAACAAGTAGGAGCAAGGCTTCTCAAAGACTGGTCGATATGCCGCATGGACCGGGAAGCGCTTTGTGCGCTGGCGGCGGAGTTCTGAGACAACGGGCGGTGCGCCGGTGCAAACTGTAACGATATCGGCAGGGGGCATTTAACATGGGGGCTTTGAAAAAGCAAACACCACAGAATGACGTTCAAGGCGGCGGGAAACGATTGTCTCCGAAATCCGGCCTGGAAGCCCTGGTTCTGGTAAACCAGCTCGGACTGACCATAGCGATTCCGATTGTTGCGGGAGCGGCCGGCGGTCGCTGGATCGACGAAAAATTAGGCACGGGATTCATCTTTACCCTTATCCTTCTATGCCTCGGGATCGCCGCAGGAATCCTCGGCGCCTACCGGCTGGTCGCCGCAGTTCAAAAAACAACGAACCGAAAGCATAGATAAAATAATTGGCGGGTCGTGCTGAAATAAATGAAAGGGTAAAAAGAGTTTCATGGAAACGGAATTTCGACTATATCAGGAAACGGATTATCCGGATCTGAGGGATATGATCTTTTCCCTTTACCGAGAAGATCCGGAGGGAGAATCCATAAATGAAGAAAAGATAAGACTGTTGCCGAATTCCGGAAAAATCCGTGCAAATTGAACATTTATATGCTCCGAAGGGACAATAAGAATATCGGCTACGCATTATTGGTTTTTTTCTGGAGCAACGAGTACGGCGGGAACATCCTGACCGTTGACGAGCTGTTTGTAAAAGCAGATTTCAGAGGTCAGGGAATCGGGACGGATTTTTTCTCTTTTATCGACAAATTGGAAAACAAGGCAGCAATACGGCTGGAGACAACGCCGGGCAACCTGCGGGCGCTTGAATACTATAAAAGAATGGGCTTTGTTCCGGACGGGAATAATCATCTGATTAAAAAGCAATAAAAATGTTTCAAAAAATTGAATACTACCTTGAAATTATTCTAACAGTACAATAATTGACATCAAATTTCAAAGAAATATATAATGAATTGAGTTTTCAGTTAAAAGAAAGCTACAAAATAGAACAAGAGAAGGGTTTGACGAATGAAGAAATTACTGAAACTTACTATTACGACGGCTATTATTCTGACAATGCTGTTTGCATCCACCATATGCGCCTTCGGCGGTGCGGCTGCGAACGAAGTAAAAGTTCAGCTGAATGGAGAAAATTTTGCGTTTACGAACGCCGGTGCGAAAATAGTCAACGGGAAAGCCATGGTACCGTTTCGCCAGTTGTTTGAAGCCCTGGACTCTACTGTGACCTATGATCCCGCGACAAAAACCGTTTCAGCAAAAACGGCGGATTCAGAAATTGTCTTTGCAGAGGGCTCCACGGACGTCAAAGTCGTCCAAAAAGGAGTGGAATCGATAAAAACCATCGACGCGGCTCCGTTTATCGACGCTGCGACAAGGAGTGCCTATGTTCCGGCACGGTTTTTTGCCGATATCCTGGGATATTGCGTCGGTTGGGATGCCGAGGAAAAAACCGTGATCCTTATTGACCCGGATGAGTTGTTCGGCACTGCGGACGAGGATTTCTCCATCATTATGAAGCTGTTCAATACAGGTCTTGACTACGAACAAGCTTATAAGACCAGAGGCAGCTTTGATATTAATGTTTTCGTTTATGAAACCGCCGAATCATCATTGAGCGGCAAGGATGTTTCCATCAAAGGAAAACTAAGCGGGATCCAGCAAAAATCCGACGCGGATCTTACAATGAGTTTTTCCGTTGACACCGAAAAATTAATGGATATGATCCAGCCAGAAGAAGCTTACAGCATGGCGCCGCTCCTTGCCCTGCTGAAGAATATCGAGATGGACATGAAAATGGACGGTGAATCCGGCACGGTTTATATGCATTCCGATATTTTCCGCTTGATTGATCCGGAAGCTGCCGAAGACGTTTGGTATAAGATGAATGTCTACGAACCCTATGAACAAATGGGCATCGATATTAAGGCGTTAAGCCGCCTGGGATATTCGAAGGCGGATCTCTCCGAGCTTTTGACCATGGCCATATCCTCGCCGGGCGTAATGGATATTTCAACGTATGGAGATATGAAAGCAGCCTATGCCCTCGCAAAGAATCTTATCGGGGACGAGGCGTTCCGGACGAAAACGGCCGGGAACATCAAAACCCATACTTTAAAAATTGATAAAAATGCGATATATTCCGCTTTGATAAGAACGGCGATCTCGGAAGAGTTCCCGGACGGTTTTTCAGAACTGGGTGATTTAGTGGGCCTGGCAGATTTGGCAAACTTGACGTTAAACCTGACCATCACGGAAAAAGGAAACGCCCTTGATACATATCGGTTTAACGGCAACCTTTCCATAGAGGGAATCAACTGCTCTATTAACACCGCCGGCGACAAATTGAATACCGACGTGCAGATGACACTGGATATGAAAGACGTCATGAAAATAGACGTTAAAGCCAAATCGCATATGACAAAAAGCTCAAAAGCTCCCGACCTGAATCTGCCTTCCGGCGCAACGGTCCTGGACTACGCTCAGATGGGGCCGGAAGCGGGGGGCGCCATTTAAGACGGTTATAAAGCAAAATGCCATAGGCAGAATAAAGTCTTAAAAAATAGAGGTTATAATGACAAAAGAACCAAAGCAAATTTGCCGAGGTTCTTTTCCTTTGTGCGCATTTATTATATAATGATTCCGAGATTTAAGAAAGCGGCCGGAGGCCGCAGGCGGCGTTGCCGCAAGGTAGAATCAATATAATTTGCTTCGACGCCGCTCGCAAATTAGAATGATTCCGAGATTTAAGAAAGCGGCCGGAGGCCGCAGGCGGCGTTGCCGCAAAGGCGTCCGTTTTCGTCCCGTTGCAGCGACTCCGGCGGTGACCGGAGTTTACCCAAGAGGGGATCTCTTATGAGAAAAAAAAACTATATCGTGCTGGTAACGCTTATCATCCTTCCAATTCTGATCATAACAGCCGTCATATATTACAACATCAACAATGCGCTTCATTCTCTGGATAACAGCGCAGGCATCGTAGTTCCCAAAACCGACCCCAAATACCATTTTGCAATGATCTGCGAAAATATGGACGACCCCTTCTGGCTGTCCGTAAAAAAGGGAGTCCAAAAGGCTTCCAAGGAGTTCAACGTCGCCGTCGAGTTCAACTGGCCAGGCAGCATAAGCGCCGATGCGCAGTACAAATGCCTGGATATGGCCATCGTCTCCAATGTGGACGGCATTGTGACCTATGTCTGGAATGAAGAGGAAACAAGCAAGCTCATCGACAAAAGCGTAGACAGGGGGATCCCCATCGTCACCATCCGGACGGACGCAAAAGACAGCAGGCGCGCCGCTTTCGTGGGCTTGAACACGTACAGCGCCGGCACGGAAATCGGACGGATGCTCATCGAAGCGACGGGGGGCAAGGGAGAAGCCGTAGCCCTGGTCAGCCATAAAGAACCCGGGGACACCATCGTGCAGAACCTGATGATCTCCGGATTTACCGACGCGCTGAAAAACACGCCGGAACTGAAGCTGCAAACCTTGGAATACGATTACGCCAACGTCCTCAGCCTGGAGGATACGATTCAGGACCTGCTGATCAACCGGCCCGGACTTGACGCAATCATCACCACCAGCGAAAAAGACACTACCCTTGTCGCCCAGAGACTTATCGATTTGAATAAATTATATTACAATATTATCGGTTACGGAGACACTCCCGAAATTCTCCGCTATATCGATAACGGAGTGATTTTCGGCACGGTATCGGCAAATCATGAGCAGATGGGCTATGAAGCCGTCAAAGCGCTCGTGGATTTAAAGGAAGGCGGACGGACCTCCGCCTATTTTACCGTGGACATTCAGCTGATCACAAAGGAAAACGTCGCGGAGATCCTGGCCGCGAAAGAGGAAGCGAGCGAGTAATAAAGCCAACGACCAAACGAACGGCCGGAATGAAAATCCTATGCGAATCAGAGAGATGAGATATGCAGATGTTCAGCGGAAGCATAAACAGTCTTAAAAACGGAATCCGGTTGTGGACCCGGAGCAGCCTGAAAAAGAGGCTGATCCTGTATTTCCTTGCCATCATCGTGATCATGACCGCTTTAAACATCTATCCCTATTACAGCATTTCGGTGCTGATGAACAGGATGAGCTCCACCTTCGAGCTGAACGTGCAGCTCAATCAGCTGAACAACACGCTGGAACAGCTGAATTACGCCTATGAAAACTACCTGGAAACCAAGCATTCCAAAAGTCTGGACGACTATTACCGCTATTCCAACGAGCTCTGGAACCAGGCGAACGCCATACGGATTGACAATTCCAGCATGGACAACATGCTGGTCATGAAGGATATCCGGAACATGATCGACAACTATCTCGATGAAACGAACGCCGCGGTTACGGCAAGAAGGGCCAGAATGGTGGATTCGTATCTGTATCATTACGAGGAAAGCGCCAAGATCCACCAGTATATCGTCGAGTATATCCATAAGCTGAACAACAACATGTTCTTCCAGAACACCGACCGCTACACCTCCGTTAGGAAGAGCATCCAGCTCGTGCAAACCTTCAATATCGGCGTCATATTGACGATTATCGTGCTCACCGTCGTTCTGATTCTCTGGTTCACCTACCGGATTACAAAGCCGATCTTTGAGCTTTCCCGGGCGGCGGACGAAATCACCCGCGGAAATTTCAATGTGCCCAGCGTGCTTGTGACCTCCAACGACGAGATCGGCATTATGGCCGAGGCCTTCAACCGGATGACCGCGAGCATCAGGGAATATATCAACGAGATCAATGAGAAGGTGGAACTGGAACGCAGACTGCAGGAAAAGGAAATGGAAAACCTCATCATCAGAACCAATCTCAGGGAAGCGGAGCTTCATGCCCTGCAGTCCCAGATCAACCCCCATTTCCTTTTTAATACACTGAATGCGGGAGCTCAGCTTGCCATGATGGAGGGCGCGGACAGGGCCTGCTCCTTTATCGAAAATGCGGCGGAACTCTTCCGCTACAACATGAGGAACCTGGACAAACCCGTTACCATCGGAGACGAGCTTAGAAATGTCGAAAACTATATGCACTTGTTAAACGAGCGCTTTGCCGACAAAATAGAATTTACGCTGGAAAAGGACGACAGCACCCTTGACCGAAAGATCCCCTGCATGATCCTGCAACCCATCGTGGAAAACGCGTACATCCACGGTGTGGGCGACCTGGAGCGCCTGGGTAAGATCAGCCTCAGCGTCAAAAAACAGGACGGTTATGCGGCTATTTCCATCAAGGATAACGGAAAAGGCATGAGCAGAGACAAGATCAATGAAATCCTGAACGGGACATCAGGCGGAGATCCGGCTAACGAAAAACCCGCCGCGACAGCCGGGGAGAAAAGCCGCCATGAAGGTCATACAAACGGAATCGGCCTGAACAATATCATCAGCAGGCTGAAGATATTCTATTCCAGGGACGACATCCTGAGCATTCACAGCGAACCCGGGCATGGCACCGAGGTCGTGCTGCGGATTCCGATGGAAGATTAACGGATTCTTTGGAGGAGAAGCCATGTACAGGGTAATGATCACCGACGATGAAAAAGTCGCCATAGATTCCTTGAAGTTTATCATTGAAAAACATTTTTCAGACGTAGAGATCGTAGCGACGGCCAGGTCGGGCCGGGAAGCCGTCGAAAAGGCGATGGCGCATGTTCCCGATATTTTGTTCATGGACATCCACATGCCGGGCATCAGCGGTTTGGAGGCCATCCGGGAAATCAGAAAATTCAACAGCCGGATGAAGGTGATCGTGCTTACCGCCTTTGACCAGTTTGAGTACGCAAAAGATGCCATCAATCTGGGCGTCATGGAGTACCTGCTGAAGCCCGTAAACCGGAGCAAGGTGGTGGAAGTTGTCGAACGGGCCATAGAACGGATCCGGGAGGAAAAAGAAGAACGGCAGAAGGAACAGGAGTTGAGGGAAAAGCTGAAATGGGCGGAAGAGTCGCTGAAATCGCTTCAGAATCTCCGCGTAAGCGATACGCAATTTACGGGAACAAGTACGAAAGGTTCCGAAGATTATCCCGAGTATCAGGGTTATAAATCCGGCGCCCTTATAAAGCGCGCAAAAAATTATATTAAAGAAAATTACTCAAAACCCATAACCCTTGAGGATGTTGCCAGGGAAATTCATGTCAGTCCTCAATATCTCAGCAAGCTTTTCAAAGAGGAAACCGGTGAAAACTTTATCGAGCACCTGACCGCAATAAGGATCAGAAATGCGAAGAGCCTGCTTGAAGCGGACAATCTGAGCGTAAAGGAGATCTGTTACAGCATCGGATACAGCGATCCCAACTATTTCAGCAGGATATTCAAAAAAATAGTGGGACTGACTCCGACGGAATATAAGGAGCGGGTCATGGCCGTCAATCCGGGCGACCCGAACAAGCCAGTCTGAAAAACCGTTCAAAAAGGTTGAAAGATAAAGGTCGAAAGCAGGCGGGGGACAACGGAATGCGAAAGAAAACAGGAGCGATTTTGCTTAGTATATTATTGATCTTGTCGGTTTTCGTGCTGTCGGGCTGCCGCGAACCCATCGAGGGCGGCGCGGATTCCGAACCGCCCGAGGACGACAAAATTGTCATCGGATTTGCCATGGATACGCTGGTGCACGAACGCTGGCTCCGCGACCGGGATATCTTCGTGGCGAAAGCCAACGAACTTGGAGCGGAGGTAATCCTGCAGATCGCGTACAGCGACAGCCGCGAGCAGGAAAAGCAGGTGCAGTATCTCCTTGATCAGGGAATCGACATCCTTGTGCTGGTTCCTCATGACGCGGTATCGGCGGCAACCATGGTGAGAAAGGCCAAAGACCGCGGCATACCGGTGATTTCCTACGACCGGCTGGTGAAGAACGCCAATGTGGATCTCTATATCTCCTTCGACAATATCAAGGTGGGAGAGCTTATGGGGGAAGCGGCCCTCAGCCAGACGCCGGAGGGGAATTACCTTCTGCTAAATGGCTCCGAGTCGGACAATAATTCATCGATGTTCCGCCAGGGTTATCTGAGCAAGCTGCATGAAGGCATTGAGGACGGTTCCATCACCATTGTCAAGGAGACATGGGTGGAGGATTGGCTCTATGAAAACGCCCTGGCTTATATGCAGGAGGTGATGGATTCAGATCTGCAGATCGACGCCATCATCGCAGGCAATGACACCCTGGCCAGCGCCGCCATCCACGTGCTCTCAGAAAAGCGGCTGGCAGGACAGGTGACCGTGGTGGGCCATGATGCCGACCTGGACGGTTGCCAGCGCGTTGTGGAAGGAACCCAATACGCCACCATCTATAAACCCATCGATATTGAAGCCACCAAGGGCGCCGAGTTTGCCGTAGCGCTGGCAGAGGGCAAGCCCATTCGGGCCAACTCCGCCATCAGCGACGGCAGATATATCGTTCCTTTTTATAAGATCGAGCCGATTCTGGTCACAAAGAGCAATATGATGGACACCATCATCAAAGACCAGTTCCACCGCATGGAGGACGTCTATATGAACGTCCCCAAATCCGACTGGCCTATTCAGTAAAAAAACGGACATAAAAACAGCCCCGGCCGGATACTCCGGACCGGGGTTTCTTACGGGACGAGCACGTCTTAACCGATCAATTCGGCAAAGACGTCCACGGCATAATCGATGTCCGCCCTGGACACGTCGTTTGAGGTTACAAAACGGAATTCTCCGTATTCCAGGCCGTTGATCTTGATGCCTCTTTCCAGCATCTTCTCGGGCAGACTGTCAAGGAGCTCAACGGGCCTGTCCACCTTGAAGAACACCATGTTGATCTGGACCGAATCCGGATCGACTTCCACGCCTTTCAGTTCGGCGAGCCTCTTTGCCATATATTTGGCATTCTCGTGATCTTCGTGCAGCCGCTTCGTCATTTCCTTCAGCGCGATGATACCGGCGGCGGCGAGAAAACCGCACTGCCGCATACCGCCTCCGAGCATCTTGCGGTATCTCCTTGCCAGTGCGATGGTCTTCGCGTCTCCGGCCAGGACGGACCCCACCGGCGCACAGAGTCCCTTTGACAGGCAGCAGGATATGGTATCGCAATACTTCGTAATTTCCTTTACATCCACGTTGAGCGCCGCGGCTGCGTTGAATACCCGCGCGCCGTCAAGGTGAACCGGGATCCCGTGCTTCTTCGCGACGGCATATACGTCGCGCATCACTTCAACGGGAACCACCCTGCCGTTGGCCAGAGCGTTTTCCACGCAGATCAGGGCGGTTCTCGGTTCATGGATATCGTCGGGCCTTATGGCCGCTTCGATCATTTTCGCGTTATAAATGCCGTTCTGAAAGTAAAGCTGCTTCAGATTGGCCCCGGACAATACCGCAGCACCGCCCACCTCATGCATAAAGATATGGCAGCCGGCACTCACGATGACCTCGTCGCCCCGGTTTGTCCAGCACATCAGGGCAAGCTGGTTGCCCATGGTTCCGGAGGGAACGAACAGGGCCGCCTCCTTCCCCAGCGTTTCCGCCGCCAGTGTTTCCAATTCGTTGACGGTGGGATCGTCTCCGTAAACGTCATCGCCCACTTCCGCTTTATACATGGCGTCCCGCATGGCCTGGGTCGGCTGCGTTACGGTATCGCTTCTCAGATCAATGTATTTCATGTTTTGCTTCCTTTCCGTTTCTTTGGTAAACCCTTATTGCTTTAACAAATATTTTTTAAGGTACGCTATGTTCTTAATTATATCATTTGAGCGGGTGAAATCAATGCGCCGAACAAAAGGGATGCAGAATAAGCCGGCTCCGAAGAATTGAACGCGCCGAAAGAGCCGGCGCCGGAAAACCAAGACATTGTATTTTTGTTCCAGATTAAGTATAATCAGGGGGAGAAATGGATGAAAGGCGGTGAGAATATGACGCAGAGCTTCGATATAAGTCAAAGCGGAAACGAAAAGGTTACCATCAGGCTGACGCCTCATCAAAAAAAGGTGAGGGACGTGTCGGCGGGTCAGCATCTGAACGTCTTTAATGTTGTGGAAATGATTGCCCGTGAAAAGGTTGCCGACATGATGGTTCGGATGGACATATGCACCTGCTCGAAATGCGCTTGCGACGTGCTGGCTTTGGCCCTGAACTCGCTGCCGGTCCACTATGTCACCTCGGCGGCAGGAAAACAGTACATCCAATTGAACACTTACAAGAAGCAGTTTGAAACCGATGTTGAAATTGCTCTGATGAAAGCCTGCCTCACCGTGAAAAAGTCCCCGAACCACCAGAAATACTGAAACAAAGAAACAAAAATAAAGGCATGATCCGCAAATCGGGTGCATGCCTTTATGGTTTTGTTTTCCTTTCAGACGGGTTATTCCAGAACGGTTATCTTCAAGCGGGTCATTCGATTTCGTCCGCGTCGTCGGCGTCGATGAGATCTTCCTGGTCCGCTGCGAAAGGCGGCGACGGCTGGCCGTTTTCAAGTATGACAGACATCAATACCTCGTCGCAGTTTGGAAACTTGGGACAATTCAGGCAGTCCTTCCAGATCTTATGAGGCATGAACTCCTTGCTGGTGATGCTGAACCCGCATTTTTTAAAGAACTCCGTCTGATACGTCAGCGTGAAAACCTGTTTGATGCCCAGTTCTCTTGCTTCGTTTAAAAAGTGCTCCACCAGCTTTTTTCCGACGCCCATGCCCGAAAATTCTTCTTTAACAGCCAGCGTTCTTATTTCAGCAAGGTCGACCCAGAGAATCGTCAGAGCTCCTACTCCGATTACCTCGCCGTCATGCTCCATCACGGAGTAATTCCTGATGTTCTCGTACAACGAGCTCCTCGACCTGGCAAGCATCAACCCTTTCTTTGCATAAAAATTCACCAGCTTATGTATTGCTTCCGTATCCGACAACCTTGCTTTTCTGATAATCATTCGTCAATTCCTTTCTCGTTTCGTCATATTATTCGTCTATAATAGCAGCTTTTTACGATTAATTCAATAGAAATAACTTATAATTATGCATAAAAATTTTTAATTATTCGTTCTCGCCGTCCCCAAATCGGGGCGCTGGAGCTGCTAATTTTTTCAAGTAAAAACCCTTGTAAAAAAATTCTGAATTCTATATAATAAGAAAAAACCATCGGATATTTCGCCACACAACCAATGTGTTCGCATGAGGAACAAACCGGATGGCATTCGGATTCGATGGCACACAACGGCATGGAAAATGCTATAGGAAGAAAGGGGGCCTATTTTCAGACGTTTTAAGAGGATCGGTATTATTAAAAATATTATGTCAGGAGGTAAAAAATGAAAGAAGATTCAACTTCGAAGGTTGAAAAGAAATTCAAGCTGAAAATGCCGCATACGGTCGTTCTTTTAATCACTCTTGCCATCATTGCCGGGCTGTTGACCTATGTTATTCCGGCAGGCGCCTATGACCGTGTCGAATTCAACGGAAGAACCATCGTCGACCCCGCGACCTATCACGCGGTAGACTCCGTTCCTGCAACGTTATTCTCTATCCTGCAGGCATTCCCGAAAGGCCTTCAGGAAACTGCATCAATCGTATTCTTCATCTTTATTATCGGAGGCGCTTTCTATACCGTTTCAAAATCCGGAGTTATCGACGTCGGAATTGCCATAGCGGTCAAAAAGATGTCCAACAAAGGAATCTTGCTGATACCGGTTCTTTCCGTAGTTTTCGCTTTAGGCGGCGGCGTTATAGGAATGGCGGAAGAACTGCTGCCCTTTATACCAATATTGGTGCTGTTATGCATTAAGCTGGGCTATGACTCCATAACCGGCGCGGCCATTGCCCTGGCATGCGCCTGCAGCGGATTTACCGGGGCGTTTTTAAACCCGTTCACGGTGGGAGTAGCGCAGGGAATCGCCGAGCTTCCGTTGTTTTCGGGTCTCTGGTACCGAGTAATCGTGTGGTGCGTCGTCGTAGCCGTTACCACCACATTTCTGGTCATGTACTGCCTGAAGATCAAAAAGAACCCGGAAAAGAGCCCCATGTACGAGATCGACCAGAAACGGGAGCTCCATGTGGAGATGGAAAATACGGAATTCACGACAAGACATAAGCTCGTGCTGATAACCGTTATATTAACCTTTGTGCTCCTCGTTTACGGCGTTCTCTCATACGGTTGGTACATCACGGAGATTGCCGCGCTGTTCTTCGGCATGGCCATCGTCGTCAGCATTGTAAGCGGGCGCGGGTTGAACCAGTCTGCCGAGGACTTCATGGAAGGCTGCTCTATGCTGGCTTACGGTGCGCTGGTGGTCGGTCTTGCCAGAATGATTCTGGTAATCTTTACCGAAGCCAATGTCATCGACACCATCATTTATGGCCTGGCGGCCGCGATTCAGGGACTGCCTTCCGCAATCACCGCGGTGGGAATCTATATCGCGCAGGTCATCATCAGCTTTATCGTACCGTCCGGAAGCGGCATGGCTTCTCTGACAATGCCGGTCCTGTCGCCATTGGCCGACATCGTCGGAGTTACAAGGCAGACAACCGTACTGGCCTATCAGTTTGCCGACGGTTTCACCAATATTATCACTCCGCTGTCCGGGTATTTCATGGCAGGTCTTGCACTGGCAGGGATTCCCTATCAGAAATGGCTCAAATGGATCATGCCTCTTGCGGTAATCTGGTGGGTAACCGGGGCTATCTTTGTAATAATAGCCGACGCCATCAAATTAGGACCGTTCTGATATCGGTACATAGCTCTTTGCGGCGGAAGAGAGAACTGGCTTCCGCCGCAAATTTTCAATAAAGGCTGTGAAAGAAAGAGGATAAAAATGAAGGACAGAATAAATAACGAAATCTCCCGCAGAATGGAAGAGCTCGCCGGAATCAGCAGATACCTGTATGAGAATCCGGAACTGGGAGACCAGGAGTATAAGGCGGTAAAGCTGCTGACAGATTTTTTTTCAAAGAACGGTTTTACCGTGGAATGTCCGATTTACGGGCTGGAAACCACCTTTCGGGCGGTTTATGACAGTAAAAAGGAGGGCGCTAACATCGCCTTTTTCTGTGAATACGACGCCCTTCCGCAGATCGGGCACGGCTGCGGGCACAATCTGATTTCCGCCATGTCGGCGGGCGCCGCGCTGGGATTGAAATCGGTCCTCGACGAGATCGGAGGAAAGATTACGGTATTCGGCACCCAGGCGGAGGAGACCAGCGGCGTAAAAGGGACCTTGGCCGACAATGGCGCTTACGAGGGAATCACGGTGGCGATGATGGCTCATCCCAGTGCGGTTTCCGAGGAAAGCGGCTCATCCCTGGCGCTGAACGCCATAAAATTTGAATTCTTCGGTAAAACGGCACATGCCGCCGCGGCCCCGGAAAAGGGAATCAACGCGCTGGACGGCGTCATCCTGATGTACAACGGCATCAACGCTTTGCGCCAGCATGTCACCAGCGACGTGAGAATCCACGGGATCATCTCCAGCGGGGGTGCCGCGCCGAATATCGTTCCGGATTACGCGGAAGCCAAATTCTATATCCGGGCCAGGGAAAAACGGAACCTGGAAGAAGTCGTTGCAAAGGTCAAGAATATCGCGGAAGGCGCCGCAATGATGACCGGCGCGACGGTCAAGTACGGAAAATTCGAAAACTCCTACGACGATCTGCTCACGAACCGAACGCTTTCCGAGCTGTTTTCGGCAAACCTGCGCGCCGCCGGCGAATCGGTGATCCGGCCCGCTTCCGAAGGAGTAGGCTCCATCGATATGGGAAACGTCAGCCATGCGGTGCCTGCGATCCATCCATGGATCGGAATCGGCGATCCTTCCCTGATCATTCATTCAAAGGAATTTGCGGATTATACCGTAACGAAGCAGGGAGAGGCCGCAATCAAGAAGGGCGCCTACGCGCTGGCGGCTACCGCTTACGATGTAATCGTATCAAAGGAGATCCGGGAAAAGATCAGGGCGGAGTTTGAAGCCGCAACCAGATGAAAATTTGAGCGGCTGTGGTTGGCAGTTAAGTATAATCTTCGAAGGAGCAGATAAGGAGCAAGAAAAGTGGGAAGTGATAAACTGACGCCCGTCGGAAAGGCGCTGCTGATTCTTGAAACCCTGAGCAATCATAACGATAAGCTAAAAGTCGCCGAAATCAGCGAGCTGACGAAGCTCAACCGGACGACGGTCTATCGGATCCTGAAGGAAATGCTGGAAATGGACTGGGTCATACAGGATTACAAATCCAAGAAATTCATGATCGGGCCCATGGCCTTTCATGTGGGTATGGCCTATACCAAAAATAACAACATCGAGGCGAAAATCCTCGAGGTTTTAAACCGCATCAGCGAAGAGGTGAAGGAGTCCATCGGCTATGCGGTCAGAGAAGGGGACAAGGTGATTTCCCTCTATGAAATAGAGGTACATCAACCGTACAAGATGAATTACCACCCCGGCCAGTTCTATCCGATGAACCGGGGAAGCTACGGGAAATGCCTTTACGCCTATTACGATCAGGAAAGGGTGAAGCAGCTGCTTGCGGAACAGAAATTTGAAAAGGTCGGCCCCAATACCCTGACCGATCCGGAGGAGATCCTGCGCGAATATGAAAAGATCCGAAAACAGGGCTATGTGGTAAGCATCGAGGAAGTCATGAACCTTGTGATCGGAGTCGGCGTGCCGGTTTTTAACCGGGCCGGCGAAGTGAAGGGCTGCATTGCCGGCGCTTTTTTCAAGGATAAGGACTATGAAAAAAAAATAGAGAAATTCGTTAGAGTATTCAAGGCGGGAGCGGAAGAGATCTCCAGATATCTGCCTTAACGGAGGGACCAATGGATACCGAACTCATTAAGAAAATTTCCGATCATTTTTCTGAACAAGAAACCATTGATCTGATCGCCGAGCTGGTTGCCTGTCCCAGCCACGAAGGAATCGAGAACCAGGAGACCGAAACAGCCCGGCGAATTTATGATTTTTTCATAAAAGAAGGCATGGAGGCGGAGCTGATACCGGTAAAGGACGGACGGTGCAACGTGATTGCCCGGCTCAAGGGAACCGGCGGAGGGAAAAACCTGCTGTTCACGGGCCATACCGATACGGTTCCTCCTTACGGCATGCCGGATCCTTACCGGGCGCGAATCGAAGACGGCAAGATGTACGGCAGGGGCGTCGTCGACATGAAGGGCGGGCTGGCCTGCATGATGATGGCCATGGCCGCCATTAAAAGAGCCGGCATCCGGCTTGCCGGAGATCTGACCTTTGCCGCCGTCATCGACGAGGAAGCAAAGAGCCTGGGCATGCGGGCCTGGCTTCAGAGCAGCAGAAAACTCCCGGACGCGGCCATCGTCAGCGAGCCGAGCAACATGCATATCTGCACCGGCCACCGGGGGCTGGAATGGTTTGAGATCACCTTCCACGGCAAGACCGTGCACGGCGGAAGGCAAAAGGAAGGCATCAATGCAATCCAGAAGGCCGCCATGTTCATAAACCGCGTGGAGGCCAAGCTCCTGCCCGAATTGGAGAAAAAGACCCCCCATCCGGTTATAGGAGGCCCGTCCATGAACTACGGTTTAATCAGGGGCGGAACCCAGCCCAGCACCGTAGCCGGCGAATGCATCCTCCAGCTTGACCGGCGCTGGATTCCCGGCGAAAGCTTCGACCTTGTACTCGGGGAATACCAGCAGATCATCGACGAGCTCAGCGCGGAAGATCCTCGGTTCAAGGCGGATATCAAGGTGATGGACATCAGCTATATGGACGATACCTATGTGCATGAAGCGATGGACACGGATTTGAACGATCCTGTGGTCAAAGCCGCTGAAAAGGCCATTGAGGCTGTAACCGGAGAGAACGCCGTGCTGCGGTCCTTTACCGCCTGGACGGACGGAGGATTGCTCAACTATTACGGGAAAGTTCCGACCATCGTATTGGGACCGGGAGAAATGGAAAGCGCCCATTCCGACAACGAACACATCGATCTTGCCGAAATTTCGCCCGCCGTTCGCATCTATGCCTGGCTTGCGTGCGACTATTGCGGAGTGTCCGGCGTCTGACGGGCGATAATAAATCTGACGGGGCGGTATGCATATAAAAGAGAGGTATGAAAATGTTTGATTTAGCAGTGAAGAACGGACATGTCGTCGATCCGTCCGGGAGAATTTCCGCAAAGCTGAATATCGGCGTAAAAAACGGCAAAATCGCTGCGGTGACTGCGGACGATATCAGCGGAGACGCGGAGATCGACGCCGGGGGATTAATCGTCAGTCCGGGTTTTATCGATATGCACATGCACGAGGATCTCTATGACGAAGAAAGCGACAGCTTTAAAATCGTCATTTCCGAATCCATGCTGAGAATGGGCGTGACAACGGTTATCGGCGGCAACTGCGGAAAAGGGTATACGGATAATCCCGTGGAATACATGAACCTTGTGGACCGCCTGGGATATCCGGTCAACGTAGGAATGTTCGCTCCCCATGAACAAATACGGCTCGCGTTCGGTGAGTTTGACAATTACAAGCCGGTGGATAAAAAGTATTTGAGCGGAATGAGGGAATTGCTCCAGAACTGGCTCGATGGAGGCTGCCTGGGGTTGTCCATGGGCATTGAGTATGATCCGGGAATCGATGAGGAGGAGGCCGTCGCGCTGATGGAGATCGTGGCGAAAAACGGCAAAATTGCCGCCGCCCACCAGCGCAGCGACGGAAACCAGGCCATCGAGGCTGTGAACGAGTATATCGCCTGGGGAACCGCCTCCGGCGCAAGACTTCACATTTCCCATCTGTCCAGCATGAACAGCTTCGGAACGATGGAAGAAACCCTGTCGATTATCGACAGCAAGCGCTCCGCAGGCATGGATGTCGGCTTTGACGGCTATCCATACAGCGCTTTCTGCACCTGGCTAGGATCCGCCGTCTTTGATGAAGGGTTTCTTGATAAATATAACATAGGAGATGAGGGCTACAGCCTTCTGCAGGTGGCCTCGGGCCCCTATGCGGGAACGCGACTGGACAAGGAGCTGTTTTTCGAGCTCAGGGAGAAGGAACCCCGCGCGCTCATCGTCGCCCATGTGCTGAACGAGCGGGAAGTTGACCTGTGCATCAGCCATCCCGCGTGCATCGTGGTCAGCGACGGCATTTATTTAAACGGCCAGGGGCATCCCCGGGGCGCCGGCACCTTCCCGAAGCTGATCCGGGAATACGTCCTTGAGAAAAAGCTGCTGACGCTTCATGACGCCATCGAGAAGATCACCTGGATGCCGGCCCGGAGATTGGACCTTTCAGGAAAGGGAAGCCTGAAGGTCGGATCCGATGCGGACATTACAATCTTCAACCTGAATACGATCAGGGACAGGGCCACTTATCAGGAGTCCAGAATCCCCCCCGAGGGCATCGAATATGTCGTGATTAACGGACAGGTCGCGCTGAAGCACGGGGAGATCCTGAACAGCCGCCTCGGCCGGTCAATCCGCAAATAATTGCCGGTTATCCTGAAACCATGGCCGGATTTAAGGCATGAACACTTATACTTAGGATGCGGATACTGAATAAGGGTTTTAAATTTACAAATAATAAAGGATACGGAACTTGCCGTATCCTTTAAAAATATGACCAGAAACATTCGGGACGGTCCGGCCGCCGCGCTCACTTCATAGGTTTTGCCGCCGTTTATGGTGAATATTTTATCGTTTCGTTATTTGTTATAAAAAGGCCGCCCGGCAGGGTAACTTTACAAAGGAGGAGCAGCCCTGCAGGAACAGCCTTTTTTTTCGGGGAAAGCTCCATAAGGGCAGCCTACAGGGGTGACCTGATGGGATGGAGGCAACCTTACTGAGGCGACCCTGTGAACGGGATATAATCACGGAGAAAAAAGGAGAACAAGACAGAAGAAAAATTAGAAAGATATCAGAGCAGCGCGCCGTTTCCTGCAATGACGTCCCGGTACCAGTAACCGGAGTCCTTTATCGTGCGCTTTTGGGTTTCGTAATCGATATAGATGAGGCCGAACCTCTCGTCATACCCGTATTTCCATTCAAAATTGTCCGTGAGGCTCCAGTGGAAGTATCCGTTTACGGGGATGCCGGATTCCACGGCTCGTTTCAATTGCCGCAGATACCGCGCGAGAAAGTCGATACGGTCCGGGTCGTGCGCGGCACCGTCCGGGAAAATCCGGTCGTTGCAGCTGCAGCCGTTTTCCGTAACGATAAGCGGGAGGCCGTAGCGCTGATAAAGAAACCGGAGACCGTAATACATGCATTCGGGAGTGACGGGCCATTTCATGGCCGTGCGCGGGAAACCCCGCGGAAATTTAAGCCGGCTTCCGCAGGCGTCAACCGGTATGCCGTGATAGACGTTGAGGCCGATAAAGTCAGCGGGCTCCCGGATTATGCCGAGGTCCGCTTCCGAAACGGTTTCGTTGAGCCGCCGCAAGGCGTCAATGTCGTCGGGATACCGGCCGAAAACCGCCGGGTCCAAAAGCCACCGGTGGGAAAAAGTCCAGTCTCCTTCTTGCAGCGCAAACGTCGCGTCATAGGCGGCCTTGATGCAGCCGTCCGAGGCAGGAAAGCAGATGTTTCCGGTTGAAGCCAGGCCGATTTCGAGGGGTGAAGCAGAGGCGGCGCGCATGGCGGCCGTCGCGCCGCCGTGTGCCAGCAGCGCATGATGAATGCATCGGGCGAGAGCGTGCGGAGAAAGGCGTTTGCCCGGCGCATGCAGGCCCGAGCCGTAGCCGAGACCCAGAAAGCATTGGGGTTCGTTCAGCGTGATATAGTGCTTTACGCGCCCGTCAAAGCGGCGGGCTATCAGTGCGGCGTATTCAATAAACGCTTCGGCGGTATTCCTGTTTTCCCAGCCTCCTTCCCGCTCCAGGGCAAGGGGCAGGTCCCAGTGGTACAGCGTGACCACCGGAGTAATCCCGGCGTATAGAAGGCCATCCACCAGCCGGTCATAAAAGTCCAGCCCCTTCGGGTTTACCATTCCGCGTCCTTCCGGAATGACACGGGGCCAGGAGATCGAAAACCTGTACGCGCGCAGGCCCAGCTTCCTGATCAGCTCGAGGTCTGTTTCGAATAAGCGGTAAGCAAGCGCCGCTTCGTCTCCGGTCTCGTCATTGTTGATATTGCCCGGGGTATGGCAGAATTCATCCCAGATGCTCTTTCCTTTTCCGTCCTCGTTCCAGGCGCCTTCTGTCTGATAGGCGGAGCTGCCCGCTCCCCAGAGAAAATCTTTATGAAATGGCATGAAATCCTCCCTAAAATTCCACTTCTACATGCAGTTCGCCGCGTCCGTCGGCGGGAACGAGAAGACCTTCAATGGGCTCGCCGTTCACCCGGATCCGGGGAGATGGCAGGCTTTGCTCCGCCCGTCGTGCATGAATGAAGTACCGCGTGCCGCGGAACAACCGCTCCGCGGTAAATTCACCGATAAAATCCGGCAGGCACGGCCGGATCTCCAGACCGTCGTAATGGGGGCGGATGCCCAGGATGTGCTGGCTGATGTTCACATACGCCCAGGAGGCCGTGCCGGTGAGCCAGCTGTTTTTGGCTTCCCCGTAGCGGGCCGCTTCGCGCCCCGCGATCATCTGACTGTAAACATAAGGTTCGGTGCGGCGGATGTCGCTTTTCTCCTCCGTATAAGCCGGACAGATCCGGCGGTATGCGTCAAAGGCCGCGTTGCCGTCGCCCAGCACCGTATGGGCAATGCTGATCCAGGGATTATTATGGCAGAATATGCCTCCGTTTTCCTTGTAACCCGGAGGATAGCTTGTGATTTCTCCCAGTTCCTTGCGGTAGACCGTATAGCAGGGGTTGAGCAGTTGAATGCCGTGCTCGCATTCCAGGCGTTCCCTGACGCTCTTCAGTGCGGCGGCGGCATAGCCTTCTTTTACGCCGATCCCTGCCATGACGCAATAGCCCTGGGGTTCTATGTAAATCTGCCCTTCCTCGCAGGTCTTGCTGCCCACCGGCCGTCCGAATGCGTCATAGGCCCGCAGGAACCATTCGCCGTCCCATCCGTGCTTCAGCACGGCCGCTTCCATGTTTTGAACATCCCGAAGCACTTCCTCGGATTCCGACTCCTCTCCGAAGCGCCTGCAAAGCTCGGCGTATTCCCTGCCGTAAAGGACGAACATGGCTGCGATCAGCACGCTTTCCGCCGTGCCGCTTTCGAAGTTTGCGCAGGTCTGGAAGCTCTCCCCGGGATCGGTGGAGAAGCAGTTCAGGTTCAGGCAGTCGTTCCAGTCCGCCCTCCCGATGAGAGGCAGCCCGTGAGGCCCGAGATGGGTCCTCGTATATCGGATGCTGCGCCGCAGGTGCTCAAACAGGGGGCGTTCGCTGCCCCTGACGTTGTCAAAGGGCACGGGTTCCCAAAGGATGGAGCTGTCTCCCGTTTCCTTTATATAGGCGGCAGTGCAGGCTACAAGCCAGAGCGGATCGTCGTTGAAGCCGCCGCCGATATCCGCGTTGCCGCGTTTGGTCAGCGGCTGGTATTGATGGTAGGTGCTGCCGTCTTCAAATTGGATGGACGCGATATCCAGGATGCGCCGGCGCGCATATTCGGGAACGAGATGGACGAAGCCCAGGATATCCTGGCAACTGTCCCGGAATCCGATCCCGCGTCCCGTGCCGCTTTCAAAATAGCTTGCGCTGCGGCTCATCAAAAAAGTCACCATGCACTGGTAAGGATGCCAGATGTTCATCATGCGGTCCAGTTTTTCTTCGCCGCTTTGGATGGAAAAACGGGCCAGCAGTGAATCCCAGTGCGCCTTCAGTTTGCCGAGCGCATCCAGAACATCTGCGTCGGAGGAAAAACGAAAAATTAGCTCCCTGGCCTTTGCCTTGTTGATACAGTTTAAACTTTCCCATTTTTGTTCCGGTTCATTCTCAATGTAACCGAGAATGTAAATCAGGGACCGAACTTCTCCGGGCTCGAGGGTAAGCTCCACCGCATGGGCGGCGATGGGAGCCCATCCACAGGCCATGCTTCCGCGGCATTCGTTTTCCCGGACTGCCCGGGGCAGGCGCCAGTCCCCCGCGGGGCCTAGAAATGTGTCCCGGTCCGTATCGAATCCCGCGATATCCGCGTTGACGTGAAAGAGCGCGTAATGATTGCGCCGTTCCCGGTATTCCGTTTTATGATAGAGGGTGCTGCCATCCCGCTCCACCTCTCCGATGGACAGATTGCGCTGAAAGTTCTGCGCGTCGTCCACGGCGTTCCAGAGGCACCATTCCACGGCGCTGAATACCGTTATGCGCTTTTGCCGCGCCGTTTTATTCATGATGGTCATATGATTGAGCTCGCAGTCTGCGCCCAGGGGAACAAAAAACGTCATGCTGCAGCTGATCCCTGCTTTTTCGCCCTCGATCACCGTATATCCGAGCCCGTGCCGGCAGCGGTAGCTGTCAAGCCCGGTTGTGGCGGGAAGCCAGCCGGGGCTCCAGATTTCGGGCCCGTCTACGATGTAATAGAAACGGCTGCCCATATCGGCGGGCACGCCATTGTAGCGATACCGGGTTATCCGCCTCAGTTTGGCGTCTTTATAAAAAGAATAGCCTCCGCCGGTATTTGAAATCAGACTGAAAAATCCTTCACACCCAAGATAATTGATCCATGGCAGGGGGGTATGCGGGGTGTGGATGACATATTCCCGGTTGATATCATCAAAGGTTCCGTACTGCATGTTGTTTTCTCCTTTATCCCTATAAGCGGAAAATGATTCTTCGTTGCCGCGGGGCGTTAATGCATGACAATGGAGCGCTTTCGTCGGCTGAAACAATAGGAAAATCAAGCATTATAAATGAGCTGTTTTGAAACGGACTTACCGAAATCGTTTAAGTTCTCTGCTTATTTTATATTATGCAAAATAAAAACACAAGCACTTTTTTAATAAATTACATTAAAAATGTGCTGAAAAATAAACGTTTTTTGGCTCCGCAAAAATTTTAAAAATAAGGGTTGAAATTATTTCCATTATGAGATATACTCATTTACGAAATCGATTAAGGAAATGCTTGTCCTTTTGGGCGCCATAGGCTATAATAGGAACCAAATCGACGCTTCAGATAAACATGCTCAATTCACTTGCCGATTTGTTATAAATTACGGAGGGACTGCCTATGGTTTCCATGAAGGATATTTCGATAAAGTGCGGGGTTTCCGTCGCCACGGTAAGCAAAGCCCTGAGCGGACGGAGCGACGTCGGCAAGAAAACCGCGCAGCGTATCCGCAAGGTGGCAAAGGAGATGGGATATCTGCCGAACGCCGCGGCGCGGGCTCTTAAGACAAACCGGACGAACAACCTGGGCGTTTTATATGTCGATCAGATGCAGAGCGGCCTCACGCACGAATATTTTTCCGGCCTGCTCAACAGCTTTAAGGCGGAAGCGGAGCTCAGGGGATATGACGTCACGTTTATCAGCAACAATATCGGGCAGTCCACGATGAGTTACCTGGAACACTGCCGCTATCGGGCCTGTGACGGCGTCGTGATCGTTTGCGCGGATTTCAACGATCCCGACGTGGTGGAGCTGGTGCAGAGCGAGATACCGGTGGTAACCATCGACCACGTGTTTAACGAAAAAACGGCTATCCTCTCAAACAATCTAAAAGGTATCCGCGATCTGGTGACATATATCGTAGAACAGGGACACAGAAAGATCGCGTTTATTCACGGAGAGGACACCTCCGTCACGCAGAAGCGCCTTGCGGGTTTTTACCGCACATGCCAGGAATTCGGCATCACGGTTCCCGACGCGTATGTGAAAAGCGCGCTGTACCACAATCCCGCTTCAAGCGCTCAGGCTACCCGGGAATTGCTTTCGCTGCCGGATCCGCCCACCTGCATCATGTATCCGGACGACTTTTCCTTCCTCGGGGGGCGCAATGTGCTTGATGAATTGAATTTGAGGATTCCTGAAGATATCAGTGTGGCCGGATTTGACGGCATCTATCTTTCCCAGATCATTCAGCCCGCGCTCACTACGGTCCGGCAGGATACGCTGAGCATCGGGCGGGAGGCGGCCGTCCGCCTCATAGACAGCATTGAAAATCCAAAAACGGCAGTTGCCGAGCAGGTCGTCATCGACGGTCAGCTCATTCCCGGCAGATCTGTCGGACGAATCACCGGATAACCGGGGGCTGGCATTCAATTCCTCCGGAAAGATGGCATCATTGGGTATCTATCCATTTTAATAACGAAGCGTTTTCGCGGGGCTTTCCGCATCGATCGCCCCCGGGACGCACAGCGGCAGGAAATTTTCTCCCAGAAGAAAAATTAAAGAAAATTTCCAATGAATGCGTTATAACGATGCTATTTTAAGGAGGAGGATGAATCATGAAAAGGATGACGGTGAAAAGATTGCTCGGCCTGTTTCTGACGCTGATGATGCTGGTTTCATTGGCCGCCTGCGGCGGAAGCGAGCCGGCAAGCGGGACCGGCGGCGAGGACGGGGATGCCGCGGCCCAGGAACAGGGAAAGGTCTTCAACATCTATTGCTGGAACGAAGAGTTCAAATCCCGCTTTACCGAGTATTTCGAAAAGAAGGGTCTTGTCCCGGACGGAATCAAGGTCAATTTCATCATTACGCCGAATCAGGACAACGCCTATCAGAACGCGCTGGATGAAGCGCTGCTCAATCAGGAAAAAGCCGCTCCCGACGACAGGGTTGACATGTTCCTGATCGAGGCGGACTATGCGCTGAAGTATGCCAACAGCGACTATACCCTGGATATAATCAAGGATGTGGGCCTTACGGAAGCCGATCTTTCCCAGCAGTATGAGTATACCAAGCAAATCGTGACGGACAGCAACGGAGCATTGAAGGGCACCTCCTGGCAGGCAACTCCGGGACTGTTTGCTTACCGGCGCTCCATTGCAAAGGATGTGCTTGGCACCGACGATCCCGAACAGGTCCAGGCCGCGCTGTCGGATTGGGATAAATTTGACGCAGTGGCTGCAAAAGCCGCCGCCAAGGGCTACAAGATGCTCTCGGGTTACGACGATTCCTTCCGCACGTTTGCAAACAATACTTCCCAGCCCTGGGTGGACGCAAATAAAAAGATCGTCATAGACCCGAATATCATGCGCTGGGTAGAACAGACCAAGCTTTACACTGAAAAGGGATATAACAACAGGACGACCCTGTGGTCTCCCGAATGGTCTGCCGATCAGGGTCCCAACGGTAAGGTCTTCGGATTTTTCTACTCCACATGGGGAATCAATTTCACCCTGCTCGGCAATTCTCTCGCCACGCCGGTATCCGAGGGCGGAAAAGAAGAGGTCGGCAACGGCATTTACGGCGACTGGGCCGTATGCCAGGGACCGCAGAGTTATTACTGGGGCGGCACCTGGATCTGCGCCGCGGCCGGAACGGACAATATCGAGCTGATCCGCGACGTCATGTACACCTTGACCTGCGACAAGGAGACGATGAAGCAAATCACCATCGACACCCAGGATTACACCAACAACATAGCCGCAATGAACGAGCTTGCCAACAGCGATTACAAGTCCGATTTCCTGGGAGGGCAGAATCATATCGCGCTCTTTGCGGAAGCTGCGACGAAGATCGATATGAGCAACACCTCTCCGTATGACCAGGCCTGCACCGAGGAATTCAGGGAAGCCTTTGCGGATTATTTCGACGGCAAAGTAACCGTGGAGCAGGCGCTTAATAACTTCTACACAGCGGTGATCGAGAAACATCCGGAGCTGTCCCGTTGACAGCCGTCACCGTTGAAAAAACAATTAAAAAAGCCCTGAACGGCTCGGCGCGCACGATAAGGGACTTGCCGTCTTTATCGTGCGCATGTTCGCGTATTTCAAAGCTTCTGTTTCAGGATTCCCGGTACGGAATACCGGCACCGGACCTTGCGGATCAAGGGGTGGAAAAATGGATACCGTTCATAATCAGACGGCAGCTGCCCGTAAAAAGTCGGGTTCCGTCAAGTACAGCAAGTGGGGATACATATTTCTGATTCCGTTTTTTCTCGTGTATTTTATTTTTTCGCTGATACCGCTTGTTTCGGTATTCTATAACAGTTTCTTTGAAAACTACATGTCGGGCCTGACCCAGATCGGTCCGAACTTTGTGGGGTTTGACAACTACCGGAAGATTTTTGAGGCTGACCTGGGAAAGTATTTTTACAACACGATGCTCATCTGGATCGTCGGATTTATCCCGCAAATCCTTATCTCGCTGCTTCTTGCAAGCTGGTTTACCAACCTGCGCCTGCGCCTTCGCGCCACGGGCGTTTTTAAAACCATCATCTATCTCCCCAACCTGATCATGGCGTCAGCCTTTGCACTTCTTTTTTACGTGCTGTTCTCCGACGCGGGCCCCATAAATGATATCCTGCTGCATCTGGGCATTCTCGACGAACCGTACCGTTTTCAGTCGGAAGTCGCGGGGACCCGGGGGCTGATTATCGCCATGAACTTCCTCTTATGGTTCGGCAATACCACGATCCTGCTCATGGCCGGAATCATGGGCATCGACACGTCCCTCATCGAGGCCGCGGAGATCGACGGCGCAAAACCGGCGCAGCTGTTTTGGCTCATCACGATGCCGCTTCTAAAACCGATTTTCATATACGTGCTCATCACCTCGATGATCGGAGGCCTGCAGCTGTTCGATGTGCCGCAAATCCTGACAAACGGCACCGGCAGCCCGGACAGAACCAGCACGACGCTGGTCATGCTGCTCAACAACCATCTTTACAGCAAGAATTACGGGCTGGGCGGCGCGCTGAGCGTGATCCTGCTCCTCATCAGCGCCGCGCTGAGCCTGCTTGTGTACGATACGCTGACCCGGGAGCAGAGGCTACTTCGGAAGGAGCAGAAATTGATGCGGAGGGACCAGAAACTGCGTAAAGAGAAACAGAAGCTTAAGAGGGGAGGCGCCGTGCAATGAGCAGAAATCCGGGAGAAGCCGCGCGCCTGCAGCTTAAACTTACCAGAGCCGTGTGCTACATTGTGCTGGTATTGATTTCGCTGATGTGCCTGTTTTCCTTTTATGTGCTCATCATTAATTCCACGCGCTCCCATCCGGATATTCAAAAGGGGTTTTCATTTTTCCCGGGCAAGTCTTTCTGGTATAATCTGAACAATCTGCTTAATAACCAGAATCTTCCGGTGGTTAAGGCGATCTTCAACAGCCTGTTCATATCGTCCGGGGTTGCGGTGGTCACCACTTACTTTTCGGCCCTGACCGCTTATGCGATCCATGCATACGATTTTCGCTTCAGGAAGGCGGCGTTTGCCTTTATCATGATGATCATGATGGTGCCGTCCCAGGTAACGGCGCTGGGATTTGTAAGGCTGATGGGCACGTTCAACCTCATCGATACGTTTATTCCTCTCATCATTCCGTCGGCAGCTTCGCCAATCGTATTTTTCTTTATGAAACAGTATATGGAGGCGGTGCTGCCCCTCGAAATCGTAGAGGCTGCGCGGATAGACGGTTCCAACGAGTTTATGACCTTCAACTTCATCGTGCTTCCCATCATGAAGCCGGCCATTGCCGTCCAGGCGATCTTCAGCTTCGTCTCCTCGTGGAACAACTACTTTATCCCGTCCCTGATCCTGAAATCCACCGAGAATAAGACGGTGCCGCTTTTGATCGCGCAGCTTAGGAACGCGGACTTTTTGAAGTTCGACATGGGGCAGGTGTATATGCTCATCACCATCGCCATCGTTCCCGTCATCATCGTATATCTGCTGCTTTCCAGGTATATAATCAGGGGAATCACGCTGGGAAGCATAAAGGGTTAAATCGGCCTGAATATGAAATCTTCTCCTCAGATTTCATATATTCTACTCAGGACGAAGCACAGCAAAAAGGGGGTCTGCAGCCGGAGCGCTCCCTTTTTTGCTGCGGTTGCCGTTCCAATCCCATTTGCTGCCTGGCGTTCTCCCGTTGCCCTTTGCCATTCGCTTTGCGTCCGGTTGCCGTCTGGATTGTCTCGTTTGCCGCTTGCCATTCGCCCTGGCGTTCCCCGGTTGCCGCTTCAATCGTTTACCGGAACGCATGCCCCCCCGGTTCATATTTTTTGCAAAATTGGAGATTCTTTATTAGTATTGTGATAATATTTAAGAGCAATACCAAATCGGACGGAGGAATAGGAAATGATTCTGCAAAAGGAAAGAGAAATGCTCGTTGAATACGGCAAAAAACTGGTGGAAACCGGTCTGACGTCGGGTTCTTTCGGCAATCTGAGCTTATATAACCCGGATGAAAAGCTGATGGCCATCACCCCCAGCGGGATGGATTATTTCATAATAAAACCCGAGGATATCGTCGTCCTGAATCTTGACGGCGAGAAAGTGGACGGAGACAGAAAGCCGTCCAGCGAGTACCATATGCACCGGATTTTTTATCAGAAGCGTAAAGATATCACGGCGGTGGTCCACACCCATTCCACCTTCGCCACAACGCTGGCCTGCCTGCAATGGACCATCGAGCCGCTTCATTACCTGGTCGGATACGCGGGAACGGAAGTCCCATGCACGCCCTATGTCAAGTTCGGAACCTATGAACTCGGGGAAGTCGCCCTGAACACCATGGGCGACCGGTATGCCGTTCTTTTGGGAAACCATGGGCTTTTGACCTGCGGACAGGACCTGCCCTATGCCTTCGACGTGGCGCAGCAGATCGAGTTTGCGGCGGAACTATACTACAGGGCAAAAGCGGTGGGAGAGCCGGTGCTTCTGAAGGACGAGCAGATCAATGAGGTGCTGGAGGCCTTTAAAACCTACGCGGTAAGAAATAAATAGCGATCCCTGATTTAATTTTTTCGGCAGACGTGAAAGAAAAAGGCTGAAGCGAATTATACTACTGAAAAAAGAATATTATGAAAGGGATCAGACAATGACAGAACGTATGGCGGAACAAAAGACATTGAAAGACCAAATTAAAACCAGTCAGCCAAATGAATGCCCGAAGAAAGACAAGGACGGAAACTGCCTTGTGCCCGGCGTTTACAGAGATTCCGACGAGATCGGCGGCGGATGACAAACCGCCCCCCTGGCAGTGAGCACATTCGTGTAAGAGGAGCGCTGTCATGAACAGGGTCGTAAAATTGCCTTATGGGAAAACGGAAATTAGGCTGGAGCTTCCCGAAGGATCCTTCAGACTTCTGGCTTCGCGCACCGGAGAACTCAAAAACCGTGGGGACGGGGCTGAAATCGTGCGCGAGGCAATGAAGCATCCTTTCGGGGGGAAAACGCTTAAGGAACTCGCCGCCGGCAAAAGAACCGCGGCGATTCTCATAAGCGATCACACGAGGCCGGTTCCCAGCAGGGATATCATTCCCGCCATGCTGGAAGAAATGAGAAGCGAAAACCCTGGTATCGACATTACGCTCCTTGTTGCCACCGGCTGCCATCGGGGCACCACCGCGGCGGAGTTGGAGGCTAAGCTCGGCAGAGAGATCGCCTCGTCCGAGAGGATCGTTGTCCACGATTGTGTCAACAGCGACTGCGTGGAGATCGGAACCCTTCCTTCCGGAGCAAAGCTTTTGATCAACAGGATCGCTGCGGAAACGGACCTGCTTGTATCGGAAGGCTTTATAGAGCCCCATTTCTTTGCAGGCTATTCGGGGGGAGGAAAAAGCGTGCTGCCTGGGGTCTGCGCGAAAAGGAGCGTTCTTGGAAACCATTGCAGCGCTTTTATCGACAGCCCGTATGCAAGGGCCGGCATGCTGGACAATAACCCGATCCAGACCGATATCCTCGACGCGGCAAGACAGGCGAGACTTTCCTATATCGTAAATGTGATTCTCGATGAAAATAAGAGAACCGTTGCGGCTTTCGCGGGGGATATGTCCGCCCATAGAGCGGGCTGTGAATTCCTGGCGGGATACTGCACCGTCGAGGCTGAGCCGGCGGACATCGTGATTACGACCAACGGCGGCGCTCCCTTGGACCAGAACATATACCAGTGCGTCAAGGGGATGACCGCGGCGGAAGCGGCGGCAAAGGAAGGAGCCGTCATTATCATCTGTGCTGCGATCGAGGACGGAACCGGCGGGGACAGCTTTTATCTGCCGGTCAAGCAGTGCGCTTCGCCGGAAGCGCTTTACCGGGAGATCCAGGGAATCGCCCAGGACGAGACCAGACCGGATCAATGGGAATACCAGATCCTCGCAAGGATACTGATCAAGCATAAAGTCATATTTGTCACAGAAAAGAAAAACCAGAGTATCATAGAGGATATGAAGATGACCTATGCTCCGAACGTTGAAACGGCGTTGGAAACGGCCCGCAGGCTTAAGGGGAAGGACGCCTCCTTGACGGTGATTCCCGACGGCGTTTCGGTGGTTGTAAACAGAAAATAAAGACAAAACCCAGTGAATTTCACTGGGTTTGTCATGTGCTGGGGAAAGGGTTAACCCTATACCTATTTAACAAGCTTCAAATAC
>ENA-UPSB01000313-UPSB01000313.1-bioreactor-metagenome-genome-assembly--contig:-NODE-313-length-85228-cov-41.791530_pt1 | contig 85228 bp, 77 predicted proteins | sample MGYA00238182_ERZ773286 | MGnify/ENA primary metagenome ERZ773286 (study PRJEB29026, sample SAMN07631240) | bioreactor metagenome | isolation source: Switchgrass digestor | place: USA: Dartmouth... | reverse complement strand
TCTTATTGATGCTGAAGGTTGTCATCAATAAGACAAACGAGTATTTCAGCAACCCTGAATATGCTTTATCAAAGAATAAGTCAAAATAGCTGAATGCAGTCAACATATGAGGTGATAGGATGAATAGGTTGATGACTGAGGACCCTGAAATTTACAGGGCTATTGAGCTGGAACTTGAAAGGCAGAATAGAAAAATTGAACTTATCGCTTCCGAAAATTTTGTAAGCGAACTTGTAATGGAAGCCCAAGGGTCAATACTTACAAATAAATATGCCGAAGGCTATCCGGGAAATCGCTACCATTCAGGATGCGAATATGTGGATATGGTGGAGTCCATAGCCATAGATAGGGCGAAGAAGCTTTTTAATGCTGAATATGCAAATGTTCAGCCCCATTCAGGAGTAAATGCAAATATGGCTGTATATATTGCAATGCTAAAGCCAGGGGATACCATACTGGGAATGAAGCTGGACCATGGAGGCCATTTATCCCATGGCAGCAGGGTTAATATTTCAGGCATGTTTTTCAACTGCATAGGATACGGGGTCAGGAAGGACACTGAAACAATAGACTATGATGAAGTTAGAAGCCTTGCATTAAAATACAGGCCAAAGATGATAGTTGCAGGTACAAGTTCATATTCCAGGATTATAGATTATAGCATATTCAGGGAAATAGCAGATGAAACTGGAGCCTATCTGATGGTGGATATGTCCCATATATCCGGACTGGTTGCTGCAGGATATCATCCAAATCCTGTGGAATATGCAGACTTTGTTACCAGTACGACCACCAAGACCATAAGAGGTGCCAGAGGTGGATTCATATTATGCAAAAAGGAATACGGACCCAAAATCGACAAAGCAATTTTTCCTGGAATACAGGGAGGTCCCCAGATGAATACAATAGCAGGAAAGGCAGTCTGCTTTAAGGAAGCCATGAAGGAGGAGTTTAAAGCCTATATTAAGCAAGTATTGGATAATTCCAGGCTCATGGCTGAAATTCTCAAGGATAAGGGATACAGGATTGTAACGGGAGAAACTGATACCCACCTGTTCTTAGTGGACTTGAGAAATAAGGGACTGACAGGCAAGATGGCAGAGGAAGCCTTAAATGAAGTAGGCATTACAGTCAATAAGAACATGATACCCTTTGATCCGGAAACCCCTGTTATTACAAGCGGAATTAGAATAGGCACATCTGCAATTACTACAAGGGGAATGAAGGAGGAAGAGGTAAAAGAGATTTCGGAGCTAATTGATATTACATTGAGCAATATGGGAAATGAAAGGATTAAAGAGGATGTGGCTGATAGAGTCAGCCAATTGTGCAGAAGGTTCCCTATATACGGGTATCAGTTCAGTGAGGAGGAATACTATGCAGAATAGCCTGTGGATTGAAAGTAGAGGTTATAGGATGCTGGGCATATTGGAGTACGATGACAAAGAGGAGATAGGAAAGGATTTTGTCATATTAATTCACGGATTTGTAGGCACAAAAATAGAGCCTCACAGGATGTTCAGAAAGCTGTCGGAAAGGCTGGCGAAGAAAGGATTTACAGTAATGAGATTTGATTTCGTAGGCTCGGGAGACAGCGATGGAGATTTTGAAGACATGACAATTATGGGTGAGGTTGAAGATGGATTAAATGTAATTGAATACCTGAAGAATAACTATGACGTAAGAAGGCTATATATTGTGGGGTTCAGCATGGGAGGATGTGTTGCCTCCATTCTGGCCTCCAAATGCCAATGTGATGGTTTAGTATTGTGGTCACCAGTTTCAAATCCATTCTGGAACTTCTACCACATATTTGGTCGTGAAAGTTTTATTAAAGGAATAGAAGGGGAACATGTGGATTATCTTGGTGATGTGGTAGGTCCGAAGTTCTTTGATGAGTTACTGGATTCAGACCCATTGCAGTATGCCAGGGACTATCATAATCCGGTACTGATAATACATGGCACTGAAGACATGGACGTTCTATATGTCAATGCATACTGCTATAATAAGGTGTTTCCAAACAGCACTATCCACTTTGTTGAAGGAGCAGACCACTGCTATTCCTCCTATGAATTTGAAAGGGAATTGCTTGATAATACCGTTAAGTTTTTGACAGAATTGAAGGAAAAACAATCTGATGCATATGCTTATTAGTTATTATTAGAGCCTATCCTGAAACTGAATCAGGATAGGCTTTATATATTTTCTGGGGTTAATGAGTTCAATAAAGGAAGAAACAATATATTAGAAACTCTCATAAATATATAGGTATTGGAAACAATAAAATGTAACTATTCTGACAAATATGAAAGGAAGATGCCTATTGAAAACCATAGCTATTGCAGGTACTTTTGATTCCAAAGGCAATGAGCTTTCCTATGTTAAAGAAGTGCTTAAAAGCTTAGGGCTTAATACTTTTACAATTCACTGCGGTGTTTTTGAGCCTTTAACACCAACAGATGTATCAAATGAGTTAGTTGCAGCAGAAATAGGAGAAGATATTAAGAAGATTGCTGCAAAGAAGGATAGGGCATTAGCCACTGAAGTGATGTCAAAGGCTATGGAAAAGATAGTCCCCAGACTATATAAAGAGGGCAAATTTGATGGAATAATATCTATTGGAGGAAGTGGTGGTACTTCTTTGGCAACTCCTGCCATGAGAGCCTTACCAATAGGAGTTCCAAAGGTAATGGTTTCTACTGTAGCTTCAGGAAATACTGAACAATATGTTGGAACAAGTGACATAATAATGTTCCCTTCAATAGTGGATGTATCTGGTCTTAACTCAATATCAACAAAAATACTTACAAATGCAGCACTGGCCATTGCAGGTATGGTAAAATTTGAGCATGAAGAAAAGCTGGAGAAGAAACCTTTAATTGCTGCTACAATGTTTGGGGTTACTACTCCCTGCGTAGATACTGCCAGAGGATATCTGGAATCATTAGGATACGAAGTTTTAGTATTTCATGCTACAGGTACAGGCGGGAAAACCATGGAAAGGCTTATAGAGGATGGATATTTTGTAGGAGTACTTGATTTAACTACAACAGAGTGGTGTGATGAACTGGTGGGGGGAGTATTGTCAGCAGGCCCAAATCGTCTGGAAGCAGCAGCAAAAATGGGAATACCGCAGGTTGTATCCGTTGGAGCATTGGATATGGTGAATTTCGGCCCTATTGATACAGTTCCTGAAAAGTTTAAGGGAAGAAAGCTATATAAGCATAATCCTACAGTAACCCTTATGAGGACTACTGTAGAAGAGAACAGAAAATTAGGTGAGATAATAGCAGAAAAGCTGAATAATACCAAAGGGCCAACAGCATTGATGCTGCCTTTAAAAGGTGTTTCCATGATAGATGTGGAAGGAGGGCCTTTTTATGGACCAGAGGAAGATAAAACCCTTTTTGACATACTAAGAAAGAATATAGACAGAAGTAAAGTTGAGCTAATTGAAATGGATTTGGATATAAATCATAGGGATTTTGCATTAACTGCTGCCAAGAAGTTAGTGGAACTAATTAAATCCAGTAAATAGACTGAAAGGAGTGCTATATATGGATATGACAAGGAAGGAAATACTAAAAAGATTAAAAGATGAAGTAGCAAAAGGAAATATAATAGTAGGCGCTGGTGCAGGTACCGGCATATCTGCAAAGAGTGCAGAAGCAGGAGGAGTTGACCTTATAATTATTTACAATTCAGGAAGGTATAGAATGGCAGGACGGGGTTCCTTAGCAGGACTTCTTCCATATGGAGATGCAAATAAAATAGTGGTGGAAATGGGCAATGAAGTATTGCCAATAGTTAAAAATACTCCTGTACTTGCTGGAGTCTGCGGTACTGATCCATTTAGGGTTATGGATAAATTCCTGAAGCAGTTAAAGGATATGGGATTTGCTGGAGTACAGAATTTCCCAACTGTTGGATTAATAGATGGAGTTTTTAGGCAGAACCTTGAGGAAACTGGTATGGGATACGACCTTGAGGTTGACATGATTAAAAAGGCTCACCAATTGGATATGCTTACTACTCCTTATGTATTCGATACTATTCAAGCTAGGAAGATGGCTGAAGCAGGGGCTGATATATTAGTAGCTCACATGGGATTAACTACTAAAGGTACCATAGGTGCAAAAACAGCTTTATCCTTAGATGATGCTGTAAAGAGAGTTCAGGAAATATGTGATGCAGGTAAATCAGTAAATCCAGATATTATGGTTATTTGCCATGGAGGTCCTATTGCAATGCCAGAGGATGCAAAATATGTAATAGAAAGAACAAAAGGAGTAGTTGGATTCTTTGGGGCTTCAAGCATTGAAAGGATTCCTACTGAAACAGCAATTAGGGATCAGGTTAGGGAGTTTAAGATGATTAATATAGATTAACATCATTTAGAAGGAAGGCTAAAAGCAGTTTACAAAAAAGCTAGTCTTCCTTTTTAATGGTCTGAGAATTAGTATGAAGTTTTATTTTTTATTTCTACAAAGAAAATCTAGCAGGATTATATTAATGGATAAAGCATTAGGTAGGTCATATTATGGTAACATTTATATTTAGGTGATATAATAAAACTTGAGGGGGTTTTATATGAAGGTATTAGTTACAGGATTTGAGCCCTTTGGAGGAGAAAGGGTCAATCCTTCAATTGAGGCAGTTAAAAGGCTAAGTGATAAAATAGCAGGAGCAGATATAATAAAATTTGAGATTCCAACTGTTTTTAATAAATCCATCAGGAAACTGGAAAAAATCTTGGAAGATGAAAAGCCGGATATTACTATTTGTGTTGGCCAGGCAGGTGGAAGAAACAGAATAAGTGTTGAAAGGGTAGCTATTAATATAAGCGATGGAAGAATTCCTGACAATGAAGGCTATCAGCCTGTTGATGAAATCATATTTGAAGATGGAGATACTGCTTATTTTGCCAGATTGCCTATAAAGAAAATTGTTAAGGAGCTGAATGACAGAAATATTCCTGCAGAGGTATCCAATACAGCCGGAACTTATGTATGCAACCATCTGATGTATGGGCTGTTGTACAATATAAATAAGAAATATCCAAATATGATGGGAGGATTTATACATATACCATTTTTGCCTGAGCAGGTAATAGATAAGCCAAATATGCCGTGTATGTCTCTAGACCTTATAGTAGAAGGGTTAACCATTGCCATAGAGGTAGCGGTCAATAGTGGACAAAGCAAATAGTTGTCCACTATTTTTTAATTAACCTGTTGACAAACCATTCCATATAGAATTTTCTCTTGAAATAGAACCTTTCTTTCTCATCTGTTATATTTTTTTCTTTGAAATACATCAATATATTGAACATGCAAGTCACATATAGGTGAAATACAAATTCCAGGTCCACACCTTCAACCAGTCTGCCGGATTCCTTCAATTCCACAAGCTCGTCCCATACTATTCTGTTCATTTCCTTGGCATATTCACCAAAGTAAAACTTTACCTTAACCTCTGTTGGAGCATTGTCCCAGGTGTTGGCAAACTCTATCTCCTTAGGAGTGCATATTTCTTCAACGGGAATTACTATTTCATCTGTTAGAAACTTTCCAGCCTTCTTTTTATATTCATCATATACCTTCTTTTCTATTTCTGCTATCAAATATAAATACAAATCGTCCTTGTCATAAAAATACTGATAAAAGCTGCCTATGGATATTCCTGCTTTTCTAGTGATTTTGCGAATATTCACATCCTTGTAGTCATTTTCGATAAACAAATCATATGCAGCATCGACTATTCTATGCTTTTTATCTATGGGCAGGTTAAAAAAGGTTTTTCTAGGCATGCCTACCTCCTTAAAAATTAGCAATAAGCACATTGCTATTATGTATACACTGCAAATCCAATTATAGCAGTTTGAATATAAAATTAAAAGTAAAAAGTTTTAATATTCCAAATAATAATTGACATTTATTAATCATTATTATATCATAAAAATAACTCGAATGTGAACGTGTTCATATTAATGGTTTTTTCTTTGGAAGGGGAGGAAGTTAAATGAGGAAATATTTAGTTAAAAGACTGTTAACTGGACTGTTAACCATTGTTATAGCTTTTGTAATCAATTTCCTGATAATAAATCTGGCACCTGGTGATCCAATTAAGACCCTTATGGGTAAGGAATCTGATGACCCGGTTTTAAGGGCAGCCTTGGAAGAAAAATACGGACTTAATAAACCGCTGCATATACAGTTCTTTAGCTATCTTAAGACTGCCATGAGAGGGGATTTGGGAATCTCCATCATATATAACAGACCGGTTGCTGACATGATTGCTGAAAAGCTCCCTGCTACAATCCTTCTGGTTTTGACTTCAGGGGTATTATCCCTGATTATAGGAACTGCCATGGGAATTGTTGCTGCAAGGAAGGAAGGAACATTTATTGATGTGCTGTTTTCCGGATTTTCATATATATTGAACTCAATGCCAAGCTTTTGGCTTGGGCTTATGCTCATTATTATATTTTCAACAGTGCTAAATATACTGCCTACATATGGAATGACCGATGCAAGAGCTTCATATACAGGCATGGCTTATGTTTTGGATGTTATTAAGCATATGATACTTCCAGTAGGCACTCTGGTTCTCATTGAAATACCCATGTATTACAGAATAGCAAAATCTTCAGTACTACAGGTAACCAACGAGGACTACATACTTACTCTCAGAGCCACAGGAATGAGTGAAAAGAAGATATTCAACAAGTATATATTCAGAAATGCAATACTGCCTACTGTAACAATATTTGGCATATCCTTGGCCTATCTTATTACTGGCGTATCCCTCATTGAAACAGTTTTTGCATGGCCCGGGACAGGCAGGCTGGTATTAACGGCAATTAACCAGAGGGATTACCCAACATTAATGGGCATATACCTTATAATGTCAGTGTCAATTGCAGTAGTAATGATAGTGGTAGATATAGTATATGCAATACTTGATCCAAGAATCAGGTACTAGGAGGTTTTATTATGATTAGAACAATAGTAAATGACAAACAGCTTTTATTTGGGATTTTAGGGCTAATATTCCTGCTTCTGGTTGCAGTATTAGCACCTGTAATTGCACCTGAGGACCCTTATTACTATGGCCCTGACGTATTAAACAAATTAGGGGAAAATGGCCATTTGCTTGGAACCAATAAAATGGGGCAGGATATATTCAGCATGATTATACATGGTACCAGGACTTCTTTGAAGGTTGCTGTAATATCGGCTTTTATATCAGGAATACTGGGAATGCTGATAGGAGGAGTTGCAGGTTATTTTGGCGGACAAGTAGACAGAGCCATCTCTGAGTTCATCAATATATTCATGATGCTTCCTACATTCTTTTTGATACTTTTAATAATAGCCTTATTTGGAAACAGCATATACAACGTAATGGTGGTAATAGGAATAACCACCTGGCCAAGCAATGCAAAGCTTATGAGGGCACAGGCACTATCATTAAGGGAAAGGACCTTTGTAAAAGCTGCCACAGCCATGGGTGAATCAAGATTGCAGATACTGTTTAAATACATAATACCAAACGGAGTATTTCCGGTTATTGCTAATACCACAGTAGGAATGTCAAATGCAATACTTACTGAAGCAGGATTAAGCTTTCTGGGGCTGGGGGATCCCAATATAATAAGCTGGGGTCAGATGATATATGATGGAAAGGCATACCTTACAAGTGCATGGTGGATTGCAACATTTGCCGGCATTGCAATTGTAATAACAGTAACCATATTCTATCTCTTGGGAGATGGACTGAACCATGTGATGAACCCTAAGCGTTCCAAGGGAAAAGGGGTGTAAAATATGGACAATGTTATTCTTGATGTAAGGAACTTCAATGTTACATATGTGAATAAATACAAGAAAGTATATGCAGTAAAGGATGCAAATTTCAGCATAAACAGAGGGGATTCCTTAGGCATTGTAGGAGAATCAGGCTCAGGAAAATCAACTATGGCAATGGCACTTTTAAGGCTTTTGCCTGAAAAAAGCACTGAAATATCAGGCAGTGCATATTTTCTCGGGAAGGATCTGGTGAAGCTGTCTGAAGAGGAGCTTAAAAAACTCAGATGGAAAGAGCTGAGTGTTGTATTTCAGAAATCCATGAATTCCCTTTCTCCTGTTCATAGGATAAGGACCCAGGTGGAGGATATATATAGAGTCCATAACCCAAAGGCAACAAGAGAGGAAATAGCTGAAAGGTTTATCCATTTGCTTAAGCTGGTAAACCTGTCAGATAGAGTATATAATCTGTATCCTCACGAGCTGTCAGGAGGCATGCTTCAGAGGGTTTCCATTGCAATAAGCCTTATTAACAATCCAAAGCTCCTCATAATGGACGAAGCTACTACAGCACTGGACGTAGTAACCCAGGGGCAGATACTTGACGAGGTTGTCAAGATGGAAAAGGAGATGGACATGACCAGAATAATGATAACCCATGATATGTCAGTAGTTGCCACCTCCTGTAACAAGGTTGCCGTAATGTATGCAGGAGAGATTATGGAATTGGGATATGTCAAGGATGTTTTGAAAAAACCCATGCATCCATATACCAAAGGGCTTATGGCATCATTTCCATCCCTTAAGGGCAAAAAGGAAAAGCTGCAGAGCATAGGAGGTTTCCTGCCAGATTTGTCAAAGAAATACGAAGGCTGTATTTTTGCTCCAAGATGCAGCAGTGCAATGGATATATGCCAGAAAAAGCCGCCTGTTATAGAGATGGAAAACGGAAGGACCGTAAGATGCCACCTGTATGGAGGTGAAAGGTAGATGAAAAATGACTCATTTATATGCATAGACAATGTATCCATGTGGTATCCGGCAAAAGGCAACAGGGTATTTTCCGGAGAAAAAAGGTATGTAAAGGCAGTTGACGGAGTTTCCATCAACATGGATAGAGGGGAGATACTTGGAATAATTGGAGAATCAGGATGCGGAAAGTCTACATTGGGAAGGATTCTTGCAAGGCTTGAGAACCCAACGGGTGGTGATGTATACATAGAAGGCGAATCTACAGGTAATCTATTGAAAAAGGACCCTAAGGCATTTAGAAGGCTGGTACAGATTGTATTCCAGAATCCCTATGATTCCTTTACTCCTAGGGATACAATAGAGGAAATTCTTATGAGGCCCTTAAACATCCATTCCATAGGAAAGGATAAGGATGAAAGGAAGAAGATAATACTGGAAGCACTGGAATCGGGAGGTCTTCATCCTGCAGAGGAAATAGCAAGAAGGTATCCCCATGAGCTGTCCGGAGGGCAGCTGCAGAGGATATCCATTTTGAGGGCAATGCTAGTTGAGCCAAAATTCGTAATTGCTGATGAGCCTGTATCCATGCTGGACGTATCCGTAAGGGCAGAGATAATCAACATGCTTCTTAAGCTTAGCAGAGAAAAGGATGCTGCAGTTATATTCATAAGCCATGATATTTCCTTAACCAGATATATTTCTGACAAGGTTGCAGTTATGTATTTGGGGAGAATAGTTGAATATGGAGAGGCAGATGAGGTTATCAGCAATCCAAGACATCCATATACTCAGGCCCTTATTTCCAACTGCGGTTCCATTGACCCTGATGAGATTATGGACAAGATAAAGGTTGAAGGTGAGCCACCTACGCCTATAAACCCGGGTCCAGGATGCTATTTTGCCTCAAGGTGTTTCAAGGCAAGCAAGGAATGCTTCAAGGAATATCCAGCTACCCATGATGTAGGAGGAGGTCATAAGGTAGCTTGTGATAGATTATATTAAATTGACAAGGAGGGTAAATAATGAAAAGAAAACTGTTCTTACTGGTTTCAATTTTAACTTTAATTGCAGTTTTTGCTGTAGGATGTGGTGGCAATAAAGACCAGGCCACTGGCGGAAATGAAAACAGCGGAGGAGGAGAAAAGACATTAATTGTTAGGCTTATAGGCGATCCAATGTCCTTTAACCCTGACACATTGGCAGATGACAATGCATATCCTATTGTACAGAACCTGTTTAACAGGCTTGTTAAGCTGGATGCAAGCAAGCAGGTAATACCTGATTTGGCTACTGATTGGGAAGTAAGTGAAGATGGTCTGGCTATTACTTTCCACTTAAGAGATGATGTACACTGGCATGACGGAGAAAAGGTTACCAGCAAGGACGTAAAATATACTTTTGACTATATAAAGGGTAACCCAACTTATTATATGTCAACAAGGTTACAGTTAGTGGATTCCATAGAAACTCCAGATGACTATACTGTAGTTTTCAATATGGTGCAGCCTGACGTTTCCTTTATAGCAGATTTGGGATGGTATGCTACTTTCATACTTCCAGAGCATATATACAACAACGGACAGCCTTGGGAAGATAACCCAGCTGCAAAACAACCAATAGGCTCCGGACCATTTAAATTTGTAGAGCATAAACAGGGAGAAAGCGTAACTTTGGTTGCTAATGATGATTACCATGAAGGAAGACCAAAACTGGACAAGCTGATATTCTCAATAATTCCTGACGAGTCTACAGCTGTTCAGGCTCTTGTAAACGGAGAAATAGACGTACTGGAAGCTGTACCTGCAGCAAATGTTGACGAATTAATGGCAAATCCAAATATCAGAATGGAAATAAACGAATATCCATCACCTATGAGGATTATATTTAACATGGATAATGAGACATTAAAGGATGTAAACCTGAGAAGAGCCATAGCTACTGCAATAAACAGAGAAGAGATATCTGAAAAGATATTCAATGGAATACAAAAACCAGAATATAACTATTATCCTTCATTAATCGAATGGGCAACAAACAGCGAAGATACAGCTCCTAAATTCAATATAGAGGAAGCAAGAAGGATACTGGAAGAAGCAGGATACGTACAGGATGCAGACGGATTCTATGTTAGAGGGCTTACTATAGATGTATTTGAAGGTTACGGATATCCAGATACTGCAAAGCTTATAGCTGCAACATTGGCACAAGCCGGAATAGAATTAACAGTACAGGTTCATGAGTACAATGCCTGGGATCAAAAAGTTGCAGTACAAAGAGACTTCATGCTTGAAATGCAAGGTGGATTCATGGGACCAGACCCACATGCTTTATATAAAAGGTTAGGAACAGGTCAGGCAGGTAACTTAGGAAATTACAGCAATGCTGAATTTGATGAGCTATGTTTGAAAGCTATTACAATTGGAGATATGAAAGAAAGAGCTAAGCTATACAAACAAGCTCAGGCAATACTTGCTGAAGAAATACCTTATATACCACTGGTAGCATATGCTGCATATGATGCAAACAACGCTAAATTCATAAATCTGCCTATAGATGGAACAGGCAAATGGGGCTGGGCAGAATACACATTTACTGACATAGCAGAATAACAAAATAGGCTAATTGCATATTTTATATGCAATTAGCTTCTGTTTTAGGAGGCGAGAGAATGAAAAGGCTATTTGAAGATGTAATAAACAGAATACCAGATTACAAGGTCTTTCTGACAGTTGACGAAATGGATGAAAACAGCAAAAAGCTTGCTGAAGAATATCCTGATGTGGTTAAGCTGTTTGAAATAGGCAGAACAAGGAATAATCACCCATTGTACTGTTTAAAGATTGGCAATGGTTCAAATAATGCCCTTATGTTCGGGTGTCCACATCCCAATGAGCCAATAGGTGCAATGCTTCTTGAGTATTTTTCCAGGGAGCTTGCTGAAAACAAAGAGCTAAGGGAAGAGCTGGACTATACCTGGTATATAGTAAAATCCTGGGATGCTGATGGAACTAAGCTAAATGAAAACTGGTTCAAGGGACCCTTTACGCTGTATAATTATGCCAGGAATTTCTTCAGGCCAGCAGGTCATCAACAGGTTGACTGGACCTTCCCAATAGATTACAAGAATCTGCATTTCCACAACCCTATACCTGAAACCAGGGCTATGATGAAATTAATAGATGATATTAGGCCAAAATTCATATATTCACTTCACAATGCAGGATTTGGTGGAGTTTACTGGTATATAACATGGGAGACGCCTGAAGTTTATGAGGCTATGAAAAATGCAGCCAAAAAGCAGGGAGTTCCTCTAAACCTTGGGGAACCTGAAGCTCCATATTGTGTGGCATTTGCTCCTGCAATATACCAGAGCTTGGGAATCCGTCAGGACTATGACTATCTTGAGCAATATGGAGTAAAGAATCCGGAAGAGCAAATAAAATGCGGAACCTGTAGCGCAGATTATGCTTATGAATTATGCAATTCCTTTACGTTGCTGACAGAGCTGCCATATTTCTATGACAAGAGGATAAACGACATGTCTGAATCGGATATATCAAGAAAGGATGCAGTACTGGAAAGCCTGGAATTTTCAGAGGAAGCAGATGAGTTTATTAGAAGCACATTAAACAGCACCATTGAATATATGAATGATAAAAATCCTTTTAAATTGGCGCTTGAGGCATTTACAAACAATAAGGAAAGCAATGAAGCTACAAGAAAGATGATAAGCGAAAATCCGGATTACAACAGAGCTGCAACAGTAGCTGAGAAATTTGACAACCTGCTGGTTGCTAAATTCTATAAGATGCTGTCTTATGGGTTATTGGTAAGAGCCAATGAGATGGAGCTTGAGAATATGAGGAAAAACAATGAAGACAATCCGGAAAAGAAAGCTAAATTGGAAGAAGCCTTCAATAAATCTCTGTCCAGGTTAAAGGAGCTAAGCGATTATCTTGAAAAGGAAATTGACTATGAAGTAATACCCATTAAAAAGCTGATAAGCATTCAGCTTGAATGCGGCTTGTTGATGGCAGATTATCTTAAGAACAATTAGGTAAGCTTTATATTTGTTTCCAAAGGGCATTTGAATACAGCTAACAAGAGAATTATAAATCTCCCTCTACAATATGCCGATTATGGCTATTTGCTGTATTCAAAGCCCTGGAAATAATTAAAATAAACACAATACCCCCTTTGCCTATAAACAGCAATACCATGGTAGATGTTTCTATTCATGGTATTGCTAATTTATTCTATATTTGTTATATTGTATTGAGAACAAAAATATATTGTAAAGGGGATAATAATGGCAAAGGAATTTTCCAAGAGAATAAGCACAAAAGAGTTGATGACAAAGCTTGTATTCATTATAACAGGGAACCTGTTATGTTCAATAGCCTTTAATGTGTTTTTCATACCAAACAGGCTTTTAAGTGGCGGTGTAGGAGGAATTGGAATAATCATCCAGTATCTTACAGGGTTGCCTGCAGGTATATCTGTATTCCTTCTCAACATTCCAATATTTCTGTTAGGTTCAAAGATGGTAGACAGGGAATTTACCTTTTATGCATTTATATCCATGCTTATTTACTCCTCCATATTGACCTTAACAAAAGAATTAGGCAGATACTTTATAGTTGATGATATAATATTGGCTTCGGTATTTGGAGGCATATTCAATGGAATTGGAATGGGAATTATGTTTAGAAACAGGGTATCCCAGGGAGGATTTGATATAATAGCTGCAATACTGAAGAAAAAGTATAATCTAAATATAGGCACTGGTCTTATGATGGCAAATACGATAATAGTATCCCTTTCATCCTTACTGTTTGGATATAAATCTGCAATGTATACGTTAATAGCCATGTATATAGGCTATAGCGTTTTGGATAAGGTACAGATAGGATTAAATGTAAAGAAGAATGTAATTATAGTATCGGAAAAATCTGATCTGGTTGCAGAGGCAATACTTACAAGGCTAAACAGAGGTGCAACCTTCCTTGAAGGCATAGGCGCCTACACCCATGAAAACAAAAAGGTAATATACTGCATAGTAACATCAAGGGAAACTGCAAAGCTTAAGGCTATAGTGGAGGAAATAGACCCAATGGCATTTCTTACCATAAATGATGTTGTGGAAGTAACGGGAAAGGGATTTAGGAGTGTAGGTATATAAAGAATACAGTTTTCATTGAATAAGTAATAAAAAATGTGGATAAGAGAAGAGATTTTGTTTCTTCTATCCACATTTTTTTATTTTTAAGGAGCATAATATCAATGAGGTGATATTATGTTTAAAACATATGGAATTATAAAAAAATGGCATATAGCTGGATTCTTCTGGATTGTTATAGTTGGATCCATTTTACATTTTACATATGAATGGTCAGGAAATTCGAAAATAGTTGGATACTTCAGCCCGGTCAATGAAAGCTTATGGGAGCATTTAAAGCTAGGGTACTTTTCCTTGACTTTTTTTATATTAATTGAGTTTTGGGCATTAAGAAATAAAACATATACATATTTTATAGCAAAAGCTGCAGGGATAATATCAATGAGCATATTTGTAGTTCTTGTAGGGTATATATATGAAACAGTAAGTAAGGAATCTAATACATTTTTTCACATTGGCCTGTACATATTAAGTGCATTTATATGTCAGTATATAAGCATAAATATTATGAAACTGAATTTAAACAGAAGTATAAATATATACGGGATTGTAGTATATTTAATCTTAGGCATTCTTTTAATTATCTTAACGCCTTATCAGTTGGAGGCATTTTTTTATCTTTAAAATAAAATAAAAAAGAGGAAAAGAAAGAAAAATGTCAAATATAGCTATGTATATTGGTTATCAATCATATCTAATATTAGGTTTTATAATTTGGGCGATATAATTAATTTATTGTGGATAGATTGTATAATATTTGACAGTTGAATAAAGGAGGAATATAATGACTGAAATAAAAACCATGGAGTTTAAGGATGATTTTCTTTATTTAATAGATCAGAGAAAATTGCCAGTATCCTATGAAATATTTCAGTGCAAAACCTATAGGGATGTTGATTTTGCCATTAAGGATATGGTTGTAAGGGGAGCTCCGGCTATTGGGGCTGCTGCAGCTTACGGAGTGGTACTGGCAGCTAAGGAGTTTCTTCATGAGGATAGGGATGTATTTTTTTCTGAATTGGACAAGGCTATGAACATACTAAACAGAGCAAGGCCTACGGCTGTAAACCTGATGTGGGCCATTAGGAGAATGAGGAATGCTGTGGAAAAACATAAGGATTTACCCCTTGATAAGCTATACCAAAGGATAAAGGAAGAGGCCGACAGAATATATGAGGAGGATATTAATACCAACAAATCCATAGGTAAGCATGGAAATGCAATAATACCCCAAAAAGCCACAATACTGACCCACTGCAATGCAGGAGCTTTGGCTACAGCAGGATATGGAACAGCATTGGGAGTCATAAGGGAAGCATTCTACAGCGGAAAGGATATAATGGTATATGCTGATGAAACCAGGCCAAGGTGCCAGGGAGGAAGGCTTACTGCCTGGGAACTAAAAATGGAAGGAATTCCCGTAAGGCTTATTGCAGATAGCGTGGCGGCCACACTGATAAGGGATGGAAAGATAGATGTCATACTTGTTGGAGCAGATAGAATTGCATTAAATGGAGATACTGCAAACAAAATAGGGACTTTTATGCTATCAGTTGTTGCAAAGGCATATAATGTTCCTTTCTATGTAGTGGCACCTGTATCCACCATGGATTTTGACATTAAATCAGGGGAGGAAATAGTTATAGAGGAAAGGGACAGCATGGAATTAACCCATATTGAGAATATAAGAATAGCTCCGGAAGGAATAGAGGTTTACAATCCTGCATTTGATGTAACCCCCAATGAAAATATTACAGGCATAATAACTGAAAAGGGAATAATAAAGCCACCATATATTGAAAACATACCTAAGCTTAAGGAGGCATAAATTATGCTTATGGAGAAAGAAAGAAGGCTTATTGCTGAATATGGAAGGAAGCTGGTTGAATACAACCTTACAAGGGGTACCAGCGGGAACCTAAGCATATTCAATAGGGATGAAAAACTGATAGCCATAAGCCCTTCAGGCATGGATTATTTCAAGATTGAGCCTGAGGATATAGTTATAATTGACATAAATGGCAATATAGTTGAAGGTCATAGAAAGCCTTCCACTGAAATTGAAATGCACAGGATATTCTACGAGAGAAGGGAGGATATTAACGCAATAATACACACCCATGCAATGTATTCAACGGTTATCGCTTGTTTGAACTTATCCTTGCCTCCGGTACACTACATGCTGGCATCAGCAGGAATGGATGTAAGGTGTGCTGAATACGCAACCTTTGGCACAAGGAATCTGGCAGAAAACGCCTATAAGGCAATGGAAGGCAGGAAGGCGGTACTTCTGGCAAATCACGGGCTGTTAACAGGAGGGCGTGATATAAAGGAAGCCTTCAGCATAACAGAGGAAGTGGAATACTGTGCTGAACTCTACTACAGGGCTAAATCCATAGGAGAGCCAAGGATTATACCTAATAAGGAAATGGAGCTAATGCTTGAGAAGTTTAAGAGCTATGGGCAGTAGTGCAATGCATATATTTGATAGATAAGCCAAATTTTAATAAAAATACAACGAGATTTCATTTGCAGACTATGGCTAAACTTAAGTTTCCATAGTCGAAACAGTAATCGAGTGTTTTTATTAAAATTTATAATGTTATTCAAAATTGAACAAAAAAATACATGATGAATACATGCGGAGGGATAAAATGAAGTATATTGACTTACACTGTGATACCTTAATGAATGTAATGCTGTCAAATGAGAAAATAGATTTAGCATCAAATGATAAAACCAGCGTTGACTTTAAAAGGCTAAAGGAAGGAAATGCAATGGCGCAGTTCTTTGCAGTATTTCTTCCTGATATGGATACATTTAAGGAATATGGAATAGAGCCCATCCCAGATGATGAATACATAGACAGGGCTGTAAATATTTTAAAGGAGTCTGTGGAGAAAAATTCCCATATCATCCAAATGGCGTATAATATAGATGATATAAATAGAAACCATAAAGACAATAAGATATCTGCAATTTTAACCATTGAGGATGGGAGAAGCATTGACGGGAAGCTGGAGAAGATTAAGAAGTACTATGATATGGGTATAAGACTTATAACCCTTACCTGGAACTATGAAAATTCACTGGGATTTCCAAATTCCAACGACCCTGAAATAATGAATAAAGGGTTAAAGCCCTTTGGTATGGAAGCAGTAGAATATATGAATGAGCTGGGAATCATAGTTGATGTTTCTCATCTTTCCGACGGAGGATTCTATGATGTGGCAAGCGTAAGCAAAAAGCCCTTTATAGCTTCTCATTCCAACGCAAGGGACATTTCTCCTCACAGGAGAAACCTGACAGATGACATGATAAGGATAATAGGCGAAAAAGGGGGAGTTGTCGGGCTAAACTTCTGTGCTTCATTCCTGAATGAAAATGCAAAGGGGCCAGACAGCACCATTGAAATGATGGTAAAGCATCTTAACCACATAAGGAATGTGGGAGGAGAGGACGTTTTAGCTTTAGGGACGGACCTGGATGGAATAAAGGGCAACTTGGAAATTGATAGCTGCCATAAGATGCCATTATTGTTTAATGCATTGGAAAAGGCAGGCTGGAGTACCGGACTGATAGAGAAGTTTGCATATAAGAATTCATTGAGGGTTATAGAGGAAACTATGAAATAATAATAAAAGGAGGGTTTATAATGGAATATAGAAGATTTAAGGATAAATATGTAGTTAGGCTACAAAGAGGGGAGGAGATAATAGAATCCTTAACCAGGCTCTGCAGGGAAAACGACATAAAGCTGGGCAGGGTAACTGCAATAGGAGCAGCCAATAAGGCTAAAATAGGGTTGTTTAATGTGGAAACCAAGGAATACCATTCCAAGGAATTGGAAGGGGATATGGAAATTACAAACCTTAGTGGTAATATATCTAGAAAGGACGGAGAAGTTTACCTTCATCTCCACATAACCCTTTGCGACAAGGACAACAGGGCCTTTGGAGGGCATTTAAACATGGCAGTTATCAGTGCAACATGTGAGATGATAATAGACGTGATAGATGGATATGTTGAAAGGGAATTTGACGATGAAGTGGGATTGAACCTGTTTAAGTTCATGGATGAAGGCAGGGAGTCAATACATTAAAATTAAAATACAAGGAGGGTACTTTATGGCTGGCAAGAAGAGAATTGAAGACTACGGAATTATAATTGGAGAGCTTCCAAAGGGAAGGCTTAACAAGATAAGCGATGTCAAGGGAGTAAGGGTAGGTCATTATACAATAGACACTGAAGAAAACAAGACAGGGGTTACTGTCATACTCCCTACAGAAGGGAATATATATGCCAATAAGTTTGTAGCTGCAAGCTTTGTTCTCAATGGATACGGCAAGACTGCAGGACTGGTGCAAATTGATGAATTAGGCACCCTGGAGTCCATTATAGCCTTGACAAATACATTGAATGTTGGAGTGGTTCATGATGCAGTTGTTGAATATACAATAGAAAAGTGCAGAAGGGAAAATATAAACATAGCTTCATTTAATCCAATTGTAGCTGAATGCAATGACAGCTACCTGAACAATATTCAAAACAGAGCCGTAAAGAAGGAGCATGTATTTAAGGCTATAGAAGATGCAGTGGAGGATTTTGAAGAAGGGGATGTTGGAGCAGGAAAAGGCATGAGCTGCCATGACCTTAAGGGAGGAATAGGCTCAGCATCCAGGATAGTATCTTTGGATGGCAGGGACTATACTGTTGGAGTGTTGGTGCTGTCCAACCATGGATTTATGAAGGATTTAACCATATCAGGCAAAAACATAGGAAGAGATCTGGCTGAAAAGCTTGAAAACCATAATACAGTGGATAAAGGCTCCATAATATCAGTTATTGCTACAGACATACCCCTAACCAGCCGCCAGCTGAGAAGAGCCATTAAAAGGGCAGCTGTAGGATTGGCAAGAGTAGGCTCCCATCTGGGGCACGGTAGCGGAGACATCATGATTGGATTTTCTACTGCCAATATTATTAAACATGATGAGCCTCAGGATATCATAAGCATTCGTGCTATGAATGAGGATAAAATGGATATGGTATTTAGAGCTGTGGCAGAATGTGAGGAAGAGGCCATATTGAATTCCATGATTACGGCAAACAAGGTAACAGGATATCAGGGACATACAAGGGAGGCATTAAAGGATTATATACTAGAGTATTTTTAATTGCAGTTGAGAATGGGGGAAGCCTAGGCTTCTCCCACTTTTTTTAGACAAAACATTTCAATTATATTGAGTATTGTGAGAAATTTTAGTATAATCAAGACAGACCTTGTAGAAAACAATAAACATATGCTACAAGAAGACTAATCAAGCCTATGGATATTGAGGGCATCCTGCTATGGGGGGATAATGGTTAAATATAACATAAAGGTATACTAAGGGTAAGGATAGCCTTTGAGATAAGGTAGTCTTGTGACAGCATTTGTTTTGACTACGAAATACCATTTCTATAGGTGAAGGTAGTTTTCGTTTTGCAAAACATGTTATTGAATTGTTATTCAATGAATGGCTACTGAAAGCTAGTATAAAAGCTAGTATATTTGAGGCTGGATGTAAGCCAATATTTTTATTAAGGGATTGTTGTGGGGATAGTGATTTTAAGTGGGCGTATTTTCTTGTAACTAGCAATAGAGTTGGGGGATGAAGTTATGAAAAGAAAGACAGCTATTCTACTGCTTATTTTTGATGTAATATGCATTAATTTGGCTTATTTCCTATCTCTATACTCCAGGTTTGGTGGCAATGTCCTGATGATATTTGCCAACAGCTTTATCAGGCATATTCCAATAATACTATTTATAAAAATATTTGTATTTTATGGCTTTAAACTCTATAAAAGCCTATGGGAATTTGCCAGCATAGATGAACTGGTGGAGGTAGTAGAGGCCACAGTCATATCAAATATAATATCGGTATTTTATCTGCTGGTTGTAAATGCCGGATTGCCTGTCAACATATATCTTATGGTACTTATATTGGATATGGCATTTATAGGGGGAAGCAGATTCTGCATAAGGATACTGAGAAGATTTAAAACACAATTACGGGTTACAGATAAGAACTTTAAAAAGGTGCTTATCGTTGGAGCAGGTGCAGCAGGTTCAATGGTCATAAGGGAGCTTAGAAACCACAATGGTCTGAACAGCAAGCCTGTAGCCATAATAGATGATGATCCGGCAAAGAAGAATCTAAACATAAATGGAATACCTGTTGTAGGAAACAGAAATGATATAGTACATATTTGCAAGAAATATAACATAGATGAAATAATAATAGCTATACCTTCTGCCAGCAGGAAGGATATAAAGGAAATAGTCAATGAATGCAAAAAAACCAGGTGCAAGACAAAAATACTTCCCGGTGTTTACGAGATAATTGACGGTAAAGTAAATGTCAGCACCATAAGAGAAGTGGATATAAGCGACCTGTTGGGCAGAGAAGAAGTAAAGCTTGATATGGAGGGAATAAATCAATACATAAACGGAAAGAGGATTCTGGTTACCGGTGGCGGCGGATCCATTGGATCGGAATTATGCAGACAGATTGCCAATTTTAGCCCAAAGGAGCTAATAGTATTCGATATATATGAAAACAACGCATATGATATTCAGAATGAGCTCTTAAGAAAGCATAAAGATTTACCATTAACGGTTGTTATAGGCTCAGTGAGGGATAGGAAATGCTTGGAGGAATTGTTTAGAGAGAAAAAAATTGACATAGTATTTCATGCTGCAGCTCATAAGCATGTGCCATTAATGGAACATAGCCCTAAGGAAGCAATTAAAAACAATGTATTTGGAACACTGAATGTAGTGGAGCTTGCAGATAAATACAATGTAAGCAAATTTGTATTGATATCAACAGATAAGGCTGTCAATCCGACAAATGTCATGGGAGCAACCAAGAGGATTGCAGAGATGATTATACAGACCAAAAACAGGACAAGCAATACGGAATATGTAGCCGTCAGGTTTGGAAATGTTTTGGGAAGCAATGGCAGCGTAATACCTCTATTTAAGAAGCAGATAGAGGAAGGAGGGCCTGTTACGGTTACACATCCTGAGGTAGTAAGGTATTTTATGACTATACCCGAAGCCTGTCAGCTTGTATTGCAATCAGGAGCCATGGCGAAGGGTGGAGAGATATTTGTATTAGATATGGGAGAGCCTGTTAAGATATTAGACTTGGCAAGGGATTTAATAAAGCTGTCCGGATTTGAACCTGATGTTGATATAAAAATTGAGATTACTGGCTTAAGGCCAGGAGAGAAATTATATGAAGAGCCATTGTTGAATGACAGCACTGTTACAAAAACAGCTCACAACAAGATATATGTGGAAAAGCCCATGGTGCATGATTACAGTAAGTTGGAACAGGGCTTAAACAGGTTAAAAAATGCACTGGAATATGGAAGCAACGATTTAATAAGAAGTATATTGTCAGATATTGTTCCAACCTACAAGTATAAAAGAGAAGAAGAAAAACGTGCTTCTGATATAGGGCTCACTAGAGATTCCTATGGTGAAGTTGCAGTAGCTCATGATAATTGATTAATACTTATGAGAATAATGACTATTATTATCGGCACAATTAAAATGCTTGCTCCAATCAATAAACTCTCCTTCTCTTTATGAGAAATTATGTAATCAGAATTATAATAGCCATCAACTTTTTTTCTTTTTAGTATTTTGTATATTGCTTTGAAGAACAATGTCATTCCTCCTCAGAATTTTGTAGAGACTTGTCGCAAAATATATTATACAATAATTATATAAGAAATAGGAGTAGGAAAAAAGACACAATTTAAAGAGGTGATAGTATTGGATGAAATAAGTTTAAGGGAACTCTTTCTTATAATCAGGAAGAGATTGTGGTTAATAGTTTTATTAACAGTTGTGGCAGTAGGAGCAAGTGCTGTGGTCAGTTTCTATTTATTGGAACCGGTATATCAGACCTTTACCACTTTAATGGTGGGAAAGCCAAAGGATTATCAAAGTGATAATAAACTGGAATATAACGATGTACTTCTCAATCAAAAGCTGGTCTCTACATATGGGGAACTAGTAAAGAGCAGGAAGGTTGCCGATCAGGTAATTGCAAACCTGAATTTGGACATGTCCTATGAAACCTTTAGCAGCAAGGTAAGTGTAAACCTGGTAAATAATACTGAAATAATAAAGATTCAGGTAAAGGATACTGACCCTGAATTGGCTCAGAAAATAGCAAATGAAACTGCACAAGTTTTTATGGAAAGCGTAAAGAACATAATGATGGTTGAAAATGTTCAGGTAATCGATGAGGCACAGATTTCGTTAAATCCAATAAGCCCTAAGCCAATGCTGAATATGGCCATTGCGGGAGTATTGGGATTAATGATAGGAGTATTTCTGGTATTCCTGTTAGAATACCTTGATAATACCATCAAGACGCCAGATGATGTAGCAAAGCATTTAGGAATTACCATAATTGGTACTATACCACAAGCAGACAAGTAAAAACAGAAGTTGAGGTGATAATATGAGAGGCTCAAAGATATTTTCCATATCCAATCCAAAATCGCCTGTATCAGAGGCATTTAGAACTTTAAGGACAAACATTCAGTTTTCAAGCATTGATAAGCCCATTAGAAGCATGGTAATTACCTCTTCAGCTCCAAATGAGGGCAAAAGTACCGTTGCCATAAATATTGCAGCTACAATAGCCCAATCAGGTAAAAGGGTTCTATTAGTTGATGCTGATTTGAGAAAGCCTGTATTAAATAAGACATTCAATATGGATGGTGCAAAGGGACTTACAAATATACTAGTTGAGAACGTGGGGGTTGAAGAGGCGTTATATAACTTCCCTGACATAGAGGGACTTTATGTATTAAGTTCAGGGCCAATTCCACCAAATCCTGCTGAACTTTTAGGCTCCCACAAGATGAAAAGCTTTGTTGAAAGCATAGTTGAAAAATTTGATATGGTAATATTTGATTCCTCACCTATTGGAATGGTTACCGATAGTGCAATACTGTCCACCCTTGTTGATGGTACAATTTTTGTATGCGCTGTTGGAGAAACTGATATTGATGTGGCTAAACTGGCCAAGGAATCCCTTGATAAGGTCAATGCAAATATTCTCGGCGTTGTACTCAACAAAGTGCCTATGACTGGAAGCAGGTATTACAGATACCATTATCATCAGTATTATTCATATTATTATGCAAGCGATGAACCCAGGAGGAAGAGGAGAAAGAGGAAGTGAACAGCCAATGATAGATGTTCATAGCCATATACTGCCCATGGTGGATGATGGAGCAGAGGATATTGAAGAGGCTATAGAAATTGCCAGAATATATGAGGAAAATGGAGTAGAAAAGGCAATAGCAACTCCTCATTTCATAGAGGGAACCAACAGCAGCACAAAGGAGAAAAATTCAGCCATTTTAGACAGATTGAATGAAGCCCTTGCTGATAATGGGATTAACCTTAGGGTATATCTGGGTAATGAAATATATGTTACCATGGATGTGCTAAAGTATCTCAAGGATGGCTTAATATCAAGCCTAAATAGTTCCAGATATCTATTGATTGAATTGCCTATGCTTGATATACCTTTATATATAGAGCAGCTAATCTATCAGCTGTTGCTTAAAGGCTATGTACCAGTAATTGCCCATCCGGAAAGGAATGCAAGGATAGTGGAGAATCCGAATATTCTATACGACCTGATAACAAAGGGAGCTTTGGCACAGTTGAATTTGCCCAGCCTGGAAGGCATGTATGGGGAAGAGGTAAAATCTACAGGGGAAATACTTTTAAAGCATAATATGATACACTTTGTTGGCACTGACATCCACATGCCCCATGGAATGGCTTCCAAAATTAAGAGGAGCATTGAAATACTGAAAAGTTTCACAGACCTGGAAACCCTTGACAGGATAACCAATATAAACAGCCAGTGCATTCTTGATAATAAGCCAATAGAAGTTGATTCTCCAATTCAGTATAAAAAGCAAAGAAGCTTTTTATATTTTTTAAAATCAAAGCTAAACCTAGGAGGTGACAAATGAAAAACAGCATTAAAAAGATCATATTATTTGTTGTTATCTTAGCCTGTTTGGTTTCAAGTATCTCCTTTGCAGAGGATATAGATGAGGGAGCACTGGAGGTATTTCTTAAGGAGCTGACCAAAGTCAGCAGGGAGACAAGGAAAAATGCAGTAAACATTCTGGAAATCTACTTTAACGATGATGAAAACGGAATAGATGAATTGGTAAATGATATAGACCTATTCGTAACAGATGAGCACATCAGATTAATAGAGTCAAAAGGCTATACTCTGGATGATGTGAAATCAGAACTTATTAAGCTTAAGAGCTGGACTAAGGTAGATAAATTCAGGCTTTTGGGATATCTTGAATCTGGCAACGCAGATGGCATCAGGGCTCTTATCAAGCAGGTAGAGGAGAGGAATAATACAGGTGGTGGCGTTGCTCCAGGAGGAAGTTCCCAAAATGGAACTAAAGGAGAGGAAAATCAGGAGAAACTTCTTGAAGTGCATTTCAAGGATATTGCAAACCACCGCTACGAGAAGGATATCATCTACCTGGCCCAAAGAGGGATTATTGAAGGCAGGACCAAGGAGATATATGACCCAGATGGTAATCTTACAAGGGCAGAATTTACAACTTTAATTGTAAGATTATTGAAGCTGCCATTGGATGAGAAATCACAGCTCCCCTTTGAGGATGTTAAGAAGGACAGCTGGTATTATGAATTTGTAAAGGCTGCCTATGACAACAAGATTATAGAGGGTGTAAACAGGACCACATTTGCACCTAATAGGTATATCACAAGGGAAGAAATGGTGAAGATTATAGTAAGCATCCTGGAAAACAAGGGAATACTCCACAGCATCAATCCTTCAGGATTGGATGTAGCCATGTATTTAGACAGCAGTAAAATATCTGACTGGGCAAGAGAATACCTGTTCTACGGTGTAAAATACGGACTTATAGAAGGAAGAACAGAAACTGAACTAGCTCCAAGGGAGTTTGCATTAAGAGGGGAAGCAGCCAATACAATAAGAAGGCTTTATGACATATTGAAGGAAAAAGGAAATCTGGCTTCTAATTAAGGAGGGATATTGTGAAAAAGAGCATTTCATTGGCCATTATACTGGCATTGGTATTTAGCCTATTGGCACCAATAGGTGGATATGCTGAAGAAAGCAATCTGGACAAGCTATATAACAGGTTCTATAGCAGCAGATTGGGCAAGGCCTTTAGGGAAACTGACCTTATTACAGTAGATGAATTGTTTGACATAAGGGATGAGTTAAAAGGAAAAGGCTATGTAAGTGACTTCATAAATAGCGTATATGATGAAATAAACAAAAATGAAGAACTTAAACAGTTTTTATATGGCAAATACTATGTTTCCAGAGAAAATGTAAATAATCTTAAAGGTATCGTATTTGACTGGGAAGACGACTATAACGAAAACTTAAGAACCATATTAAACAGCTTTAAGAGCAATACAAAAGCAAAACCAGATGAATGGGATATTACCATAAGGGCATTAAAGGATTCCATATCAGGTGAATTTTCAGATGAAATAAGAACTATAAAAGCTCAATTAAAGGAAGAGTACCGATCAAATTATGGATTACTTGAGCTATCCCTGGATTTAACCAAAGCTGTACTGGATAATCTAATAGTTAAAGAAACCAATACAAATCCTGATTTAGATTTCAGCGTTGATAAGAATGGGCTATACCAGGCAATTGAAAGCATTGAAGATAAATATATAGCCAATGATGAATACAAGCTTACAGAATCCTTTACATTAAGCCAGCTGTCAGCTGTTATGGATGGCATTATTGAGGAAGCTGAGAATTATTATGAAACCATTAAGCCAGTGGTAAAGGAAAAAGCAGGCCTTTCCGACAAGCAGATTGCCGGAATCATCAAGAATATAGTATCTGAAGGAAACTACATTTCCTATACAGAGCCAACACCTCCAACACCTCCAGCACCAGGTGGCGGAGTACCTGTACCTTCTGAACCACAGTTACCTGAAGTAACAGTTCCAGAAGATAAAAATATGCCTGCATCAGCAACCTTAGGAAATGAACAAGTGAATGTAAGCGTTAGGGAACAGACTGCATATGTTTCATTGTATTCTAGAACAGCAGTTAGAACAGTGGAAAAACTGAGAAGTGAAGCAGGAAAGGATAGAGAAGCCGTATTAAATATCAATTTAAGCGGAGTGAAAAGCGGAAGCATTAACGTTGAATTCCCATATGATTTAATTAAAGCTGCAGTTGACAATAATGTTTCATTAAATCTGGTGTTTGATGATGTGGAAGTACTGGTACCATTTGATGTATTGGATGCTGCTGGTATAGAAAAAGGAGACAAGGTGGTATTCAGGACAGAAGATGTTACTGAACTGGTTAGTGAATTGGCTGGAGAAGACCAAGAAGTAAGGATGGGTGTAGACCTGTACTTAGAGGTAGTAAGAAATGGCAATGTAATCAGAATAGATGAATTCAAGACACCTATTGTTGTTAAAATAGAACTGAAAGGATTATGGAACAGGGATAAGCTGGCAGTGTATTATCTTGATGAAGAAAACAACACACTGGAATTTGTAACCGGAAAGGTAACAGGCAACCATATTATAATCAGATTAAGCCACTTCAGCAAATACCTGGTAATTGAATCATATAAGACCTTTAGCGATATAGAAAACCACTGGGCTAAGCTGTTTATTGAGTCAATGGCTGCCAAGAACGTAGTAGATGGATATAGTGATGGCACCTTCAGGCCAGGAAACAATGTAACCAGGGCAGAATTCTCCAAGATGATATTGAAGGGATTGGAAGTTCAGCTGGTTAAATACAATGGAGAGTTCAAGGATGTTAAAGCCAATGACTGGTATGCAGATTATCTGGCTACCATGAAGAAGCTGGGACTGGCTGAAGGATATGATGATGGCACCTTCAGGCCAGACAAATACATTACAAGGGCAGAAATTGCTGTAATACTAAGCAATGTATTAGATGTAGAAGTAGATGAGGATGAAATAGACACATTGCTTGCTGGCTACCTGGATAAGGATCAAATACCAGACTGGGCAAGGCTGGCCATAGCAAAGGTAGTAAAATCCAGGGTAATGGTTGGAGATAACAATAGGTTTAATCCATCTGACAATACTACAAGGGCTGAATCAGCTACAACCATTTATAGAATTTACAACATAATAAAGTAGAATAATAAAGTGAAAAGGCAGAGGAAAATTTTCCTCTGCCTTTTCTGCAATTATATGTTTATAAGGAGATCCTTGTTGCCAATTTGTGCTAATCTGTATAATACTCATTGCCGTCATACTGTACGATGTTGCCCATGTTATCCATGATGTATTTTGGATTGTCCACAAGCCTTACTATTAAGCCATTGGATATATTGACATCATTTGCAATTTTTATTCTTACTTTAGTACCTGTCGTGTCAAGTTCTGTTGAATATTTGGATTTGTCCAGAATGCCTTCCCCTAGTACTTCAATTATAAGGTCTTCCTTATACAGCATATCAATTTCCTTTTTCAATTTCTCTGTGAAGGGAAGGTATATATATCTTCCTGTAAGGGTTAATTCCCCTGATTCTGCATCTATCCTTGGAGGAACCCTGTCCACTATGCCAATGGATGATGCCTTTGCATTGGCTCCCAAATGGGTTTCAATTGAGTTTGTAGTTTTAATGGTGAGGCTGCCTTCAATATAGGTTTTATTCTCTTCATACAGATAGAGTACTACCTTTTCGCTGAAATCCACATACACATCTATTATGGTCATGCCAGGGATGCTGAAATCGCTGGCGGAAGCATCTACTATAGGCTGGTCGAATGCTACAACTATGGTGCCTGGCTCCACAAGCTCTGCTGATTTCATATTGGCCTTTCCGTCAGTTGTGCTGTCAAATGTTAGTGTAACAGGATTCATCATTACTCCATTTACTCCCTTTAGCCCCCTTATATCCAGCTCCACCAAGTTGCCTGATTTTCCTATTTCCACCTTTTTGCCATCTATTTCAGATGGAAGGTACAGTATATAGGTCAGGTCATCCTCCAGTGGGCTGAAATCAGTTTCTTCAGGCAGGTAGGCATACTGGTTGTTAAACTTAATTACATAGTTGGATGTGTTAAATACAGTGTCTATATCCATTTCCTTGCTGAACCTTAAGAGTATCATATTGTCCTTTCCTGCATAGCTTGTTATTCTGGGAACTTCAACATCTTTCATGAATATTTCCTGCCTGTATGGAATTAGCCTATTTTCCAAAGCTGTTGTGTCCACAATATTATCTATTGTAATTGTATTGGTTCCTGCTGGAAGGGGATTGGCTAATATAATTTTAAATACTCTTCCGGAGCCTTCTATTCTTCCTATAGGAATCCTATTGTTCCTTTCATCCCTAAGGTCATAGCTGTTTCTGTTGTTTCCCTTTACATTTTTACTGAAATAAACTGTTATGGTCTTTCCGTCATTTGATACATCCAGCCCTACTACTTCAGGAGCAGTTGTATCAAGTATAGGTTTAACTTTAACTTCTTCATTATTTAATGTATTGCCTGAATAATCCCTAACCTTGTTTATGGATATGGTTACTTCACTTGTTGGAAGCTTATTGCTGCTGAAATCTAGGAACAGCTTGTTTTCAGCGGCTTTGATATTTGCAGGATATTTCTTGGATGAACCTGATTTCCAGTAGAAGTTGGTTTTTACTATTGAATCAGGGTCTATGTCCTCGTCAAACTGGATAATTGCCTCCTCTGTAGTGGCAGATACACTAACTACTTCAGGTGGTGCAGTGTCCTTAACTACCTTAAAGGACAGATTCCTGTCCATGCTTGGAAAATTGGCGTAATCCAGTAAGCCTGAGGCATTAAGAGTATGTGTTCCTTCACCTGGTGCATAATATGTAGAAGAATATATTAAAGTAATTACATTATCGTTTACTGAAACCTGACCTTTTACTGATTTGCCGTCTATTTTGAAGTTGTCCGCTTTAGCGGTTTTTATTGGCTCAGAGGCTATTATCTTAAGCCCCTTGTTTCCCAGTTGAACTACTTCCTTAACTTCAGGGGGAGTGTTGTCAAAAACCTTAAATTCCCTGTTGTATATGCTTATTTCATCGCCCTTTTCAGACTTTATGCTGCTTACGGATATTTTATATGTATTTTGATTGGTCATGGTTTCATTTAATGTAATCTTTACTGTTTTGTTGCTGTTTTCAAAGCGTATGGCTTTAATTGTGCCTGCATCGGTAAAGTATTTGCTTGTAAACTGGCTTGTTTCCACATCAACGGGCTGTGTAAAACTAAGGGATATTTCTTTTAGATTGCTAGCGGTGATATCTGATAGTTCGAAGGGAAGGTCCTTAATTTCCACTGTGCCGGATTTAATGGTCAAACTCCCAATGGTAAATCTGTATTCATACTTTCCCCCTTCAAGGTTTTCAATGGTGATTTCAAATCTGCCATCTTCCTTCAGTTCCACATTGTAAAACCTTTCGCTGAAGGAGGATTCATCTGAAAGGGATTTTAATACAAGCTTTAACTCATCAGTACCCTGAGCAACACCCTCGAATACAAGGGTGTTAGCGTATATTAAAGGGTTGACTTCCACCAATATACCAGGTATTTTTAGCTTCAGCTTATCTGCCAGTGTATAGTTTGTATACCCGTTTATATTAGTCTTTAAGGCATTTAAGGTCATTGCAGCCATTAGTCCTCTGGTTACGGTGTCATTTTTGTCTACCGACAATCCTTTCATAATTCCTTTGCTTTCAGCCAGTTTGGGAACTGAATCGTAGGATTCATTTACTTCACTTCCATAGCCCAAGGCTCTTAACAATACAGCCTGCAGCTGCTGGACCTTTGTATCATATTTGGTGCTGTCATTTGTGGTATATCCGAAGGTATTGGGTGCTGTACCCTGAATAAGACCCTTGTCCACTGCCCAGTATATATATGGCTTGTAAAAATCGTCCTTTATATCGGTAAATATGGTTTTAACCGGATATTTACTGGCTATATCTTCTTCATTATAAAGGCGGCTTATTAGAACAACCATATCCTGCCTTTTAAGTTTCTGGTCAAGCATTAAATCTCCGCTTTCCGAGCCCTGCAGTACTCCAAGGTTTTTCAGTATTTTGCCCGCTTCTTCATATAGGCTGTTTTCAGAAGGAGCTGCAGAAACAGGAATTGTGCCCAATAGCAATACCAGTGCTGTGACTAAGGACAAAACTTTTTTCATTTGAAACTCTCCTTTCTTAAATTTTCTATTTCTATTATACCGCATAAGAAGGGTGGCAAATATTACATTATAATTACAAAAAGGCAAATATGGCATTTGATTTATTTTATAGTATCGTTGACATAAAATGCATAATTGTATAGAATAATATAGTTATAATGATATTGGAGGAGGATTTCGAATGAACACTAAGTATATATTTATTACAGGTGGTGTAGTTTCCTCTCTGGGCAAGGGACTTACAGCTGCAAGCTTAGGCCGATTATTGAAAAGCAGGGGATTAAGGGTTTCAATAATAAAATTTGATCCTTATTTAAATGTTGATCCAGGCACAATGAGCCCTTATCAGCATGGAGAGGTATTTGTAACTGAAGATGGAGCAGAAACGGATTTGGATTTGGGACATTATGAGAGGTTTATAGATGTAAACCTGAGCAAGTACAGCAGCGTAACATCCGGAAAGGTATACTGGTCTGTTATAAATAAGGAAAGAAAGGGAGACTATGAAGGCAGGACTGTCCAGGTTATCCCCCATGTAACCAATGAGATAAAGGAAAGGATTACCAGAGTAGCTAAGGACGGAGATATAGATGTAGTCATTTCAGAAATAGGGGGAACTGTTGGTGATATAGAATCTCAGCCATATCTGGAGGCAATAAGGCAAATAAAGTTCGATGTAGGAAGAGAAAATGTAATGTATATACATGTTACCCTTGTTCCATATCTAACTACTACAGGAGAACTGAAGACAAAACCAACTCAGCATTCAGTAAAGGAATTAAGGAGCATAGGTATACAGCCTGACATATTAATATGCAGAACTGATGTGCCATTATCCATGGACATAAAGGAAAAGATAGCCCTGTTCTGTGACCTGCAGCCTAATGAAGTAATTCAAAATGTAAATGTAGACTGCATATATGAACTTCCTCTGATGCTGGAAAAAGAAGGGCTGTCCCAGCTGGTTATAGATAAATTGGGAATAAAATGCGGAAAGCTGGATTTGACAGAATGGATAGAGATGACAGACAGAATAAAAAGCATAAAGGATACGGTAAAGGTTGCTCTGGTTGGGAAATATGTAGAGCTTAAGGATGCCTATCTATCTGTATCCGAGGCTTTAACCCATGGTGGCATTTATAATAATGTAAATGTTGAAATAAAATGGATTCATTCTGAAGATATTACTGAAGAAAATGTAAATGAGCTTCTTACCGATGTAAATGGAATACTGGTTCCAGGAGGCTTTGGAGACAGGGGAATAGAAGGAAAGATTACAGCAATAAAATATGCAAGGGAAAACAGGATTCCATTCTTGGGAATATGCCTTGGAATGCAGATGGCTGTAGTGGAATTCGCACGAAATGTATTGGGATTTAAGGATGCCCATAGTGCAGAATTCAGAAAGGATACCCTCCATCCGGTAATAGACCTTATGCCTGAACAGAAGGATGTGGAAAACCTGGGAGGCACAATGAGGCTGGGGGTATACCCATGTAAGATAATGAAGAACACCAAAGCACTGGAAATATATAATGAAGAGCTGATATATGAAAGGCATAGGCACAGATATGAATTCAACAATAAATACAGGGAGGAATTTGAAAAGAACGGAATGATAATAAGCGGAATATCTCCTGATAGAAGGCTGGTTGAAATTGTGGAGCTAAAGGACCATCCATGGTTTGTAGGTTCACAGTTCCATCCTGAGTTTAAATCAAGGCCAACAAGGCCACATCCGCTGTTTAAAGGGTTTATTGGAGCATGTAAAGAAAATAGCAGCAATAAATAGAGGAATTTCCATTTCCATGTAGAATATATACATTAGTAATAACTATAAGGGGGATAATACATGGAAAGGAGAATAGTTCCATTAATATTGCTGTTTGCAATAATATTTACAAGCAGCATATCCTTCGGGGAAAGGATATTTACAGATGTACCTGATGACCACTGGGCTTACAGATATATAAAAAAGGCTGTCGACCTGGGATTAATGGACGGATATGACGATGCCACCTTTAGGCCAAACGATATTATAAATACCGTTGAAGCATTGAGCTATATAACAAGGCTGTTGACAGTTTATGAGGACGAGATTATAAAAGCAAGGGAAACCTATGATGTTTTGCTGAACGATGCCCAGCTAACGGAAGATGCAAGAAACACCTTGGCTATAGCCCTGTACAGGGGGTTTATAGACGAAGAATTTATTAAGAGCAAACTATTTACGGAAGATGGGATAAGAAAGGCAATTAAAGTTGAAATATCAAGGTATCTGGCAAAGGCCATGGGATATAAGGAGGGAGAAGAGAACATATCCTATATATTCCTGTATAATGATGCCTCGGAGATACCAATCAGCGAACAGCCTTATGTGAAGTTCCTAATAGACCAGGGAGTGCTGGATAAGAAAGGGGATGAAAACAGAAACTTCAACCCCAATCAGCAGATTACCAGAGCCATACTTGCCAAAATGCTTTCTCAGGCTTATGATGCCATGAACGGTAAATCCATAATAGAGGTGGAAAGAATTCCCGATTTGGAAAAAGAAAAGGAGGCTCCCAATGCGGATATAGTTGAAGAGCTGGTATATGAAGAAATTTCGTGTACCATATTGATGGCCATAAGGGATTATATTGTTGTTGATACGGGAGATGCCATAGATGCCTTCAGGATAACGGAAGATACTGAAATAATTGTTAACGGAGAGCCTTCAGGTATTGAAGGCATTGAAAGCCATATGAATGTAAACCTACTGGTTTCAGAGGAGAAAACAGTAAAAAGGATGGAAAAGGTTACGGATAACAGGCTGATACACGGCATTATAAAAAGCCTATACCTGGGTGAAGAGCCATATATGGAGGTAGAGATGGAAAATGGAGAAATCAGAACCTTTATCCTCAGTGAAAACCCCGAAGTGGTACTGGACGGAAGGAATTCATACCTATTTAGCCTGGATGAGGGAGACTATGTAATTGTTGAATCCAGTGAGGATAAGGCTCTCTTCATAACAGGAGAAAGCAGAGAAGGAAGGGTTTTAGGCATTTTAGACGGAAGAACAAAGGATGGCAATTCCATACTGGTAAAAAGGGAGGATGGCACGGTATACGAGTACTATTTACATGAGGAGGTAATAGTAAACAGGGATTCAAGCAGGGTGGATTTAAAGGCTTTAAGAGATTCAGATGAGCTGATATTAATGCTTAAAGGCGGAAAGGTCTACAGGATTGACGCCTTCTCAGTTCCCAGTGAGGATAAAGGCTACATAAGGTCCATATTGATATCTGATGAACCAGTGCTTACCATAGAAAGGGAAGATGGAAACAAGGTAAGCTATTATATATCAAACAGGGTCTTGATTGTAAGGGACAACAGGATTCTTAATCTATATGATTTGAGGCTGGGCGATTTTGCAGAGCTTAAGATTAGAAGCGATGAAATAGTGAACATAAGCATTATTGAGAAGGAATAATCCGTAAAGGTTTAGCTCATTTAACCTCTTCCATATTTAATAATTGTGTGGATAAAATTAATTGCACTTGTGAATAAATCTCTTGGTAGGTTTATTTCACAAGTGTATTTCATTTTAGAAATTACTGGGATATTCACCACCTTGGCATATGTTATGGAACCGAATTTTAATTGACAACTATTAGAAAATAGTTTAACATTAAAGTATTGCTTATTAGTTTAGTACTAAAGTATCAGGAGGAGTATATGATAGAGAAAAATCTGGCCATAGAGTTTAAGGTTACAGCTCAGAAGATAAGCAGCCTTATGCAGATGAAATTTGATGAATACGGATTAACCTTCGGGCTTTTGTACCTTATGAAGCTTATAGAGAACAATCCTCATGCAAATCAGAAGGAACTGGCAAGTAAAATGAGGTTTACAGAAGGTGCTATGAGCCTTTCTGTTAAGAGGCTTATGAATCTGGGAATGATAGAGAAGGTCCAGCTGGAATCAGACATGAGGAACCATAAGATTGTGATAACTGATAAAGGCAGGGAGGTATTATGCGATTACCAGAAATATCTGGATACAATTATGAAGGATATGTTTGAAGGGTTCAGCGAAGATGAGCTTAAAGAGCTAAATGATTTTATTTCCAGGATTAACAAGAACCTGGATAAGGTAATAATAAAAGGTATTATATAGTGAAGCACCAAGGAGGGATATTTTGAGAACTTTATTACCCTATATGAAGAAGTATTGGATCTATGCAGTATTAAGCCCCATATTGATGATACTTGAGGTATTGGCAGATATCATAATACCATATTTAATGTCCAGAATAGTAGATATAGGAATAGCCAATCAGGATATAGATTACATTGTAAGAACAGGAGTTATCATGATTTTATCAGCCCTCCTGGCCATGGCCTTTGGTGTTATGAGCGCTCATGCTGGTGCCAGGGCAGGATACGGGTTTGCTGCAGAGATAAGAAAGGATGTATTTAAAAAGGTTCAGGAGTTTTCCTTTGCAAACCTTGACAGGTTTACCGTTTCCTCTCTTATTACAAGGCTTACAAATGACTGCAACACTCTGGGACAGGTAACCATGATGAGCCTGCGTTTGGCCATAAGAGCGCCATTTTTAATGCTGTTTGCAGTTATAATGGCTTTTAAGATAAATTCGTCCCTTGCAAAGGTGTTTATGGTTGCCATACCCCTGACTGCACTGGGGTTCATCCTGGGACTTAAGAAGGCAAGGCCTTTATTCAGGAAGATGCAAAGCCGTATAGACAGGGTAAATGCAGTAATTCAGGAAAACCTGATAGGTATCAGGGTTGTAAAATCCTTTAACAGGCAGGAGTATGAAGAGAAGAAGTTTAAGGAAAGAAATGATTCACTAAGGGATGCAGCTATGGAGGCCATCTCCCTTGTAATAATGCTTATGCCAATGCTTAACCTATTGATATACAGCACCATAATAGCAGTGCTGTGGTTTGGAGGACAGCAGGTCAGAATAGGAAACATGGGAAGTGGTGAGCTGATATCCTTCATAACATATATAACACAGGTTATGATGGCATTAATGCTTATTTCCATGTTTTTCATGCAGCTATTGCGGGGCATTGCTTCTGGAGGAAGGATTCTGGAGGTATTAGGCACAGAATCTGAAATAAAGGAAATTGAAAACCCTGTGAAGGAGCTAAAGGACGGGTCAGTAGTATTTGACCACGTCAGTTTCAAATACCCTGGCAGCAGGGAGTTTACGCTGAAGGATATAAACTTTCATGTGGAGTCTGGTGAGATGCTTGGAATAATAGGTTCAACAGGCTCATCTAAGTCCACTCTGGTGCAGCTTATACCAAGGCTGTACGATGTAACTGAAGGGTCTGTAATCGTTGGAGGAGTAGATGTAAGGGAGTATGATATAAAGGCACTGAGGGATCAGGTGGCGTTTGTGCTGCAGAAAAATACCCTGTTTTCAGGTACCATTCGCGACAACATGAAATGGGGCAATGAAAATGCAACGGATGAAGAAATAGTCAGGGCATTGAAGCAGGCTCAGGCTTGGGAGTTTGTTTCAAAATATGAAGACGGGTTGGACCACTGGGTTGAACAGGGAGGCAGCAACTTTTCAGGAGGACAGAAGCAAAGGCTGTGTATTGCAAGGGCTCTTATAAAATCCCCTAAGATAATAATACTTGATGATTCCACCAGTGCTGTGGATATGTCAACTGATGCCAAAATACAGAAAACCTTCAAGGAGGAATTAAGGGATGTTACAAAGATAATTATTGCTCAAAGGATTTCCTCCATTAGAAATGCCAACAGGATTATTGTAATGCACGAGGGGCAGATTGAATCAATTGGAGACCATGAAACCCTCATAAATACTTCACCAATATATAGAGAAATATATGAATCACAGGAGAAAGGGGTGGTGGGAGAATGAACGGCAAGCCAAAACACAGGAATCTTCGCCCCAGGGATGTAAAGGGAACGCTTATAAGGCTTTTCGGCTATTTCAGGTTCAATAAGGCACTGTTCTTTGGCGGAATACTGCTGGTAATTGTATCATCCTTTGCACAGGTATCAGCTAATGCCATGCTAAGCCCTATTATTGATTCCCTGGTAGTTCATGATGATATGAATATGTTTATAAAGAACCTTATAATTATGGTAGTACTGGTTATAGTAATATCCATAGGCCAGTATCTGGGTAGCCTGTTTATGGCAAAGCTTGCTCAGAATACTGTGCACAGGATACGTGAGGATTTATTCTCCCATATGGAAAAGCTGCCCATATCATTTTTTGACAGCCATGCCCACGGAGATTTGATGTCCACATTTACCAATGACGTGGATATGCTGAGCCAGTGTCTTGAGCAGAGCATATCCCAGTTCATAATTTCCGTGGTATCTGTAGTGGGTACATTCATTATGATGATTGTACTAAGCCCGATACTTACTTTGGTTGTAGTGACAATGCTGGTGGTAATGTTCTTTTCAATAGGATATGTTGGGAAAAGGTCCGCAAGGTACTTTAGAAACCAGCAGGCTGCCCTGGCTGATATGAATGGATATATAGAAGAGATGATGTCAGGCCAGAAGGTAGTCAAGGTATTTAACTATGAGGAGCGGGCCATAAAAAGCTTTAACAGGAGAAATGAGGAGCTGAGAAAGGCAAGTACTAAGGCATCCACCTATGGAGTAATGCTCATGCCTATTATGGGGAACTTATCATACGTGCTATATGCGCTGGTATCCATGTTTGGTGCCTTTCTGGTAATGAAAAACAGCATTACTGTAGGAAATATAGCATCCTTCCTCCAGTATACAAGGACAATTTCAAGGCCTATTACCCAGTTTTCAAATCAGATGAATATTCTGTTTGCAGCATTGGCTGGTGCAGAGAGGATATTCAATGTACTGGATGAAGATGTAGAGGAATATGAAGGAGATGTAAGGCTTGTAAGGGATGAGAAAAACGGGGATTACTGGAAGGTTCCCAAGGGAAATGGAGAATATGAGAAGGTTCCTCTTAGAGGGTATATAACCTTTGAAAATGTAAACTTTGGATATGTTGAGAACCAGAAGGTCCTTAAGAACATCAGCTTATACGCAAAGCCTGGACAGAAAATTGCCCTGGTAGGGTCAACAGGTGCTGGAAAGACCACCATTACAAACCTTATAAACAGATTCTATGAAATAAACGAGGGAACAATACTGTATGATGGCATTGATATCAGGCGCATAAACAAGCTGGATTTAAGAAGCACTATGAGCATGGTGCTTCAGGATGTCCATCTGTTTGAAGGAACTGTTGCAGACAACATAAGATATGGAAGGCTGGATGCTACGGATGAAGAGGTAATGGAAGCTGCAAAGCTTGCCAATGCCCACTACTTCATCAAAAATCTGCCTGATGGATACAATACGTACCTTACAGCAGATGGAGGGAATCTTTCTCAGGGAGAGCGCCAGCTGTTGTCAATTGCAAGGGCAGCAGTGGCAAATCCAACAATACTGATATTAGACGAGGCAACATCGTCAATAGATACCAGGACAGAAAAGCTTATAGCAGAAGGAATGGATAAGCTGATGGAAGGGAGAACTACCTTTGTAATAGCCCACAGGCTATCAACAGTAAGGGACTCCAATGCCATAATGGTTCTGGAACATGGAGAGATAATAGAACGGGGAGACCATGATGAGCTTATGAGGCAAAAGGGAAGGTATTATGATTTGAACATGGGCAAGATAGAGCTGGAATAAGACATAAGACAGGGGGACGGTTCTCCTGTCTTATTTTTAAGAAATAAGACAGGAGAACCGTCCCCCTGTCTTGTTTCTTGTTTTTACCTTATTCAGTTCTGATGGCCTCTATGGCAGACAGCTTCATGGCCCTTCTTGCAGGGTAGTATCCTGACAGTATTCCTATGAAGGTTGAAAATGCCAAGGCTGCAAACACAACCCATATTGGGATAATGCTTATTTTGGACCCTGGTTCAAATCCTACGTTCATGAAAAATCCGCTGCCAAAATGGTTCAATCCAAAGGATAGCAGGAAGCTCATTCCAATTCCGAATATTCCTCCTAAAAGCCCTATTAATGCTGATTCAAACAGAAACAGCCTCTTTATGTCCCTTATGGAAGCTCCTATTACCTTCATTATTCCAATTTCCTTGGTTCTTTCATATATGGACATAACCATTGTATTGGTTATGCCTATGGCAGCTACCAGCAGTGATATGGCGCCAATCCCTCCAAGCACTGCTTGGATTGTACTGGACATTTTTTTCATCTCCTTTAGGCTGTCAGAAAGGCTGTAGGCATTGTATCCGCTGTCTATTATAAGCTGCTGAACCTCCTCAACATGGTCTATGCTGTCCACCTTAACCAGAGCTGTTTCGTATTCATTGTCCTTGCTTTTATTCTGCTGAGGATAGTTTTCTGCCTTTTCCTTTTCCTTAATCATCTTCTGTACTGTATCTATGGGCATAAATACGCTGTAATCCGTATCCCAGTTTCCTTCCTGAAGAACTCCTACAACCTTAAGGTTGTATTCTTTGTATCTAGGCCTTTGTTCTCCAGGCATAGCTGGGTATCCACCGGATGTATCAAATGTAAATACCATTCTATCGTTCATAAGGTCTACGTCTGGAGGAGTATATATGCCCCTTTTCAAATCCCTTTCATTGTAAAAGTTGTACCTCATGCCTCCTCCAAATACTACAGCCAGGTTGTCTCCAGGCTCAAGAAGGCGGCCTTCTGCTATTTTATACTCAAAATGCTGCATTGAATTGGGGTCTATGCCTTTTAAGGTAACATAGGCCATATTTTTTCCGGATACTATCATTCCCCAGGTTTCCACCAGAGGAGTTGCTGCAACTACATGGGGTATATTTTTGAAGTTTTCTATGGCTTCATCATTCAGCTTTACCTCATTGCTTTTTCTTCCTGATGAAGCATCCATATAACCTCCGCCATAGCCCTTATAAACGTTAATGGTTGTAAGGTCTCCCATTCTTGAGAGCATTCCCATATATGATTCCTGCATTCCAAATCCTATGGACAGCATAACAATTATGGAGCTGGTGCCAATAAGTACCCCGAGTATTGTCAGAAAGGTTCTAAGCTTTCTTCGCCATAGGTTCTTAAGGCCCATTCTGATTAAATCTATCCTATTCATCTAGTGACATACCTTTCTTTCTTCTTTTTTTGAAGATTACAACTCCAATAATAACTACTGCCACTGCCCCTGCTGCAATCCAGAATACAGGCTTTTTGAATATGCTTGCATTTTCTTCAGGAATAGGAGGCATATCCTGTGGGAAGTCGCCTATTGGCATGGATTCCATTACATTAATTGTAAACTCCCTTCTAACTTCAATAGGCTCTCCAGCAGAGTCTTCATAGGTAAATACCAGTGCGCCTGTTACTTCACCAGGAGATGTGGGTATAATCATCCCCTCAAAGTAGTCAGATCTTCCTATTTCAAAGTTGCCAACATAGTAGCTTCCATTTTCAGTCTGAAAATCCCCTTCCAGCTTAACCATCATATTGTACAAAGTTACCTTTCCGGTATTGTAGAATTCAATGAATACAGGGCTTGGCTGGCCTATATAGGCTTCTGGGCTTATGCTTAGCTCTCCCAGCTCCAGCTTGGACTGCTGTACTACAGGCACTCCAATAAGCTCTGTAGCGGTAAATTCCTGCCCTTCTCCATTTTCATACTCGAAATTTGCAATTATGGTATAGGTTTTTGCCTGAGCATCAGGAACGGTAAACAGTGTTATGCTCTTTTCCACTCTTCCCTTTGGAGGAATGCTGTCAATGTAGAATGTATTGCTGCTGTTTACAGGGGTAAATACGCTGCTTCCTGCGCTGTTGCTGGTTGGGTCTGTAGTTTCATTTGAAGTCAGGAATATCTTTATATTCCTGATGGTCTGCTGGCCGTTTGTGTTATAGAAGGACAGATTCATTACAAAGTTTTCGCCGGCCCTTACAATATTTGGCTCAAAGCTGTACTTATCAATAATAAGCTTTGGCTTGCCGACGGAGCTTTCCTCTTTGCCTTCCACATAGGCTCCTATATATTGAGTTAACGTGTATGCACTGTCAGTTCCATAGTTTAGCTCATCCTGATATTCTACTGTAATCCTGATGGGGTAGTTCTTTGACTCTGCACTGTCTACAGGAGTAAATATAAATTGCAGGCTTTCCTTATTGCCAGGGGATATGGAGTTTAATTTAATGATGCTGGATGACTTTGGAACAACTCCAGGTTCTGTACTCTCTGCCCTGACTATAATGTTGGAGGCTTCCATTTCCCCCTTGTTTATCAAATCAAAATTAAATATGAAGTCCTCTCCCTTTTCTACTCCTGCAGCTGGATAATTAAGATTTTCTATTACAAGATTGGAGCCTGAAGTTCCTTCACCGGTTATATTCAGGTATATCTTCTGAACATCCTCATAAGGGGTTCCCTGGCTGTCCTGATAGCTGAACTTTACAGACAGCTCGTGGCTTCCTATTGCTATGTTCTTTGCAGCATTTAAGCTGAAGGAAACCACTCCAAAGGAATCTCCTCTTACCCTTGTTACGTAGCCTACATTGGACCCATTCTGTATATAGAATCCTCCGTTGGAATTTAGTCCTTCCAGTGTCACAGATATGTCCTTGGCTTCAATTGTGCCTTTGTTCACAAATACAATGCTTATGTTTGCACTGTCTCCAGGGCCTATTTCCTTAGGCTCTGTAGAAACTCTGTCGATTATCAGCCTGGGAGGTGTGCTTTTGCCGCTTACCTTTATATATACTGTTTCTACATACTGGCCCTTGTCTCCAAATACGTTTTCATAGTCTATAACCAGGCGTATGGGATATGTACCAGCTTTAGCATTAGGTGCCACATTGAGCTTTATCTTGACATTGACTGTGGTATTTCCGTTGATATTTCCAATGGCATGGGAATTTGTCAGCCCGCTTACTGTAAATGGGTTGTTTTCAGCTATGAATTCAGGCGTAATGACAACATTCCTTGCCTGATACCCTGAATTTGTAAGATTAAAGGACAGTGTCATTGTTGTATTGGCATCGGCAGTTGGTATATCCTGATTCTGAATGCTGAATTTTGGCATTACTTTCTTTGTATCAAACTCTTCATCGTCACCTGCAATTGCTGCAATTGAAAGCTGTGATAATATTATTATTAGGACTAAAAAAAATGCAAAACCTTTTTTCACTATGCATAATCCTCCTTCTTTTTATTTTGAACTATCTTTTCAATGCTGCCATCTCTTAGATGTATTATTCTATCACCATATGGCGCTATTTCAGGGTCATGGGTTACTATGATCAGAGTCTGCTTGTGTTCCCTTGCCATGTCTGTTATAAGGTCCATTACTTCTATGGTGGTTTTTGTGTCCAGGTTGCCTGTGGGCTCGTCAGCAAACACTATTTCAGGATTGCCTACAAAAGCTCTGGCAATACTGACCCTTTGCTGCTGCCCTCCGCTCATTTCGGAAGGTTTATGCCTAAGCCTATTGCCCAATCCTACTGCAACAAGCATTTCCTTAGCCATCTTTTCCCTAACCTTTTTTGGGACTCCTCTGAATGTAAGGCTTAAGCTTACATTTTCCAGTGCCGACAGGGTAGGTATCAGGTTATAGGACTGGAATACAAACCCGATATGCAGCTGGCGAAATTTGGCCAATTGCTTTTCATTCATCTTTTCAATATGATGCTTTCCAATTATTATTTCGCCTTTTGTAGGCTTTTCCAAGCCGGCCATAAGGTTTAAAAGCGTACTCTTTCCTGAGCCTGAGGTTCCAAGCAGGCACACGAATTCCTCTCTATAGATGGTCAGATTGATATCATTCAAGGCGACTATTTTTTCATCCCCCATCCTGTATACCTTTCTCACATTCTTAAGATTGATAAGCTCATCCAATAATCATCTCACCTCCCAATACACTAATAATAATATTTTACCATATCTTTCAATATATGTAGTTACAATATAGTTAAAAATTCTAGAAACATTTGTTAAATAGTAAACTGGAAGCACATTATGATATAATAAAGGAAAAGGACATGATAGGGGATGATAGGATGTACGATTTTGACAGCATAGTGGATAGGCGCAATACCAGCTGCTTAAAATGGGATAGCTTAGGTACACTGTATGGAAGAGAAGATCTCATTCCACTTTGGGTTGCGGATATGGATTTTCCTGCAGCCAAGCCCATTACAGAAGCATTAGAGAGGAGGGCTCGTCACAGCATATTTGGATATACATTTCCTTCTGATGACTATTACAATGCAGTAATAGGGTGGATGGCTAGAAGGCATAACTTTAAGGTTGAAAGGGAGTGGATTACATACACTCCGGGAGTGGTTCCAGCATTAAGCTATTGTATAAGGGCCTTTACAGAGCCGGGAGACAAGGTCATAATACAGACTCCCGTATATCATCCATTCTACAGCGTAATCAGGGACAACTGGCGTGAAATAGTAAGAAACCCTCTCAAGCTTGAGGATGGAAAGTACCATATGGACTACAATGACCTTATGAAAAAAATTGATTCAAGGACTAAAATGCTTATATTGTGCAGCCCCCACAATCCCGGAGGAAGGGTCTGGAAGGAGGAGGAGCTTAAGGAACTTGCAGATATATGCATTAGAAATAACATATTGATTGTATCCGATGAAATACATTTTGACATTGTATATAGCGGAAACAGGCATATAGTACTAGGCAGTATTTCAGATGAAATAAGGGATAACTGTGTAGTGCTGACAGCTCCCAGCAAGACCTTCAACATAGCAGGGCTTCAGGTTTCAAATGTCATTATATCCAACGAGGAGCTTAGGAGAAAATACAGAGCTGAAATCAACAAGGACCATGTATCAACTCCAAACATATTTGGAGGGGAAGCATTAATTGCTGCATACAACGAATCCGAAGAATGGCTTGATGAGCTGTTAGAATACCTTGAATGCAACAGGGATTTCTTCATAGATTACATCAACAAAAGGATTCCAAAGCTTAAGGCAATGGAGCCAGAGGGAACATACCTGATATGGGTTGACTGCAGGGGACTTAATATGAGTCCTGATGAGCTTAAGGACTTCTTTGTAAACAAATGTCAGTTGGCATTGAATGATGGAGGCATGTTTGGGGAAGAAGGCAAGGGATTCATGAGGTTTAACATAGGCTGCCCACGTTCCCTTTTAAAGGAAGCCTTAGAGAGAATTGAAAAAGCAATTGATATGGTATAGAATATATAAGTATGGTATAATGTATATGACTTAACAAAGTAATATTAAATGGAGGGGATTTTATGGATAAAGCAATGATTAGAGTAAGAATGAGTTCAGGAGATGCTCACTACGGTGGGAATCTTGTAGACGGAGCAAAGATGTTACAGCTGTTTGGTGATGTTGCAACAGAGCTACTTATTAGACATGATGGAGACGAAGGTCTGTTTGTAGCTTACAACAAGGTAGAATTCCTGGCTCCTGTTCATGCTGGAGATTACATAGAAGCAGTTGGAGAAATAACACATGTTGGAAACACTTCAAGAAAGATGGTATTTGAAGCAAGAAAGGTTATTACACCAAGGCCAGATATAAACGAGTCAGCATGCGACGTATTGGAAGAGCCTATAGTTGTATGCAGGGCAGAAGGAACATGCGTAGTACCTAAGGACAAGATGAGAAAATAGATATTTAAATATGGTATTTAAGGAGTGATTCTAATGGACAAGTTAATAATTACTGCAGCTATATGCGGAGCAGAAGTTACAAAGGAAAACAACCCAAATGTGCCTTATACTGTAGAGGAAATAGGAAGAGAGGCAGAATCTGCCTATAGAGCAGGAGCAAGCATAATTCACCTTCACGTAAGATATGACGATGGCACTCCTACACAGGACAAGGAAAGATTCAGACTGTGTATGGAGGAAATCAGGAGGAGATGCCCTGATGTAATAATCCAGCCATCTACAGGTGGAGCAGTGGGAATGAGCAATGACGAAAGGCTGCAGCCTATAGAGCTTCTGCCAGAAATGGCAACACTGGACTGTGGAACTCTAAACTTTGGCGGAGATGAAATATTTGTAAACACTGAAAACACCATCAAATACTTTGGACAGAAGATGATTGAAAAGGGGATCAAGCCTGAAATTGAAGTATTTGACAAAGGCATGATAGATTATGCAATAAAATTTGCTAAACAGGGATATATACTGAAGCCAATGCATTTTGACTTCGTAATGGGAGTTCAAATAGCAGCTACTGCAAGGGATTTGGCTTTCATGGTAGACAGCCTTCCAGAAGGGTCCACCTGGACTGTTGCAGGAGTTGGAAGACATCAGTTTCAGATGGCAGCACTGGGAATTGTAATGGGAGGCCATGTAAGAGTAGGATTTGAAGATAACGTATATATTTCAAAAGGCGTTTTAGCAAAATCAAATGGAGAACTGGTTGAAAAGGTAGTAAGGCTTGCTAAAGAGCTGGGCAGGGAAATTGCTACACCTGATGAAGCAAGGCAGATACTGGGACTAAAGAAAAGATAATATAAAAACAAGTTCCTTTTCCACGCAAGGGAAATAAAGGAACTTGTTTTTTATTTTTATTTTTGTTTTTTGGGAGGATTTCCTCGATTTATATAGAATTTATGACATAAAGGGGGGAGATAGGCGTGGTGGTGAACTTATGCAAGTCCTTAATCATAAAGTGCGATTTGTGCAATAGATTAAAGGAATATGAATTTAATCTGTTTAATATTCTTAAATATGATAAAATAGAATACGAGTGTTTATGCGGGAGAATAATAAAGATTAATGTTGGGAAAAAAAGCGTAGTAAACAACAGGATTATATCCTTTAAAATAAATGATGAAATACTGGAGTTCCCTTTACATACAATTATCAGCAGGGACAATATATTCCGGACCAGAGACAATTCCCTTATATTCTTTCTAGGAGATAAGAAACTGGGCAGAAACAAGATAAAGGAGATGGGAATGGAAGTTGGGGATATTGTAAGTGAAGGGGATAGAAGAGACATATTTACAAACTTTGATATCATAACCAGAGCACTTATAAGGCTATTTGATATGGACAAAAATGATAAGATTAAATGCGACTGCGGCAGTTCAAGTATAAAAATTGAGCTGTTTTCTGACAGAATTGAGCTTGAATGTTTGAGCTGCCATAGTGTAAAGCTTATATTTGCAGAAACGGAAGAGGATTTGGATGTTATAATGAACAAGGATGTTATAATACTGAAGAAAAATGATATTTCATGTATTGATTCCATAGTAGACAGCAATAAGCATATTAAAAAATAAAGGAGGGTAAATAATGTTAGTTACAGGTAAGGAATTATTGGACCATGCCAATAAGTACAACTATGCAGTTGGGGCATTTAATGTAAACAATATGGAGATTGTTCAGGCCATTATAGAAGCAGCAGAGGAAACCAATTCGCCGGTTATACTTCAAGCCAGCCAGGGCGGAATAAAATATGCAGGAATAGAGTACATAGCAGCACTTGGAAAATTAGCAGCAAGAAAGGCAAAGGTGCCTGTTGCACTGCATTTGGACCATGGTACAGATTTTGATCAGGTAATGCTTTGCATAAGGCATGGATTTACATCTGTAATGATTGATGGTTCAAAGTATGAATTGAGGGAAAATATCAATATAACTAAAAAGGTTATTGAAGTTGCCCATGCTGTAGGAGTTTCAGTAGAAGCAGAGCTGGGTAAAATTGGAGGTACTGAGGATAATGTAACTGTAGATGAAAGGGAAGCTGCCTTTACCGATCCTGATGAAGCCAAACTGTTTGTTGATGAAACAGGCGTTGACTACCTGGCTATAGCAGTAGGCACTGCCCATGGGGTATACAAGGGAGAGCCAAAGCTTGATTTTGACAGAATAAAGAGAATAAAGGAGCTTGTGGGAATTCCACTGGTACTTCACGGCTCCAGCGGAGTTCCGGAAGATTCCATAAAGAAGGCTGTATCCCTGGGAATAAATAAGATAAACATAGATACGGATTTGAGAATAGCATTTACACAGGCCATAAGGGATTACAACGAGAAAAACCCAAAGAACATAGACCCAAGAAAGGTACTGGCACCTGCAAAGGAAGCCATGAAGGAAGTAATAAAGGAAAAGATGCATATATTCGGCTCAGCAGGAAGAGCATAAGATGCAACGGGGACGGTTCTTTTTGCATCAAAATCGACTTAAATTGACAATATTCCATAATTAGCATTATTCCATTACGGGAGGCCGTTTCCCAGGATATTTGAAAGGAGTTTTAAAATGAAACTATTTATTGATACTGCCAATGTTGATGAAATAAGAGAAGTAAACGAGTGGGGAGTCATTTCAGGTGTAACCACCAACCCTTCACTTATTGCAAAGGAAGGAAGGGACTTTAAAGAGGTTATACATGAAATAGCTTCCATTGTAAATGGGCCCATAAGCGCTGAAGTCATATCCCTTGAGAAGGATGGAATGGTTAAGGAAGCAAGAGAATTATCAAAAATTCATCCAAATATAGTAATTAAGATTCCAATGACAAAGGAAGGGCTGAAGGCTGTAAGGGTACTAAACGAGGAAGGAATCAAAACCAATGTAACATTGGTATTTTCAGCTAATCAGGCTCTTTTGGCTGCAAAGGCAGGAGCAACCTATGTAAGCCCATTTATAGGAAGGCTTGACGATATTGGGAATGAAGGCATGGATATAATACACGATATTGTTCAGATATTTGATATCCACGGCATAGACACACAGGTTATAGCAGCAAGCATAAGGCATCCAATTCACGTAACAGAAGCAGCAAAGGCAGGAGCTCATATTGCAACTATTCCATATAAGGTATTCAATCAGATGGTTAGCCATCCTTTGACGGATATAGGCATCAAGAAATTCCTGAAGGATTGGGAAGGATTATATAAATAACAGGAGACTTTGGTCTCCTTTACTTTTTTTACTTTTAGTCTATAATAGTAGTAGAAACAATATGAGGAGAGATGATTGTGGACAGGGATTTAGCTTTATCTTTAGTTAGAGTTACAGAAATAGCAGCTATTGCTTCAGCAAGATACATGGGCAGAGGAGACAAGATTGGCGCAGACCAGGCAGCTGTAGATGGAATGAGAGCTGCATTTGAACTGGTAAACACCAGAGGTAGAGTGGTAATAGGAGAAGGGGAATTGGATGAAGCTCCCATGCTGTATATTGGAGAGGAAATAGGAAGAGGAATGAATGTGGAGGCAGATATAGCTGTAGACCCATTAGATGGAACTACACTGGTGGCCAAGGGATTGCCAAATGCAATGGCAGTCATAGCCATGGCTCCAAAGGGATGTTTGCTCAAAGCACCGGATACATATATGAAAAAAATAGCTGTGGGACCAAAAGCAAAAGGCAAAATAGATATAGATGCATCTGTTGAAGAAAACCTGTACTCCGTAGCCAAGGCATTAAATAAGGATATTTCAGATTTGACGGTAACCATTCAGGATAGGGAAAGGCACAGGGACCTTATAGAGGAAGTGAGAAGAATAGGTGCCAGAATCAAGCTGTTTGGAGAGGGAGATGTTGCATCTGCCATAGCTACGGCTTTTGATGATACCGGCGTGGATATAATGATTAACGTAGGAGGAGCCCCTGAAGGAGTTATTGCAGCAGCAGCTTTAAAATGCCTAGGGGGAGATTTTCAAGGAAGGCTTTTGCCTTTAAGCCAGGAAGAAATGAAAAGGTTAAGAGAACTTGGATGGACAGATGAGAGGATTAGCCAAAATATATCTATAGATGAACTGGCCAGGGGAGATGATATATTCTTTGCAGCAACAGGCATATCAGATGGAGACCTTCTTAAGGGAGTAGTATATTTTGGAGACAAACGTGTTAAAACCCATTCGGTGGTCATGAGGTCCAAAACCGGAACCATAAGGTTCATAGAAGCTTATCATAGATTGGATAAAAATGATATATTGAAAGAGTTATTGAGAAAGCACAGATAAATATGATATACTAAATACAGCAAATATGTTATACTTTTAAAGGGGGAAAATATATGGACAGAAATCTGGCGTTAAACCTGGTTAGGGTTACTGAAGCTGCAGCGCTGAACTGTGCACGCTATTTAGGAAGAGGGGACAAGAACCTGGCTGATGAGGCTGCAGTAAACGGTATGAGGAAGATGTTTGACACCCTTAACATTGATGGAGTGGTGGTAATTGGAGAAGGGGAAATGGACGAGGCACCAATGCTTTATATAGGTGAACAGATAGGCAAGGCTACTCCGGATTCAATAAAGCTGGATATAGCCGTAGACCCACTGGATGGCACCAATGCAGTTGCCAAGGGTATATCAAATGCTATATCCGTAGTGGCAGTGGCACCTAGAGGCTGTTTATTGCATGCTCCTGATATGTATATGAACAAAATAGCCGTAGGCCCAAAGGCTAAGGGCAAGGTAAACCTGGATATGTCAGTAGAGGAGATACTGAAGAACCTGTCAGTGGCATTGAATAAGAACATTTCAGATATTACGGTTACAATGCTTGATAGGCCAAGGCACGAGGGATTGATTAAGGAAATAAGAAGGCTTGGAGCCAGAATAAAGCTGTTTCAGGATGGCGATGTGGCTGCAGCAATAGCTACCTGCTTTGATGATTCCGGAGTGGATATTCTTTTGGGAATAGGAGGAGCACCGGAAGGAGTTATAGCAGCAGCAGCCTTAAAATGCATGGGCGGCGAATTCCAGGGAAGGCTTCATCCTTTAACTGATGAGGAATGTGAAAGATGTAAAGCTATGGGGCTTGATGATGTAAATAAGCTTCTTACCATGGAAGACCTTGTTAAGGGCAACGAGGTGGTTTTTGCTGCAACAGGAATTACAAATGGTGAATTATTAAAGGGTGTAGTATATTACGGAAACAACATGGCAAAAACATATTCAGTTGTAATGAGGGCAGAAACAGGCACAATCAGGTTTATTGAGGCTATACATAGACTGGATAAAAAGCCAGAGTATGCAAAATAATTAATTTATTGACAAAAAAGTATTATAGTGTTATCATAAATTAGAAAATACTCATCCGTATGTTCATTTCTTTATTTATCCCTGAGGTGTAAATTATATATAAATAGATTAATTAAATTAAATCCACTGCAGAAGCTATTTACTTCTGTAAGTGGATGATGGCAGTTTTTTACATGTATATTATTCATTTAAAAACCGCAGGATGTGTAGTTTCAGGAAAGCTATATATTATGGGGGTGAAGTGTTGGATTTAGAAATTCTGGAAGACAAAAAGCTTGAGGATCTAAGGGTTATTGCTAAAACTCTTGGTATTAAAAGTGTTACCAAATACAGAAAAAGCGAATTGATAGAATTAATAGCTGAAAGCGTAAAGGATAATGTCAAGAAAGAAGAGGTACCAGATATTAAGGATAAGGAAAATGATGTGGAAATTCAGGATATGGATGTTGAAAAGCTGCCTGAAAAGGTTACAGAAGAACTGGAACATATGGATAATATTGATGCTGCTGAAGGCATTTTGGAGATTCACCAGGATGGATATGGATTTTTAAGGTCCGATAACTACCTGTCAGGGGAAAATGATGTTTATGTATCTCCTTCCCAAATAAGAAGGTTCAAGCTTAAAACTGGAGACAAGGTATACGGCATTACAAGGCCCGCCAAATCCGGTGAGAAATATAATGCACTTTTATATGTAAAAAGCGTAAACGGCATGAATCCAGAAACCTGCCTTACCAGACCTGATTTTGACAGCTTGACACCTGTTTACCCGCATGAGAGGATATTTCTGGAAACAGTGTCTACAAATCTTTCTACGAGAATGTTTGATTTAATAGCACCTATTGGTAAAGGTCAGAGGGGAATGATTGTATCTCCTCCAAAGGCTGGTAAAACAACCCTTCTCAAGGCTGTTGCCAATGCCATATCTGAAAATCACCCTGAAATTGAAATCATAGTTCTGCTGATAGATGAAAGACCGGAAGAAGTTACAGATATGAAAAGGTCTGTTAAAGGCGATGTAGTTTATTCCACATTTGATGAGCTTCCTAGCCACCATACCAAAGTTGCAGAAATAGTTCTTGAAAGGGCAAAGAGGCTGGTAGAGCATGGGAAGGATGTGGTAATTCTACTGGATAGCATTACACGTTTGGCAAGAGCATATAACCTGACTATTCCTGCCACGGGAAGAACACTTTCTGGAGGTTTGGACCCTGGAGCCTTGCATAAGCCAAAGAGATTCTTTGGGGCTGCCAGAAAGCTGGAGGAAGGCGGCAGCTTAACCATATTGGCTACTGCACTGGTTGAAACAGGAAGCAGAATGGATGACGTTATATTTGAAGAATTCAAGGGTACAGGCAATATGGAGATACACCTGGATAGGAAGCTGTCTGAAAAGAGAATATTCCCTGCACTGGATATAAATAGATCAGGTACAAGAAGGGAAGATCTGCTATTAAATCAGGATGAACTGGAAACAATATGGAGTATCAGAAAGGCACTGGGCAACGCACCTACTCAGGAAGTTACGGAAATGCTCATAGATAATCTGTTGCAGACAAAAAATAATCAGGAATTTATTGCCAAGATGAAAAATAAAATATGGTATTAGTTGAAATTAATTAATGACTGTGATATAATTAATTGGTCAAAATCGTGATGTGAGGTGAAAAAAATGAAGAAAGGCATTCATCCAGAATACTATGAAGCAACAGTAAGATGTGCTTGTGGAAATACATTTACAACTGGTTCAACAAAGAAAGAATTAAGAGTAGAAATTTGTTCAGAATGTCACCCATTCTTTACAGGACGTCAGAAGACTGCTACAGAACGTGGTGGACGTATTGAAAAGTTCAAGAAAAAATATGGCATGGATTAATTTGTATTAGATTAGGTTAGATGCTCTGGGCAACTAACCTTTAATTTTTAATGAGAGGAGAATATGCAGCTGTCAGCATCCAGGGTTTAAAGGGCCCGGATAGCTGTTGGCTGTAAGAGAGGTTGATTGAATGAAAATCAAGGATATAGACAGAACTCCCAAGCATATAACCACCATAGGGGGTCAGGCGTTAATTGAGGGAATACTCATGCGTGGCCCGAAGGATGTGGCAATTGCTGTTAGGAAGCCAAATAAGGAAATAGAGCTTAAAAAGGAAAAGCTTAATACATTGGGCATGAGGTACAGATTTTTCAGGCTGCCTATAATAAGGGGAGTTGTAGGCCTTGTGGAATCTCTATCCTTTGGACTCAAGGCGCTTATGTATTCTGCTGAATTCTTCGATGTGGAAGAGGATGAAAAATCCAAAGGCAAAAAAGACAGCTTTTTATATGAGAAATGGAAGAACAGCTCCCTATACAGGTTTTTTGAGGATAAGTCAGAGGATATAGAAATTGGGTTTACACTGATAGTTTCGCTGCTGTTAAGCATAGGATTGTTTATACTGTTTCCTACAGTAATAACAAACCTGTTGAAGAATATAATCCATAAACCGGTATTGCTGAACCTTGTGGAAGGATTAATACGCATTGCTGTATTCCTTTCATATGTAGTAATAGTATCCAAGATGGATGAAGTAGGAAGGGTGTTTGAATACCACGGTGCAGAGCATAAGACAATCCACTGCTATGAGCATGGGGAGGAGCTTACTGTGGAAAATGTGAGGAAATACCCCATACTCCATCCAAGATGCGGAACCAGCTTTCTGTTTATGGTGATGATTGTAAGCATATTTGTGCTGTCATTTTTTGGGTGGCCAAATCCAATAAAGAGGCTTGCAATTAGGCTTGTAATGCTGCCGGTAATAGCAGGAATATCCTATGAGATAAACAGGTTCATAGGAAAAAGCAGGTCAAAGCTTGCTTATTTCATTTCCTATCCCGGTTTGTTTATTCAAAAGATAGCCACAGTAAAGGAGCCGGATGATGGCCAGATAGAAGTTGCCATTTTGGCCCTTGAGGCTGTTTTGACTGAGAACAGGGAGGAAGACAGGTGGAAATAAATAAGCTTATTAAATTAGGTGTGGATAGGATAAAGGGTAGGCCATACGGGAATCCCATATTGGAAGCTACCCTTTTGTTGGGGAAAGTGTTGAATGTGGATAAGGTATACATCTATACCCATGGAGATGAGGAAGTACCTGATTTTATTGCGGAAAAATACCTTGAAATGATAGATAGGAGAAAAGAAGGGTATCCTGTTCAATATATAATAAATGAGAAGGAATTTATGGGATTAGACTTCTATGTGGAAGAAGGAGTATTAATTCCCAGGCCAGATACGGAAATACTGGTGGAATATGTGCTGGACTATATTGACAGAGTCCATGGAAATGAAGATATAGACGTACTGGATATAGGCGTTGGCAGTGGCGCAATTGGAATAAGCATTGCGTATTACAGAAAAAATGCCAATGTCTGTGGAGTTGATATAAGTGACAAAGCTTTAAAGGTCTCAAACATAAACAAAGAAAGGTTTAATTTGAACAATGTAACCCTGATAAAGAGCAATTTATTTGAAAACATAGATAGAAATAAAAAATTCCATATAATAGCATCAAATCCTCCCTATATCCCCAAAGATGATATTGAGGCTCTGCTGGAGGAAGTAAGGGATTATGAGCCCAGAACTGCCCTTGAAGGAGGGCTGGATGGGCTGGATTTCTACAGGAGAATAATACCTGAAAGCAAACACCATCTGCACGAGAAAGGCTTGCTGATTTTTGAAATAGGATATAATCAGAATAATAATGTCAGGGATATGATGGAAAGGGAAGGATTCATCAACATTGAGACATTAAAGGATTTGCAGGGCTTGGACAGGGTAGTACTAGGTATTAAGGGTTAGGAGTTGAAGTGATGGCTAATTTAATTAAACTGTTTTTATCCTTTTTTAAAATAGGCGCTTTCAGCTTTGGCGGAGGATATGCCATGCTGCCACTTATGAAGGAAATAGTGATAGATGAGCACCACTGGCTTGTTAACTCTGAATTCATAGATATACTGGCAATATCCGAAATGACTCCCGGGCCTATTGCAATAAACATGGCCACCTTCTTGGGATACAGGGTTGGGGGTTTTTTAGGGTCAGTAGTTGCTACAACAGCAGTAGTGCTGCCTTCATTTATTATCATGAGCCTTATATTCCATTTTGTAAATAAATTCAAAGGTTCACCTTTATCAGATTATTTCTTCAGAGGCATAAGGCCTGTAGTGCTGGGATTAATTGCTTCAGCGGCAGTGTCAGTAGCAATGGATGCATATATTGACCTTAAGGCAGTATTAATCAGCCTGGTGTTGTTCTACTTCATAACATTTAAGAATTTAAAGGCAATACCTGCCATAATAATTGCAGGAATAGCCGGAGTAATAGTTTATTAGGCAGGTGAACCATATGCTTTTGGATTTGTTTAAGACATTTTTCAAGATAGGAGCCTTTACCATTGGCGGAGGATATGCCATGATACCTATCATACAGGAGGAAATAGTGGATAAGAAGAACTGGGTCAGCGAAGAGGACTTTATGGATGTAATAGCCATAAGTCAGGGCTCCCCAGGACCTATTGCAGTAAATGTAAGCATATTCATAGGCTATAAGCTTAAGGGAGTAAAAGGTGCCTTAACCTGTATGCTGGGAACTATATTGCCTTCATTTCTTATAATACTTCTTGTTGCAACGGTATTTTTCCGGTTTAGGAATAATCCTGTAATTTCTCAGGCATTTATGGGTATAAGGCCTGCAATAGTGGCGCTGATTGCATCAGCAGTATATAAGATGGCAAAGAAATCCCATTTAAAAGGAATAAGGCTTTTGATAGCCATAGCCACTTCGCTTGTTATAGTGTTTACAGATATAAGCCCAATATACTTGATTATAATAGCTGGCTTATTTGCCATATTATATTATAGCAGGAAAGATGGAAAGGGAGAGCCATAGGATGGATTCACGACAGCCATTCATGATATAATAATAGTATAAGCAGATGTTGAGAAAGGAGGCAAAAGTATGCTGGAAAAGTTATCAGTTATAGAGACTAGATATGAGGAATTAGGTAAAAAGATTATAGATCCTGAAATAATCAGCCAGACAAGCGAATGGCAGAAGCTTGCAAAGGAACATGCTGAACTGGAGCCTATAGTATTGAAATATAGAGAATACATGAAGGTAAAGAAAACACTGGAAGAAGACAAGGAGATGCTTAAGGAAAAACTTGACGATGAGATGAAGGAGCTTGTCAAGGAGGAAATAGCAGAAAATGAAAAAGCCCTGGAGCAGCTGGAGAAGGAGCTTAAGTTAATGCTTATTCCAAAGGATCCCAATGATGAGAAAAACGTAATTGTGGAAATAAGAGCAGGAGCTGGAGGAGACGAAGCAGGGCTATTTGCAGGAGATTTGTTCAGAATGTACTCCAGATATGCAGAAAGGCACAGATGGAAAGTTGAGGTAATGAGCACCAGCGAGCAGGGAGTAGGCGGATTTAAGGAAGCCATATTCATGATTAAAGGTAAGGGTGCATACAGCAGGTTAAAATACGAATCAGGAGTTCACAGGGTACAAAGGGTGCCTGAAACAGAGTCAAGCGGAAGAATCCATACATCAACTGCAACTGTTGCAGTGCTTCCTGAAGCAGAGGATATAGATATTGAGATAAATCCAAACGATATAAGGGTGGATGTATTCCGCTCCTCAGGAAACGGTGGACAGAGCGTTAACACAACAGACTCTGCAGTAAGAATTACCCATATTCCAACAGGAATGGTAGTATCCTGCCAGGATGAAAAGTCTCAGCTAAAGAACAAGGAAAAGGCCCTGAAGATATTAAAGAGCAGGCTTTATGACAAGATGCTGAGAGAACAGCAGAATGAAATAGCAGAAACCAGAAGAAGCCAGGTAGGTACTGGAGACAGGTCTGAGAGAATAAGGACCTACAACTTCCCACAGGGAAGAATAACAGACCATAGGATAAACAAGACCATCTATCAGCTGGAGGCATTTCTTGATGGAGAAATAGATGAGATGATAGATGCCCTTATAACATCAGACCAGGCTGAAAAACTAAAGGATGTAGGTTAATAAAAAGAGCCGTCCCTAATAAGACAAGGGGACGGTTCTCTTGTCTTATTTTGTAAATTACATATGTGAAGGAATTTTGAAGCCTCTATAGAATTATATTAGGTAAGCATATGTATCATTAGAAACCATTTGATTCTGGGAGAGATGAAATACTTATGGAAAACACAAGTAAAAAGATAACCGAGGAATTAAATAAGTATAAATTCCTGTATGATTCATTAAAGGCAATAATCGATTCATCCTACGATGGAATATTTGTTACCGATGGAGAAGCAAATGTATTGATGCTGAATAAGGCCTATGAACGGATTACCGGAATTGATGCAGAATATGTAATAGGAAAGAACATGGCTCAACTGGTGGAAGAAGGCTACTATAATCAATCCGGCTCCCTTGAAGTAATACGTACCGGAAAGCAGGTTACTTTGAGGCAAAAGCTGATTTCAGGAAAGGAAATACTGGTTACAAGTACCCCGGTATACAATAAAAATGGAAAAAGGGAATTTATAGTAACAAATGTCAGAGATATATCTGATTTGGTAAAGCTTAAAGAAAAGCTATCCCTTACGGAAGCCTTGTATCAGAAATATCGTTCAGAACTGGAAAATATAAAGGAACAGATGATGCAGCATCCGGGATTTGTGGTAAAGGATAAGAGAACAGTACAATTGGTTAGGACTTTGCTAAAGGTGGCAAAATTCGATACTACCATACTCCTTACCGGAGAATCTGGAGTAGGAAAGACAATGGCTGCAAAGTTCATTCATGATAACAGCTCACGGAAGGATTATACTTTTATAGAGGTAAATTGTGGCTCAATACCACCAACACTTATTGAATCAGAACTGTTTGGATATGAAAGCGGTGCCTTTACAGGGGCTTCTAAAAAGGGGAAAATCGGGGTATTTGAGCTAGCCCACAATTCAACATTATTTCTGGATGAAATTTCAGAAGCACGTCTAGACATTCAGGTTAGCCTCCTTAAGGCCATAGACGAGGGAATAATCAAGCCTGTAGGAGGGGATAAGGCAAAAAAGGTAAATGTCAGAATAATAGCAGCTACCAATAAGAATCTGGAAGATTTGGTGAAAAAGGGATTGTTCAGAGAGGATTTATACTATAGGCTTAACGTTATTCCCATAGAAATCCCTCCGCTAAGGGAAAGAAAGGATGATATTACAGATTTGTGCATTAATTTTCTGAATGACTTCAATAAAAAATACGGGTCCAATAAATATTTTACTGTATCAGCACTGGAAGCATTAAAGGAATATCATTGGCCAGGTAATGTAAGAGAATTAAAAAACCTGGTGGAGCACCTGATAATAATTACCCATGAGGATAAGATAGATGTTATGAATTTACCTTCATATATATTTAAAGACAAAAAAGGAAGTAGAGATGCTCAGGAAGAGGATTTTATAGCAAAGTTTCTTGGCATGGGGTTAAACAAGGCAATGGAAGTATTTGAAAAGAAGATGATTGATGCAGCTATAGCAAAGTGCGGCAACAAGAAAAGGGCAGCTGAGCTATTAAAAGTTCATCCTTCCACAATAACCAGAAAATCAAGAGGATAATAAATTGCAGTTCTGCAAATAGTTTGCAGTTTAGCAATTAATTATATTAAATAATTGCAATACTGCAAATATATATTTATTTGCATATACATTTAGAGCCTAATATGGATAGATGATAAAAAATTGCAAAGATTCCATCACCGATTGTTTCTGAATCTTTGCAATTTTTTTATTTAATAGGTTTTATTGGCACAGTTGTTGCAGCTATATAAAAGATAAAATAACAAAAGGAGTGATTTTATGGCTTTAAAAACTGCAAAGGAGTACATTGACAGTCTAAGGAATCTTAAGCTAAACGTTTATTTGATGGGGGAGAAGGTGGAGAATCCTGTAGACCATCCAATTATAAGACCTTCCCTAAATTCAGTTGCAATGACATATGAACTGGCACAGAATCCTGAATATGAGGATTTAATGACAGCCACATCTACACTGACAGGCAAGAAGATAAACCGCTTTACCCATCTACATAACAGCACAGAAGATCTGGTTAAAAAGGTAAAAATGCAAAGACTGGTAGGACAGAAAACAGCTTCCTGTTTCCAGCGCTGTGTAGGATTGGATGCTTTTAATGCAGTGTACAGTACTACATTTGAGATAGATGAAAAATATGGTACAAATTATCATGATAGATTTGTTGAATATCTAAAATACGTTCAGGAGGAGGATTTAACAGTAGACGGTGCAATGACTGACCCTAAGGGGGACAGAGGTTTATCACCATCACAGCAGGCGGATCCAGACTTATTCCTGCACATTGTGGAAAGAAGAGAAGATGGAATTGTAGTAAGAGGTGCCAAGGCTCACCAAACAGGTATGGTTAACTCCCATGAAGTTCTGGTAATGCCTACTCAAACCATGAGGGAAGAGGACAAGGATTATGCAGTGTGCTTTGCAGTACCAACAGATGCAGAGGGAATTACAATTATTTACGGAAGACAATCCTGCGACACCAGAAAACTGGAAGAGGGAAAATTAGATGTAGGAAATCCAAAATTCGGCGGACATGAAGCTTTAGTAATATTTGACAATGTATTTGTTCCAAATGAAAGAATATTTATGTGCGGGGAATATGATTTCTCAGGCATATTAGTAGAGAGGTTTGCAGGATATCACAGGCAAAGCTACGGTGGTTGCAAGGTAGGAGTTGGAGATGTACTAATAGGAGCTGCTGCATTGATAGCTGACTACAATGGTGTGCCAAAGGCTTCACATATAAAGGATAAGATAATAGAAATGGTGCATCTGAATGAAACCCTTTATTCCTGTGGTATAGCATGCTCCTGCGAAGGGCATAAGACTAAAGCTGGCAATTATGAAATAGATATGCTTCTTGCAAACGTGTGCAAGCAGAATGTAACAAGATTCCCATATGAAATAGCAAGGCTTGCAGAAGACATAGCAGGAGGAATATTTGTAACCATGCCTTCTGAAAAAGACCTGAAACACCCTGAAATAGGCAAGTATGTAGAGAAGTACCTGAAGGGAGTAGCAAGTGTGCCTACAATCAACAGGATGAAGGTATTGAGGTTCATAGAAAACATGACCTTAGGTACAGCAGCAGTAGGATATAGGACAGAATCCTTACATGGAGCAGGTTCACCTCAGGCACAGAGAATAATGATAAGCAGGCAGTCAAATCTTGAAAGGAAGAAACAGCTGGTAAAAGATATACTGGATATAGAGGACTAGATAATATGTTAGCTGAAATTATAAAGGTACTGGAAGAGGTTATTAAGCCACAGTTAAGGCTGCATGGAGGAGATATTGAGATTCTGGAATTTGATGAAGAAAAAAGGCAATTGAGGCTTAGGCTGCTGGGACAGTGCTGTACCTGTCCCAGCTCAATAAGCACAATTGACAACTTGATAAAGCTCAACCTAAAGGATAGGGTAAAAGGGTTAGAGGATATAACTGTTGAGACCGGTTTGTCAGAAGAAATGATATCGCTGGCAAAGGAATTGTTGAAAATAAAATAATAGACTTAATTATTAAAGGAGGCGGTATATTGAGCTGGAAGGACAGATACTTAAGTAAGCTTTGCACTGCTGATGAAGCAGTTAAACATATAAAATCAGGGGACAGGGTAGTAATAGCCCATGCTACTGGAGAGCCCCGAACCCTTGTGGAAGCCATGGTAAGAAATTACGATGAATATGAGAATGTGGAAATTGTCCATATGGTAGCCATGGGAAAAGGGGAATATATGAAACCTGAAATGGCAAAGCATTTCAGGCACAATGCCATCTTTGTAGGGGCATCCACCAGGGAAGCTATAGCAGAGGGAAGAGGGGATTATACACCTTGTTTTTTCCATGAGGTTCCTGAGCTGTTCAGAAAAAGGCTTCCAGTTGATGTGGCACTGATTCAGGTGTCTAAGCCTGATGCAAATGGATATTGCAGCTTTGGAATTTCCTGTGACTATACAAAGCCTGCAGCTGAATGTGCAAAGATTGTTATAGCCCAGGTAAACGACCAGATGCCAAGGGTTCTTGGGGACAACTTTATCCACATAGACGATATAGATTATATAGTTGAAGCTTCTGAACCTCTAATAGAACTTCAACCTCCCAAAATAGGAGATGTGGAAAGAAAAATAGGAGAATACTGTGCTCAGCTTATAGAAGATGGTTCCACACTCCAATTGGGAATTGGCGCAATACCAGATGCAGTATTATCCTTTTTGGGAGATAAAAAGGATTTGGGAATTCATTCCGAAATGATTTCCGATGGAGTATTAAACCTTATTGAAAGTGGAGTAATTAACAACAGGATGAAAAAGCTGCATCCAAATAAATCAATTGTAACATTCCTCATGGGCAGCAAAAAGCTATATGATTTTGTAAACGATAATCCAAGCATACAGCTTTATCCTGTGGACTATGTAAACAATCCATATGTAATCAGCCAAAATGATAAGGTGGTTTCCATAAACTCGGCAATTCAGGTGGATCTAATGGGGCAGGTAAATGCTGAAACAATTGGACATAAACAGTTCAGCGGTGTAGGCGGACAGGTTGACTTCGTAAGGGGAGCCACATTATCCAAAGGCGGAAAATCAATTATTGCCATGCCTTCAGTAGCAGGCAAGGGAAAGGTGTCCAGAATAGTGCCATTTTTAGATGAAGGCGCTGCTGTTACCACCCCAAGGAATGAGGTTCATTATGTAGTAACTGAATATGGAATAGCAGAGTTAAAAGGAAAGACATTAAGAGAAAGGGCAATGGAATTAATAAAAGTTGCACATCCGGATTTTAGAGATATGTTAATGGAAGAGGCAGTCAAGAGATTTGGGCAGTTTAGATTGGAAAAGTTATTATACTAAAAATGAGAGTTAACAGCAAATGAAAATAATAAGCAATAAGGGGGAAGTATATATGAGAAGAGAGCACGGAAAAGAGCAGCCTTATATACCAGCTGGAATATTTAAAATAAGATTGCCTTTCATACATTACAAGTGGGAATGGTCTGAAGCAATACAGGGAATATTAATGTGCGCTACCTGCTTGGGAGCAATTCCTATGTTAACAGAAACCTTAGGGATTCCATTTGATATTGCCTGGTCTATGGTTATAATAAATGGACTGTTTTATACTCTACATGCCCTGCTTGGGGATCCTGTTGTACCAGGCTGGATAACACCTGCCATACCTCTTACAACTGCATATTTAGGGCAATATGCACTGGGGCCAGAGAGAATTCAGGCATTAGTAGCCCTGCAGATTTTAGTAGGAGCTATATTTCTGATAATGGGGTTGACAGGATTAGCAGGAAAACTTATCAACCTGGTTCCAAATTCATTAAAAGCAGGCATATTATTAGGAGCAGGAGTAGCTGCAATAGTTGGTGAATTTAAGGAAAGCGGCAGATATGGAATCTATCCAATATCAATTTCCATAGGATGTCTGGTAGCATATTACCTATTGTTTTCTGAGGGATTTAGAGCGCTTAGAAGAAAATATAAATTTGTCAATGCCTTAGGCAAATATGGAATGCTTCCTGCAATAGTTATAGGAATAATAATTGGACCACTGGCAGGAGAATTACCAGTTCCACAAATAGAAATAGGATCAGTGATTAAAATACCTCAAATAGGTGACATTATAAGAACTGTAAGCCCAATTGGAATAGGATTTCCAGCTCTAGATTTATTCATTAATGCGTTGCCAATGGCATTTGTAGCTTATATTATTGCTTTCGGGGATTTCGTAACCAGTGAAGCCCTTATAAGTGAAGCAAGTTCCATAAGAGATGATGAAATAATTGATTTTAATTCAAACCGCTCTAATTTAGTAAGTGCATTCAGGAATCTGGTTCAATCCATTATCAGCCCTTATGTGCCTCTATGCGGACCATTGTGGGCAGCTGTAACAGCAGCAGTATCACAAAGGTATAAGGAAGGCAGAAAAGCTATGGATTCGATATTCAGCGGTGTTGGTACATTTAGATGGTCAACATTTATAAGTGTAATGCTGGTACCTATTGTATCTCTAGTTCAACCGGTATTGCCTGTTGCTTTATCCATGACATTACTGGTACAGGGATTCATATGCACAAGGCTGGCAATGAACATGTGCGATAATGATATGGAAAGAGGAATAGCAGGAACTATGGGAGCAATATTGGCAACAAAGGGTGCAGCATGGGGTTTTGCAGTAGGAATATTATTGCATTTATTGTTGAGCAATGTTAAGAAAGAAAAATTAGTTGAAGAAACCAGCGGAACTATTGAATAATCGGTTTACAAATAGGAAGAGTGATATTTTGCAGGACTTTAGCTTCATGGTTAAATACTGCGGAGGGTGCAACTCTCGCTATGATAGGGCTGGTGCCATTAAAAGGATACAGGAAAGGATACCAATAAAAATAAAGCCCTATGATGGCAGGACAATACCAGACCTATTGCTAATTGTAAAGGGCTGCTGGTCTGAATGCATTAACAAGGATGAATATAAAAGCAAATACGGGATATTTTGCTTACAGGATGAAAAGGATTTAGAGGATTTATTAGAAGAAATCATAAATAAGCTAAAATAAGACAAGGGGACGGTTCTCTTGTCTTATTTTTTAAGGTGTTTTTTTCACCTATATATATTTTCGATATCGCCCCATATTTGCAAGGATAAGAGCTGATTTCCAAAAAATTTGACTTCACCAAATATGAATAGTAAGAAGAATATGAAAGATAACTATTCTCTATTTAGAAAGGCATATGATAAAGAATGGCTTTCAAATTCTCCACAGCAGGGCTTTTCTTTATTTATATTCCTTTTTTGTTGAGATCCGTCTTTTGTCTTATTGGAGGCACATGGGACAGGATGCTTTTGTAAGAATATTCAAGACCAAAGGATAAAGACAAAGGAATGGCTCTTAGTATTACATTATAAATTTTTTAAAAATGGAGGATATTGGTAAATCGTGTAGAATATTAAATAAAAACAATTGAAAGGGGGATTGCATGCCAAGGTTCAAAAGGGAGATTAGTGAAACAGGCATATATCATGTAATGACCCGGGGGAATGCAAAAAACAATATATTTATTGACAGGGAGGATAAGGAAAAGTATCTGAGCATACTGCAAGAGAAAAAGCAAGAATCTAACTACGTTTTATATGCTTACTGTATTATGACTAACCATTCTCATCTAATTATTAGGGAATTAAATGAATCTCTATCGGATATTATGAAAAAAGTAAACATTTCCTATGCAATTTATTTTAATAAGAAGTATGAAAGAGTTGGGCATGTTTTCCAGGACAGGTATGTAAGTGAGCCAATAGAAGATGATAATTATCTTTTAACTGCAATAAGATATGTACATAATAATCCTGTTAAGGCTAAAATTGCAAAAAATGCACAAGCATACCCATGGAGCAGCTATGGATATTATGTAAAAGATATAAAAAATAATCTTGTAGATACAGAATTCGTCTTATCCTTGTTTTCTTCCGATATAGATAGAAGCAGAAATATATTTCAAGAGTTTTCCATAAAAGAAAATGATGATAGGCTAATAGACATAGATTATGAAGAAAAACCATTGGCAATAAAAGATTATCATGAAGCAAAGATTTACATAATTGATTATCTAAAGGATAATGGATTAAAATTGGAGGATTTGAGAAAGAGAGAATACATAGCTAAGAGAAATGAGCTTATATTATATCTGCGGCAGAATTCAGGCTTATCCATTAGAAAAATATCTGAGCTTTTAAATGTTGGAAGGAATATGGTTGCAAATGCAAAATAAGACAAGGGGACGGTTCTCTTGTCTTATTTAGGTTAGAAGCCTGCGGTTTTAGCCATGGAAGGTTCAATGAAAGGAGAGATGTTATGAAGAGAAAAATGATTTTGTTCTTATCATTAGCCTTGATTTTAACATCAATGGACTTTACTTATGCAGCACCAATTGATGATGTTGTAAGCGGGATAAATAGGATAATTGATATAACTGATGATATGCTATAAAAACTTATAGAAAATGTAGTAAGGAAATTTAAGGATATTGGTATCGAAGATTGGTTTGTATCAACAGTTGCCAAGCTTGTAGGTTTAGGTGGTATAGATGGGTATGATGATGGAACCTTCAGGCCTAAAAACACAATAACGAAAGCAGAATTTACAAAAATAGTAGTAGGTTCTTTAGGTTTTAAAGAAGAAGAGCCAAAGGATAAGCATTGGGCAACAGACTACATGAAAAAAGCTGAAGAGATAGGGCTTATAGATAAAGGCGAATATCAGTTAAAGGATTATAATGTACCAATAACAAGGAATGAAGCAGTAAAAATTGCAGTAAGAGCATGTGAGTATTTGGGAGAAAATGCCCCAGCAAACTATCAAGGATACAAAGACTATATCAAAGATTATAATTCCATACCCGCAAAATATAAGGACTATGTACTCAAAGGCACAGCAATAGGATTAATAGATGGATATGATGATAGCACATTTAGAGGAAACAACAATTTAACAAGAGCAGAAGGAGCCACAATAATAGTCCGTATATTTGATAAGTCAGAAAGAGTGGATATAATGGATAAAGTAAAGGGAGATGATGATTTTATTGAACCTAAGCTATATGTAAGACAAACTACAGAATGGCCACATTTCTTCAACTACTTTGAAATAATAGTAGACAATTACATGGATTACTTAGATAAGAATTATACATTTAAAACAGAATGTATATCGCATCCTGAGTTAAATACAAGGTTGGTTAAGGATATATTTAAAGGCGATTATTTTGAAGTAGATCAAATAAGAAAATATACAATAGAATCATCAAAATTAGAATTTCAAATACCAATGGGTAAAATATATGAACTGTATTCTTTTAGGTTAGATTTAAATCCAAAAACAAAAAAACCTTATGAGTTAAAAGATGGTGAGAAACTGTTATATAAAGTTACAGTAACAAATGGTAAAACAACAAAAACTTATGAAGTAGAGGCAGAATTTAGAAATAAGAAATTTTTGGTAGAATAAGAAAGGAGTAATTAAATGAAAAGGGTACGTTTTATATTATTACTAATGCTTACTGTTATTCTCCTTTCCAATACTCTGGTATACGCAGAACCAGTTAAAATGGATTATAAAGAATTTTTGGATAAGATGAAAGAAAGTTATTACAGAGAAACAGGAAAAACCTTCGATACACCAACACCTATATTTACGGTAAAGATGAACGGAGAAACATATATAGTAAGACCTTTCTTTCAGCCTTATAAACAAGGAGAAAAACCAGAATTAGACGATGTTTTGTACGAAAATGATTCAAGACTAATACCATCCTATATAACTGTTCCTGTAGGCACTAGTATTACATTTGAAGATGCATCAATAGGTGGCGATGGAAGGGGAATAGCAGTAAGAGAATGGCAGATATATTTTAGGGATGAGGACTATAACGAATACGACAGGATTATAACAGTAGATAAAACCAAAAAGCACACTGTAACTGCTGATAGGGAAGGATATATTTTAGCTTTTCTTAATGTATATGATACGTTCGAATACAAGGGATTTCACAACTGGTCTGAAAAAGGGAACTGGAGAACAACCTATGTCCCACCTGAATATATAAATGATGAATTTCAAATAACGGGCTGGTACTATACAGTAGAGAATATAAAATAAGACAGAAGAACCGTCCCTCTGTCTTATTTTACATACAACAATACCCCTGCCAGAAACCCAAGTATTATGCCAATGGAAGAAACCCTGCCCTTGTGCAGGGTTTTTGCATTTGGTATCATCTCATCGCATATTATGTACAGCATGGTTCCTCCTGCAAAGGATAGGCATAAAGCTATAATCTGAGGGGAGAAGGTGCCCAGGTATCCCCCTAAAAATGCCCCAAATCCCGTTGGAGCTCCAATGAGAAGCGTGTACAATATAATTTTAAGAGGGGAATCTTTGTTTATTTTCATGGGCACTGCCATTGCCACGCCTTCAGGAATATCGTGAACCAGCATTGCCAGTGCAAGGGTTGGGCCTAAGCTTGACATGGTGAGAAAGCTTGAGCCTAAGGCCAGCCCTTCAGGGAAATTGTGTACGGCAATGCTTATTCCCAGCAATATGCTGCTCTTTACATACGGGTTTTCCCCAAGCCTGTTGGTATAGCCTTCTACCAACAGTATAAGCATTATGCCCAGGGCTACTCCACCAACTACAGTGAACATATTGCCTGATACATAATAGGATTCCGGAATGAGATGAAATGTTACAATAAAAAGCATGAATCCTCCGGTAAGGCCTAATAAAAAGCTCATCATCCTTTTGGTGTTTTTTATAAACAGGGAAACAACTCCTCCAAGGCCAGTACCAATAACTCCAACCAGAAACCCGATAACAGTTATATCAAATATATCAAACATAATCTCACCCTTTCTATTTATTAATATTCTTTTAACATGACCATCAGAACAAATTTTAGTTGTAAACAGTCAATTGTTTAAATAAATATTAAAATGATGTATAATATATATTTAAAAGATTGAAAGAAAGGAAAAGCTTTATGGAAACCAGAATCATAAGGATAAATGAACATAACCCTGAACCTGAGTTAATAATGGAAGGGGCAAGATACATAAAAAAAGGGAAACTTGTGGCATTTCCAACGGAAACTGTATATGGGCTTGGTGCAAACGGATTGAACGAGGAGGCAGTTAGGAAGATATTTGCTGCAAAGGGCAGGCCTCAGGACAATCCCTTAATACTCCACATTTCCAAAATAAGCGAAATAAAGCCTTTGGTAAAATCCATACCAAAAGAGGCTGAAATACTCATGGAGGAGTTCTGGCCAGGACCGCTGACTATTATATTTGAAAGGAGCAGTCTGGTGCCCGATGTTATTACAGCAGGCATTGATACAGTTGCCATAAGGATGCCAAATCACCCTGTTGCACTGGAGCTGATAGAGGCAAGCGGAGTGCCCATTGCTGCTCCATCTGCCAATACATCGGGAAAGCCCAGCCCTACCCTGGCTGAACACGTAATAAAGGATCTGTACGGTAAAATAGACATGATAATTGACGGAGGTGCTACAGGTGTAGGCCTGGAATCCACTGTACTGGACCTGACAGGAGATGTGCCTATGATTTTAAGGCCAGGCGGCATTACACTGGAAGCCATAAAATACTTTATTCCAAATGTGGAGATGGATTTAAGCATAATAAGCAGCAGTGATAAAATAATTCCAAAATCGCCTGGACAGAAATACAGGCACTATGCTCCTAATGCAGATATGATAGTGTTTACTGGCAATATTGAAAACATAGTTGAAGCCATCAGGAATAAGGCTAAAGAGTATGTTGATTCGGGCAAATCTGTGGGTATAATGGCAACTGATGAAACAAAAAATAGATATGATGAAGGAATAGTAATATCGATAGGAAGCAGAAGGAACAAAGGCACTATAGCCCATAACCTGTTTAATGCATTAAGGCAGTTTGATGAGCTGGGAGTGGATATAATACTTTCAGAAGGGGTGGAAACAGGCAGCATTGGGACTGCTATTATGAACAGGCTGAAAAAATCTTCTGGAGGAAATATAATAGAAGTGTAAGGGGAGGTAATATGAATATACTGTTTATCTGTACTGGCAATACCTGCAGAAGCCCCATGGCAGAAGGGCTGTTAAAGGACATGGCTGAGAAGAAGGGAATTGAATTAAATGTAACTTCAGCAGGAATATTTGCATTTGACGGGGAGGAAGTATCCAGGGATGCTGTTGACGCTATGAAAGAGGAAGGAATAGACATAAGCCAGCACAGGGCAAGAATAATCCATAAGGATCTGGTGGAATCAGCTGATTTGATACTTACAATGAGCAGGTCCCATAAGATGGAACTTCTGAGGAAATACGATTTTCTTAAGGGTAAGGTATATACCTTGAAGGAATATGCCTATGGCAGGGAAGAGGATATATCAGACCCCTTTGGAATGGGCATTGGCGCCTATAGAAAAGCCAGGGAAGAGATAAAGGAGGCACTGAGAGAGATAATTGACAAAGGACAATTGAAATAAGACAGAAGAACCGTCCCTCTGTCTTATATACAGGAGGAGGTAGTGAAATGAAGATAGGACTTGGAAGCGACCATGGAGGCTATGAGCTTAAGGAATATATAAAGGAGTATCTAAAGAAGCAGAATATTGAATATATAGATTATGGCACTTATTCCCAGGAATCTGTTGATTATCCTGACTATGGGGAAAAACTATCAAAAGCTGTTGTATCTGGAGAAGTGGACAGAGGAATTGCCATATGTGGCACAGGCATAGGAATATCCATAGCATGCAATAAGGTGAAGGGAATAAGGTGTGCCCTCTGCGGAGATACCTATTCTGCAAGGATGAGCGTTGAACACAATAATGCCAACATACTTGCATTGGGAGGCAGGGTTATAGGGAAGGATCTGGCAATTGAAATAGTATCTGCCTGGCTAAGCGCCAAATTTCAAGGCGGAAGGCACGAAAGAAGAATTAATAAAATTTCTAGCATTGAGTCCAATTTATGATATAATTATACAGGAAATTTGAAAACAGATTATTCAAGATGGGTATAGAAAAGCTTCTTAGGTGAAATACAATCCTCATGGAGTTTTTCTGATACATAAAGAAAGGAGTTTTTTTTATGGGGAAAGTTGTTGTACTGGATCATCCATTGATAAAGCATAAACTTACATTCATAAGGGACAAAAATACAGGCCCTAAGGAATTCAGGGAGCTGGTAAAGGAAGTTTCAACCCTGATGGCTTATGAGGTTACCAGGGACCTGACTTTGGAGGAAGTAGAAATAGAAACTCCATTAGCCAAAACAAAATCTCAGGTTATATCAGGGAAAAAGCTGGGCCTTGTTCCTATTTTAAGAGCAGGACTGGGTATGGTGGAAGGAATGCTGGATTTGCTTCCTGCAGCCAAGGTAGGCCATATTGGCCTGTACAGGGACCCTGAGACATTAAAGCCTGTGGAATACTATGTAAAGCTTCCTGAGGATGTAGGTGAAAGGGAGCTTATAGTATTAGACCCAATGCTGGCTACAGGCGGGTCTGCCGATGCAGCAATAAAATTCCTTAAAAAGAGAGGAGCCCAAAACATAAAGCTGGTATGCCTGCTGGCAGCACCAGAAGGGCTGGAAGTAATTCAGAAGAACCATCCTGATGTTGATGTGTACCTGGCTGGCATTGATGAAGGATTAAATGACCATGCCTACATAGTGCCAGGAATTGGAGATGCAGGAGATAGGCTATTTGGTACCAAATAGTAAGCGGGCTAAACTTTAGCTCGCTTCACTATTTGTATATGATAAAATACATCCATATTTTTCAGAAAGGAAGTTAAAGCATATGATTTTAGGCGTAATAGGAGGTATGGGACCTTTAGCTACCTGCAATTTCTTTGAAAAGATAATAAGGCTAACTAGTGCAGATAAAGACCAGGACCATATTCACGTAATCATTGATAACAATACCAGTATACCAGACAGAACAGACTATATTCTTGGACATGGCACAGACCCCAGGCCTGAGCTGATAAGGTCGGCAATAAAGCTTGAATCAATGGGCGCCGATTATATAGCCATACCTTGCAATACAGCTCACTACTTCTATGAGGACTTAATAAAGTATACAAATGCAAAGGTTATAAACATGATAGAAGAAACTGCTATGTACTTAAAGAAAGCCTACCCAGAATATAGGGATTATCTTTTGCTGTCGACGGAAGGGACCTATAAATCGGAAATATATAAAAAGGCTTTTGAAAAGCATGGTTTAAAAATTATAGAACCCTCTTATGAGGACAAGAAGACGGTAATGGGCTGGATATACAGCGTAAAATCATCAGTTTTCAATGTCACTTCAGAGGACTTTGAATCCCTTGTAAGCAAATATGTTGAAAAGAAGGGTACTCCAGTTATACTGGGGTGTACAGAATTGTCCACTCTGGCAGATAGAATAGATTTAACATTTAAATATGTGGACCCCCTTTTGATACTGGCTAAACGCTGTGTTGAAATTCATCAATCGGTAGGCTAAATAGTATTGTCAAGATCTAATTTGAAAAAATATTGAAAAATAGAAGAGATGACATATTATACATGTATAGCATGTCATCTCTTTTCATGTGTACACATAATATAAATTATGTGTCTAAAATAATGTTGAATTTCTAAAAAAATAATTTCTTAATATGAATTCTTAGAGTCTTTGACAAATAACAAAAAAAGATATGGTGCAAACTTTTCGATAATAACAAATACATAGATTAATTTTATATTTACAGTTGAAGTAATTTCCATTAATACAGTAGTAATTATGCTAAAAATATCAGTTGGAAGATATAGTATTAAAGATGCTGTAATAGGATATACTCCGAAATACCTTGTTACTTCTGATAATCCAAATATTAAAAAAGAGTATATTACTAATAATGTTGAAGATTTAAAAAGAGTTTTTTTATCGTAAGTTTTTCTTATGATTATTCCAATAACGACAATAATAATTAAGCTCGATATAAGGTTTGTATAAAATATCTGTGTATCTACTTTGGAAGTCCAGTCTGTAGTCTTCTTAACAAAAATAGGCATTGTAATACTGTTAATAATTCTCAATATAATGCCACCAATTGTAGTTAGAATAGGTAATTTTAACAATTCTTTATTCATAATAAACCTCCTATATAAGCTGTTTTGTTGCATATAAATCTACTTATGCTCATTACTTAATACCATTATACCATTCTCCCTTCAACTTATCTAATCTGCTATAGATCATGCTTCCTATATTTTTAATGAAAACAGAAACATGTTTAGAAATTAGAAACTTTATATTTGAAAATTACAGAAAATATATAATATTATTTAAATATATATGAATTTTCTTTATAATAATCTTAAGGCCCTTTTATCTAAAACCAGCAAGGGGATTCTCACTTCTGTAAGAAGGAGAACTCTTAAAGCTATTGGCAGAGTAAATCTGCAATGAGGCTCGTGGTGCTGGCAGACTGCGAGGCTCATATGGGGAAACTTCTGAAAGAATAGAAAAAAAGGAGGATTAGGAATGTATTTACACTGTTTGGATGAAGTAAGGGACATAACGAAAAAGCTGGTAAGTATCCCAAGCATAGTAAAAACACCAGGAGAGGCGGAATGTGCTAAGGCCATATATGACTACTACAGCAAATTGCCATACTTTAAGGAAAATCCCGAGTACCTTATGCTGCAGAGGACTGAAAACGATGAAATTGAAAGATACAATGTAATAGCAATGGTCAGGGGAACCAAAGGCAATTCAAACAGGACCATAATACTCATGGGCCATCTGGATACTGTCGGGGTGGACGACTTTGGAACCATAAGGGAGCATGCCTTCAATCCCGATACACTGCCTCAGCTTCTTAGGGAAATGAATCTTGGAGAAGAAGTAAACAAGGATATTGACTCAGGAGAGTATATGTTTGGAAGAGGAGCTCTTGACATGAAGGCAGGAGTTGCAGGGCACATGTACCTAATTAAGTATTTTTCCGAACACCCCGAGGAGCTCAACGGAAACATCATAGCCTGTGCAGAATGTGATGAGGAGGACAACTCTCATGGAGCCATATCAGCATTAAAGGTATTGAAAAGCTGGAAGGAAAAGTACAACCTTGAATATATTGCTGCAATTAATGCAGATTATTCAACTCCATACCATGCAAAGGATGAAAATAGGTATGTATACTTCGGAACCATAGGAAAACTTCTTCCATCCTTCTATGTAACAGGAAAGGAAACCCATGTTGGACAAGCCTTTGGAGGATTGGACCCAAACCTTATTGTTGCCGAACTGACAAGGCAGATAGAACTGAATCCGGAGCTTTCTGACGAAGCCCAGGGTGAAGTTACAGTACCTCCAATATCATTAAAGCAGGCTGACTTTAAGGATGTATATACTGTACAGACTGCCTTGGCGGCCTATTCATACTACAACTTCTTCACCCACAGCATGAGCCCCAAGGATGTAATGGAGAAGGTTAAGAAAAAGGCAATAGAGGCATTTGACAATGTCATAGAATATACAAATGCTGCATACAAGGCTTATTGCGAAAGGGGAGGCCATACATACACGCCTCTTCCATGGAAGACCAGGGTATATACCTGGGAGGAATTCTACAATGAGCTGGCTGAAATTCACGGAGATAAGTTCAAAGACCACATATTCAACTTTGCCAGGGAATTAAATGAAAAGGATCCTACTATGGACCTAAGGTATTTCAGCGTAAAGGTAATTGAGGAAGCATGGAAGTGGGCTGTAGACAAGTCCCCTGCAATAATCATCTACTTCTCATCCACCTTCTCTGCAAGAATTGAAATGACTGGAAAGACTGAAAAGGAAAGGAACCTTCTTGACAGCGTAAAGGAATCAATAGATTTTGTACAGAAGTATTCAGATAAGCCCATAGTAGTCAAGATGTTCTATCCTTATATATCAGATTCCAGCTTTATGGCCATAAGTGATGACATAGAGGACCTTAAGGCACTGGAAAAGAATATGCCTGCCTGGGGAACAAAGTACTTCTACCCACTGGAAGACATACTGGCAATCAATGTGCCCGTAGTAAACATAGGCACTTTTGGAAAGGACGGGCATAAGATTACAGAAAGGGTTCACATGAAATATACATTTGAAAATGTGACAAATATAACTTATAACACCATAAGGAAGTTATTGGGGTAAATTGCTAACTGAAGGAAACTCCCATTTTATGGATTAGTCCATAAAATGGGAGTTTTTGGATGATTAAAAATAATAAAAAAATTTAAAAAAAAGAAGGATTTTTTGATTTTATGTAGAATAAAATTTTACTATAACTATATAAATTTTTTTTGTTTGTCCATTACATGGACACATGTCAGTATAGTGGACAACAGGAGGGTTTTATGGCTTACGACAATTCAAGTATAGATAAGGCATTTATGATTTTAGAAAGGCTTGCAAGAAAACCATATGAAATGAGCGCATTGGAGCTGTCGCGGGAATTACAGATAAACAGAAGCACCGTCCACAGAATACTAAATGAGCTTGTGGATAGAACATTGGTAGTAAAAAATCCTTCCAATAGGAAGTACTCCATAGGGCCAGAGGCCTACAGAATTGGTGCAGGATTTTTAAACAAACAGCCTAATATAAGCTCCATAAAAGCAGAATTGGATAGGCTTGCAGCTAAAACAAGGCAGTCCATAGGATATGCAGCACTGGTACAGGATAAGATTTTAAGCGTTTTTGAAGTGGAAAGCTATCAGCCTATACAGATTGGATACAAGGTTGGAGTAATATACCCTATACATTGTGGCGCTTATGGAAAGTGCATAATGGCTTTTTATGAGCCTTATGAAAAGCTAAAGGAAATAGTCTACTCTACCGAGCTTACAAAGAATACACCTAATACCATCACTGACCCTGAAGAGCTGTTAAGGGAATATGAAAGAATACGCAAAAGGGGATATGCAATAAGCGATGAAGAAAATGTAAAGGGACTGGTTGGTATTGGTGTACCTGTAAGAAATATAGAAAACAAAGTCGTAGCATGTGTTGCAGCCAAGTACATAAAAGGAAACGTAGATGAGGAGGAGCAGAAGGTCATAATAAGGCATTTACTAGAGGCCAGTGTAAAAATTGAAAAACTTATTGTATAGAAAGGAGGGATTAGAAAAAAGGAGTTAATTTCATCTCATCACTTTATTGCAGCACCGTATTAAAATAAAAGAAGGTTATATAATGAGTGAAAAGGTTAAAGAAAAGAAAAGGTTTAAAGTACCTCATACTTTTGTAATCATATTTGCTATTATTGTTTTGGCAGCAGTTTTGACCTACCTAGTTCCAGCAGGTGTATACGATAGAGTGGAGGATCCAAATACAGGGAGAAAAGTAGTAGATGTACAATCCTTTAGATATGTGGAAAAAACACCTGTAAATCCATGGGCAATGATAAATGCAATACCAAAGGGAATGATAGATGCAGCATCTATTATATTTGCAGTATTTATTGTTGGCGGTGCATTTGAAATGGTATCAGCTACCGGAGCCATAGATGCTGTTGTTGTAAGGCTTATTCTAAGATTGAAAAATAAGGAAAAACTGGTTATTCCATTGTTAATGGCCATATTTTCAATTTTAGGATTTACCATAGGTGCAGCAGAAGAGATGATGGCATTTGTACCTATTACAATTATGATAGCAAGAGGATTAGGCTATGACGATATAGTTGGTGTGGCTATAGCTTCCACAGGAGCCGCCATAGGATTTTCAGGAGGTATGCTAAACCCATATACTACAGGAGTAGCTCAGGGAATTGCAGAACTTCCACTTTATTCAGGAATTGTATTTAGAACCATTGGATATGTAATATTCTATATCATAGCAGTATGGTATGTTATGAGATATGCAGCTAAGGTAAAAGCTGATCCTACAAAGAGCGTTTTACATGGAGTAGAGAGAGGAAATGATTGAAACTCCAGAAGCAGTAGAAGATGTAGTGCTTACATTCAGGCAAAAATTAGTGCTATGGGCAGCGTTGTTGGGACTTGCGGTAATGGTATATGGAGTATTTAAATATGGATGGTTTATCAACGAAATATCAGCCATGTTCCTTGTTATAGGCATTATAGCTACAATTGTTGGTGGAAGGAGCGCAAATGATGCAGCCATTTCATTTATAAAAGGAGCTAAGGATATTGCCTTTGGTGCATTGGTAGTTGGCCTTGCAAGAACAATACTGGTAGTAATGCAGCAAGGACAGATAATGGACTCTATAATCTATTCATTGGCAGGTATATTGGAAGCGTTACCACGTCAGATTACTGCAGTTGGAATGTTCCTTGTAAACTCAGTTATCAACTTCTTCATACCATCAGGAAGCGGTCAGGTTTCCACTGTTATGCCAATTATGACTCCATTGTCTGATGTTTTGGGAATTACCCGTCAGACAACAGCTTTGGCTGTTACCTATGGAGATGCATTTTCAAACCAGATAATACCTACATCCGGTGCGTTGCTTGGAGTTTTGGCTGTAGCTAAGGTTCCTTACGACAGGTGGCTTAAGTATAACTGGATGTTAGTAGTATACTGGACAATTGCCGGTTGTGTATTGGTAGCTATAGCATCTACTATACATTTAGGGCCATTCTAATACCCAATAACCAGAAAAATACTACTTAAGGAGGGGTAGAATGGTTGATTTAAAGAAGTATTATGATGAGAATGAGCTTATAAAGCTAACACAGGAGCTGGTTAGAATACCCAGCCACAAGGATGTGCCTGGAAGGGAAAAGGCAGTTGTAGATTATCTGTATAAATTCTGCAGGGACCATGATATTGAAGCAGAACTTCAGCCTGTAGATGGAGAAAGAAGCAATATACTGGCATATATAAGAGGAAATGGAACCGGGAAAACGTTAATGTTTAATGGTCATACAGACACGGTGCCACCCTATAATATGACAATAGACCCGTATGGGGCAGAAATAAAGGACGGGTTTATATGGGGCAGAGGCACTTCCGATATGAAGGGGCCCATTGCCTCCATGCTCATTGCAATGCTTGCCATAAAGCGCTCTGGCATAAAGCTTAAGGGAGATATAGTATTTGCAGGAGTATTAGGAGAAGAGGGACAGAGCGAAGGAACAGAAGCCCTGGTGAAATCAGGCATTAAAGCAGATGGATGTATTGTAGGGGAACCCTCCAACTATGAGTATGCCATAGGCCATAGGGGACTGGAGTGGATAGAGATAAGGGTAAAAGGAAAGGCAGCCCATGGCGGAGTACCCCATTTGGGAGTTAATGCAATTTCAAAGGCAGCAAAACTGATACTGAGAATAGAAGAGAGGATATACCCCAAATTGGCAGAAAGGTTTAACGAATACATGGGTCCATCTGTCATGAACTTTGGAAGGATAGAAGGAGGTACCCAGCCCAGCACTGTGGCAGATTTCTGCTCAATAAAGCTGGATAGAAGGTATATTCCTGGAGAAAGCGTAGAATCAATATTCAAGGAATATCAGGATGTAATAGATGAGCTAAAGGCAGAAGACCCTGACTTCGATGCAGAATTAGTCAGAATGGAGGAAAACTTCCTGACTTTGGACCATCTGTACCTGATGACTGAACCGGACAATCCAATAGTACTGTCCACAAGAAAGGCAATAAGGGAAACCATTGGTAAGGAGCCAGATATTACAAGGAAGAGAGGCTGGACAGATGCAGCATTGATATCAAACTTTGCAGGAATTCCAACAGTAGTAACTGGCCCTGGAAACATAGATTATTCCCATACCAAGGACGAGAGAGTTGAGATTAAGCACTTAATAGACTATGTTGACATATATGGAAAAATAGCAATGGACTTTTGCGGGATTGAATAGCTGAATTTAGGCAGAGTTTTACTCTGCCTAAATTTAGTAGGAAATTTAGGAGGAGAGGCAGATATGAAGGATAGGATAAAAAACAGCCTGTTAATGGAAAGGATAATGACTGCTGAAGAAGCTGCAGAAATGATAGAAGATGGAATGACGGTGGCAACTAGTGGATTTACTCCTTCTGGTTATCCAAAGGCAGTTCCTATGGCTTTGGCAAAGAGGGTTAGGGAAAAAAATGAAAATATTAAAATCAACCTGATAACAGGAGCATCTGTAGGGGATGAGCTGGATGGGGAGCTGTCCCGAGCTGGTATCATCAATAAAAGATTACCCTATCAGACCAACAAATCCGTTCAGGAAAGCATCAATAGGGGAGATATGGAATTTGTTGACCAGCACCTGAGCCATGTGGCGCAGAATATAAACTATAACTTTATTGAGAAGATAGATATTGGAATAATAGAGGCTGTTGAAATAACAGAAGAAGGCTACATAATACCCTCCACATCCGTTGGCATAACTCCAACAATAGCCAAAAAGGCAGAGAAGATAATAGTGGAAATAAATACAAGCCAGCCATTGGAGCTTAAGGGGATACACGACATATACACACTGGATAATCCACCCTACAGGAAGCCTATACCCATAGTTCGCTGTTCAGACAGAATAGGAACGGAGTATATTCCTTTAGATAAAAACAAGATAGCAGGAATAGTAATAACCGACATCAAGGACCGTACAAGGCCCTTATCCCCTGTAAGGGACGTTCACAGGAAGATGGCTGAAATACTGATGGAATTTCTGGAATTTGAAATAAAGAAGGGAAGGATTCCTAAAGAGCTTCTTCCATTCCAGTCTGGAGTAGGGTCTATTGCCAATGCAGTACTGGGTGGATTTCTGGATTCCAAATATGAAAACCTGGAGTTTTATACTGAGGTGGTACAGGATTCCATTATAGACCTGATAGACAGGGGAAAGGTATGCTGTGCCTCTACTACTGCCATAACCCCCTCTCCTGAATATCTGGAAAGGATATATAAAAACATCAGCGAATATAAGAAAAGGATAATACTAAGGCCTCAAGAGATAAGCAACCATCCGGAAGTCATAAGGCGCCTTGGAGTCATAGCGATGAATACAGCCATAGAAGTGGATATATACGGCAATGTAAATTCCAGCAATGTATTAGGCGGGAATATGATGAATGGAATAGGAGGTTCAGGCGATTTTGCCAGAAACTCATATATTTCCATATTCTTCACTGAATCCACAAGAAAGGATGGAAACATATCAGCAATAGTCCCAATGGTATCCCACCATGACCATACAGAACACGATGTGGATATCATAATTACAGAACAGGGAATTGCAGATTTACGGGGATTGAGCCCAAAGGAGAAGGCTTTAAGGATAATTGAAAACTGTGTACATCCAGACTATAAGCCACAGATAAAGGAGTATTTCTCAATGGCTTTAAACAGGAAAAGGGGAATGCACATTCCTGTTTTGTTGGATAAGGCCTTATCCTGGCACCACAGGCTGGATGTATACGGAACTATGAAAGAGTAAAGGAGAATAATAAATGAAATATCCGGCAATAGAAATAGACTTATCTAAAATTAGAAAGAATACGGAAATTGTAGTAGATATGTGCAGAGAATACGGCATAGATGTAGTGGGAGTAACAAAGGTTTCCAATGGCTCCGTAGACTTGGCTAAAGCCTATATTGAAGGCGGAGTCAGGATCCTTGGGGATTCAAGGATAGAAAACCTGAAGGCGTATGAAAGCCTTCCTGTAAAGAAAATGCTCATAAGGATACCCATGTTAAGCGAAGCAGAAGATGTGGTAAGATATGCTGATATATCCTTAAACTCTGAGATAGAAGTAATAAGGGCATTATCCAGAGAAGCAGAAAAGATTGGAAAGGTTCATGAAATTATTCTAATGATAGATGTAGGGGACCTGCGAGAGGGTATATATTATGAAAATGAGGTATTTGATACTGTGGAGGAGATACTGAAGCTTAAAGGAGTAAAATTAACAGGCATAGGCACAAACCTCACATGCTTTGGAGCCATAATACCCTCCAGGGAAAATTTAGGCAGGCTTGTGGATATTAAGGATAAGATAGAAAGGAAATTCAATATAAGCATTGAAGTCATCTCAGGAGGAAATTCAAGCTCATTGTGCCTAATACAGAAAGATGAGATGCCCAAGGGCATAAACCAGCTGAGAATTGGAACTGCACTGATACTTGGCCTTATAGAAGTAACCTGGACCAGAATTCCTGGAACATATATAGATGCCTTTAAGCTGATAGCAGAAATAGTTGAAATAAAAAGAAAGCCATCAAAGCCAATAGGAGAGGTTGCAATGGATGCATTTAGAAATGTACCTGTTTTTGAAGACGAAGGGGAGATGATAAGGGCAATATGTGCCGTTGGAAAGCAGGACTGCGACCCTAACTTTATGGAACCTGTAGATAAAAGGATAAGAATACTGGGCTCAAGTAGCGATCACCTTATACTGGATATTACAAAATGCAAGGATGACTATAAGGTTGGAGATACCATAAGCTTTGTACTGGACTATGTTGCCATACTGAGATGTATGACTTCAAACCATATAAATAAATATGCAGTTGAGAAGGGAAAGGTAGCATATGCCGTGGAGGAAGGCAAATAGCTTACCATAAGGAGGGATAATGTGTACGATTTAGTTATTCAAAATGGTACAGTTGTTGATTTTGAAAAAAATGAAAAATATGTGGCAGATGTGGGAATTAAGGATGGGAAGATAATTGATGTAGGAAAATGCCCTGAATCCGCCAAAAAGGTTATAGATGCAGAAGGCCTTGTTGTTTCTCCGGGGTTTATAGATATACACATGCATGAGGAGACACTGGGGAATACTGTAGATGGGGACCATTACGATATAGCCAACTATATGCTCCGAATGGGAGTTACAACTGCAGTTGGAGGAAACTGCGGAAACAACAGGCAGGACACAGATGTATTCTTCGGATTCATAGACAAAAATGGCGCCCCTGTAAACTATCTTTTATTTACCGGGCATAACTACCTGAGAAACAAAGTTGGCCTTGATGCATATGGAGTGGCTACAAAATCCCAGATACAAAAGATGAGGGATATGGCTAAAAGGGAAATAGAAGAGGAAGGAGTCATAGGTATATCCTATGGAATAGAGTATTCTCCTGCTGTTACATTTGAGGAGATGGTAAGTTTAAGCTCCGACATAGGATATGACATACTGCTGAGCGCCCACTACAGGTCTGATGCTGATAAGGCTCTGGAAGCCATAAATGAAATGATAGACATATCAAGGGAAACCAGGCTTCCAATGCAGATATCCCATTTGGGAAGCTGCTCAGCCTTTGGAAACATGACGGAAGCACTGGAATTAATCCAGCAAGCCATAGACCAAGGTTTAAGCATTCAGGCAGACTGCTACCCCTATGATGCCTTCAGCACCAGAATTGGAAGTGCAGTTTTTGAAGAAGGATGCTTTGAAAGATGGAATAAGTCCTATGACAGCGTAATGCTTACTGAAGAACCCTTTAAGGGCATGTTCTGCGATGAAAATCTGTTTTATAAGGCAAGAAAGGAATATCCAAATATGCTTGCTGTTGCCTTTGTAATGAATGAGGATGAAGTAATAGAAGCCTACAGGGCACCATTTGTATATGTTGCAAGTGATGGCCTTTTAAACAGATCCCAGGGACATCCAAGGGCTGCAGGAACATTCCCAAGGGTTTTAGGAAGGTTTGTAAGGGAATATAAGGCACTGGATTTCATAGATATGCTTAAGAAGATGACAATACTGCCTGCTAGAAGATTGGGACTTTCAAATAAAGGGGATATAAAGCCAGGAATGGATGCAGATATAGCAATATTCAATGCAGACACCATTATTGACAGGGCCACATTTGAAGAGCCTACCAATCCTCCTGAAGGCATAGAATACGTTATAATTGACGGGGAGATTGCCCTGGAGGGAGATAAGGTTATAAACAGCCGCCTTGGAAGGGCCATAAGAAGAGGCGAACTAAGTAAAATACTATAATATTTAAATTGTAAAAAGCCAATACAGTGCTGTTAGAAATATATTCCTTTGCTTATATTTGGGATGATATATGCTGTATAATATCTAATAAATATCATCCCAAAATAGGCATGGAATTTTTTGCCTTTTTGTAACTTATTTGTTACTGTGCATTAATTGACTTATTTGAAATAATAATATAAAATTTTATAGAATGATACTTATACCTTAAGGAGAGAGAAATATATGGAAAATTTGCTAATGCCTTTTATCGTATCAGTGGTCATATCATTGATTATGACACCATTAATAAGGAAGCTGGCTATAAGAGTTGGTGCTTTAGATATACCTAAGGATAATAGAAGGGTACATAAAAAGCCAATTCCGCTTATAGGAGGATTGGCAATTTATATATCCATTGTTGTCACAGCATTGTTATTCCTTGAAGTAGACAAGAGCCTTATATCCATATTATTAGGCGGAACAGTGATAGTTATTTCCGGTATCATAGATGATATAAAGGGTTTAAGCCCCAGGGGAAAAGTACTTTTCCAAATAGCAGGTGCTGTAATCCTCATACTTGGAGATGTGAAGATAGATGCAGTAACAAATCCCTTTGGGAAAGCAGGTACAGTATTGCGTTTAAACTGGCTGTCAATTCCTTTGACCATATTCTGGGTAGTTGGAATAACAAATACATTGAATCTAATTGACGGCCTTGACGGATTGGCAGCAGGAGTAGCCATGATTTCAAGCATGTCCTTTTTTGCTGTAGCCGGTGAATTCAACTACATCAATATAATGCTGATATCTTCAATTCTGGCAGGTGCTTGCCTTGGATTTCTGCCCTATAATTTCAATCCAGCAAAGATATTCATGGGAGATACGGGAGCTTTATTCCTAGGGTTTATGCTGGCAGCAGTATCCATAGAAGGGGTTATGAAGTCTGTAGCCACTATTGCCGTGGTGGTGCCAATTATAATACTTGGAGTGCCAATATTTGATACCACATTTGCAATATTCAGAAGGCTGTTGAATGGAAAATCCATTGCAGAAGCAGATAAGGGACATCTTCACCATAGATTATTGGAAAGGGGATATTCACAGAAAAAGACTGTACTGATACTCTATGCCATAAGCGCAGTATTTGGAATATGTGCAATTCTAATATCTGAAGCCAATACAAAAAGAGCAGTGATATTTTCTGTAATAGTGTTCATAGCCACAATACTCCTGGCTTTAAAAATGGGATTGTTGATTGGCAGCAAGAAGGAGGATAAGGATGAAGATTAAGGTAATGACAGTTTTTGGTACAAGGCCTGAAGGCATCAAGATGGCTCCTATTATAAAGACCATGGAAAATGTTCCGGAAATTGAAAGCATTATATGTGTTACAGCCCAGCACAGGCAGATGCTTGACCAGGTTTTGAACCTGTTTAAAATAGATCCTGATTACGACCTTAACATATTTAAACCTGGACAAACACTGACGGATATTACCATAGGAGCCTTGAAGGGGCTGGAATCGGTAATAATGGAGGTAAATCCGGATATACTACTGGTACAGGGAGATACCACAACAGTATTTGCAGGTGCCCTTGCAGCCTTTTACCAGAAGGTAAAAATAGGCCATGTGGAAGCAGGCCTGCGCTCCGGAAATATGTATTCTCCTTATCCTGAAGAGGCCAACAGAAAGCTTACGGGAGTACTTGCAGATTTTCATTTTGCACCAACAGAAACAAACAAGAGGAATTTACTCAGGGAAGGCTATCCGGAAGACAGGATTTTCATTACAGGGAATACTGTAATTGATGCTCTTAAGTATGCAGTTAAAGAGGACTATAGATTTGAAAATCCCCTCCTAAACAGCATTGACTATAAAAAAGAGAGGATTATACTCATGACCTCCCACAGGAGGGAAAATATAGGCAGGCCTATGGAAAGCATTTTTTCTGCTGTAAATGATATAGTAAAGAAATATGATGACGTATCTGTTGTGTTCCCAATTCATTTGAATCCAAAGGTCAGGGAAATTGCCTACAGGGTATTTGACAGCAACGACAAGGTCCATTTAATAGAGCCTTTAGACTATGAGCCCTTTACAAACCTGATGGCTAAAAGCCATATTGTTGTAACGGATTCAGGAGGTCTTCAGGAGGAGGCTCCAAGCCTGGGGAAGCCTGTGTTGGTTGTAAGGGAGGAAACTGAAAGGCCTGAGGGAATTGAAGCCGGTACAGCAAGGCTTGTGGGGACAGACTACCAAAATATATACAGCAATCTGGACAGGCTTTTATCAGACCAAAAGGAATACCAAAAGATGGCCAATGCAGTAAACCCCTATGGAGATGGAAAGGCTTCTGAAAGGATAGTTGATATAATACTCAGGTATGCCAGGAGAAACAGGGAGGAATAGAGGTGAGATAGGTGAGTCTAATTATTCACAATGAGGAACTGCTAAATTTAATATTTGACTCCTTGGATGAAGGAATACTCATAATAGATGACAGCAGGGAAATTTCCTTTGTAAACTCCAAATTTTTCAACATAGTCAATATGGAAAATTATGATGCAGAATCCCTTAATTATTCAGTATTAACTGAAAACAATAAGATGAGGGAGATTTTTGTATTAGATGAAAAGGAAAGAAGCGAAGAAACAATATTAAATGAAAGGCATATTCACTATAAATACATCCCCTACAGGAAGGAAAAGGGCAGGATATTTCACATATTCCTGCTGAGGGATATTACGGACATAAAGGATTCCCAGAGCCAGCTTATGGAGCAGAAGCTGAGCCTGGACATGATAGAGGACATTCTTTCATATGCCTATGAGGGATTTGCCCTGGTAGACAGCAATGGAAGAATAGTAAAGTGGAACTATGAGAAGCTTCTGGGAATAAAGGAAGAGGATGCCATAGGCAAGCATGTTCAGGATGTAATAGAGAATACAAGGCTCCATCTGGTTGTAAAGACAGGCAAAAAGGAAATAAGGGATATTCAGAGAATTCAAGGCCATGATATGGTTGCCAACAGGGTCCCAATAATCCGCGATGGGAAGATAATAGGCGCTGTAGGTGCAGTATTGTTTAAGGATGCAAGCGATGTAAGGGAAATGGCCAAGGAGCTCATTGAACTTGAAAACAAGCTCAATGAATACAAGGGAGAAATTGAGAGATTGCAGGACAGCAAATACACATTTGACAGCATAATTACCAGGGACCCAAAGATGGAGTATTTGAAAAAGCTGGCAAGAGTTGCTGCCCAGTCCAATTCCACAGTATTGATACTGGGTGAATCAGGTACCGGAAAGGAGCTGTTTGCACAGGCCATACACAAGGCAAGCTACAGAAAGTTTGGCCCCTTCATTCCCATCAACTGTGCTGCAATACCCAGAGAGCTTTTGGAATCAGAGCTGTTTGGATACGAGGAAGGTTCCTTTACGGGAGCCAAGAAAGGCGGCAAGCCGGGTAAATTTGAGCTGGCCAGCGGAGGAACAATATTTCTGGATGAAATAGGAATAATGCCTATGGAAATGCAAGCTAAGCTTTTAAGGGTACTGGAAGCAAGGGAATTTGAAAGGGTAGGAGGCAATAAGAAGATTGCACTGGATGCGAGAATAATAGCAGCTACAAATGAGAACCTGGAAGAGGCAGTGGAAAAAGGCCGCTTCAGGGAAGACCTGTATTATAGGCTAAATGTTATAAGCATAGATATTCCTCCGCTTAGGGAAAGAAAAGAGGACATACCTTTGTTGGCTCAGCACCTTCTGGACAATTTATGCGAGGAGCTGGATACTGAAAGAAAGGTGCTTAAACAGAGGACCATTGAGATATTGAAGGAATATAAATGGCCTGGAAACATAAGGGAGCTTAGAAACACCCTGGAAAGGGCCATAACAATTTCCACAGGAACGGAGATATTGCCTGAACATCTTCCTGAAAGGATATTAAGAAATGCAAAGTCCCATGAGGTGCACCAGGAAAGCATCCGCCCCCTTAGGAATGTACTGGAGGAAGCTGAAAAAGACGCCATTATAGCTGCTATTAAGGAAACAAATGGAAACAAGAGCCTGGCTGCAGAAAAGCTGAAAATCCATAGAACAGCTTTATATAAGAAGATGAGAAAATATGGAATAGAATTTTAATTGTAGCCAATAATATACATTTTTTTGGCAATGTATATTATTGACTACAGTTTTTTTATGCAAAAATCGCTATTATTCAGTATTTTAATGAAATCTGAAATTGGGATGTAGCGAATTATATACAACTGACATGGATTCAGGATATTTACATAGAATGGAAGCTGTAAAATTACACATTTATATTCTATTGCATGGACAAAGAAATTTGGCATGAATTTCGCTTGAATTATTAATGATAGAAAAAATAATTCTTTTAAAAAAATGTTGTATAGTAATATAAATTTTGATATAATTATAACAAAGTTTCCAGTTTAAAATGTAATTATCTTCAGGTTATAAGCAAATGACCTAAGATATATTATATTTAAATCAGGTATTTTCAACAAATGCAGTACTATATGCAAGAATTAATCTAGTAAATGTTAAACAATTAACGTTATTATTGTGACATAATTTTGTGAAAAGTATTAATTCTTTTCGCAAAATTATATAAAAATATGAAAAAGGGGGAGTATATATGTTTAAAAAATTTACAAATGGCTGTGTTGTACTTGTTCAGAAGTATCTGCCAGACCCATTTATTTTTGCAATTGTTCTTACCATTTTTGTATTCGTCCTGGGGATAATTACTACTGGACAAGGGCCATTGGACATGGTTATCCACTGGGGTAATGGTGTATGGAGCTTACTGGCATTTTCAATGCAAATGGTTCTTGTGTTGGTTACAGGACATACATTGGCAAGTGCTCCAATAGTTAAGAAAGGACTTAATAAGTTGGCATCCATTCCTAAAACCCCTACACAGGCAATATTTGCAGTATCATTGATATCCGGTATTGCATGCTGGATAAACTGGGGATTTGGACTGGTTATAGGTGCATTATATGCAAGAGAACTGGCAAAACAGGTAAAAAGAGTTGACTACAGGCTTTTAATTGCTGCAGCCTATTCAGGATTCCTTGTATGGCACGGAGGAATATCAGGTTCAATACCACTTTCACTGGCAACAGGCGGCGAAGCATTGGTAACTGCAACAAAAGGAGCCGTTACAGAAGCAATACCTACAACTCAGACAATATTTGCTCCATTTAACTTAATCATATCTGCAGCTATCATTATTATGTTGCCAATACTAAATAGGGCAATGCATCCAAAGGATGAAGATGC
>ENA-UPSB01000308-UPSB01000308.1-bioreactor-metagenome-genome-assembly--contig:-NODE-308-length-85829-cov-18.925735_pt1 | contig 85829 bp, 66 predicted proteins | sample MGYA00238182_ERZ773286 | MGnify/ENA primary metagenome ERZ773286 (study PRJEB29026, sample SAMN07631240) | bioreactor metagenome | isolation source: Switchgrass digestor | place: USA: Dartmouth... | reverse complement strand
CAAGCAACAAGAAAACTTGCGCTTGACAGCGCAACTTAATAATACTAGGAGGTTATTATGGGAAGCTATTTAAGCTATCCTTACGCTCGGCCGGAACAGCTAAGCCACGGCTATATTATCGCTACATATATCATATATGGAACCGACTGCGGCAGCATTCTTCGAAAAGCCGGCAATTTTGCGGTAGGGCAGACTATTGGCACATGGGTTCCGGTACCGGGAATTTCCGAAGAAATGATTGAAAAATATCAGGGAAGGATTATTTCTCTTTACCCTGTGGAAGCCGAAAATGAACAATTTTTCGTTCTGAGGCTGGCATTTCCACAGGAGCATATAAACGGAAGCTTCACAATGATGATGACGGCTATGGTGGGAAATGATGTTTCGACGGCATTGCGCACCAAACTGATAGATATAGAGTTCTGCGGCGGCGCTGATGCGGCGTTCGGGGGACCTAAGCAGGGAATCGAAGAACTGAGAAAACTGACAAAGGCATATGACCGTCCGGTTGTTCTCAATATGATAAAACCATGTACCGGATTTACTCCTGAAGTGGGGGCGAAACTGTTTTATGAAGTAGCATTGGGCGGGGTTGACCTGATTAAGGATGATGAGCTTTTAGGTTCGCCCACATACAGCAGTGTAAGCCAACGGGTTTTATTGTATAACAAGGCAGCCGAAAGCGCATTTGAAGAAACGGGAAAACGCACCGTTTACATGGTTAATATATCGGGATCTCCGAAAAAAATGCGCGAAAATGCAAAAGCGGCCATTGAAGCCGGAGCAAAAGCGGCGCTCATCAACTTTGTATTCGGAGGGCTCGATGCTCTTGCCGAAATCTGCGAGGAGTTCGGGGACCACCTATTTATAATGGCGCATTATGCCGGTGTCGGTGTCATGAACTCAGACAGGAGCGGCATTGCAAATAATGTATACATTGGCCTGTTGCCGCGTATTGCAGGAGCCCACGCCATAATGACCATGCATCCCGTGTCCAGTGACCCGGCTGCAAAGTTTGATTATTACAAGACGATACAGGCGCAACGGATGCCGCTGGGTAAAATCAGACCGTCAGTTACTGCGGTGGGAGGCGGGGTGACACCCATCAATCAGGCAGAAATACAAAAGGACCTGGGAAATGACATTATTATCGGTGTCGGAGGCGCCATACAGGGTCATCCATTGGGAACCACCACCGGGGCCAGGACGGTAATGACGGCAGTAGAAGCCGTATCAAAAGGAATATCACTTGCGGCTGCAGCAGAAGAATGTGAAGGTTTGAAAGCTGCGCTTCAAATATGGTCATAGAAGAGCCGGAAGATGGTTGAACCGTGTAAAATGCCTGCACTGAGACAAAAAAAGACAAGCATTACTTTTGAAAACAAACTGGAGGGGGAATGGTTATGAGAACTATCGTAATTGGATGCGACAACGCAGCAGTGGCTATGAAAAATATGCTGATTAAGTTCCTGGAAAGCAAGGGAGTAACGGTGGAGGATATGGGCTGTGATTCTGCCGATGATCCAACATATTACCCAATAATAGCCCAGAGGGTCTGTGAAAATATAATAAAAAGCAATTATACAAAACGCGGCATCCTTGTATGCGGAACAGGGATAGGAATGGCGATGACCGCCAACAAGTTCAAGGGAATACGTGCGGCTGTATGTCATGACAATTTCTCTGCCGAGCGCTCAATCTTAAGCAATGACGGCAATGTTCTATGTATGGGAGAGCGTGTGATCGGTCATGAACTGGCCAAGAAAATCGTAGGCGAATGGATCAATCTTGAGTTTAAGGACGGAAGCTCGACTCCCAAAGTAGAAGCGATTAAGGAAATAGAAAAAATGAACTTTAAATAATGAAGTTAAACATAAAAGGAGAAAAGTAAATGGCAAGGCTCGACAAACTCTATATAGGAACCAATACGAAGATGTATAAGACAATCGCGGATACCGTGGATTTTCTTACCTCATTGAATAAACTCACTGAGGAAATTTCCCGGGATCTGATGGAGTTGTTTGTGATACCATCATTTACAACACTGGATGCTGCCCGTAAATGTGTGCCGGAAAGCAAGATCAGCATAGGCGCGCAGAACATGTGCTGGGAAGATGAGGGACAGTTTACCGGTGAGATTTCTCCTATTATGCTGAAAGAAGTGGGTGTAAAGATAGTTGAAATCGGACACTCGGAACGGCGGCATGTCTTCAGAGAAACGGATTTTGAAGAAAATAAAAAAGTACTGTGCGCACTGCGTCATGGATTTACGCCACTGCTTTGTATCGGGGAAACCGACCAGCAAAAAAATATGGACCTGTCAGATGAAATACTGAGAATACAGTTAAAGGTCGGCCTATTTGGTGTAACTCCGGAGCAGGCAAAAAAAATATGGATAGCATATGAGCCGGTTTGGGCTATTGGTGTTAACGGAATTCCTGCCAGCAAGGAATATGCTGATGAAAAGCACGCCGTAATCAGGCAGACACTTTGTGAAATGTTCGGGAAAGAGATCGGAAGCGATATTCCCGTATTATACGGCGGAAGTGTTAATAATGATAATGCGGTTGGCTTGATTGAAATGTCCAATATCGACGGTTTATTTATCGGAAGAAGTGCGTGGAATGCGGATAATTTCAATAAAATCATCCGTGATGTGATACCTGTTTTTCTTGAAAAGAAAAAAACATGCTGAAATAGGTTTAAGGCAAAAGAAAAGGAGGAAGAAGAATTATGCCGGATTTACATAGTATAAAACAGGACCTGGTACTTGCATGTAAAAGAGCATATCACCGTGGGATTCAAACTGGAAGCGGAGGAAATGTCAGTGCCCGGATCCCGGGTGAGGATAAAATGATTGTCAAGGCCAGCGGAAGTTCATTTGAAGACAGCATGATCGACGGATTTGTTATCACCGATTTTGACGGAAATCTTCTGGAAGGCGATGGAAAACCCACTCGTGAAGCATTGCTCCATGGATATATCTATCGCATTTGTCCCCACGTGGGAGCAGTGGTGCATGTACATTCACCCTATGCGATAGGTTGGGCATCTACAAGAAAGAAACTACCCCGGGTGACCTGGCATTCGAAGCTTAAGATATGCGCTGATATCCCGACCCTTAATATTCCTTCGCCAATGGTCAGAAAAGAAGATTTCCCGCTGGTAAAGGAAATATTTGACCAACATCCGGATTTGCCGGCTTTTTTACTGGTTGACCATGGTGTGGTGGCTTTAGGGAAGGACCCTATAAACGCTGAGCATACTGCGGAATTAATAGAAGAAACAGCGCAGGTAGCGTTTCTCAACGCTCTTGCAAAAAAGCTGCAGTTGTAATAATATAACAACAGGTTATATCTATTATATCTAATATATAATATTACATTTTTTTGTTATTTAATAAAGTAAATAAAAAAATAAAAATACAATGATAAGGTGTAAAGGAATGAGTAATAGTTTGAAACTTCAACACAGCCGTTTGTCAGAACAGGTTTTGGAAAAGTTAATGGACTGGATCATGGACGGGAAAATCCATATGGGACAAAAGCTGGTCACCGATGATATCGCCCAGATGCTTGGGGTCAGCAGGATGCCAGTCCGTGAGGCCATCAAAAGTCTCGAAAAGATGGGTATTGTTGAATCAATACCTTATGCGGGTACGCGTGTTGTTTCGCTGACAAAAAGTGATGTGCATGAGATTTATATAATGCGCAGAGCTCTTGAGCCCATCGCCGCTTATTATGCGTGTCTGAAAATCAATGATGATCAAATCGCGGAAATCGAAGAGATCCAAAAGCGATTTGAGGAGGAAATGAAGAAAGAAAAGCCTGGGGCAAAACAAATCTATCTTCTTAACCGCGAGTTCCATTTTGCGCTTTACGGTATCTGCGGGCTGAACCGCATATGCGCAGCCATAAAGACATTATGGGACAACCTGGCATTTTATAAATTGATTTACGGATTGACCTATGTAAATGACAAGGTTTCCAATCATAATAAAATAATGGAACACCGTGAATATATACAGGCTCTTCGTGACAGGGACGCAGACAGACTTAAAAGGCTTCTTGATAAGAACCTTGAACGTCATGATTATGATGTCGCCAGCAAGGTATCAAGTTACGTGGAAGACCATATGCATGAAGAGAAGCTGGGAATAGTATAATAGTATCCATAATTCGTACATATAAATGCCTGTTATTGATTCTTTGCCTTATCAATATCATTTATATTCACAAACTAAAGGTGCTGTCTCAAAAATGTATATTATTCTTAGGTCATGTTATGGCCTAAGAATTTATTTATGATGACCATTTTTTTGAGACAGTCCTCTTTATTGACACTCCTTTTTGACAGTCCTGATCTTTATTGACAGATTATAATACTGTAATAAGTTGTGGAATGACGGTACGGACTTTTTCTTACATGGGCAAAGAGAGAAAGAATGCGCGAAAGTATTCTGTGCAAAACTAATGGAAACGTGATAGAATATTTTAGAAAATGTCTATTAAACTCAAGGAGATGTTCTGATGGCAAGAATTACTTTTGATTACAAGAAAGCTTTGGGATTTATAAATGAGAATGAGATCAAATATCTGGAAAATCAAATAAATAATGCGCACGACATGTTAGAAAACAAAACAGGCCCGGGCAATGACTACACAGGTTGGGTAGAGCTTCCGAATAATTATGACCGTGAAGAATTTGACCGTATTCTTAAAGCGGCACAACGAATAAGAGAAAATTCGGATGTATTTATCGTAATAGGTATCGGCGGTTCATATTTAGGCGCCAGAGCGGCTATAGAGGCATTGTCCCATTCGTTCTACAATATGCTGCCCAGGGAAAAACGAAACGGGCCTGAGATATATTTTGCAGGCAATCATATAAGTGCAGGGTATCTTGCGGATTTGCTGGATCTCATTGAAGGCAGGGAAGTGTCGGTCAATGTGATTTCAAAGTCGGGAACAACTACCGAACCGGCAATCGCGTTTAGAATATTAAAAGACTACATGGAAAAAAAGTATGGCAAAAAAGGGGCTCAGAGCCGTATTTATGCCACCACCGACAAGAGCAGGGGAGCGTTGAAAACTCTTGCTGATAAAGAGGGATATGAAACATTTGTTATTCCGGATGACGTAGGCGGCCGCTATTCGGTGTTGACGGCCGTAGGGCTGCTGCCTATTGCCGTAGCTGGGATAGATATAGCCGAAATGATGAAAGGTGCAGCCGATGCTTATATAGAGTGCAAAAAGCCTTTTGTGGAAAATGACTGTTATAAATATGCGGCAGTAAGAAACTGTCTGTACCGGAAAGGCAAAACTACAGAGATTCTGGTTAATTACGAGCCTTCCATGCACTATGTGACCGAATGGTGGAAACAACTTTTCGGTGAAAGCGAAGGTAAGGATCAGAAAGGTATCTTCCCTGCAGGAGTTGACTTCTCGACGGATCTTCATTCCATGGGACAATATATACAGGACGGCTTGCGAAATATTTTTGAAACAGTTATCAATATAGAAAAAACCAATAAGTCAATAAAGATGATAAGCACCGATGATGATATGGATAATCTGAATTATCTTGCCGGCAAAGAGATGGATTTCGTCAATAAGATGGCCATGCAGGGAACTGTACTGGCCCACAATGACGGCGGCGTGCCGAACCTTATGATAAACATACCTGAAATGAATGCTTATTGGTTTGGTTATATGGTCTACTTTTTTGAAAAGGCCTGCGGTATCAGTGGATACCTGCTGGGAGTGAATCCTTTTGACCAACCGGGAGTTGAGGCTTATAAAAAGAATATGTTCGCGCTTCTTGGAAAGCCGGGGTTCGAAAAGGAGAGGGCATTACTTCAACAACGTCTTTAATTTTTCTTGCTTTAAAGCTGCTAATGTGCTAAAATATTAAACGCTGTACAAACGAATCGGAGGATATAGGTATGAGTGTTTGGGCAATTATTGTAAATATTATTTATTTGATTATTTGTTTGATTATTATTGCTGTTGTATTGTTGCAGTCCGGTCGTTCCGCAGGACTCAGCGGTTCTATTGCAGGTGGTGCTGAGACTTTCTTTGGAAAGAACAAGGGACGTGCATATGAACAAATTCTTAGCAAATATACAGGTATCGTTGCAGTATTGTTTGTTATAGTCTCAGTGGTTCTGGTATTCCTGCTGTAATTTTGATTTTTTGATAATGAGGCTATACATGTTTAACGACATGTATAGCCTTTTGCTGTTTTTATGTATTGGGAAAGACTAATATGTTATAATAAAGTTTCCGGTCGATGGAACTTCGGATGATGAATTTTCCCGTTACGGAGGTGAATTATATGCCTGAATTCAAGTTAAGATCCGATTATAAACCCACGGGAGATCAGCCCAAGGCAATTGAGACTCTTGCGAACTTGATCAAACAGGGAAGCAAACATCAGACATTGCTTGGTGTAACCGGGTCAGGGAAGACATATACTATTGCCAATGTGATTGAAAGGGTCCAAAAGCCGACTTTGGTACTGGCTCATAACAAAACGCTTGCGGCCCAACTTTGCAATGAATTTACCGATTTTTTCCCCGATAACGCCGTAGAGTATTTTGTCAGTTATTATGACTACTATCAGCCGGAAGCATATATTCCGTCAACTGACACTTATATAGAAAAGGATTCATCCATAAACGATGAGATCGATAAACTCAGGCACTCGGCTACGGCTGCCCTTTTTGAGAGAAGAGACGTAATTATTGTAGCCAGTGTTTCCTGTATTTACGGTCTGGGTGATCCGGAGGACTATACTGACCTTATGATTTCATTACGCCCCGGCATGATAAGAGACCGGGACGAGATCATTCGAAAACTTGTTGATATCCAGTACACCCGCAATCAATATGATTTTAAACGAGGAACTTTCCGGGCTATGGGGGATGTCCTGGATATATTTCCTCCGTCTTCTTCCAATACGGCTTTAAGAGTCGAATTCTTCGGTGACGAGATAGAGCGGATCACTGAGATAGACGTCCTTACAGGAGAAATTAAAGGCTTGAGATCTCATATAGCAATTTTTCCTGCCTCGCACTTTTCAACAAAAAGAGAAAAGATGGAAAGAGCTATAAAAACAATTGAAGAAGAGCTGGAGGAAAGGATAAAGTATTTCAAAGATAACGGCAGGTTCCTGGAAGCCCAGAGGATCGAGCAGCGAACCAGATATGATATCGAAATGATGCGGGAAATAGGTTTTTGCCAGGGTATTGAGAATTATTCCAGGCATATCAGCGGGAGGAAGCCCGGAAGCGCTCCGTATACCCTGATGGACTATTTCCCAAAGGATTTTCTGCTGGTAATAGACGAATCCCATGTAACCGTACCCCAAATCGGAGCTATGTACCAGGGGGATCGTTCCAGAAAAGAGTCGCTGGTTGAATACGGCTTCAGATTGCCATCTGCTTTTGATAACCGGCCATTGACATTTGAAGAGTTCGAAGAGAGGGTAAACCAGGTAATATATGTCAGCGCGACTCCCGGAAGTTATGAAAAAAAACATTCCACGATGATAGTGGAGCAGCTTATCAGACCTACGGGGCTCATTGATCCCCAAATTGCCGTAAAGCCGGTTAAAGGGCAAATAGATGATCTGATGCATGAGATAAATGAAACCACCAAAAAAGGTTTCAGAACATTGGTAACCACATTGACAAAAAAAATGGCGGAAGATTTGACAAAATATCTGGACGATATGGGTATAAGAGTGAAATACCTTCATTCTGACATTGATACCCTTGAGCGCCTTCAAATAATCAGGGATCTGCGCATGGGAGAGTTCGATGTGCTGGTGGGTATAAACCTCCTGAGAGAAGGTCTGGATTTACCTGAGGTCGCTTTGGTGGCTATTCTTGACGCTGATAAACAGGGCTTTTTAAGATCAGAAACTTCCCTGATACAGACTATCGGAAGAGCAGCCAGAAATGTTGAGGGAAGAGTCATTATGTATGCCGATACCATTACCACTGCCATGGAAAAAGCTATCGGAGAGACCAACCGCCGTCGCGAAATTCAGCAAGCTTATAATAAAGAGCATAATATTACACCCCGTTCAGTCCAAAAAGCCGTCCACAATGTTATTGAAGCCACAAAGACCGCTGAGGATACTGATGCCTATAAGAGAAGCAGAAAGACAGGAGCGGAAAACCTGGATAAAAACACATTAAAGGCGCTGATCGAGAGTCTTACAAAAGATATGAAACAAGCTGCGCGGGCGCTTGAATTTGAGCAGGCGGCTGTGATCAGGGATCAGATCGAGGAGCTGAAACGTATATTAAACTCATGATGATCATAATACCGTTTCGTTATAAAGTTAAGAAATAAAGTTCAAAGCTTTCAGAATAAAGCGATGTTTGCTAAAAGGAGAACAATATGAGCTTACTACCCAAGAAGGTCCATCAGTCCTGGAATGATTTTTTGTCAGAAACTTTGCCGATGATAGAGGCAATTGAAAATAAACTGGATGGTAATTTTCAGCCTGAAAAGCACAGAGTTCTTCGCTTTCTTGAAACTGATGCCAATAATTTGAAAATCATAATCTTAGGTCAGGATCCCTATCCCGAAAAAGGAAAGGCCACAGGACGCGCTTTTGAAGTCGGAGGACTAAAGGCGTGGGATGAACCGTTCCGGCAGGTTTCCCTGAAGAATATCGTCAGGTTGATCTATAAGGTACAAAAAGGAATAGAAGACTATGACGATATCCCTAAATTTTCTTTTATCGTGAATGAAATAAAAGAAGGCAGGTTCAAAATTGCCAGTCCTCCGGAATTGTTCGATAATCTTGAGAACCAGGGCGTTATTTTTCTAAATACGTGTTTTACCGTATATCCCGGCAAACCCCTGAGCCATACCGAAATCTGGTATGAATTCACAAAAAAACTTCTGTTTTGGTTATCAAAGAACCGTCCGGATCTTATATGGTTTTTATGGGGAAAAAATTCTCAGGCATTCAAATCTTTTATATTAAGCGGTAATTTTTATGAATCCCGCCATCCGATGATGTGTTCAAAAACATATCCGGATGACTTTTTAAAGAGTAATTGCATGCTTGACACGAAACAAACCGTAAATTGGGCAGGATTGTAAATATCGTTTTTGTCCAGTGAATGACACAATAAGGATTTTTTGAAAAGCATAAGAGTTTCATATGCAGGTTAACTTATGATTGTAACTTTGCATATGGAGCGTGATTTGTTTGTTGAAAAAAATTCTGAGACCCAAGTTTTTAATATCGGTTTTATTGCTAATGGCATTGGTATCGTATGTCATAACGCTTTTTTCAATACCCGGTAGCATAACCATCTTAGCTGGGGAAGATTATAAAATTTCATTCAGGTCTCCCTTGTTCTTGCAGATTCATTCCCAAAGCAATATCCTCAGGGTCAGCGACAGTAATGACACTTCCATTTCTGCGTTTGAGAAGCCGTACAGCATAATGGCGACCGAAGAAGGAGAAGCTGAGCTTGATCTTAGTGTGTTTGGGATCATACCTGTCAAAACGGTGGAAGTACGCTCAATAGAAAAACAAAAAGTCATAGCCAGCGGCGCTCCTGTCGGTATAAAACTGAAAACCAACGGAATCATTATTATAAATGTTTCAGGAGTATTTCTGGAGGACGGAACAAAAGTCGTACCTGCCGAAAGTGCGGGATTACTTGCCGGAGATGTACTTATTAAAGCCGGAGGCAAAGATTTAAAGAACATATCCGATTTAACCAGTGTCGTCAAAAATTCTGGAGGTAAACCGCTGGAAATAATCTACAGAAGACAGGATACCCAGTATATGACTAAGATAACACCGGTAAAATCAGGCGAAGATAATGAATATAGACTGGGTATATGGGTCAGGGACAGTTCGGCAGGCATAGGCACCCTCACTTTCATAAACCCAAAAAACAATGTTTATGGCGCGTTAGGCCACGGAATCAATGATATAGATACAGGCTCGCTTTTGAAGGTAGGTTCAGGTACCCTGATGAAATCAACCATCAATGGTATAAAAAAAGGAGTCAAAGGAGTGCCGGGAGAGCTGGAAGGCGATTTTTTGAAGACCTCCGATATATTGGGGGATATTGAACTAAACTGTGAATTCGGTATCTATGGGAGAATAGGAAACGATATTAACAAGGATAAGTTAGGTAAATTATACAGCATCGGTCCCCACAGCGCGGTAAGACTGGGACGTGCCACAATACTGACCTGTATCAATGGCGATGAGGTCGAGGAATTCGAAATAGAGATACAACGTATAGCCAGGAATGACCTGGAAAGTACAAAGAATATGGTGATACAGATTACTGATAAAAGGCTTTTGGAAAGTACCGGAGGCATCGTACAGGGTATGAGCGGAAGCCCGATTATTCAGGACGGACGCTTGATAGGCGCAGTGACCCATGTATTTATAAATGATCCTGTACGCGGATACGGAGTTTTTATAGAATCCATGCTGAATAAGGCAGAAAGTATTGAATAATCTGTACAGTAATAATTTATGGTATAATCAATAATAATATATTGATCCTTGGAGGTTCCTGTGGGACTATTGCTGGATAACGGATGTATTGAAGAGGTGAAAGCATACAAGAGGCCTTTTATAGGTATCCCCGCATTTTATGCTTTCCCTGAATTATTGCATGGCTTTACGACGAGGTTCGGCGGAGTCAGCGAAGGCGATTTTGCTGCCTTGAATCTTAATTTCAACAGACCTGATCCTTCAAGTAATGTAAGGAAAAATTATGATATCCTCAGCAGTCAGCTGGGAGTACCGTTGAATAATATGGTACTTTCGCATCAGGTACATGACAAAAAGATCCTTAAAGCAACAAAAGAACATTCCGGAATGGGGATCGTCCGGGAAAGAGACTATGAAAACATTGACGGACTCGTAACACAGGAGACCTACCTGATGCTGATGACCTTTTATGCGGATTGCGTGCCGATATATTTTTATGATCCAGTTAATAAGGTTATAGGCCTTTCTCATTCAGGATGGAGAGGGACACTCCTTAATATTGGAGGAGAGACGATAAAAGTTATGAAGGAGTCCTATGGATGTTCTCCGGAGAATATTTTTGTCGCGTTTGGTCCCCATATAAGAACATGCTGCTTCGAGGTTGACAGGGATGTGGCTGATGCTTTCCGGTCTGCATTTTCCTGGGCTTCAAATTATATTACTGAAAGAGCGGACAAATGGATTATCGATTTAGAGGGCATAATAATACGTAATTTAATGAACATGGGCGTATTGGAAGAAAAAATTTCCCGTTGTGGGGTTTGTACAAAATGCAATAGCGACGTTTTCTTTTCCCACCGCGGGAGCCGGAATAAAACAGGAACCGGTGCGGCATTTTTAATGATACGAGGGTAAAAATGAGAAAGATACATAGCATGTCCATAGTTCTTTTAATTATTGCTTGTTTTATCTGCGGATGTAGTCAACAGCCTCAGACTCCGCAGCAACATGGACCGATTACGGGAATAAATGACGGTGCTGTTAAGGTTATTTATGAGGATATAGGGCCTTCGCAGGGAGGAGTTCTGAAGCTTTTCATGGTCACTCCCAGGACCCTTAATCCGCTGACCAGTCAGGATACATACGTAAGGCAGCTTTCATCATTTATATTTGACAGTCTTTTTTATGAAGATGAGTCAGGATCAATAAAAAATGGTCTTACAGAAAGTTTTAAATTCAGTCAGGACGGTCTGATACTTGATATAGAACTAAGAGACAATATTTTATTCCATGACGGCAAAACCCTCAGCTCCGATGATGTGGCATTTACTCTGGAAACCATAAAAAATGCAGGTAAAAGATCCCTGTATTATGATCACGTATCAAACATACAGAGCATAAAAGCTTTAACAAGGCTGAGTTTAAGGCTGATACTGAACAAAGCCGATCCGAAAATCACTGAAAAACTCACATTCCCGATAGTACCGGAGCATGTATTCAAGGAGTGGCCAATAGAGGGACACAAGAATTCCATGAAGTTGATCGGTACCGGCCCGTTTATGTATGAATCATACAGCGACAATGAAATAACATTGCTGCGAAATGATTCCTGGTGGTTTTTAGAGGCCGAGGATGGTCTTTCACACCCCATATGGCTTGACGGAATAACTTTTAAAATATACTCGGACGAATCGCAAATGATGCAGGCCTTCCAAAGACAGCAAATAGATATTGCGTGGCTTGAAGAAGGGGATTTGGACAGTTATTCCAAGAGATCCGACATATTCTTTAATAAATACGTCAGCAATATTCTTGAGTTTTTAGTTCTGTCTCCTGTTGGTACGTCTTCTTCTCCGATAAGGCAGGAAGAATTCAGATCCGCTCTTATTGAATATTTAATAGAATATGAAAAAGAAAATTCCATAAACAGGGGAGAATCTGCAATAGAGACTCAAAACGGCCATTCTGAAGAAAAACTGAATAAAAACACTACGATAAATAAACTGATTGATCTGGGTTACTTGTATAATTATGACAAGGGTTATTTCTATACTTATAAAGGTTATGAAAAGGTACTCGTTCAGCTTTCACTTATATATAACGGACTTAATGCCGACAGGGAGTATACAGGTGAATGGCTGACCGAAGCATTGGCTGAAATAGGAATTAAGGTAGATGTGCAAACCGCTGATATTGAGAAACAGCAAAGCCTGGTAAGAAGCGGTGAATTCGACATGATGCTTCTTGGATGCCGTATTCCGCTTTATGCGACTATGGATGAAGTATTGGAAGCTACAAAGAAAAGCCTCAATATGAGTAATACGAACAGTGTAATATTGCCTTTATACAGAAAATATGGGGCTGTACTCTATCACAATTACATCAGAGGCGAAAGAAACCCAAAGTGGAAGAATATTTATAACGGATGGCAGAATTGGTATCTTGTATATCCGAATCCCTGATCGTATGTATTTGTTGTAAAACCCTTAATACATTTTACAATAAACGATACCGTCGAAATAAAGTGGTTGTATGACGATTAAGAATGATATCGATATTGGGCTTAGAAGGCCTGAAATGAAGGACATGGCCATATTGGAAAAATGGTATGGCATGCAGGATCACCTGGGCTTTGCCACAGGTTTTAAAAAGTTTTCGGATGTTATGCAGAAATTTAAGGAGCCTGTGGATCCTTCCATGTTAAACTTCATGATTTATAATAATAAAACCAATTTACCAGTAGGTTTTATCAACGGATACTTAAAGGACATAAACAAGTACCTGGTCCTGTGGATCAGTATTTTTATCATTGACCCTGATTATCAAAACATGGGATATGGCACCCGTGCGCTGTATAATCTTCTTGATTTTGCACAGTCAAAGTATGGAGCTGTTGCGTGTATAGCCGCGGTTTCAAAAGAGAACAAAAAAGGACTTTCATTCTGGGAGAAGGCTGGTTTTTCACATGACCCGGAACTGGAGCAATCATTGCATCATATCGGAACATCTCAGGCAGCCATTATAAAAAAAATTTTAAAACGATAGAGGTACATATGAAAAGACCTTTGGCAGTAGCTGCCATAGCTCTTATATGGGGCATTATACTTGCGGATGTAAATAAAAGTCATATTTGGGGAATTATATCTCTTACGCTGAGCTTGCTGATTTTCATACTTATTTATCGCCCAGCAAGAGAAAAATCTTCAGTCTTTGTTTTGCTTGCACTTCCTTTTCTCATTTCAGGCTACGTTTTACATAGTATTAATAAAAATTATTATGATAATGCCTGTAAAGAATGGGAAGGCAAAAGCGTTTCCGTCAAGGGGACATTGCACAACGAACCGGAATTTAAAAACGGAAGGACCCGCTTTGTTTTAAAAGTTGAATCAATTGACAATAAACCACTCGCTAAAAACAGAAAAATTAAAATACAGGTTAGTATTTACGGTGATGACTTGATTGATGACCTTAATTATGGCTCAGTCGTAAATATTACGGGTGAAATCAGAATTCCGCCGGGAAGACGGAATATCGGTGGATTCGATTCAGGAAAGTTCCTGGCTTCACGGGGTATTTCCGGAACTATGAGTACTCAGGTAAAAGCGTTTACTATCCTTGACGGTAACAGAGGTTCCTGGCTTAAGGAAACCGGATATAGACTCAGACATAATATATTGAAAACCCTGAACAGCAGTATGCCTGAAAAGGAATCTTCCATCATGGCCGGAATGCTGATAGGTTATACTGATAAAATGCCGGAAGAGCTGGAGGAGGATTTTCGAAGAGCAGGTCTTTCACATATTATGGCTGTTTCAGGGGCAAATATAGCATTTTTGCTGGCGCCTTTCCTATGGTTATTGAAAAAAGCTGGCTTAAATCCCAGATGGTCATCAGCTTTAGCATTTCCATGTATGCTGTTTTATGTATATGCAACCGGTATGGAAGCTTCGGTGGTCAGAGCCGCTATCATGGCAGGAATCACATTGACCGGCATGCTTCTGTGGCGTAAAGCCGATATTTACTGCTCTCTTGCGGCATCAGCAATAATTATTCTGTTCTATAACAGTTTTATGCTGTTTGATTTGGGCTTTATACTGTCATTTGCGGCTACCCTTTCACTTGTGATCTTCTACAAGCCTATGTTTTCCAGAATGCCTGAGAAAATGCCCAAAATAATCAGAGATACGACAGCCGGAACAATATCCGCCCAATTAGGTGTTATACCGATAATCGCTTATTGTTTCAACACAATTTCAATAATATCGGTATTTTCAAATCTGCTCATTGTGCCTTTGACGGGTATAATCACCGTACTGGGAGCCGTTATTGTCGTTTTGGGAAACATACTTTTTCCGGCCGCAAGGTTACTTGGAACAGTACTTGGCGCCATGATCGATCTAATGATGATGATTACGGAGAAAATGGCAGCAATCCCCTGGGCTGAGATCAATATAGCCACTCCGAGTATCATTTTGGTATTGCTGTACTATTTCATTCTTCTATATCTTAGGTTCTGGCATCCGAAGCTTGCTAAGGAAACGGCAAGGCCTGTATTTGCGTCAATCATGCTTTTATGCGGAGTTGTGATCCTTGTAATCAGTATCCCTGATAAATCGCTCCGAATATATTTTGCGGATGTGGGGCAGGGGGACTGTGCCATTATCAGGACACCTTCAGGAAAAAACATTATTCTGGACGGCGGAGGAAATATAAATGATACGGAAGGCTCCTATGTAGGGGAACGGATAGTAGTGCCGTTATTGTATAACCTGAACATGACCGATATTGACCTGATGATTGCCTCTCACGGACATATGGACCATATCGGGGGACTGAAAACCGTTATTGAAAAAATGAATGTAAAAAAGCTCATAGTGGCAGATGCCAATGACATTGAGATGAGGTTTCTTACTGATTATGCGGCAGAAAAGGGTATTCCCGTCATGTACATGAAAGAGGATGATATTCTCTATGAAGAGGACGGCTTGACCATTAAAGCGCTATATCCCTTGAAAGATGAAAAGCTGATGCCGAAAGAATCAACCACCGACGCCAACGAGTTATCCCTGGTTGCAAGGCTGGATTACGGAGAGTTCAGCGCGCTTTTTACCGGGGATATAGGCTTTATTTCAGAAAAAATTATACTAGAAAACAATAAGGATCTAAGCTGTGATTTATTGAAAGTCGCTCATCACGGCTCCAAATATTCCTCAGATAAGAGCTTTATTGAAGCGGCAGAGCCGGTTATGTCCGTTATCTCAGTCGGAAGGAACGTATATGGGCACCCAAGCCCTGAAACGTTAGAACGAATTGCCGGCCAAGGCTCCCGAATATATCAGACCGTAAATAACGGCGGTATTTTGGTTGAGGTATGGGAAAAAGAAACTCGAATGAGGGTAACGACCGTTGTCCGATAAATGTTTAAGTCTGTCTGATTGCGGACAGCGAATCCAATTTCTTATCAGCTCAGGCTCAATTGTATTTCCGGGTTGTATTAAAGAATCATCTGGGTTATATTTAGGTTATATTATTTCGCACCGTATGTGAACTGCGATTGTTAACTAAAAGGAGGTTCTTTAATATGAGCCGTGCTGATATTATTTTTATTGATATGTGCAAGGATATTCTTGAGAATGGCTTTTCTGATGAGGGAACAAATGTAAGACCGAGGTGGGAAGACGGGACCCCGGCTTATACCAAAAAAAGATTCGGTGTTGTCAACAGATATGATTTATCTGAGGAATTTCCGATCCTGACATTAAGGCCGACGAACTATAAAGCTGCTATTGATGAAATCCTATGGATCTGGCAGAAAAAATCCAACAATGTAAAGGACTTAAACAGCCATATCTGGGATGCCTGGGCCGATGAGGATGGTTCAATAGGCAAGGCATACGGATATCAGCTGAGAATCAAGCATAAGTATAAAGAAGGCGAATTTGACCAGGTGGACAGGGTCCTGTACGATCTTAAAAACAACTCCTACAGCCGCAGGATTATAACAAATCTTTATAATCATGCAGATCTGCACGCTATGAATCTCTATCCCTGCGCTTACAGCATGACTTTTAACGTGACAGGTAACAAGCTAAACGGGATTCTTAATCAAAGATCCCAGGATGTGTTGGTGGCCAATAACTGGAACGTGGTCCAGTATGCCATATTATTGCATATGTTTGCCCAGGTATCCGGTTTTGAGGCGGGAGAGCTGGTCCATGTCATTGCCGACGCCCATATCTATGACAGGCATGAACCTCTGGTAAGAGAGCTTATCACCAGGGAACCTAAAAAATCTCCCAGGCTTTTGATAAATAAGGACGTAAAAGATTTCTATGAATTCAAAGTGGATGATTTTGTTCTTGAAGGTTATGAACCTGGACCGCAAATCAAAAACATTCCCGTTGCTGTTTAAGAAAGTTTTCGGAGGAGAAATCAATGCGAGATGATCTTATTCTGATTGCATCGGCAGACAGGAACTGGGGTCTGGGCAAGGATAATAAACTTTTGATACGGATTCCCGAGGATTTGAAGCGTTTTGCAGAGTTTACAAGAGGGAATGTAATCGTGGTGGGAAGAAAAACCCTGGAAACCTTCAAGGATAAAAAACCATTGCCCGATCGTATCAACATTGTCCTTACAAGGGATAAAGGTTACACTTGCGAGGGTGCTGTGATAGTACACAGTATTGAAGAGATGTTCAATGCCATTGAAGGATTTGATAAAAAGGTATATGTATGCGGTGGTGAAACGATTTACACACAGCTTCTGCCATATTGTAATCTGGCTCTTATTACCCAAATAGATGAAGAATATGAAGCCGATGCCCATCTTGTAAATTTGGACGATAAAAGAGACTGGAAGAAGACGGTTACGGGAGAATGGCAGGAAAGCCGTGCCGGTGTACGGTTCAGATATGTGGAATATGTTAAAAAGAAGAATATTGAATAGTATAGCCGGATAAAAAGTTTTGCGCCTAAACAAAACAGCCGACAAGGAAAATCTTACCCTGTCAGCCGTTTTATTTTTCTTTAAGCTCATTGAGTCTGTCCTGAATTTTCTTATTATAATTGATTATTCTGCGGTTATATTCCCCGTCCATAAGCGTGGACGCCAACAAGAAGTCTGCAGTGGCACGATTGTTGGCTATTGGGATGTCATATACCGCTGCGATTCTCAGCAAAGCCTTGACATCCGGGTCATGGGGCTGGGCTTCCAGGGGATCCCAGAAAAATATTACCATGTCGATCGCGCCTTCAACAATGCGTGAACCTATTTGGAGATCTCCGCCCAAAGGCCCGCTGTTATATGCACGGACTGGCAGCTCAACTTCCTCTGCTATGAGTCTGGCTGTTGTGCCGGTACCGCAAAGGAAATGCTTGCGTAAAACATCAACATTTTCTTTGACCCAGTTCACCAAGTCCTGTTTCTTATGGTCATGAGCAATCAGAGCGATCCGCTTCTGCTTAGGGATAGGGATATTTACATAGTCGTTTACTATCATGTTTTCACCTCCTTATCGGTTAATCCGGTGTTTTAATTATTAAAACTCCAGTACAATTCTAACATAAAGCGGAAGATTATTACACTATGGAGAACTATAGAGATAAATCGGGGAGAAAAGGATATAATTGTACAATTTTTATATATTTTATCATGGCATTTGTTTATAAAGAAATATAATGGTAATATATTTAATAGTAGATTATGTCTAAATTTGTCGTTTACATTAAAGTATAATGATAATTCGGCATCTTTCGCTATATTAATCTATATTTAAAAGGGGTTTGTACTATGAATAAGAAAGAAACGGTCAGGATTCCAATTCTGTTGACACATCTGTTGACTGCAGTTCTTCCTTTTCTCATCACAGCCATTGCATTTTTTACTAATCCCAATAACCTGCAGTTGTATATCATAACAGGAGGTGTTCTGGCTGTTGGAGGAACAGCCTTGCAATACTTCTTTTCTTCAAGAAAAACCAAGGGTTATCAGGCTTTGGTAGAAGCTTTGAGGAAAGCAAGAGAAGGCGACCTCCAAACAAAAATTGAAGGCAAGACTGTTCTTGAAAAAGAAAGCGATGCGCTTATTCAGCATTTTAACCGGGTTCTTTCCGATGTTGACCGTTCGACCGAAGAAGTGAAGCATCTGGCCTTTACGGTAAAATCTACATCGAAAGAAGCTTCTGATGTAGCCAATCAAATAGCGAAAGCAGCTGAATCCGTTTCAAAAGGTGCGGGAGAGCAGGCGGAAGACGCTGAGCACAGTTCCAGAGTAACAGCCGAAATGGTAAATAAGTTTGAGGAAGTTATGAAATCTGCTGAACTTATGACTATGAAGGCTGATGTGACCAAAGAGATGGCCAAATTCGGAATGTCAAATATTAATGATTTGCTGGAAAAAAGCAAACTGACAGAAAAGAATATGGACGAGATAAATCAGAAAATTAAGGAACTGAATGAGATGACCAACAATATCAGCCAGATAACTTCGGTCATATCAGGTATATCCAGCCAGACTAACCTGCTGTCTCTTAATGCTTCAATCGAAGCGGCCAGAGCAGGAGATATGGGCAAGGGTTTCGGTGTTGTTGCGGATGAAATCAAAAAATTAGCACAACAAAGTTATTTATCCAGTACTGAAATAGACAAAATCATTCAGGGTGTCCAGAACCAGATAGATATAACCACTGAAACAATAGCTTTGACAGCAAAAACACTGGAAGCGCAGACCCAGTCAGTGAATAAGACAAATGAGGCTTTCATTGCGATATCCAATGCTGTTGATGAGCTGTTTGCCCAACTATTGGAAGTTAAGAAAGGAATCAATATTCTCAATGAATTTAAACAAACGCTTTCAGACTCAATTACCAATATCGCAGCGGTGGCCCAGGAAACAGCCGCATCAACCGAGGAGATAACCTCCTTAATGTATTCTCACATGAATTCCTCGGAAATCCTTGTTCAGCTTTGTGAAAGCTTTGATTCCGTTATAGCAAATTTGGAGAATGCCATCAAAAAATTCATATTTAACAGAACCGCAGTTAATAAGACATCTTACGCTATTATTCCATGTATTGACATACCATTCTTCAGCGATACCAGAGAAGGAGCTATGGATGCAGCCGCCAAACTTGGTGTTGATGTTTTGTGGCGAGTTCCTAAATACGGAACTGCAAAAGAACAGGCTCAGCTTATCGAGGAAGTAATGGAGCAGGGTGTTTCAGGCATAGGCATAGGACCTATTGACAGTCCCGAAGTTAGAGAAGTACTGGGGAAAGCAAGCGAAAAGGGGATTAAAATAGTTTGCTTCGATACTGATATTTCAGGGGTCAAAAAAGACTGCTTTATAGGAACCGACAATAACAGCGCAGGTGAAATGCTTGGTGAGATTGTTGTGAAGAAACTTAACCGAAAGGGCAGGATCATTGGAACCCTGTCCAACAAGAACAAGAATATGCAGGATCGTATGGAAGGGTTCATGAAAGTCATTTCAGACTGGCCTGACATTGAAGTTTTGTCTTTTGAGGTCACAGACCAGCCAAATGTGGAAGATCGCTGGAATAGTCTCAAGAATACCATACAAAACAATCCTGGCTTTGACTGTTTTGTATGTATGGATGCAATGGGCAGTTACTTTGCCCGGAGAATGAAGGAAGACCTGGGTATTACCCCGCTTTGTGTTGTATTCGATAAAACTGAAGATTCCAAAACACCTATGGAAGACGGATATCTCCATGTATTGGCGCAGCGCCCGAGACTTTGGGGAGAACTGTCGGTCAGAAGACTTCATGAAGCCTGCAGCGGCAAAAACATCCCTGCTTACGAAGATACCGGTACATATGAAATCAACAAGATTAATATGAGCATTTTCTTCAAATGATCCTGACGATGCAATCATGCAGTTTGGATATCGGTAAGTTGTATATATTATCAATCGATATGAAAAGACGCTTATAAGCTGGTGCTTATAAGCGTCTTCTATATTAGACAAAACTATGAATCTGCTAGTTGCCTACCATAATATTAAGGATTTCGTAATCAGTAGAACGCATCCCTTCACGACCGACCCGTCCGATATTTTCGATGGTTTCTTCTATGTCTCTTCCAACCAGTCCGTCGTTGGCACGGAAAGTCTTGTTTTTGATTGCCATTTCAAAAGCCATTATACCGGAGTTTAAAGCAGAAGCTATCTTTGCGGCACAAGAACTCTTTGCACCGTCACATACCATACCGCCGATATTGCACAGAGTATTTGTTATAGTCATACATATCTGTTCAAAGGAACATCCGTACATATACGCTATGGCGCACGCTGCGCCGCATGCTGCGTTAACTGCGCCGCAGAAGGCAGACAAATTACCAATATGTCTTTTTATATGAACGGATATAAGATTGGCTATGATCAGCGCGCGGTACATTTCGTCTTCCGTCTTGTTCCATGTCTTGGCGTATTCATATACCGGCAGGGTGATGGTAAGACCCTGATTGCCGCTTCCTGAATTGATAACTACCGGCATAGGGCAGCCATTCATTCTTGCGTCAGAACCGGCAGCAGCAAGAGATATGGCGCGCCAACTCAAAGAATCACCCTTTATTTCATAGAGAAGTTTTCCAACACCCGCTCCATAGCTGTTAATCAGCCCTTCTTTTGAAATTGCCGTATTTAAATCTACCTGTCTTTTAAGCAAGTCACGGACTTCATCTAAATTAACGGTATCGGCAAATTCTATGATATCCCTTACATTGAGGGTGGATTTATCGATTTCAGGACTGTCGTTCATCTTAAATTCCTGGCTTTTCTTAAAAAGAATATCGCCGTTCTTTGAAATACTTGTAATGTTGGTATGTTCGTATTCAATCTCGACGACACTCGTATCAGAACCTGCTTCGGCTTCAATACGTATATAAAGATTGTCTCTTTCTTCTGCAAGCCGGACAGTACAAAAACCACCGGATACAAGTTGTTTAGCTTTTTCAATATCTTTTTCGGTAACCTGGGCTAAAACCTCAAAGTCCAAATCGGAATTGCCAGCCAGTGCGCCAAGGGCTGCAGCGGCTTCAATACCGCGCATGCCATTGGAATTTGGCACTACAACTCCTTTAACATTTTTAATTATGTTGCCGCTGCAATAAGCCGTTACATGTTCAGGCATCATGCCCAGAATATCTCTCGCCTTTGCTGTTGCGAAAGCGATTGCGATGGGCTCGGTGCAACCAAGAGCAGGTACAAGTTCATGCTTTAGAATAGCTATGTAATTGTCATATACTTTTCCGTCTAATTTTCTGTCCATAGCTTGGCTCCTTTATTAATATTTGTTGTCTAGGAATGATATAAAGTATTTATATCCCGTTTTAAAAGTTCTATGGTTTCTGACTTATTACCGTCCCGTAAGCTTTTAACGATTTCCCAATGCAAAACGGAAGGCTTCAATAATGAATTATCCCGCAGTTCCCCCCAGTGTAATTGCAAAAATCCGCGCATATAAGCGTACAACGCCATACGAAGCTGAGAGTATATGTATTCGTTGTTGGCAAAGGATGCAAGTGTTAAATGAAAACTCAAAGTATTATTCCAGTAATCTATGGTACTCTGCTGCGATAAAAAGGAGAATTCACGTTCCACAATATCCTCAAGACTGTGTATTTGAGTGGGGGTTATGGATTCAAAACAGGATTCCAGACATCCGCATTCAAGCATAACACGAAATTGAAGTATATCTTTTAAATTTCTGTCGTTGAAACGAACTACTTTATATCCGCGGCGCGGTATACTTTCAAGGACCCGCTGGCTGCAAAGCTCCACTAAAGCTTCGCGAACCGGGGATTTGCTGACCTGTAATTGTTCACAAAGTTGTTTTTCACTGATAATTTTATCAGCAGTTAGTTCTCCGGTGATTATGGCTTGAATAACGGCATCATATACTCTTTCTTTAAGCGAAGCACTAATCATATCAGAATACTCCTTTATTTTATGGAAAGAATAACGAGAAAATTGAAAGAATACTCTTATAATAAGTATTTTAGTGAATAATTACGACAGTGTCAATATTGTTGTGTGAATTTTAGTGATAATATCAGTAAACCCAAAAATTAAAGCATCATATTAGTAATTAATTCCATGACTAATATATAATATATTATAATTACATTATAATTTGTGCATAATTAGGGCAAAATGCAACAAATATCAATGAAAAGTTACATTTTTTTATGCAATTATCCAATACATTATGTTGACGTCAAAAAAATTCTGTGATATTATTAGACCATGATCAAGAATTAAGTGGTTTAGTTCCTAGGAAAAATCCAATAGAGTAAAAAACTGTTAGAGCAAGTAAACAATTCAGATGTTTTCTGCCGTCGGATTTTTACTTCTGACTATTCTGTTTTTTTAATTCTAATACTCGTCATAATAAATTAATAATTTGAAATTATTAATTTATTAAATTTATTCAAAAGGAGGAAGAATGTTCTTTTATAAGGATGTTCGCGACACTATGAAAAGATTGACAGCAATTATTCTCACCATCGCACTCATGCTGGGTTTAGTAGCCTGTGGCGGAAACCAGGGCGCCAAGACCATCAAGATCGCAGTTGCAGCACCAATGACCGGTGATAATGCAGAGTATGGTATTGGATTTGCAAACGCAGCAAAACTCATGGCTTCTCAATGGAACGATAAAGGCGGCGTCAAAGTTGGAAACACCAGCTATAAGATCGAAATTGTAGAATTCGACGACAAGTCCGACTCTGATGAAGCACAGCTCATTTCTGAAAAAATCGTTTCCGATCCTAACATTTGGGGTGTTATAGGCCATTTTGCATCAGGTATCTGTATGGTTGCAGCTCCTACCTATAATGAATCCAAATATGTAAACATCAGTCCTTCATCTTCACATGCCGATTACTCAAAAATAGGCGAGTACATTTTCAGAAACAATACGGTAATAACAGTTGAGACCAAAACCGGTGCAGAAATTGCAATAAAGGATTTGGGAGCTAAAAAGATAGGCGTTCTCTCCATTGACACCGAATGGGGCCAGTCGGCAGGAAATGCTATGGAAGAGAATATCAAGGCTTTAGGCGGGGAAGTAGTTCTTCGTCAGGAAGTTTCAACTGATGCTGTTGATTTTGCGACAGAAGTTGCAAACTTTAAATCTGCTGGAGCAGAGGTTGTTATGGTTGCCGGCATGTACGGAACCCTGGCACCGTTTGCCGTAGCATGCAAGAACAGCAATTATGATATTAAGCTTGTTGGTTGCTCCAACGCTTATACTGAAAATTTGATATCCATTGCGAAAGATGCAGCTGAAGGTATCTATGCACCTGTTTCTTTCTTCGCAGGAAATCCTGATCCAAAAGTACAGGAATATGTAAAAGCATATACTGATAAGTACGGTTCAGCTCCGTCAGCATTGACGACCCAGGCTTATGACTCTGTAGGAATCCTCCTCGAGGCTATCCAGAAAGCCGGAAAGCTTGACAGAGAGGCCATCAAGAATGCGATTTATGAAATCGAATATAATGGTATGTCCGGATTTACAACCTTCGATGAGATCGGTGATGCTCAAAAGGTATTTACCAAGATCGTAGTCAAGGACGGCAAATTTGGTCTGGCAGAATTTTAATCAAGGTTTTTAATTGATTCAGAGAAATTTTTGATGCCGCCTGGTGAAAGTGTAAAGCTTTCGCCTGGCGGCAACACAAAACAGAAACCGACAGTCATTTCTATTACTAAATTTGTGTAAAGGAGAATGGTTATTGCTTATCAACTGTTAAACAGCAATAACATATGACAGACTATGCATGCATTTTTAGGAACACTGGTAAACGGAATTGCTTTGGGAATGGCATATGCCCTTATTGCTGTTGGATACTCAATGGTGTTCGGCATAATCAGGCTTATAAATTTTGCGCATGGTGCTATGTATGCATTTGGTGCCTATATGGTATATTTTTTCGTTTCTTTGAAAGTGGGGCTGCTTCCGGCGATTTTGATCAGTATTTTAATGTCGGGTATTCTGGCGCTCTTAATTGACAAAGTAGCTTTGGAACCCTTAAGAAAGAAAAAATCTTTACCTATAGCCACGCTTATTACTACCGTTGGAATGTCGTTCATTATACAAAACTTTTTATCCATTGAGTATATTTTTACAAGCGAGAAGAAGGGTTTTCCGTCCCTCAATCTCTTTGATAGCATCACCATTGGCAATGTTACGATCCAGAGCAGTCAACTGATAATGTTCGTAGTCGCGCTGATCCTGCTTGGAATTTTGACATTCATTGTCCAAAAGACAAAGATAGGACTTGCTATGCGGGCGACTGAGCAGAATATGAAAGCTGCAAACCTGATGGGCGTAAATGTAAATTTTGTAATTTCATTTACTTTCTTCATCGGTGGAGCCACGGCTGCAATAGCCGCTGCACTTATCAGCGGATACTATCAGGTCATATCTCCTACAATGGGTTCTCTCATAGGGTTGAAAGCTTTCTCGGCAGCTGTTGTAGGCGGAATCGGCGTATTATATGGCTCTGTGGTTGGCGGACTTGTTGTCGGTGTTGCCGAATGTTTGGCAGCCCAGTACTTAGGAAGCAATGTCCGTGATCCAATGGCATTTGTAATATTGATCATCATTTTGATCATCAAGCCTACAGGATTATTCGGAAAGAAAGGTATCTCAAAGGTATAAGACATGAGTAGATTAAATGAAACAATAAAAACTAAGGGATTACTTTTCACAGTTGAACATTTTTTTGATCGATACAAATTGATTTTTTCCGTCGTTTTTGGAGTTTTGGCAATATCCGTACCGTTTTTGGGTCTAAACCGAGCTGTAATGCGTCTGCTCGTTATGATAGGTCTGTACTCCATGCTTGGCATGGGTCTTAACTTATTGGTAGGTTATACGGGGCAGGTTTCCCTTGGCCATGCAGGTTTTTATGCAATTGGCGCCTATGTTTGCGCACTTTTGCAGGTGGACGCAGGCATTAATTTTTGGGTTGCACTCATAGCAGGAGGAATCGTTTCAGCTTTAGTAGGGCTTTTGCTTGGGCTTCCTACATTGAGGCTTTCCGGTACATATCTTTCCATTGTGACCCTTGGTTTTGCTGAAGTTGTACAAATGATACTCAAGCAATGGGATTCTGTAACGTATGGCAACTACGGCGTACGCAATATACCAAAGCCTGAACTTTTCGGTTTTACATTTAATCAGCAGAACGGCGGATTTTACATGATAATTCTTGTTCTGACAGTGCTTACCGCAGTAGGATGTACACTGCTCAGAAATTCAAAAACAGGCCGCGCGTTTATTGCCATCAAGGAAGACGAACTTGCTGCCATAATGATGGGAATAAAAACATCCAGATATAAGATTTTGGCCTTCGTATTATCGGCATTTATCACAGGTATAGCCGGTGGATTCTACAGCGTGATCAACAACGGCTATATTGAGCCGACAAACTTTACCTTCAATATTTCTATACTGATTATGAGTGTAGTTATACTCGGAGGACTTGGAACCATAAGAGGTATGATTTTTGGTTCCGCAATTTTGATGATGTTTCCCGAAGTATTCCGTTTCTTAAATGAATGGCGCTTTGTAATATATGGGTTATTGCTCGTCCTTATGATGCAGTTCAGACCTCAGGGAGCTTTAGGATGGCAATCCACACTGCCCTACAGGCTCAGCAAGGAGACAAAGAAACTTCTTGAAAACAGCAAAGCAGCCGTGGATACGAAAGATGCGAAGTAAGGCAAAGGAGTTGATAGCCATGGATTTTCTAAAAGTAAATAATATCACAATGAAGTTTGGCGGGCTCTTTGCCGTTCAGGATGTGGATTTTCATGTCAACAGGGGGGAAATAGTAAGCCTGATAGGGCCTAACGGAGCAGGAAAAACCACTGTATTCAATATGTTAACAGGTGTTTATCAGATAACCTCCGGTTCTATGGAATTTGAAGGCCACAAACTTGAGGGGAAGACCCCCCAGGAAATAGTAGAACTTGGGATATCACGTACATTCCAAAACCTTAGACTGTTCCAGAAGATGAGGGTCATTGAAAATGTTCTTGTTGGTACCCATATACGAACTAAGTACAACTTTTTCGACGGACTTTTCAGAACAAAAGCCTTCAGGGAAGAGGAGGCAAAGAATACTTATAAAGCTATAGAAATACTGAAAAGCATAGGCCTTGAAGAACATATGAACAGTTACGTGGAGAGTCTGCCGTATGGAGAACAGCGCAAGGTCGAAATTGCGCGTGCCATTGCCACCGATGCAAAGTTATTGCTTCTTGACGAGCCGGCGGCCGGTATGAATCCCTCTGAGTCCGAAGATTTGCTTCGATTTATACGAAGCCTTAAAGACAAGGGGTTTACAGTATTGATGATAGAACACGACATGAATGTTGTTATGAATATATCTGACCGTATCTACGTTCTTGATCACGGTAAAATGATTGCTCATGGACTGCCAGATGAAATAGCTAATGACAAGCGCGTTATAGAGGCGTATTTGGGGGGAGAGAGAAAACATGCTAAAAATAGATAATCTTAACGTCTTCTATGGACCGATACATGCGCTTAAGGGCATTTCACTGGAAGTTAATGAGGGTGAGATCGTCACACTTATCGGGAGCAACGGCGCCGGAAAATCAACTACTCTTAGTGCTATTACCGGATTAGTGAAGAGTTCCGGCGGCTCCATCACCCTTGATGGAAAGAATATTACTAATTTGCCGCCCTATAAGATAGTCAAAATGGGAATCAGCCTTTCACCTGAAGGTCGTGAGGTTTTTCCTGCGCTGACTGTGGAAGAAAATTTAAGACTTGGCGCGTATACTCAGAAAAATAACCATGAAATCAGGGAAGTATATGAGAGAGTATACGATCTGTTCCCCCGCTTGAAGGAACGTATCAAACAGACTGCAGGTACTTTGTCAGGCGGAGAGCAGCAGATGCTGGCAATAGGCCGGGCCCTTATGAGCAAGCCTAAATTACTGCTTTTGGATGAGCCGTCGATGGGGCTTGCACCAAACCTCGTATTGTTGATATTTGATTTGATCGAATCAATAAATAAACAGGGTACAACTATTCTGCTCATTGAACAGAATGCCAACATGGCATTGTCGATAGCTGACCGGGCATACGTTCTTGAAACAGGACGCATAGCTTTTTCCGGCGATGCTGCATCCCTGGCGGATGACCCGCGTATAAGAAAGGCTTATCTCGGCGGCAGATAATCACCCCTTGGTTACGCAATATGTATGAAAGGAGAGTCCCAATGAAAAAAATCATCAATAATCCTAACAATGTGGTATCCGAAATGCTGGAAGGGCTGGCAAAGGCTAATCCTGCAGTGAAATACAGCGGAGCCGGCGTTGAAGTTATATCACGTAAGGAAAAGAAACAGAACAAGGTGGGCATCATATCCGGCGGAGGCAGCGGTCATGAACCGGCACATGCAGGTTATGTCGGCTTTGGAATGCTTGATGCTGCTGTGGCAGGCAACGTGTTTGCATCACCTTCTCCTGACAGGATCCTTGAAGGGATTAAGGAAGCAGATAGCGGTCAGGGAGTTTTAATGGTTATCAAGAATTATTCCGGTGATATTATGAACTTCCAAATGGCAAGCGAACTTGCAGAAATGGAAGGTATAAGGACCGCTTCAGTGGTTGTTAAGGACGATGTTGCCGTTCCTGACAGCACATATTCAACAGGACGCAGAGGAATAGCCGGAACAGTGTTTGTACACAAGATCGCCGGCGCTGCGGCAGAACAGGGCAAAACCCTGGAAGAAGTTAAAGATTTAGCCCAGAAAACAATCGATAATATAAGAAGCATGGGCATGGCTATGACTCCGTGTATTCTTCCTGCAGTCGGAAAGGCTGGCTTTGAGCTTAAGGAGGACGAGATAGAGATTGGCATGGGCATACATGGCGAACCCGGAATTACGCGTCAGAATATGATTTCAGCCCAGGAACTTGCCGACAAGCTTTTAAGCCGTATCCTTGAAGATTATGATTACACCGGCAGCGAAGTTGCGGTCATGGTTAACGGCCTTGGCGGCACACCACTGATGGAACTCTATATTCTCTTTAATGAGGTGGAAAAGATTCTGGCCGATAAAGGCATAAAAATATATAGATCTTTTGTAGGGAATTATATGACATCACTTGAGATGGCAGGATGCTCCGTTACATTGCTTAAGCTGGATGACGAACTTAAGGGGTATCTTGATTATCCTTCCATGGCTCCGGGTTTCCGCGTGTAAAAGGAGGTACGACATGGGCTTTACACTTACATCCCAGGACTATGTAAATTACTTAAATATCGTTCATAAAAAAATCTATGAAAACGGTGACTATATAAGCAGCCTTGATGCGGCAACGGGGGACGGGGATCACTGGTCAAATATGAATATGGGACTCGAAAACCTTACAGCCGCAGGCGATGAACTGAAAAGTATGCCAATTGATGCTGCGTTTAAAAAAATTGGCATGATAATGATGAGTAAAATCGGAGGAAGTTCCGGCATATTGTACGGCGGAGCATATATGGCTGCTTCCAAGGTCATTTCAGGCAAGAACAGCATAGACAGTCAGGACCTTTGCAATGCACTGGAGGCAATGGTTAATGACATGATACAGCGGGGAAAGGCAGAACCCGGCATGAAGACCATGATCGATGCGCTCTATCCTGCTGTTAAAGCATATAAAGACGCTCTCGCATCCCAAACTGATGACCGGCAAACAATGCTTCTTGTAAAGCAGGCAGCAATTGACGGAGCAGAGGCTACCAGAAATATGGAAGCTGTTAAGGGACGTGCCAGCTATCAGCTCAACAAAGGCGTAGGAAATCTTGATCCGGGCGCTGTCACCATGAGCTACCAGATTGAATGCCTGTGCGACTATATAATAGACAATTTAATCAGCCAATAATATTTAGGATAACGATATAAAGGAGAATTTGGACATGATAAAGAACACACCTTCTAAAACCAATGAGAGAACAGAACTTTTAAGAAACGCTATAGAACATCGTGCTACCTGGGCGGCGCTTCTGATTGATGAAGCCAAAAAAAGAGGACTGGACACTTCTTTTGCGCATGAAGCAATAAAAAGATGCGGAGTGTTCCACGGCCTTAACAAGTATCCCCAAACCGATGATCTTACCGAATTTGCACCTGCTTTTGCAAATGAGGATGTTGTAAATGTATTTGAAATGGAAATTAAGGAGAGCAGTGAAGAACACCTCCACATTGACTTCCATTATTGTCCGTTGGTGGCTGCATGGCTTAAGCTGGGTTTCCCTGAAGAGGAACTTGCTGAGCTTTGCGATATCGCAATGGATGGAGACCGCGGAATTATAAGTACATATCCTAAGTTTACATTCGAGCTTGGAAAGACCATTGCAAAAGGCGATGATGTTTGCGAGATCCGCATTGACAAAGTTGAAAAGAAATAATTAAAAATAAATAATCAGTCCCTTAACTTAAATTGCAAATTACGACTGTCTTCTCAGCCCACCTTTGTGTATTTATTATAAAAGTTAATAAGGTCAGCTTGCCTATCTGGAAATGGCAGGCTGGCCTTATTAATTTTTTATGTAATTTTTAAGTTGGGACAAAAAATATGTGGTATAATAAGGCATCAAGAATCAGTTTACAATCGTATTAAAGATAGTTATCTACGGTTGACATAGCCTGTATAATATGCTATCTTTTCAAGTTGATAGCGTATTTTATATCATATTGTTGCGAGGACGGAGAGGAGTAGGCAGTAAAAGCCAAAAAGAGAGGAAATGCCACAGGCTGCAAGCGTTTCCGTGGAAAATTGCTGTCGAAGTCGCTCCTGAGCTGAATAGCTGAATTTTGAGTAGGTTGTTCCGGTTAAGAACCGTTATTTTCTTATTTGAGAGCCCTGTTGGGAATTTTGGTGGTACCGCGGAAGTCAGCTTTCGTCCAAATATTTTGGATGAAAGCTTTTTAATTGATGGAGACTAATGATTATGACGCTTAAAATTGTTGCTTTTGTTTTGATATTGATAGGTGCCGTTATTAATTATGGGGCCGGGTTGATTGTAAGGCGGATGAATCTTGCAGAAAAGACTGATGCGAAAGAGGCCGGGGAACTTTCAGGTGAAGAGCTTGAGCAGTATAAGCTGACCAAGGCCATTGCAAGAGTGAAGATTATTGGACTGTTTGTCATGTTGCCAGGTGTATTTTTAGTATTCTATTCTTTCAGATAAATTTTGGTATCTGAACGATTTATAAACATTATATAAGCAATTATCCAGGTCATACGGAAAGGAAGTATATCATGAGTAAGAGAGAAATAGAAAAAGTCTATGATCCTCATAAGGTTGAAGATGCGTTATATAAAAGATGGATGGAAAAAGATTATTTTCATGCTGTGATCGACCCTGAGAAAAAGCCGTTTACCATTGTGATCCCACCGCCGAATATTACCGGTCAGCTTCATATGGGACATGCTCTTGATAACACTATGCAGGATATACTGATCCGAATGAAGCGTATGCAGGGGTATTGCACTCTCTGGCTTCCCGGGACCGACCATGCCAGTATAGCGACAGAGGCCAAAATCGTCGAGACTATGGCAAAGGAAGGCATCACGAAAGAAGATATCGGAAGAGAAGGCTTTTTGGAGAGAGCATGGAAATGGAAAGAGCAATATGGCGGAAGGATCGTTGAGCAGCTTAAAAAATTAGGCAGTTCCTGCGACTGGAAGAGGGAGCGCTTTACCATGGACGAAGGTCTGTCGGAAGCTGTTAAGGAAGTGTTTGTAAGGCTTTACGAAAAAGGTCTTATATATCGCGGCGAGAGAATAATCAACTGGTGTCCTGTCTGCGGCACATCTATATCTGACGCAGAAGTGGAATATGAGGAACATGACGGCTATTTCTGGCATATCAAATATCCTGTTGCTGGGTCTGATGAATATGTGGAGATTGCCACAACAAGGCCTGAGACGATGCTGGGGGATACGGCTGTAGCTGTACATCCTGATGATGAAAGATACAAACACCTTATAGGGAAAAAAGTTATACTCCCGCTAATGAACCGTGAAATCCCTGTTATTGCCGATACTTATGTTGAACGTGATTTCGGCACCGGTGTGGTTAAAATTACTCCTGCCCACGATCCTAATGACTTTGAGGTGGGTTTAAGACACGATCTTGAAATAATCAACATTATGAATGAAGATGCCACTATCAATGAAAACGGCGGAAAATATGCGGGTATGGACCGTTATGAAGCCCGAAAACAGGTAGTGGAAGATCTTAAAAATTTAGGTTTGCTTGTCCAGGTTAAGCCGCATAAACATAATGTGGGTGAATGTTACCGCTGTTCAACCGTTATTGAGCCCAGGGTATCCTGGCAGTGGTTCGTTAAGATGAAGCCTTTGGCAGAACCTGCAATAGAAGTTGTAAAAAACGGTACCATCAAGTTTGTGCCTGAAAGGTTCTCCAAGATCTATTTCAATTGGATGGAAAATATCCAGGATTGGTGCATATCCCGTCAGCTATGGTGGGGACACAGGATACCGGCATATTACTGTGATGATTGCGGTGAGCTGATGGTGGCAAGAACCGAACCTCATGAATGTACCAAATGTAAGTCAACAAATATCAGGCAGGATGAAGATGTCCTTGATACATGGTTCTCATCCGCGCTCTGGCCGTTTTCCACCCTTGGATGGCCGGAAGAGACACCCGATTTAAAATACTTCTATCCTACCGATGTACTGGTTACCGGTTATGATATTATCTTCTTCTGGGTTGCCCGAATGATTTTCTCCGGGCTTGAACAAATGGGAAAAGAGCCGTTTAAGTACGTTCTGATCCACGGCCTTGTCAGGGATGCACAGGGAAGAAAGATGTCCAAATCATTGGGGAATGGTATCGATCCTCTTGAAGTGATTGAGAAATACGGTACAGATGCCCTTAGATACGCGCTTACCGTTGGAACCTCGCCCGGAAATGACATGCGTTTTTCCGACGAAAAGCTGGAAGCCAGCAGAAACTTTGCAAATAAGATTTGGAACGCTTTCCGCTTTGTTATGATGAATTTTGACGATGACGTTGATTTCGGCAAGGTGGATGAAAGCAAGTTCACAGTGGGGGACAAATGGATATTGAGCCGTATCAATACCGTTGCCCGGGAAGTTACCGAGAACCTCGAAAAATTTGAGTTGGGTATAGGGCTTTCAAAGATCTACGAGTTTATATGGGAAGAATTCTGCGATTGGTATATAGAGCTTGTTAAGCCAAGATTATATGACCGTGAGGCAAAGGATCGCTTAGAAGCCTTGTATGTGCTTAACGAGGTGCTGAAAAAAGCCATGAAGCTTTTGCATCCTTTTATGCCTTTTATCACTGAAGAGATATACAGCCATCTTATTACCGATGACGAGAGCATCATGATATCTTCCTGGCCGGAGTATACCGAAGATATTCTATATCCTGAGGAAGAAAAACTCATGTCTTTCCTGATGGATTCCATAAGAGGAGTACGCAACATCAGAGCCGAGATGAATGTGCCTGCAGGCAGAAAAGCTAAAGCATATTTTGTAGTAAAGGACCAGGATATCAAGGAATTGATTGACCAGGAGAAATCTACCTTTAGCCGACTGGCGGGACTGTCCGATATTATCATTAAGAGTGATAAATCCGGAATACCTCAGGATGCTGTGGCTGTTGTTGTCGAAGGAGCAGAAATATTTATGCCTCTTGAAGAACTTATTGATTTGAAGAAAGAAATTGAAAGGCTTGAAAAAGAAAAAGCAAACCTTGAAATGGAACTGGACAGAGTAAATAAAAAGCTTTCCAACCAGGGGTTTGTTGAAAAAGCTCCAGCGGCTGTCATTGATGCCGAAAAAGAAAAATTAAGGAAGTATTCCGAAATGTATGAAAAGATATTAGAGAGGCTGGAAACGCTTGTAAACCGCTGAACCATGAAGAAGTTGACAACATGGAATGTATTATTTGAGTTTAAAAAGTGATATCCTAGAATTAGCTTTTGATTTTCGGGGGTGATATTATTTTCAGGTCGCCAAAAGCAAGAATAACTATGGCATTTTTCTCTACCATATTTGCTGTTCTTTTTAGCATAATGGCATTTCAGAACCTTTCTACAGGTTCTGTTGATGAGCAGCCTAAAGAACCGGTCGAAATCACCCCTACTCCTGGTCCTCAACAGGAGCCGGTCCTTGTGCCAAACGATGATTTGGAGGAAGATGAAGGTTTTTCCCTTACAAATAACCAGAAATATTTCGAAAGTATCGTACACCCTGAAAGTACAAATGTTCTGCTGCTGGGGACGGAACCGACAGGTTTCAATTTTGATACCATTATGATACTTAATGTAGACAAGCTTTCAAAAAAGGTAAAAATCATCAGTCTTCCCCGAGATATTTATATAGATTACAGCGATTATGTCATTAGTGCTTTGAAGAAGGCCAAACCTTCGTATCTGAAAGAAAAAGGCATGCACCGGATAAATGCGGCTCCTTCAATCGGCCAGGCTATTGAATATCAAAAGGGTATCGGCCGTTTTAATAAAACATATATAGATTTTATCGCAGATCTAATTGAAGAGATATTCGAGATTCATATTGATGATTATGCATATGTCAAGGTCAACGGGTTCAGGAATATAGTTGACTATTTCGGCGGTGTGACTGTTTATGTTCCTGTTCATATGGAATATAACGATCCCTATCAGGATCTGGAGATATATATAGAAAAAGGAACCCAAACCCTCAACGGCAAACAGGCGGAAGGGTATGTAAGATTCAGGCAGGGCTTTGACGAAAACGGGAATTTTGTAAATTACGGAGACATTTTCAGAAAAGAAAATCAGAACAGGTTTATCAAAGCCTTTATCGAACAGCATGTAACGTTGAAAAATCTGGGCAAGCTGGGTAAAATCGCAGATGTGATAAGCAAAAATGTAAACACCAGCGTCAAAGGCTGGGATTCGATCGTAAAATATGGGGCTCTGGCCGAAGAAGCGTTAAATAATAAATATTCTATTGAAAATTATAAGCTGGAATTTACCGATAAGTTTATAGACGGTTCTTCTTATGTATTGATTAAGACCAGATAGCGCTGTCGATATTATAATATTGTTTTCATTCCGCAAAATATGATAGAATTATCATAGAAAATTATGTAATTAATAGTATATACATAAGATTTTGTGTTGATTTACTGCCAGATAAATATTCCGGAGGATAGGGAATGAATTCTACAAAAGCAGGATCGTCAGCATCTGATGTAAAAGACCGTTATTTTTCGATATTCATTACTTTATTTGTCAGTCTTTTGTTGTTTCTGATCGTTGAGTTAGGCGGCGACAGCTTTCATGTCTCGAAGTTCCTGGTGGAAAATAATATCTGGCATAAAATTCTTGATGTTTATTTATTGATCGTATCTTTTTCAATTTTTTTCATTTCCTTTTATACATACCCTCAGACAAAAGATAACCGTTTGCTTATTATAGGTTTTACCTTCCTGATCGGATGTATACTATACTGGATCCAAATTCTGGATATACCTTCTTATTTAGGCGCCGGTCATGGAATAAGCAGTCCGAGATGTACATTTTTGCTGTGTTTGACTATACGGATCATCAACGGCATATGCTTTTGCCTGGTTGCAACTATTAATTTTAATAATAAACAATATATAAAAAGAAGATATATGTGTCTATCAATAATTATAGTGATTGCTGCCCATTACATAATAAGCAGTCCGTTGATAAAACAGGAATATTTAATAAACGAAAACGGATTGACTGCCTTAAGCATATCTTTATTATCTGTTGCCAGTATCCTGTATATTTGTGTACTTTATTTAACATTGCGAGAATATTTGAAGACGAATGAGTTTGTTTTTAAGATACTGTGTTGTGCTTTCATTCTTATGTTTTTCAGCGGGATATCATTAATGGGGATGGCGGAGATTTTTGATAAAAGCAGCGCGCTGAGCCATTTTTATTTGGTCGCTTCCTATGGGATATTTTTCTACGCATTTTATATTGAAAGCATAAAAAAGCCTTACACCCAATTAGCCAAGGCTAAGGAAAACCTTGATGAATATATCGAGGAAATGGATAAACTGGTTGACAGACGTACTATTGAACTGAGAGGCATGTACGAAAAACTGATGGCAGATCAGGAGATAGCCAGAGGAATACAACTGTCCATGCTTCCATTGGAATTTCCGGCAAACGAGTATGTCGCTTTTTCAGCCGGATATGTGCCGGCCGAAAAGCTCAGCGGTGATTTCTATAATGTGTTTAAAATTGATGACAGCCGCTTTGGAATATGTATAGGAGACGTGTCAGGCCATGGAGTTTCTGCGGCAATGCTGTCAATCTTTACATTCCAGAAGATACAATCTCTTATGGAAGAATCGGCAGACGGAGGTGTCAGCATTCCGTCTGTGGTTTTGACCCATCTCTATGAATCATTTAATTTAGCTAATTTCAATGATGATATGTATATCGTTATGATATACGGAGTATTCAATACCCAAACAGGTATTCTTTCATATGCTTCAGGAGGGCTTAACACTTCACCTCTAAGGATAAGACCGGATGGATCTATTCAGGAACTGGACTGCGAGGGTTTTGCAATATGTAAGCTTGGCGATTTTATAAAACCCAAATTTGCTAATCGCCAGGTTCTTCTTTTTCCGGGGGACAAGCTGCTTTTATATACCGACGGATTGGTGGAAGCCCGCAATTCATCCAATAATGAATACTCGATCAAACGTTTGAAATCTGTTATTAAAAAGTATAACAGATGGGGAATAGATCATCTGACCGAGGCAATTATCAATGATGTAAAAGAATTCATTGGTGATGAGAAACTTGCTGATGATATTACCTTACTGTCAATGGATGTATTGCCTCCTTTTTGATAAATTCATTTCCCATATTGCAGCGGAACGAAGTAATAAACATCGTTTGCGTTGTTCTCTTTTGTTTATTAATAATAGACATCACATCCAGTATATGTTAAACTGATTCCAGTAAGCCCCTTCAATGGAACGGCAAACAGTTTTTCGGAGGTAATGATATGAGTATTAAGAGCTCCAGAACCAAACTGGGATTATGGCTTTCTACTTTCATCTCAATGGCCGGGTTATTATTGATCGTTTTGATCGCATTCATTATTGAAAATACAATCAGTCCGAATTTCAATAAAACATTGCTGACCGTTATTTCAGTGATAATTGCTCTTATTCCGCCTCTGCTGTGGCTCTCGATTTTCTATCGGCAGGATAGGCTAAACCCTGAGCCAAAGAGTTTTGTATTTAAGATCATGCTTTTGGGGGCTTTGGTTCAGAAAGCGATTTATACGCCGATAATATCCCTGGTTTTTTCCGGCAGCAATAGTGGGATCACTTCAATCGGCGGAAGACTGATCGTTAATATCATACTGATTGCAGTAATTCAGGAATCTCTTAAATTGATCGCAGTAAGATACAGTATATATCCCAGTAAAGAATTTGATGAGGTAATTGACGGAATAATCTACGGATCTGCATTGGGACTTGGGTTTGCCGCTATGACCAATTTAGGTGATATCATTTCTTCCGGCGGCGCCATGCTTACTAATGTTACGGCTTTGGTAGTTATAGAAACCTTTGCCCATGCCAGCATTACAGGTTTGAGCTGTTATATTCTGGGTGTTTCAAAATACAGTAAATTTAATATTTTAAGGCTGCCTATGGCTGTAATCATTGCTTCGGCTCTGAACGCCGTAACTGAATTCCTTTTGAATGCCGTTGTAAGACGCGGCTTTAAAGTCAACTATCTGTTAGGCCTGATACCTGCGGCAGTAGTGGCGTGTATAGTATTCGGAATCCTGGTATTTCTGTCATCGAAACATGAGAAAGAAGGCGCAGGTATTGAAAGGGTGCCTCAGGAACCTGGAAAAGAGCTGATTGGGATGATTCCGGTGTGGGCTGTTTTTGCCGTTGCTCTTGGTATCGGAATTATAGTAAGCAGCGCTGCTTTAAAAAACAATATTTCTACAGTTGACAATTTTATTGAAGTAAGCTATCCGTCCGGTTGGATCGTATCCAGGAGCGAGTCCGAGCTTTTTAAAGCGTCAGACATTAATAAGGATAACGGCACCAACTTTATCAGCGTTAAAAAAGTACCGCTGGACAGCATGATCATTATGGAGACAAATGATGAGGAAGAAAAACTGCAAAATGCCGCAGCAGCATGGACGATAAAGGCAGGTATGGCAAACCGGTTCTATCAGGCTGAAGACGGTTATTATCTTAATACCAAAGGTAAGGAAACCTACATAATAAACTATGTTTATATTCCCAACACACAATCCGGTGTCAGAGAGATAAATAAACCTGATATCGGGTACGGAAGGGACATACTGAGTATTGTGGATAATGATTTATACGTGATTACACTGTCAACAAGTTATGAGAATTTTGTTCGTAACGATAATAAACTGGTTAATATGGACTATACATTTAACATAGACTGACGGCTATATAAGAATAAAAGAATGGAGTGATTCTGATGGTCAAAAGGAAACTTGGAATATATAAATTTATTATAACAGCCGTCATAATCTTGATGGCCGCATTGTTAACATCATGTGCTATAGAGAAAGAAGATGAGACACCACCTACTACGCCCGTTTTAACTATACTGAGGGTTAACGATGACTCAGTGGAGCTTGCATGGAGCGAGAGCTATGATGACGTGGGCGTTGCCGAATATAGGCTTTACAGAAACAGTGAAGTTCTGGCTAAAGTAAAAGAAACAGAGTATGAAGACAGGGATGTCGAAATCGGCGGAGAATATGAGTATTATGTGGTGGCATATGATAAAGCCGGCAATCGTTCATCCAAAAGCATAAAACAAAGCGTTATCATATCTGGGGAAAAGCAATCACAGGGATCCGAGGAACAGCCAGGAACTCCTGCTGCTCCTCAGGCGGGACAGGGCGATTTTAATCTGAAGAAAATTTCAAAGTCCACCATTAAGCTGTATACTTTGGATGATGATTTTAATGTTATAGCGATGGGTTCCGGAACCATCATCAATAAAGACGGTTATATACTGACAAATTTTCATTGTGTAGGTGAAAACGGAAGGCTATATAATTCGGACGGATATGTTGCTATTGCGATTACAGATGACGTAAAGAAAAATATCCAGCCCCAGTATATCGCACAATACAGGCACGGCGTGGAAAATCTGGATCTGGCGGTAATAAAAATAGTATCGGATCTGAACTGGAACGCGGTATCAGCAAGTGATCTTAATCTTTTTCCCATAACCATTTCTGACTCCGACAATGTGGAATTGGGAGATATAATAAATATTCTCGGATATCCTGCTGTTGGCGGAGAGACTATAACTTTTACCGCAGGTCATGTATCAGGGTTTATTGATGAAGATGGAGATTCAGAAATTGACTGGATAAAAACAGACGCCATCGTAAACCATGGGAACAGCGGAGGGACGGCAATAAACAATAAAGGTGAAATGATAGGCGTTCCCACTGCAAAAATAGCAGGACCCGACAATGACATCATGTTTTACCTGAAACCGATTAATCAGGCTCTGCCGATCGTAGAGAACGCGATTGCCCAGGGGGATGGCCCGAATCTTCCTTCTCCACAGACTCCGGGACCGGGTGTGGAACAGCCTGGCTCTAAAGCAGTAATATCCATTTCGGGAAGACTGGTGGATTCATATACACTGAAACCAATCAGAGATGGTATATTTATTATCCTGCAGGAAGGTGTTACCATCCGGGAGTTTGCTTATAATCCCCAGGAGTCGATGATCCTGTCATACGGAGAATCTGACAGGAATGGCATTTTCGTATGTGATTACATTCCTGCTGGCGCTTCCTACTCTGTCCTGGCTTATGCTGATGGATATTTACCCGTCGCTGAGGACTACGCTTTGGAAATTCCGGCTGATTGGTACGAGGATGTGGATTTAGGAGATATTTATCTGGAAACCGAGTATTAAAATATTATACTGATCGTTTGCGGCAGTAATAAATTACATAGGAAATGATATTTACAAATTAAGCCGATGATGCTATAATAGTTCACGCAAAATGCTATTTAGCATTAATCGTGGGCGATTAACTCAATTGGTAGAGTGTCACTTTGACGTAGTGAAAGTTAGGGATTCGAGTTCCTTATCGCCCACCAGAAAGAGCCGGATTCAGTAGTATCTGATTCCGGCTTTTAATAATAATAAGATTAAATGATCCCCAATATTAAAGCCGGTGAACACCCATTAAAGGTTTGTGTGGGAAGATATATGCTGTGTCGTCAATTGATACAGGCAATTGTGAATCTATATTTTTTTATATATTAAGAGTATTTTTTTATATCAGAATTTTTTTAAGAAAGAATAATAAATAGATATCAAACTTGAAGGGTGGAGTGGATTTGAAACGTGATTTGATTCTTATTTTAGATTTCGGAGGTCAGTATAACCGTCTGATAGCCAGAAGAGTAAGAGAAGCCAATGTATATTGCGAGGTTCTGCCATATAGCGTTTCTTTGGAAAGAATAAAAGAGAAATCCCCAAAAGGTATAATTTTTACAGGCGGTCCTGCGTCAGTCCTTGATGAAAATGCCCCCAAATGCGCAAAAGAAGTATTTGAACTGGGCGTCCCCATATTGGGTATATGTTATGGGATGCAGCTTATGAGCGTAATGCTGGGGGGCGATGTATCAAAGGCAAGTCTCAGGGAATATGGAAAAGTTGATATAAGTGTCGATAACAGTAATATACTTTTTTCAGGTATAGATAATGAAACAAGCTGCTGGATGAGCCATACCTTCCAGGTAACCAGGCTTCCGGAAGGGTTTACGGGTATATCAAGCTCCCAAAACTGTCCTATAGCCGCTATGGCTGACGACAAGAGAAAATTCTATGCAGTCCAGTTCCACCCGGAAGTTGTGCATACTCCAAAGGGCAATGAGATACTGAAAAACTTCTTATATAAAGTATGCGGACTTAAAGGCGAATGGAAAATGAGCTCATTTGTGGAAGAGGCCATAAATGAGTTAAGAAAAAAAGTAGGGAATAAGAAGGTTCTCTGCGCTTTGTCCGGCGGTGTGGATTCCTCTGTTTCCGCTACTCTGCTGCACAAGGCGGTAGGAGATCAGCTTACATGTATATTTGTTGATCATGGCCTTTTAAGGAAAGGTGAGCCTGACGAAGTTGAGGAAGTGTTTAGAAAGCAATTTAAAGTAAACCTGATAAGAGTAAATGCTCAGGATAGATTTTTAAACCGCCTTAAAGGAATTACCGACCCTGAAACAAAGCGTAAGATCATCGGTGAAGAGTTTATCAGAGTTTTTGAAGAAGAAGCCAAAAAAATAGGCCATGTTGACTTTCTTGTCCAGGGGACCATTTATCCCGATGTCATTGAGAGCGGCGCCGGCGATGCCGCTGTAATAAAGAGTCATCACAATGTTGGAGGTCTGCCTGACCATGTTGATTTTGAGGAGATAATCGAGCCTCTCAGGGATCTTTTTAAAGATGAGGTGAGACAGGTGGGAATCGAATTGGGCCTGCCTGAAAGCATGGTATGGCGGCAGCCTTTCCCCGGACCTGGTTTAGCCATCAGAGTAATTGGCGAAGTTACAAAGGAACGCTTGGACATTTTACGGGATACCGATTTCATATTCAGGGATGAAATCTCCAAATCTGGTCTGATGAGAGAAATCAATCAGTACTTTACTGTTCTGACTGATATGAGAAGTGTGGGTGTCATGGGGGATGAAAGGACCTATGACTATACTCTTGCACTTCGAGCAGTTACTACTACTGACTTTATGACTGCTGACTGGGCCAGACTGCCGTACGATCTGCTGGAGAGGGTATCCAACAGGATCATAAACGAAGTGGGGCATATAAATCGTATTGTTTACGATATAACCAGCAAGCCCCCGGCTACGATCGAATGGGAATAGGAAAAACGGCCCCGGAAATCTTGATTGGATTTCCGGGGTTTTTTATTGTTCCTTATTTTTTAAGAATTCCATTTTCAGATAAAAAAATCATCTTTATTGCTCTTCTTTATGTAAAAATGTACTATGGCGACATTATGGAAATAATATGGGAAATAATACATATTATTCCTGCAAGTGTTATTGTTAGTATGCGGTAGATTATACAAGGAACTTAAAAACCAAATAAATTTGTAATGGTGTATCTGGAAAAAATCAGCATTACTGTAATGGGTGGGAATATCATACGTCATCCGGCAAAGACGTCGGCAATGATATTAACGTCGGCGATTTGCATATATTTAGTCTGGGTTTTAACCAATCCCGATTCCCAAGCCTCTTAGTCAGAAGCTCTGACTGCATCTGTAAAATCCGGCTAAAGAGCCGGCATAGGCGATTATTGTGCGGCAGCGTTTGACGGCACAAATTTTAGGCGGCAGGTTCCCACGACAAAAATATCCGCATACAAACGACAAAATGTTGCAGCAGCTATTTTGCACCATTTGGATCAACCTCTCTGCCATCTGCAGGAATAACAGCAGACAGTTGGCCTATAGTTAAACATAAGTAATATCATTAGTCTGCAAACTTGACGGCATCATTGAATGGCCTTGATCCGGAATGATATGCCGGAGAAAAAATTATGAGAATGACATGCATGAATAAAAAAGAAAGAGAGAGATATTTTATGAAAAAGGTTATTACTCTAATTTTAGCTGCAGCAATGATTCTGACAGGATTTCCATCTTCAACTGTAATGGCGGCTGATGCAGTGACATTAACTGCTTCTGCAGCCACCCCGCCGATTTATAAGGATGAAAGTTATTCCTATGAGGAACGGGCCGCAGACATGGTCTCACGCATGACGTTGGCAGAAAAGGCTTCGCAGACCGCAGGATACAATTCCAGTGCAATTCCCAGACTTGGCATCGCAACCTATATGTGGTGGAACGAAGCGCTTCATGGGTATTCCCAGGAAGGCTGGTTCGGCATCAAGACTGACGGCTCGTCATATCCGTCCAGCTATTCAATGGGAGCGTCCTGGGATCCCGACCTCTATTACCAGGAAGCTTTACAGATAGGTGCCGAAATCCGTGAGCGGGTCAAGGAGAATAAATACAATCTTACAATGTTCTCACCCACGGTAAACTTAGCCCGTGATCCCAGATGGGGCCGTAACGACGAAAGCTATGGCGAAGATCCCTTCCTGGTGGGGAAAATGGGTGCCGCTTTCGTAAATGGTGTTGAAGGTAAAGATCAAAATGGTAATTATCTGGTTACCAATGCCAATAACCAAGGTGTTAAACAGGCCTCTACCACCATTAAGCATTATGCAGCTAATAACAGTGAGAAGAATCGATATACAAGCGGAGCAGACAATGTAACTCTCCGTGAAATGCGCGAGTACTATACCCGTCCTTACAGAATTGTTGTAAAGGATGCCGATGTTTCTTCGGTCATGATGGCTTACAACAGTGTGGACGGTATCCCTATTTCCTACAGCAGTTACTATATGGATACCCTCCTGCGCCAGACATTTGGTTTCACCGGTTACATCGTATCGGACTGCGATTCTGTCAACACTTCGTATAACCGGAATATACATAAAACTAACCCGCATACCGGCAATCGTTACACGCTGGGAGAGGCATATGCTAATGCCATGGCAAACGGTTTGGATCTTCAGTGTAACGCCGGAGAAACTGACGGTCTCGGCAGTTATGCTTCGAATTACAGCAAGATGCTTAGTGATGAAGCCGGCAACCCCATCGTGACTGATAAGGGTTACTTCACTGAGCAGCAGTTGGAATACTCTGTATTCCGTCTGATGACCAAGCGTATGCAACTGGGTGAATTCGATAAGGTAAATCCGTATGTGACCAAGGGAGCGGAAGGCCTGGCTGCCGGTCAGGCAGGCGGTTACGTAAACGGTGCGGCAGGTCAGACTCAGGAGCGTATTGAACTGGCTGATGAGCTTTCCCGCGCCACTGTGGTATTATTGAAAAATAAAAACAAAGCTCTTCCCATAACCTCTGACGAGATCAACAGCGTCGATCAATACAAGGTACGCATCATAGGACCTGTCGGTCAGAGTAATTTCCGTGGAGGATACTCTTCACGTCTGTCCAACGAATCAAACCTCGTCACCATCGAACAGGCGATAAAAAAAGCTTTCAATGACCCGGATACATACGATGAAGCCACACGCGATAAATTGGATATTGTCTACCATTATGGCTTCAGCTCTGCTGTAAACAGAAGCAACTTTACTGGCCTGAGGAGCGAAAATATCAATCTGAGCGCTGTGGAAGACAATGTAGATCTGGCAATCGTTGTTGTTGGTCAGGGAAGCGGCGACTCCCGTGAAGACGGAGACCGAACCAATCTGAACCTCGCACAGGCGCAGATAGACCTGATCAAACAGGTAAAGGCTAAGAACCCGAAAAAGCTGATCCTTGTCATGGAAACTTATGGCCCGGTGAACATGGTGGACGATATCGTCAACAATGCTGATGCCATTCTTTGGTCCAGTTTCAACGGCTTCAGAAAGGGTACAGGCTTTGGTGAGTCCATCACCGGAAAGAACAATCCTTCCGGTCGTACAAATGCGACATGGCTGAAGGATATGATCAATGATATCCCGGGCTTCTTTGATTACAGTCTGTTCCCTTCCGACGGGAAAGGCGGCCGTACTTATATGTATAACGTCGAAGAGACCATTTATCCGTTTGGTTTCGGTTTGAGCTATGCAGACGTTGAGTATGCGCCGGTCGCAGAAGACGGTTCCATACTGGGCGCTGATACCGCTGGCTCCCTGGTTATTGGAACAGACAGTTCACCAATCACAAAGGACAGCGTTATCAACGTCAATTTCAAAATTACCAATACCAACAATACAGCCGGCAAGCAGGTCGCAGAGGTATATGTCGTTTCACCGGGAGCCGGAACTGATCCCACAATTCCGTTGAAGCGTCTGGTGGGCTTTGACAAAGTCTTTATAGATGCCAACGGAAGCGAGATCGTAACCATACCGATAAAGGTTACTGATTTGGCATTCTTCAATGAAGAGAAGGATTGTTATGAGCTTCCCACAGGTGAGTGGAAGATCTGGGTAGCCCGCTGCAGCGAATTCGGCGAAGATGACCTTTGCGAGAGCTTTACAGTCGAAAATGGAGCCATCCGCGAAGATCCTGTGGTTGTTACCGTAAAGCCGACTCAGTATGGAGACGAAAGCAAAGGCATAAGCGAACGCGTTATCTTCACCCTCACCGATGATCCGTCAAAGAACATTGTTTTACCCAATATCGCGGTTACAATGGCCAACGAAAAACTGTACGGAACACGTGTTATAAACAATGTACCAGGCAAGGACATCGGTGTTGATCCGGCTGCAGTCAATGCTTATACAGCCTCTACCGAAGCAAAATGGACCGTGCCTGACAGTGCGGCTAACATAGAGCGTCTGGACATCGGCAAGACTGCCGACCAACTCCCCAGGATCGGAACCAAATTTGTTCTGCCGGATACTTATAAAGTAACTTACGCCTCCAACCGTCCCGCTGTTGTGCAGGTAGGAGATGCCGGTACCAATGTATTTGCCGAAGGACCGATTGTTATGAAAGCACCCGGTGTGGCAACCATAACAGTTAAAGTTACTGCTCCCAGCGGAGAGGAAGCAACCACCGAATTCGTAGTATGCGTGCAGGGTAACACCGGGCTCACAGGAATAACATTGGGGGGGAACCCAATAGCTGATTTTGATCAAAGGACATTTGTATACAAATGTATCGTTCCCGACGGCATTGATGTCACAAACGATGCTTTTGCAGTAAAGGCAGCTGCCATTGACGGTTATACAGTGGAATATTCCAATACTGATGACGGATCTGGTACCATCGGATACCAGTCAGATCCGAGCGGCAATGGATTGAAACCATTAAAGGTACCTGGCAGTGTTTATATTAAAGTCTCTGGTGAAGGTGTTGCCGATCAGATCTACAGAGTGGATTTTGAAAAAGAAATGCCGGAGATCTCTGTCGCACTTACAGCAGATAGCAGCGTGCAGCCGGGAGCATCCTTTAATGTGGGATTTGCCCTTAACAATGTTACTCAGTCGGTTTACGCTGAGGATATCACACTGTCTTACGATTCCAGTGTCTTTGAATATCTGAGTGCGGAAGGTGCCAACGACAATATCAAGATTGTTAAAGAGGACAAAGCTGATGCCGGAACAGTAAGGCTTATGGCTGCAAATATAGGAGGAGTATTGGGAGAAAGCACAACTATACTGAACTTAGCATTCAAAGTAAAGACAGGGGTTGAGAATACCACCGGTACCATTGCAGTAACTCAGGCTAAACTAGGTTTTGCACCTTCGGGAGATATCATTGAGGCAGCTCTTGATACAAAGAGTATTTCAATAGGCAGCAGTGTACCGACTGTTGATAAGACGGCTCTGACAGCGGCCATAGATAATGCCCAAAACCTGTATGACAATGCAGTAGTCGGCACGAAGCCAGGTCAATATACTCAGGCGGCAAAGGATGCTTTGCTTGCAGCAATTAATGATGCAAAAGCTGTAAGGGATGATCCCAGCGCGACACAACCACAGGTAGACGATGCGGTTACGGCGTTGAATATTGCTGTTGAAACCTTTAAGGCGGCTGTGAATAAGTCTCCGGATATTAATGACGATGGTAAGACAGATGTAGGCGACCTTGCAGTTGTAACTTACTATTACGGTAAAGACTCCACATCGGAAGACTGGTCGGTTGCTAAGATCGCGGATATGAACGGAGATAATATTATAGATATAACTGACCTTGCTTATGTAGCAATGAACATGGAATAACATTGATGCAAGCTTGGGATAGGTTTTTTGTACCTATCCCAGGCTTTTTTGTGCGCCTGGCATGGGCATAATCTAACGGGTGAAAGTACCAAGCCTTCCTTTCTCTCTTATCTATAAAAAAAAATGTGCCGTGGCAATATTCTGGAAATAAATCGGGAAATAATACATAATATACCTGTGAGTATTATGTAAATTGCGGACGAATCTAACAAGAAATTTAAAAAACCTAAATAAATCAGTAATGACACACTTGTATAAAAGTTGTTATTTCTATGATGGGTGGGTATGCCATATGTTATACGGCAAAGACGTCGGTGGTACTATTGTCATCGGCGATTTGCATATATTTAGTCTGGGTCTGACCACTTCCAGTTCTTAAGCTTAAGTCATAAGATCTTCCCTCAACTGCAAAATCCGGAGAAGGAGACGGTACAGGCGCTTATTATGCGGCAGCATTTGACGGCACCAATTATGGGCGACAAGTTTCATTGGCTGACATGTCCGCATTACAAACCACAATAAAGTTAGAGCAGCTGTCCTTTCCACATGGAGCAACCGCTGTGACTTTTTCCGGTATAACGGCAGACTATTGGCCTGCGATGAAATTTAATATTTATCATCAGCTCGGATGACGGTACTGTCTAGTGGCGGCTACAGGCATTGCATCTGAACTGTATATAACCTGCCAACGGAATAAGAAACTTTTACTATGGGGCAGGAGAAGGCAGTATTCTGCTGTAATAGTGGAAAACGTCCGCAGATTGCTCTTGAGGAAACAAAGGATCTGGGATACCAACAAGTCTGCAACCCTGGCGGCATTATTGATGGGTTTATGGTCCGGGATAAATATGCCGGAGAATAATCTGAAGAAGAATAAAAAAAAGAAAGAGAGAGAGATTTTATGAAAAAGGTTATTACTCTGATTATAGCTGTAGCTATGGTTGTGACAAGCATTTCCGCTTCATTTGCCGTAATGAATACCGAAACGGAGCCTGACACGTTACAATTATTCGCTTCTGCCGCCACAGTACCGATTTATCAGGACGAAAGTTACTCCTATGAGGAGCGGGCTGCCGATTTGGTTTCACGCATGACATTGGCAGAATTAGCTTCTCAAGCCGCCGGCTACAATTCCAGCGCAATTCCCAGACTCGGAATTGCAAGCTATATGTGGTGGAATGAAGCGCTGCATGGATATTCACAGGAGGGTTGGTTCGGTATAAAATCTGATGGCGCATCATATCCGTCCAGCTATTCAATGGGAGCATCGTGGGATCCCGACCTATATTATCAGGAGGCCTTGGAGATCGGTGCCGAAATCCGCGAACGCGTCAAAGAGAACAAGTACAATCTTACTTTCTTCTCTCCTACGGTTAATCTTGCTCGTGATCCCAGATGGGGCCGTAATGACGAAAGCTATGGCGAAGATCCCTTCCTGGTAGGGAAAATGGGTGCAGCATTTGTCAACGGAGTTGAGGGTAAAGATCAATACGGCAATTACCTTGTAACCAATGCAAATAACCAAGGTATTAAACAGGCCGTTACCACCATAAAACATTATTCAGCCAACAACACTGAGAAGAACCGTTATACAAGCGGTGCAGACAATGTAACTCTTCGGGAGATGCGTGAGTACTATACCCGTCCCTACAGAATCGTTGTCAATGATGCCGATGTTTCCTCGGTAATGATGGCTTACAGCAGTGTAGACGGTGTTCCTATATCCTACAGCAGTTACTATATGGACACTCTCCTGCGGCAGATCTTCGGTTTTTCGGGTTACATAGTATCCGACTGCGATTCGGTGGCAACTTCATATAACAGGAATGTTCATAATATCAACCCGCATACCGGCAAGCGTTACACGCTGGGAGAGGCTTATGCAAATGCCATGGCGTCCGGCCTGGATCTGCAGTGTAATGCCGGTGAAACCGACGGACTTGGCAGCTATGCTTCGAACATTAAACTTATGCTGAAGGACGCTGCCGGAAATCCTATCGTTACTGATAAGGGTTACTTTACCGAACAACAGTTGGAATACTCTGTGTACCGTCTGATGACCAAGCGAATGCAACTGGGAGAATTCGATAAGGAAAATCCGTATGTGACCCAGGGCGCACAACGTCTTGCAGCAGGATTGGCTGGCGGTTATGTCAACGGTGCGGCAGGTCAGACTGGAGAGCGTATCAAACTGGCTGATGAACTATCCCGAGCCACTGTAGTATTATTAAAAAATGAGAATAAAGCTCTTCCAATAACTTCTGACGAGATCAACAACGTCGATCAATACAAGGTACGTATCATAGGACCCGTTGGCCAGAGCAATTTCCGCGGCGGTTACTCTTCATTTTTAACCAACGAAGCCAATGTGGTTACCATTGAACAGGCCATAAAAACGGCGTTTAATGACCCTGATACATACGATGAAGCCACACGCGGAAAACTGGATATTTCCTACCACTATGGTTTCAATTCTGCGGTAAACAGAAGCAGCTTCACCGGTTTGAGGAGCGAAAATATCAGTCTTAATGATATTGAGGAAAATGTAGATTTGGCAATCGTTGTTGTTGGTCAGGGCAGCGGCGATTCCCGTGAAGACGGCGACCGTACTGATCTGAATCTGGCTCAGGCACAGATTGACCTGATCAAACAGGTAAAAGCCAAGAATCCCAAGAAGCTGATTCTTGTCATGGAAACTTACGGTCCGGTGAACATGGTTGACGATATCGTCAACAACGCCGATGCCATTCTCTGGTCCGGCTTCAACGGCTTCAGAAAAGGTACAGGCTTTGGTGAATCCATTACTGGTAAGAATAATCCCTCTGGCCGCACCAACGCTACCTGGCTGAAGGACATGGTCAATGATACTCCCGGTTTCTTTGATTACAGTCTGTTCCCGTCTGATGGAAAAGGCGGCCGTACCTATATGTACAACGTCGAAGAGACCATTTATCCGTTTGGTTTCGGTTTGAGCTATGCAGACGTTGAGTATGCGCCGGTCGCAGAAGACGGTTCCATACTGGGCGCTGATACCGCTGGCTCCCTGGTTATTGGAACAGACAGTTCACCAATCACAAAGGACAGCGTTATCAACGTCAATTTCAAAATTACCAATACCAACAATACAGCCGGCAAGCAGGTCGCAGAGGTATATGTCGTTTCACCGGGAGCCGGAACTGATCCCACAATTCCGTTGAAGCGTCTGGTGGGCTTTGACAAAGTCTTTATAGATGCCAACGGAAGCGAGATCGTAACCATACCGGTAAAAGTTACTGATTTGGCATTCTTCAATGAAGAGAAGGATTGCTATGAGCTTCCCACAGGTGAGTGGAAGATCTGGGTAGCCCGTTGCAGCGAATTCGGTGAAGATGATCTTTGTGAGAGCTTTACAGTAGAAAATGGAGCAATCCGTGAAGATCCTGTAGTTGTTACCGTAAAGCCTACGCAGTACGGAGACGAAAGCAAAGGCATAAGCGAACGTGTTATCTTCACCCTTACCGATGATCCGTCAAAGAACATCATTTTACCCAATATTGGGGTTACCATGGCTAACGAAAAACTGTACGGAACACGTGTAATCAACAATGTACCCGGCAAGGACATCGGTGTCGATCCGGATGAGGTTAATGCATACACAGCTTCCACCCAGGAAAAATGGACTGTCCCTGACAGCGCAGCCAATGTAAAACGTCTGGATGCCGACAAGACTGCGGATGAGCTTCCCAAAATCGGAACCAAATTTATTCTGCCCGATACTTATAAAGTTACTTACGCGTCCAACCGACCCGCTGTTGTACAGGTAGGAAATGCCGATGCCAATGTGTTTGCCGAAGGACCGATTGTTATGAAGGCCCCCGGTGTGGCAACCATAACAGTTAAAGTTACTGCCCCCAGCGGAGAGGAAGCAACCACTGATTTTGTAGTATGCGTTCAGGGTGAACCTGTTCTCACTGAATTAACATTGGGCGGTAATCCCATAAAAGATTTTGATCCCCATACGCTGCATTACGTCTGCAATGTTCCCGACGGTACGGACCTGTCAAGTGATGCCCTGGCTGTCAAAGCAACCGCTCTTGAGGGATATACGGTTGAATATTCTACTACTGACGATGGTTCGGGTACGATCGGATATCAGCCTGATGCAAGCGGAAATGGCGTAAAACCGGCATCTATACCCGGCAGCGTTTACATCAAGATCTCAGGTGAAGGCATTGCCGACCAGATTTACAGAGTGCAGTTCGATGAAGAAATATCGGCAACTTCCTTTATTAAAGGCATTATTGACGATAACTGGACCATTGTCAATGAGGATGCCTCGTTGTATGAAGCAGTCAAAGGTTATGGTCTGAAACTGCCCACATTGCCGGACAATATCTCAGCTGCCAATACCTTCAAGAATCTCTTCTTAAGACCTGCAGCAGGCGATTGGACAATTGTTACAAAGTTCTACTTCCCTGTCCGTCCCACTCAGGCGACGCAGCAGGTCAGACTGATGGCATGGCAGGATCCCAATAACTTTATTAGTGTTGGCCTGCAATCAGGCTTCAGCTGGTTTGGACCGGGAGGTCTCACAATGAATATGGCACCTACCATCGGCGGAGCTTCCAACGGCAGCATCAGCACAAGCACAGGACTTTCCACAGATCCTGATCCGCTGGTATTCTATATAAAACTACAGCGTGAAGGATTGAAGTTCACCGCATGGTTCTCTACCGACGGTATTAACTATACACGGGTACAGAGTGCCGACGGACGGCGCGCAAGTGAATCCAGCTACCTGCAGGATGTACGTTTGGGTCTGTTTGCCACTAAAGCCAGCCCGACATCACCGACCATCGATACCTATTGTGAATTCATTGATGTAATCGGCCGTAACGGTGAGGTACTCAAGACAGATCAGGATGTGCTTAATGATGCATTCAAGGATGTTGTAGAATATCTTGCAGGGGAAATTCCCAGTGAAGTTTCTTCCGATATTAAGCTTACTGTCCCGTATGACTACACAGTCACCTTTGAAGCCGATGAATGCATTAATCCGAATGGTACCATCAATCTGCCGGAGGAAGATAAATTAGTCAGTGTCAAGATCAAAGTCAGCCATCCGCTGGCAAAGATTGACGGAAGCAGTGAAGTGACTGTATTTGACGGACAGATTCTGGTCAAGGCAACCGGCAGCGAAACTCCAGTTGCTGCTACACTTAAGGCAAGCAGCAGTGTACAGCCGGGAGCCACGTTCAATGTGGGAGTAGCGCTGAATAATGTTACACAGTCGGTTTATGCAGAGGATATTACATTGACATACGATCCCAACATATTTGAATATGTGGGAGCAGAAGGAGCGAGCAGCGATATCCAGATAGTCAGAGAGGACAGTGAAACTGCCGGAAAAGTAAGGATTATAGCAGCAAATATTGGAGGAATATCAGGCGACAGCGTCGATATATTGAATTTAACCTTCAAGGTGTTGCCAGGTGTTGTGAATACAACCCAAACTATTGCAATTACTCAGGCTAAACTTGGCGTAGCTCCTTCGGGAGATGTCCTAGAGGCAACACTGGATGCAAAGAGTATATCAATAGGCGGCGGTACACCATCAGTTGACAAGTCAGCTTTGATTTCGGCTATCAATAATGCTCAAAGCCTGTATGACGCTGCGGTTGTAGGCACACAACCCGGCCAATACTCACAGGAGGCTAAGGATGCTCTGCTTGCGGCAATCAATGCTGCTAAAGCTGTAAGGGATGACTCAAGCGCGACACAATCGCAGGTCAACAACGCCGTAACGGCCCTGAATAGTGCTGTTGAAGCCTTTAAGGCAGCTGTGAATAAGTCTCCTGATGTTAATGACGATGGTGAAACCGATGTAGGAGACCTTGCGATAGTTGCTTACTATTACGGCACGGATTCCTCTTCTGAAGACTGGTCTGAAGCTAAGATCGCAGATATGAACGGAGATAATATTATAGATGTATTAGATCTTGCTTATGTAGCAATCAACATAGTATATTAAGCATTGATGCAGGCTTGGGATAGGTATTAACGACCTATCCCAAGCTTTTTTATTGTCCGATGGTCTTTCCTCCGAAGCAGATTGGCTTATCTCAATGAGAAATCTTGCACCCCTTTCATTGTATCAACTCGTGTGCGGGCGCAAGGATCTCATTTCGAACGCCTTTAAGCACCCAGGCCTATAAGATCAATAGCGCCGTTTTATGACATTCCTCCGCTTGCGCTCCGTCATGTCCCGGCCGAGAGGTCTTCCTCTTACGGGTCGCTCATACATTTTCAATAATGTTACCGTTCGGTGGTCTTTCCTCCGAAGCAAATCGGCTTATCTCAATGAGAAGCCTTGCGCCTGTCTAACTTATGTTATGCTGGTTGTTCGAAAAAACATATTGTCAAAGTCAGACTATTGTGATAGTATAGACTATAGCAATAGTCTGGCTGGGGTGTTGAAGTAATGCAAAAATTATTCGACAGCGAAATAAAAGTTATGGAGATCATATGGGAAAACGAGCCCATAAGCGCTAAACAGATCAGCCTTATTGCCGCGGAGGAGATCGGTTGGAATAAAAACACCACATATACTGTTATCAAAAAACTTGAAAGCAAGGGATATATTAAAAGAGAAGATCCCGGATTTATTTGTACCTCACTGATTTCCCGTGATGATGTCTGCAAGTCCGAAGTCAAAAGTCTTATAGATAGGCTTTTCGGCGGCTCGAAAAAAGCGCTTTTCTCTGCTTTGCTTGAGGATGAAAAACTTTCTTCCGACGACATTGATGAATTGCGAAAGATGATTGAAGAGAGGTGACGGTATGCTGTCCGAAGTATTCTATTGGCTTTTCAATATGAGCATATCGGCATCCATAGTTGGGATAATTATTCTATTGACAGGAAAAATAAGAAAGTTTCCGCGTCGTCTAATACATATCTTATGGGCAATTCCTTTTCTAAGAATGTGGATTCCGGCAGGAATGACCAGTAAATACAGTCTTATGACTCTGCTTTCAAAATTCACTACAAAGACAGTGCTTGTATATGACGGCGTATTGGATCTTACCTATACAAATCATATTATGGCGGCCAAAAGTTACTCACCAATTACCTATAAGGTGAACATACTTGAAGATGTTTTTAAAATTGCCTCTATAATCTGGATTGTTATCGCTCTTGCCCTTGTGATCATGACTGCAGTCCTTTATTTTATTACAAAATCTGAATTAAATGATGCTGTACCATTTAGGGACAATGTATATGTATCTGACAAAATAACCACACCTGCAACATACGGTGTCTTCTGTCCCAGAATTATTATTCCCGAAGGATTGGACTCAGGTGATCTAAAATATATCCTGGCACACGAATCGGCGCATATAAAACGCAAGGATAATTTATGGCGTATTCTAGCCGTTATTTCTGCCTGTGTTCACTGGTTCAACCCCTTGGTCTGGCTGTTTTTAAAAAAATTTCTGGAGGAAACCGAGCTTGCATGTGATGAGAAGGTTCTGGCAACCTATGGTGAAGATGCAAAAAAGACTTATGCAAAAGTACTTATAGACTGCGCCGAAAGCAGGAATATTTTTGTCTCGGCATTCGGCGGTGCCAGGATACGGGTTCGTATTGACCATATTTTGTCATATAAGAAACTGTCAGTCTTTTCAATCATTAGTTTCACAATTTTTGCGATTACCGCCGGCTATGTGCTTCTGACAAATGCTTATTAAAGGAGGGTAGAGTCATATGAAAAGATTTCTTCGAGCTTTCTTTGCGGCTGTACTATTCGTGCTTTTCTTGTCCGGCTGCGGGGAAGCACTACCTTCTGAATGGAAGGACTTGAAAGAAGTCAGCGACAGTTTTTCTTTAGAGGACGCAAAGAATGAAGGTTATGTCGTGATGGAGGACGGAGACGTCACCTTTGGAGAAAATATATGGAAAGACTTTGTGAAGTTGTCATCAAAAAAGAAACCGTCTAAAGTTCGGGTCGTTCACTACTATACATTAGGTGATCCGGCGCGTTATGAACCGGAATACTATGAGAGTATAAAAGACGATTATCCGGTACTGTATATCCTTGAACTTGAATATACCGGAGATATATACCGCTTAAGATACTATGAGGATGACAAACTGTATCAGAAGGAATTCAAATACCTGATGAGATACGAGGGAGAAGCAGAAACCAAAGATGCCATCTATTCTTCGTATGTAAGGTATGTACTGGTGGATGATAACAAGGTTACCTGGAATGATATTATGCGTGGATTGCTAAGCTCCCGATTTGGTGATTATATACCCCATTATTCAATATATACTGATTTAAACTACAAGGACGGTTATTCTGGTTGAAAACAGAACCAAAACAGGAGAGTCAGAAGAATTGTTGTTGTGGTAAAGACTTACGATTCATATTTGTCATTCCGGATGTCAGTGAAGACCCTTCACTGCGCTACGCTTCGTTCAGGATGACAATAATGGGCGGGGAAAAGATTTCTCGTTAAGATATTCCGTTTTGTCCGATGGTAATACCATCATTTATAAACTATAGGGAAGTGATATATATGACCACATTTAAAAAGTTCTATCTGTGCTCTGTTATTGGTGTACTTATGGCATCATTTTACCCTTTGTACATGGGTGTGAGAATTGTAAAAGATATGGTGCAAAACGGAACGGTCTTAGCAGAAAACTATCCTAAATACATAATTCCTTATACGCCCATAAGTCTGGCAATTATATTGGCTGTTTTGATTTTACCGGTTTTGGTGAAATATATTCCGAAATCAGCTTTACCGGTGGCATCATTAATATCTCTGGCTGTATTTTTTACATCAGAATTACTGCTGGAAAACAAAGTCATCGTAACATCCACTGTAACCACAAAACTTGAGAGCTGGCAAATGTTTATGTGTTATGTGCCGCCGGAAAATACCAGAACAAGGACATGGCGGGCCGTTGATGTACTGATAGGCGAGTATAGTCCCGCATTTAAAATTCATTTTTACGTTATCTCAGTTATTTTGATCCTTGCTGTATTAAACTGTTTTTACGGATTTGCCAATATGATCGTTACAAAAAACAAAAGCAGGAAAAAAGCTTTGGTGATACAATCCATATCTGCAGCTATGTTTCTTGGCCTTTGCATTTTAGCCTGTTTTACCGCATTCTTCAGGGATGGGGAAATTATCGTTTCGGCTATTTCGGCAATACTTATGAGTCTATTCTTCACTGTGTTTGGCGTAACAGCCGGAGTATATGTCAGCTCATTTCTGCTTGAAAAGCAGAAAAAGCTCTCGATCCTGATTCCGTCAATTACGGCCTCAATTTTTACATTAATTATGTATATCGGTGAGTTGGTTCTGCTGAGCGGTCATCTGTATCGTTTCGGTTCCGGCTTTTTATTTGACGGAATAGCCGGCATTGTTCTCGCTCCTGTAGATATACTGGTTATCCTGATGTCAGGGATCATAACCGCAGTCATTTGCATTGCTCTGAACAGAAAGTCGAAAGCTGAATATGTGGTATAGTGTCATAATAAAAGTATCATCCGATGTATATACATATATATAATTTTTTAAATTATCTGTTCTATATCCAATCACTCTGATATAATAATCTTAAATTAAAATTATTGCAATCTGCTTAATGCGATTGCATTTATTACTGTTTTTTTTATATATAATGTATATATATATGTAACTGTGCTGATTGAAGGTCATCTTATTCCTCAAAGACTGCATTAATAATCGCAATATTTTAAAACCGGGTCAGTTACTTCTTTGTTGCAGTTCACCCATTATATTAATGATGACAAAAATTAAATAAAAAATGAGGGATAGGGAATATATAAACAAGACAGGAGGTCATTATATGCAAAATGGAAGCGCAAATAAAAAGTATAAATTTGCAGTATTGGGAGCTGGACATGGCGGTACTGCCATGGCGGGGCATCTTTCGTTGTTGGGATTTGACGTAAGTCTCTACAATCGCGGAGAGGAAAGAATAAGAGCGATAAAAGAAAGAAAAGGTATAGAGATACTGTCCAATAGTGATCACATTGTCCATGGATTTGCCGAATTGAATATCGTAACTTCAAATATAGCGGAAGCTATTCATGGAAGAGATGTCATTATGGTGGTACTACCAGCAACCGGTCACAGATATATAGCAGAACAATTGGTACCGCATCTTGTGGATAATCAAATCATTGTCCTGAATCCAGGCAGAACAGGGGGAGCTCTTGAGGTACTGGCCATCCTGAGAGAAAAAGGGTGTACTGCGGATGTTGTAGTGTGTGAAGCCCAGACGCTTCTCTATGCAAGCCGGTCCATAAACCCTGGCCAAACCCAGATCTTCCGTATAAAAAACAGTGTTCCGGTAGCAGCGATTCCTGCTCATCGGACTCCAGAGGTGGTCAATATACTTCGTACGGCATTGCCGCAGTTTATTCCCGGAGACAATGTTATGAAAACCAGTCTGAATAACATTGGTTCTATTTTCCACCCTGCGGTAACGGTGCTGAACGCAGGCAGAATAGAGAGCACATATGGTGATTTCGAATATTATACAGAAGGAATAACGCCGTCTATCGCGTTGATATTGGAGAAAATGGACAAGGAAAGGGTCAGCGTTTCCGAGGCCCTGGGCTTCCAGGCCATGACAGCCCGGGAATGGCTGTATTTCGCGTATGATGCGGCAGGCCGGACCCTCTATGAAGCAATGAGAAACAATCGTGGTTACGATGGAATCATGGCTCCAAAGACGGTCATGACCAGGTACGTTACTGAGGATGTCCCGATGAGCCTGGTCCCAATTGCTTCCCTCGGAAGACTTTGCGGTGTATCCACACCTGTTATAGATTCTATTATTCTTTTAAGTTCAGTATTGCACAATACGGATTATTGGGAAATTGGACGAACAGCTGACAGGATGGGGCTCACAGGCATGACGCTTAAGGAGATAAGAAGCTTCATTACGGAGGGAATAAGAAAATAAAGGAGAGATCAGCCATGAAAGGAAAGATTATTGCAGGTGCAATAGGGAACTGTGTACACGTCGCAGGAGTGGTGAGATTTCTGAAGTTAGCTGAAGAATTGGGCTATGAGGTGCGGTTTTTAGGAGCTGCCGTTCCTGTAGACGAGTTCATTAAAGAGATCCAGGCTTATGAACCGGACATTGTCGGTTTAAGTTACCGATTGACACCTGAGGTTGCCGAAAGACTTCTTCAGGATTTCAAAAATAAAATTGGCAAAGAGGCATTAGCCAGGTATAGATTTGCATTTGCAGGCACTCCTCCGGTCTGCAGAGTAGCTGAAGAAACCGGAATATTTGAACGCTGTTTTACGGGCCTGGAAAACACATCAAAGGTAATGGAGTTTTTGGGATGCGATGAAGGCGAATGTATGATGAAGCAGAGAAGCGATAACCTGCTTGACAGGATGGAATCCGCAAAGCCTACCCCAATACTTCGCCATCATTTTGGACTTCCTGATCTGGAAAGGACAATACAAGGAATTCGCGAAATTGCTGAGTCTGAAGTATTGGATGTCATTTCCATTGCGCCGGATCAGAATGCCCAGGAATCCTTTTTCAGACCTGAAGAAATGGATCCCATGCAAACCGGCGGCGGGGGTGTTCCCGTACGCAGCAGGGTAGATCTGATCCGTATTAAGGAAGCCAGCCGGACAGGAAACTATCCGTTGCTCCGTATTTACAGCGGAACAAGGGATCTGTTGTCCTGGGCAGAGCTTTCTAAGGAGACTATCAATAACGCATGGGGCGCTGTCCCTCTATGCTGGTACAGTGTGCTTGACGGTCGGTCAAAACGTCTTCCCGAAGCCGCCATAAGGGAAAACCAGGAAGCAATGCGTTGGTATGGGAGAAATAATATTCCATTGGAAGTTAACGAAGCTCATCATTGGAGCCTTCGGGACGCACATGACGCGATTGCTGTAGTTATGGCATATTTGGCGGCATATAACGCGAAAGCAATGGGAGTAAAACACTATGTGGCGCAATATATGTTTAATTCGCCGCCGATGATAACACCGGCTATGGATCTTGCCAAGATGCTGGCAAAAATTCATCTTATTGAATCGCTCCATGATAAAAACTTTACTTCCTACAGGCAGGCGAGGGCAGGTCTGCTGCATCTTTCTCCAAGAGAGAATGTTGCGAAGGGACAACTGGCTGCTTCAACAGTACATGCCCTCCAGATTAAACCGGATATCATTCACGTTGTAGGATACTGTGAAGGCGATCATGCGGCAGAAGCCAGAGATGTGATAGAAAGCTGCGAGATTGTGCAGGGTGTCATTCGAAATTGTATTACCGGGAATCCAGATTCTACAATCGATCCGGAAGTGATAAAAAGAAGAGACGAGCTTCTGGAAGAAGCTTCAGTAATTTTGGATGCCATAACAGAGTTAGGCAGGATGATGGGTAAATCAGATAACGATCCATTTACCGATCCCGCGGTATTGGCCGAAGCCATCAGAGTAGGGATACTGGATGCTCCGCACTTAAAAGGCAATCCCTATGCTGCAGGCAAACTGGAAACCCGCTGTATGGAAGGCGGAATAGATGCGTGGAGCAAAAAAGAAGAACGCAGAATATTTGAAAAAGAAAGACTGTCAAAGTATGTCCAGTTAAAATCCATTAGCCCTGCATATACCTAAAGGATTTTGAAGGCGGTAACCCAGAATAAGATGCCAGGCAATGTCTGGCTGAAAACTTGACTACCACTATTTTTCATGTAATACTTTGTAAGTAATTGCTTGATTATGGAAGATGGGTTACCGTCAATTCACAAACCCGGAGGTGTTTTATGAGCAGGTATATTGCAGTTTTTCTGGCTTTTGTTATGATTGTTTCGTTGTGTGGGTGTTCCAGAGTAGAAAATGGACGTGATACGTTTTCTGAGAAAGAAAGCGAAGATGGGGTTCTTCATACTGATGATGAAGATTCACCGGACGCAGAACTTATAGTATCAGAAGAACCCAAAATCAACATACCTCAGCCAAAAAAAACCGAGAAACCGGATTTTGGTGAATTATCCGATGATCTGTATAGTTTTCAGGCTGAAATAAACGGTGAAGTTTACCAGTTTCCAATGAGGTATAGTGAATTTATAAGTTATGGCTGGAAATTGGATGGAGTTGAAAATGATAAGATAGATGCTAATTATTATCGAGGTCATTATTTCATTTTAGGTGAACTTGAATGTTATGTGCAAATTGTAAACTTTGATATAAATGCGCACCCAATCAAAGAATGCTATATTGGCGGCATATCGGTAGATTTTGAACTGGCAAGCTATGATAAGGATTTTTCCATGCGCATGCCTAAATCGATTGAACTCGGCAAGTCCACCGTTGAAGATGTGAAAAAGGCATATGGTACTCCGTCATATTCATATGAAGGCGAGTATCTTACGGAACTTGAATATAAATATTCGAATAATTATCAGGAGGTTATTTTTGAATTTTCAACAGAAACAGGGATTCTTAAAAAAATACAAATCCGGAATTTTGAAAAACCCGAAGATTTTGTAGAAGGAGAAGTATCAACCGAAGTTCCTGATATCGTAAAAAGATATAAAACACCGGAAAAGCTGGAGGATGATTTTAGTTTGTTTATTGTGCAGTACGGAGGGGATTATTATCAACTGCCGGCACCAGTTAGCTGTTTTATTGCCAACGGATGGAAAATTATAGAAAATGAAACGGAAATGGTGATAGCAGGCCGTGATAATGGATGGGTTACTCTTATGAAGGATAATCAAAAGCTGAGTGTGATAGCTCAAAATTACACTGAAACGGCCGCTACAATTGAAAACTGTTTTGTAACTACAGTGGAATCCGGTACCTATGGGAATAATACTAAAATCAAGATTGCCCGGGGTATAACCATTGGCATGAAAGAGTCCAAACTGGAACAAGCACTATCTGGTGTTGATTATGAAAAAGATACGTAATCTTCACCGGTTCATTACTACGAGATAAAATTCGAAGAGTATTCATTGGACAAATATGAGATTAGGACAGAAAACGGTGTGGTTGACAAAATCGTTGTCAATAATCCACCGGGATACGAGCAATTTACAAGATAGAATATAGCGAATGTGAAAAGGAAATGTTGTCAATTTCTTTTAATAGCTCAGAATCAGGGATATTACAGGTTTAATGATTTATACTTTGCAGAAGACTATATGAAAGAACTTTTTAAGGAGGGTATTTTATGTCTGAATATTATATTATTGGGATCCGTATGGATAACAGGGTCCATAATGCAGTTAAATTCCAGGAAACATTAACTAAAAACGGCTGTATGATAAGAACGCGTTTAGGTTTGCATGAAGTAAGCAAAAATGCATGCTCCAATGACGGGCTTATTATACTTCAGCCTTGCGGTACTAAAGAAGAAGTTGAAGGTCTGGTCAAGGAATTGAACGAGCTGGAAGGAATAAAAGCGAAGCTTATCGATTTAAATTAAATTTTTGCTTTGGCCGTGCATGGTTCAGTATATTTTATCAGTCGATATGTTTTTCATCAGAATATAATTGTACGAGAAAAAATAATATGTTAAAATACGGTAGGTGCTTGATTTGTATGGACAGTCATACAATCAGGCACTACCCTGATATGAATAGTTCAAAACGCAAGTTTCGTAGTATGGCAGGGACCATATCATATCAGTAAAATTATTAAATTATAAGGAGTAGTACGGTTATGAAGGTAGCAGTCAAAAACAGATACCTCATTCTTGTGATGGGGATGATTATTCAGCTTTGCGCGGGCATAATTTACATGTGGAGTGTATTTAAAGGCCCCGTTTCAACACATCTTTCCTGGGATTCAGCCAGTGCTTCTATTACTTCGTCCATCATGCTTTCCACATTTGTTATCGGAATCATTATAGGCGGGCGTATGCAGGATAAATATTCACCTGCGCCGGTAGCACTGGCGGGAAGTATATTCCTTGGGTTGGGAATGATCTTAAGCTCGTTTACTCCCCAATCTTCACCCTGGCTTATCTATGTTTTTTACGGAATAATAGGCGGTTTCGGAGTTGGCTGTGTCTACACCACCACTGTATCGGTAGTGCAAAAATGGTTCCCGGACAAGCGCGGATTTGCAACGGGAATGATGGTGGGAGCATTCGGATTTTCCTTGGTTTTATTTGCTCCGTTAACTAATATGCTGCTTGTAAACTGGGGAGTGCCAAAAACATTTATGTTTTTTGGAATTTTATTTCTGGTCATATGCTCTGTCTGTTCGTTATTATTAAGCAATCCTGAAACAAAACAACAGAGCGGTGCGATCGTAAGTACTCAAAAACAATATACAACTAAAGAGATGCTTCGAACTAAAGAGTTCTATCTCCTTACGTTCTCCATGTTTTTCCTTTTGCCTGCATATTTTATACTGAACCCACTGTTTAAATCCTTAGGGATGGAACGTGGACTAACAGATAGTATGGCGACTTTCGGAGTAATGCTTACAGGTGTGGCAAGCGCCAGCGGACGGCTGCTTACGTCGTGGTTTTCTGATTATGCAGGAAGAAAAAGCGCTATTTCGCTGATTTCTGTGATAACACTCGTAGCCGCTCTGGCTATGATATTCGCCGAGGGCGTACTGTTCCTGGTATGCATTGCAGCCATAGCATTTAGTTTCGGAGGTTCTGCCAGCGTTTATGCGGCTACGGCTGCCGATTTGTTTGGTACAAAGCATATGGGGCTCAACTATGGTTGTGTTATGGTAGGTTTCGGCGTATCAGCGCTATTATTCCCGATCGTATCTAATCTTTTAAGTGCTACAGGGGTATATACATATTCATTTTTGATCGCAGCAGCAGGATGTATCATAACACTCATCCTTGTTGCGTTCTTAAAGATCCCTCGTAAGGCTGGCAAATAAAACTCTAAAAAATTAGGTTAATCCCCATTCAGTTAAAACTTACGCAAACATTGCAAAGGTGCATCCCGGATGTATTGTCCATACATTCGGGATGTATTCGTATGCAAATAGAGATATTTCCCAATTATAATCCTGCATCTATTGTGGGACATATCTAAGACAAACGCAATTACTGGTATTTTTTCGGCAGATGGTCATTCAGATTATCTGCCGCATTCTTTTCTGGTCTAAAAATATTGAAAGGCTATCGTTGAACATTTGAATCCATTTCACATGCGACCATAGATAACTATAAATGGGAAATAATGATAAATAACGTATAATGATTTTCATAAATCAAGTATTGATCATTATTTTTTTATTAATTTTCCGGGAGAAGTTTGAATGAAAAGTGAAAAAATTGATGTGTTGTATTCAAAGAAAGAAATAATCAGGAATGGAGGAGGTGGAACTGCGGCCTATATACTATGGCTCAGAACTGAAGATTCTGACTACAGCGGCTTTATTTTTGCATCCCCGGAGAACTATGATAGAGCAAAAGTAGAACGAAGATTTGCTCAACTTGGTTGACATACAGAATAAAAAAGAGACATTTATAAGTTTACTAAAAACGTGACCGTAAAAGAAGCAATCAATAAGATTGTAAAAGAGGCAAAAAAGTACCTTTCATATGTAATTGCAGCTGTTGCGACAGGTGTTGTTTTCTATTCTATTATTTTTATTTTTGTGTAGAGAGATAAAAAAACAATAGGAGGTATTTTTATATGAGGGGAAAGTGTAAATCAGTGGTATTGATATTATTATCAATACTTATTCTGTCGTCTCAATTTCTAACGATTTATGCTGATTCAGGCATACAGTACGAGACCATCAATGATATCCCCTTCTTTCAAGAATCACAAGATAACTATGCATCATGGAAAAGACAGTTAAAACCTGATAACAGCAGGATGTTGGCATCTGTTCAATCATCAAAATACACCATCAGCAATGAATTTCTTGAAGCAACAGTAGACAATACAGATGAAGAAGGTAAGTTTACAATCGGTACAACCGGCGGTGATCCTGATATAGAAACCGATAATTATGTTGTATTACTATATGGCCATCCGACCCCCTGGAGTTCTATTACCACAATAAATATTGATGGTGAATACTACATATTCAGAGCTACATCATTCACACAAACAGAAAATGAAATCATAGCGGAGATGACCATTGGTGATATATTGATTCAGCAGGTAATTGCACTGGTCAACAACGAGACGACAAACAGGGAAGACTTGATTAAAATCTCTTATAACATTATTAACAAAGGTGATTCTGAGGCAAATGTCGGTGTCCGGATAATGCTGGATACAATGCTTGGAAGAAATGACGGGGCACCATTCCGTCTTCCTGGCCTTGGTGCGGTAACTACGGAAAAAGAATTTGTCGGCGCTAATGTTCCACAGTTCTGGCAGGCATTTGATGACCTGGATAATCCGTCAGTTATTTCAAATGGCACTGTGTATAAAAGCATACAAGAAAAACCTGACAAAATACAATTTGCATACTGGGCCGACATTTATTATACCTTATGGGATTATACAATTGATCCGGATAAGCCTGTAACAAGTGACAGCGCAGTTGCGATATACTATAACCCGGAGCGTGTAAACCCTGGAAGCAGTATTAATGTTAGTACATATTACGGAATTGGAAGACTGAGCTCAGATAGCGGAGATGATGTTCTCAGTCTGAGTGTTGCAGCGCCGCAAAAACTTGAACTGGACTCGGCAGGTACTAACTATTCCCCGAATCCTTTCACTATAACGGCATACCTGTATAACCAAGGTTCAGAATCTAAAAAACCGGGAGCTGCTATAATAACAGCTATTGCCGAAGACGGTGGAAAACTGGCGCGATGTACTGTAACGGTTTTAGAGCGGGATACTGTTCTTCGGAATGATTACGATATAAATTTCAGAACTGTCGTTTCCGGACCGACACTACATTTTCTGGGCAAGGATTTTGAATTATTTAATATTCCTGTAGGAACAGAAATTAAAATAGCAGATTATATAGAACTTAAGTATGATCCCGATGAGCAGAAGTATATCGGCTTATTCGGCGACTTTGAAGGGGTTAATTCTCAGGATGATCTCCGGTTCCGTCAGGAGTGCTACAGATCGATACGTTACCTTTTGAATATGATGGGTCAAAAGACTAACAGAGAGTTCTACAATGCATGGCTAAGATTAACAAAAAGAGAAGGTCCATTTATAGTTTCAGGTGATATTTCTGTATTCGGATATGTAGCGTTTGTAGAGAATAATGGAAAGCTCCAGTTAGCAGAGGGAGAGCTTGGAGTATTATCCAGTGTAAAAACCTATATGAGTCATCCTACTGCTATTCCGGCTATATTTTTTAAGTATAAAATCACAGGAGATACCCAGGCAGGAATTAAGCTGGTATTAAAAGAAACCGGGATATTAATGCAGGACTGATGCCTTACGGAAACTTTGAAGGTTCATTAGGCCTTTCGGCAGCTGTAGGTGCTGATGCGTTTGTTGCCAAAGTATACGGCGGTGTTGAAGGAGAGTTGGAAGCAAAGCTGGATTTACCTTTAAGCCGCAGCTTTAACGCACCTGATGACTTTGAAATGTCGGCAGGATTGAGTGTTTTCCTTGAGTATAAAGCATTTCTTTGGGAAGACAAAAGGTCCTGGAAGTTTGTCGATTGGCAATTGTATCCAAGTCAGGGAACACAATCACTACTAATGAATATTAACTCGGAAGACCTGCAGCTTATGCCAAGGGATTATCTCAATCCCGGGAAAGATTCTCCACTTGCTGTAAATACCTTATCATCTGATGATTTCTACACAATAAAATCAAATGTATTTCCAAGTACCAGCACTCGTCTGATAAATATTTCAAACGACAGAAAGATGCTGGTCTGGATAGATGATGCAATAAACAGGTCTGCTACCAACCGTACAGCATTATTCTATTCAGTTTATGATAGTGACACAGGATGGAGTGAACCAAAGATCGTAGATGATGACGGTACTTGTGATTTTGCTTTTGACATTTGTACCGCAGGTGAAGACATTTATTTAGCATGGGAAAATGCTGACAGAGTTTTTGGCGAAACTGTCAGTATTGAAGATATGGCCCAAAATATGGGCATAAAATTTGCAAAATGGAACGGAGAAGGTTTTGAGGCATATAGCCTGACATCAGAAAATGACGGCCTTGATGCATCACCCACCGTTTGTGCTTTTCCGGGTAATGTTGTTACTGTTTCATGGATAAACAATGATCAAAGCGATATATGGGGTGAATCAGGAAATAACAAAATTGTAAGAAGACATTTTAATGGTAATGTTTTAAGTGCTCCAGAGGTTGTAACAAACCAGACGGGCCCCATTACATCGCTGGATTCTGCATATTCAGGCAATGAGCATATAATTGTATACTCACATAATCAGGATCAAAATGATGCAGATATTTTCGTGATAAAAGGCAGTTCTCAGCCGGCCTTGATTTCAGATAACACAATGGATGATGCTTTCCCCAATATAGTATGTAACGGCGAAGATACGTATATATATTGGTATACGGAAAATTACATTGTGTGTACTGAAGACTTTGGAGATTCAATATTTGTAATGGCAACAGCTGTGAGCATGCAAAACGGGTTTGAAGTATTAGAGAATAACAACAACAAAGTACTATTATGGGAAGTGATGGAAGGCTTCAATAACAACATTTACGCCATGTTTTGGGATAATTCTCGAAAAACCTGGGGCTATCCCAAGAAATTAATATCTTCATTAGACCGTATCCGCGGACTGTCAGGAGCGTTGGAACCCAACGGAACATTAAATACTGCATACTGTTGGGCGCCTTTTATTGAGTCTGATAATGCGTATCCTTATGGAAATGCCCAACTGGTATACAGAACCTTTGAGCCTGAATACAATTTGACAATCAAAAGTCGCATTGACTATGACGGTACGCTTGTCAAACCCGGTGAAACACTTCCGCTATGGTTCAAAATACAAAACAACGGCGAGCGAACAGTTAATAAGATAAAAATTGAAATATTGGATTCAGAACACAGTTTGATTGATAGTCAAATGATCAATTCTTATTTGCTTTCTGGTCAAGAAGCTGAAATTTTTGCAGGTTACGATTTGCCGGACATTCTGACAAAACATGATGTATATGTAAAAGTTATTCCATACTCGGAAGAAGGAGAAGTGGCAGATTGTGACCCGAGTGATAACATAGCAGTTAGTACAATTGGATATGCCAATATAACAATTATGTCTCCCCGGATCTCTGGTTTTGGCGCAACTCGTAATCTGCTGGTTAATATCCGGAATGCCGGTTATGATAGATCATTAAGTGATGTCATACTTAAAATCTACGAAGGCGATAACGATGTTCCTTTTGTTCAACGGAATATAGGTATTGTTAATGCTCAGTCTACCGTGCAGGCATTGTTTACAATTGATATGACCCAGTCCGGCTTTACTCCTGAAAGTGATGATATAATGCTCAGAATAGTTGCTGAATGCGACCCGATCGATACTCTGGGTCTGATATCCGATGTAGTATTGCTGCCTAATCCATACAGGCAGGATGCATTTTATATAGGATCATTAGGTCGTTCAGGCAGCAAGCTTGTGTTTGACATAACAAATAATCTTCCGGAACCATTTGGCGGAATTCTTATTATCCAAAATCAAACTGCAGGCGGAGAATTAATAGTATACGGGCAGCCTATAGATCTAAGTCCGTATTATACAGAAACAATGGAATTGGATATCAGCTCAGTTTCAACAGATCCAAACGATCAAATCATTGTTTTCGTAACAGGCGAAGAAGACAGGTGCATTTCAAATATTGCCAGGACCGGTTCCGAAACTCCGTTGAAAGCTGCGCTTACAGCAGACAGCAGTGTACAGCCGGGAGAAATTTTCAATGTGGGAATTGCACTTAACAATGTTGAGCAGTCGGTCTACGCCGAGGACATTACACTGACCTATGACTCCAACATATTTGAATATGTGGGAGCGGAAGGAGCAGGCAGCAATATCCTGATAGTCGGAGAGGACAGTGATACTGCCGGAATAGTAAGGATTATAGCCGCAAATATCGGAGGAGTATCGGGCGATAGTACTGATATACTGGACTTGACCTTCAAGGTAAAGGCCGGTGTAATGAATACCACCGGAACTATTGCGATTATTCAGGCAAAACTTGGGGTAGCTCCTTCGGGGGATGTCCTCGAGGCAGCACTGGATACAAAGATTATATCGATAGGCGACAACACACCAACTGTAGACAAGACAGCGTTGATTTCTGCCATCAGTAATGCCCAAAACCTTTATGACGCTGCAGTCGTAGGCACACAACCCTGCCAATATCCGCAGGAGGCCAAGGATGCTCTGCTTGCGGCAATCAATGCTGCTATAGCTGTAAAGGATGACCCAAGCGCGACGCAACCACAGGTAGACGATGCCGTAACGGCTCTGAATACGGCTGTTGACGCCTTCATAGCAGCTGTGAACAAGTCGCCGGATATTAATGACGATGGTAAAACTGATGTAGGTGACCTTGCGTTAGTTGCTTACTATTACGGCACGGATTCCTCATCTGAAGACTGGTCTGCGGCTAAGATTGCTGATATGAACGGAGATAATATTATAGATATATCAGACCTTTCTTATGTAGCAAGGAATATAGAATAATAAACATTCATGTGAGCTTGGGATAGATATGAACAACCTATCCCGTTTTTTTTCTGTACCTGATAACGAAACAGATAAAATCAAAAATCTGAGCAAATCTCATTAATCCATTTTAGTTTAGTTTCTAATTAAACTCTAATTAATCTGATATGCGCGCCTAATAATTGTACTCTAAAATATGAAACGTAAAAGCTTAACAGGAAAAGAGTAACGGAGGTGCTGATATAATGGATATCAAACTGATCGACGAATTCAGAAGAAGGACGAACGCAAGTTATGAGGAAGCAAGATACTATTTGGAAAGGTGCAACGGCGATCTTCTTGAAGCTATTATAGCTTTTGAAAAAGAAAGGACAGGAGCAGGTTTCCATAGAAACGGAAATTTTCGCGGGGGTGCAAATCGTCTGATTAATGGGCTGTTAAGAGTGGTACAAAAACTTTTGGATATAAAGCTTATTATTATAGACAAGACTGGAAAGGATTTTCAGGTGCCGCTGCTTCTGTTGTTGGTTTTAGGTCCGATATGGCATATACTTATACTTGTTGCAATTGTTATGCTTGTTATGGGATACAAATTCTTATTCCGTGAAATCCCTGACCCCAATGTCAATGTGTTTGACTTTGTGGAGAAAATAAAGCAAAAAGTCAGAGAGAACCATTAAAACGCCTATGTTTAACCGGAGGTTTTACCATGATTACGATAGAACAAATTGATGAGTTTAGAAAACGTACTCATTCAAGTTATGAAGATGCCAAGTTTTTTCTTGAAAAAAACAACGGCGATATTCTGGACGCCATTATTGACTTTGAGAGAACAAGGGCCGGAAAAGGCCACAGGTATCAAAACAATAAACAAAGAAATGATCTTGGCGACAAATTTGCCGATCTTCTGCAAAAAGGAATCGATACCAAGATAGTCGTTGAGGATAAGGAATCAGTCCTGTTCAAAGTTCCGGTAATTATATTGATTTTGCTTTTGCCTCTCTGGGCTTTTGTGCTGATATTTGCTATACTATTATCAACTTTAGGGTATAAATTCAGTATACAGGAAGAAAAAAGCCAAAACACAAATGTTAATTCTATCGTTAAGAGCATCAACAATAAGTTGAAAGACAAAGAAAAAGACAAAAATAATGCCAGGAGCCAACAAAGCAAGAGTGAAGACAATTCCGGAATAATAGTAAATTCAAGCAGCCAGGTTCCTGCGCGTAATGAAACCGATGTGCCGCATGAATCAGATATTCATCAACCGACGGATTTTCCCGAAAATGAAGATGACTTTAATGAGTATACGGTAGAATGAGAAGGACAGGTTTTATCTTATGGCAGAGCGAATACTGATTATCGAGGACGAAAGCAAAATAGCCCGATTTTTAGAGCTTGAGCTTAAACATGAAGGTTATGAGGTCGAAATCGCATATGACGGAAGGTCCGGTCTGGAGAGAGCGGAGAAGAATGATATTGATTTAATTATTCTTGATCTTATGCTCCCCTTAATGAGCGGTATTGAGGTATGCAGAAGGATCAGAAAGTTTTCTGATGTGCCTATCATCATGCTTACTGCCAAGGATGATATATCTGATAAGGTTACAGGTTTGGACAGCGGAGCTGATGATTATGTTACAAAGCCTTTTGCAATTGAAGAGCTGTTGGCGAGGATCAGGGTCGCTTTAAAAAGAAAGGCCATGTCTGCCAGGGATAACGGCAGCGAAACCATTACCGCCGGAAAACTGGTATTGAATAAATTACAGCATAAGGTAACGTATGACGGAGAAGAGGTATTTCTGTCAAAGAAGGAATACGATCTTCTTCTCTACCTTATGGAGAACAGAGGAATCGTGCTTGACAGGGAGAAACTTATAGAGAATGTTTGGGGCTACGATTTTATAGGAGATACAAATGTTACGGATGTATATATACGTTATCTTCGAAGCAAGATCGACCAAAAATATGGGGTTTCTTTCATAAAAACTATTCGTGGGGTAGGTTATATTTTTGAAGACCAGACGGAAAACTGAACAGAAGAAACCTAATTCTTCATTGGCTTCCAGAATATCAGCTTTTTATACCAAAATGTTTGCCCAATGGCTTACGATAGTTTTGGTAAGCATTATTATAGTGGTAATCGGTTTTTCAGCATTTTCCCAATATTATGCGGTAAAACCCTCAATCGATATCCTGGAAGAGCAAACCGGTGTCGCAGAAATCGTCGAGGCCATCCAGTCAAATAAAGATACTCTATTTTCTTTGATCAACTCGGATGGACAAATAATCGCATCATCAGAAAGGCTTATATCAGAAAATCTCATTGTTTATAATATTGATTATGTCGGGACCCAAATCCATAATAAAAGGGTCTATGTTTCCATTGCAAAATATTATTTTCTTGAGAACCAGAATCTAAAATTAATAATCCATTTCAATATTACTCTTATGCTTATCGAAATAGCAATTATAGGTGCTCTTGCCGTTTTGCTGTTTTTTATTTCAGTATTGACAATATATATTCAAGGAAATTATTTAACCAGAAAAACCTTCAGACTACTGGATGAGTTGATTGAAAAGGCCAACAATATTTCGTCCCAGAATCTGAATCTCAGGCTTAATGTAAGCAATTCAACCGATGAGCTGGTAGAATTGTCAATGACATTCAACCGGATGATGGATCGTATAGAAAGCGCTTATGAAAAGCAAAAGCAATTCGTCTCCGACGCGTCGCATGAGCTTCGCACGCCTATTGCGGTAATACAGGGCTATGCCAGGATGCTTGAAAGATGGGGTAAGGACGACAAGGAAATCCTGTATGAATCGATCGAAGCTATCAACAAGGAAGCAAAAAACATGCAGGATCTTGTGGACAAGCTTCTTTTCATCGCCAGAAATGATAAGGATACAATGGTTCTTATCAAAAACAGGTTCAATATGAGCGAGCTTATGGAAGAAATGGTTAAGGATACCCTCATGCTGGACACTAAACGTAAAATAGAAAGCCAGGTAGAACCGGACATATTTGTTAACGGGGACAGGGACAGGATCAAGCAGGCATTGCGGATATTTGTAGATAATGCTATAAAGTATACTGATGAGGGCGGTAAAATAGTCTTACGTTTGGAGAAAGACGGAGAAAATGCGGTGACGTCAGTTATAGATAATGGTAAGGGCATTCCCGAAAAAGATTTGCCTAACATTTTCGATCGTTTTTACCGGGTCGAGTCATCAAGAGAGCGTGATAAGGGCGGTCACGGCCTGGGGCTGTCTATAGCAAAAATAATCGTTCTTCGCCACGGCGGCCGTATAAAGGTGTCCAGCAAACTGGGTGCAGGCACGCGTTTCAGGATATATCTGCCTTTAGATTGATCATGTTCTCAAAATTTCCCTTGTAATTACCATTTGGCAATATAATTGAAAAGGCTGTAGAATAATGATAAGATATTCTTGCCGTCAAGTAGCTTAATTAAGCTTTTATCTGCTTACCTTAAAACAGATGGTGTACCAACAGATAAATCCGGCATTGATTAATATATACAAGAGGAAAATATGGAGAACAAAAGAGAATATTATAAAGAATTCAATATCAGTCCCAAAATTATCGAACTGGCCAGGGCAGCCGAAGATACCGTAAAGGAAAGCTTTGACCAAATCAATCATATCAGAGAACAAAACCAGCTTAAGGTAATTCGCGCAATGCAGCGGGAAAAGCTCAGCGATTCTCATTTTTCAGGTACTACGGGATATGGTTATAACGACAGAGGCAGAGAAGTTCTCGATGCTGTGTATGCTCATGCTTTCAAAGCAGAGGATGCATTGGTAAGACACAGCATAGCTTGTGGGTCCCATGCTCTGGCTTTATGTTTGTACGGTGTTTTGAGGCCGGGGGACGAACTCCTTTCCATAACCGGCAAACCGTATGATACGCTGGAGGAAGTCATAGGTATAAGGGGAAAAGAAGGTTCGGGCTCACTGAAGGATTATGGGATAACGTATTCCCAGGTTGACCTGAAGAACGGACTCATTGATGATGAGGCTGTTGTTAAGGCCATTAACGATAAAACCAGGCTTGTTTTTATCCAGCGCTCTAGAGGATATGAATGGAGACCTGCCCTTACCATAAATGAAATAGAAAGAGTTACTAGACTGGTAAAATCAGTCAAGAAAGATGTTCTTGTAATGGTTGACAATTGCTACGGAGAGTTTGTGGAAGAACGTGAACCTACCGAAGTAGGTGTCGATATTATGGCAGGTTCGCTGATTAAGAATCCGGGTGGCGGAATCGTACCCTCGGGTGGTTATATTGCAGGAAAAAAGGATTTAGTAGAGAAAATATCATACAGGATGACATTACCCGGATTAGGACGCGAGGTAGGGGCTACTTTAGGCAATAACAGATTGATGTTCCAAGGCTTCTTTTTAGCTCCGCATGTTGTGGCCGAAAGCCTGAAAGGCGCTGTCTTCACGGCGCAGATCATGCAGGATATTGGTTTTACAACGCATCCCGGCCCCTTTGACCCACGTTGCGACATTATACAGGCAATCAGATTCAACAGCGAAAAAGAGGTCATTGCGTTTTGTCAGGGTATTCAAAAAGGCTCACCCGTTGACTCGTTTGTTAGACCTGAGCCATGGGATATGCCGGGATATGATTCGCCGGTAATAATGGCGGCCGGAGCATTTGTTCAGGGTTCGTCGATAGAGCTCAGCGCAGACGCGCCTATAAGAGCCCCATACACTGCATACATGCAGGGTGGATTGGTTTACGAACACGTTAAACTGGGAGTTATGTGCGCGATTCAGGAACTGGCAGACTTAGGGACTATAGTTCTGTAGTCTCATTAATATGTGCCGGAATTATTCCGACATACTCCTTAGGGGAGCAAATACCAATGATTAACGAACTCGAAGAAAAGAGCAGGAAAAGAAAGAAAAAACGCAGACGCAGAAGGCTTTTAAGCTTGCTGGGTTTTGTTTTGATGCTTATTTATATCCCTGCGATTTGGAAGTGGATTTTTTCGGTTAATCATGAATTAGGCGTGATAAGAACAGCGACATTGGAACTGAAAACTCCCATCGAAGGCTTATTATTCAGAAAAGAGATGTTATTGAAGCCTCCCGGTACTGGAGTTTTATTCCCTGTTGTCCAGAACGGGGAGAGAGTCGGAAAGGGAAATGAGATAGCTTCATATATCCAGTCCAGTATGCGGGATGTGGTGGAAAGCTACAAACAATCGGAAATAGATATTCTAAAGAGGGTTGTAGCCGAATATGACGCTTCCTCAGGTGCTGACCGCCAAATGTGGGAATCGGCTATAGAAAGCCAGATCGCAAGACTCACCGAAATATCAAACTCCGGTAACTTAAGTAATGCAGAGGAAATTCGTTCAAGCATAGACCGGGTATTGGAAGCAAGAGCCAGGGCAATGCTTGAGAGCAGTATGTCCATAAACAGCTTTAAGAATGAAAAAGCAGAGCTGGAAAGACTGCAAAGCAATGTTAAGAAATCGGTGACAAGCGTTTACTCGCCGGAGTCAGGGATAGTCCTGTACAAATGCGACGGACTTGAAGAGGCTTATCCTTATGACAAAAGGCATAATATCACGGCAGAAGAAATAAGCAAATTGCTGGCCGGTAATAACACGCAGGAAAAAATCTTTACTCCTTCCGAAATAAATGTAAAAGAGGACGAAGCCTTTGGTAAACTGATTTTTAACGATGAGGCCTGGATCACCTTCAGCATTTCTGAAAAACAGGCAAAGGAAATTACGGTTTTGTTTGAAAAAGCAAAAATGAATAACAAAGAATTGACTTTGGAGATCGAAATTGAAGGGATACAGGAGCGCATACCTGTTACAATAGAAAACATAGGTGAAGAGAAGGACGGGTTGCGGCTGATTACCGCAAAACTGTCCAAAATGATCGAAAAGACCATGGAGTATCGGGCAGTTACGGGAAACCTGGTGATCAGAAGCGTTACAGGTATGAAAGTACCTCAAAGAAGCCTTTTCAATATTAATACCGTTGACGACACGGCTGATATTGCTATTGTAGAAATGGACAAGGCTAAATTCGTACGTGTAAAGATCGTTGCAAAACAGGACAGCAACGCTATTATAGAGAATATTGATACCACAGACACAGAAAACTGTGTAAATATATTTGATGTATTTCTGGTAAATCCCAAGAATGTCGTGGAGGGCCAGGTGATAGAACGATGAACATGGATGATAATCTTATCAATGCAATAAACAATGTTAAGGAGAATATCCGGGAAGCAGCCTTAAAATCCGGCAGGAGGCCTGAAGATGTCCTGATTCTGGGGGTCACAAAAACTGTCGATGTTGAAACCATGCAAAAAGCATATGATTTGGGAATAACACATTTTGGTGAAAACAGGGTTCAGGAGTATTTGAAAAAATCCGATATAATTAACAGAGAATGTCATTGGCATATCATAGGAAGGCTTCAGACCAATAAGGTGAAATACCTGGATCAGCGAATTACTCTGATCCATTCTTTGGACCGTATTGAACTGGCTGAGGCGCTTCAGATGAGAGGACAAAAAATAAACTATGTTTTCCCGGTGTTGGTTCAGGTCAATGTATCGGGGGAGGACACAAAAGCAGGGATTGGTCCGGACGACTTGAGAAGTTTTGTTTTAAAACTGTCAAAAATGGATAATATCAAGGTAAAAGGTTTGATGACTATCGCGCCTTATACCGAAGAGCCCGAAAAAGTCCGGTATATTTTTAAAAAAATTAAGCAACTGGCAATTGACATTGAGAGGGAAAAAGTAGAAAATATTAGTATGACTGAATTATCAATGGGCATGAGTGGGGACTATAAAGTCGCGATTGAAGAAGGTTCCACTATAGTAAGGATAGGAAGTGCCATTTTCGGAGAAAGAGTTTATTAGCCGTTTTGGCTTATAATATTTTACTAATGAAAACTGGAGGAAAATACTATGGCTAAATTGCTTGAGAAGGTACTCGATTTTGTCGGTTGGGAAACTGACGCAGATTATGAAGAGGACATTTACGAAGATGAAATAGTTGAAAGTGCTCCTCAAAAACCCGAGCGAAATGTTTCGCACAAAAAGGCAGCCCCTCAGGGGAAAATTCTTAACATGAATAACAATAATAATCTTAAAGTTGTTGTTCTTTCACCTCAGAATATTCTGGAAGCTCGGGAACTTTGCGATCATCTTAGATCCAACAAACCGGTAATCATGAATGTAGAAGGAATTGATACCCCGTTAGCGCAAAGAATGGTGGATTTCTTAAGCGGTGCTGTTTATTGCCTTGACGGAGATATTCAAAAGATATCAAGCGGCATCTTTCTTGCAACACCGGCATCTATTGAAATAACCGGCGATTTTAAAGACGAAATGCATAGCAAGGGCGTATTCTCCTGGGTTAAATAAATATGGGGACACTGCAGACTTTCATCATAGCTCTGAGATCAGTTGTTTATGTAATGGAAGTTGCGCTTGTCATGAGGGTGTTTTGCGAGTTTAAACTTATACGCAGGAATTCCGGACCGTTTCAGTTTCTTCTGTTGATTACGGAACCCCTGCTTAATCCTGTTCGCAAAATGCTCATGAAAGGAAACAAAGAGAAACCCTTAAGATTCGACATTTCACCATTGTTTGTCATTATTTTACTTAATTTGATTAATACATTACTGAAAAGATATGTATGATCAAGAACGGGGGCGTGTGTTGTGAATTTTGTTCCGAATGACCTGCAAAACATTGCCTTTAAAAAAGCCGTTATGGGTTACAATATTCTTCAGGTGGAGGATGTTCTTTTAAAGGTTGTTGAAGATCTTTCCGAATTGATCAAGGAAAATGCCAGGCTGAAAGAAAAGCTTGAAGACACTGAGGATAGAGTTAAATATTATAAAACCATTGAAAACAATTTGCACAACAGCCTGATCATTGCGCAGCAGACCAGTGAAGAGATTATAGCCAATGCAAGGGATAATGCTGATAATATTGTGAAAGAAGCTGAACTGAAAGCTCAGCAAATAATAGAAGCAGCGCATAAACAGGTGTTGAACGTAAAGTTTGAGTATGAGAATTTGAAACGCGATGTAATAGCGTATAAAGCAAAAATCGAAAGTGTAATAAAATCTCAGCTTATGGTTATGGATGACCTTGAAGATAAACTTAAATCATTGGAAAAAGAAGCTGTATAGAACGCCATAGTATCAATTATATAGCAAATTTGTTGTTAGCACTCTCCCGATGAGAGTGCTAATTTTATATTGACATTCTCTGACCATAATATTATCATATCTTTGAATAAATACGCACTAAAGGGAGGTTCGTACAAATGATCAATGAGAAAGGCAGTATTTCCATTCAAACTGAAAACATCTTTCCAATCATAAAAAAGTGGTTATATTCAGATAAAGACATATTCTTAAGAGAACTGGTCTCCAATGCCTCAGACGCCATCAGCAAACTGAAAAAACTGGCTGATATCGGCGAGGCAAAACTTCCTGAAGACTATAAGCCCAGGATCACCGTGTCGGTAAATAAGGAAAAAGGAACCCTTGCCATTACCGATAATGGTATTGGTATGACCGATGAAGAAGTCAAGAAATATATTAATCAGATTGCCTTTTCAGGAGCAAAGGACTTTATAGAGAAATATAAGGATAAAACTGATGATCAGCAGATTATAGGTCATTTTGGCTTAGGCTTCTATTCAGCTTTTATGGTAAGTTCAAAAGTAAGGATCGATACCCTTTCTTATCAGGAAGGCGCCGATGCCGTAGCTTGGGAAAGTGCAGGAGACACCGAGTATACCATGGAAGGTTCCGATAAGAAAGACGTCGGTACTACGGTAACTCTATTCCTGGCTGATGATTCGAAGGAATTCCTGGATACCTGGAAGGTTCGTGAAATTTTAAGAAAATATTTCGCATTTTTGCAATACGAAATATATTTAGTTGATGAAAACGAAAAGAAAGATGATAAGAAAGATAAAGAAGAAAAGCCCATAAACAATACAAGCCCTCTCTGGCTGAAAAATCCGAAGGATTGTACTGATGAGGAGTATAAGAGCTTTTATCATGAAGTATTCACTGATTTTAACGATCCTCTGTTCTGGATACACATCAATATGGACTATCCCTTCAACATGAAAGGTATTATATACTTCCCCAAACTTAAGCATGAGTTTGATACCATAGAGGGAAAAATCAAGTTATTCTATAACCAGGTCTTTGTTGCGGATAATATCAAAGAGGTCATTCCTGAGTTCCTTATGCTGTTGAAAGGCTGCCTTGACTGTCCTGATCTTCCTTTGAACGTTTCAAGGAGCTTTTTGCAGAATGAAGGTTACGCGGAAAAAATATCAGCCCATATTACCAAAAAAGTAGCAGATAAATTGCAGCTTATGTATAAGAAGGACAGGGAGAAATATGAGAAGTATTGGGATGATATCAATCCATTTGTAAAATATGGCTGCATGAAAGAACCCAAGTTCTTTGAAAGAGTAAAGAATATCCTGATTTACAAAACCATAAATGGTAAGTACTTAACTCAGGAAGAATACCTGGAACAGAACAAGGAATCCAATAAGAAGATCTATTATGTGAATGATGAAAAACAGCAGGCACAATATATCCGCATGTTTAAGGACAACGGCATGGATGCCGTCATACTCAATACGTTGATCGACAATCATTTTATCAGCTTTATGGAAGTGGAAAACAAGGATGTCAAATTCCTGCGTGTCGACGCTGATATTATAGACAATATGAAGGATGAGAACAGCAAGGAAAAAGACAACAAAAAATTGCAGGAAAAACTTGAGAAGATTATTAAAGATGCTACAGGAAAAGATAAGCTTAAGATAAAGGTCGAAGGCTTAAAGAGCGAATCGACACCGGCTGTTATCCTTTTGTCTGAGGAATCCCGCAGATTTAAGGAGATGAGCCGTACCTTCGGAACCAGTATCAATACAACCGACCTTTTCCCAGACGAGGAGACTCTGGTTCTGAACAGCAACAATCCAATAGTAAAGAAAATAGCAGATTTATACGAGGAGGAAAACAGAAAAGAGGATGCTTTAACAGCGGCAAATCATATTTATGATCTTGCTCTGCTTAATCACAGGCAGCTTGAGCCGGATGCAATGGTTAAATTCATTGAACGGAGCAACTCTCTTCTAATGAAATTACTATGAAATTAAAAGATTTCAGTTATGAGCTACCTGAAAGACTGATAGCCCAAAACCCTGCTGAGAGGCGAGATATGTCCAGGCTTCTTGTCCTGGACAGAAAGAGCGATACCTTAGTCCATAAGCTGTTTAAAGATATACCCGAGTTCCTGGATCCCGGAGATTGCCTGGTGATAAACAACACCAGAGTGATCCCGGCCAGGCTTTTGGGAGAAAAGGAGAAAACCGGCGGGAAAATAGAATTTGTGCTTTTAAAGCGAAAAGAGAAAGACATTTGGGAAGTTATATTAAAGCCGGGCAAGATAGCAAAGCCCGGAAGCCGTTTTGTTTTCGGCGGAGGGCTTTTAAAGGCTGAAATCCTTGAAATAGTCGAAGAAGGAAACAGGTTAGTAAAATTCTATTATGACGGAGTATTCGAAGAGATCCTTGATAAAGTGGGAGTAATGCCGCTGCCGCCATATATACATGCAAGTCTTGAAGACAGGGAACGGTATCAGACCATTTATTCCAAGATAAACGGGTCAGCGGCTGCCCCTACGGCGGGGCTCCACTTTACTCAGGAAGTTTTTGAAAACCTTGCCCAAAAAGGCGTTAAGGTTGCGGAAGTTACCCTACATGTGGGCCTTGGCACCTTCCGCCCGGTGAAAACAGAAAATATTCTGGAACATCACATGCATAAGGAATTCTACTCGGTGACCCCTGAAGCCTGTGAAATTATCAACAAGACGAAAGAAGAGGGGAAAAGAGTAGTTGCCGTGGGAACTACCAGTGTACGTGTTTTGGAAACCTCATCGGACGAAAACGGAAAGGTCCTGCCAGGTAGCGGAGAGACAGATATATTTATATATCCCGGGTATAGATTTAAAGTAGTTGACGCACTGGTAACCAATTTTCACCTTCCAGAATCCACATTAATAATGCTGGTCAGCGCATTTGCCGGAAAGGATAGAATAATGCATGCCTACCAGGAGGCCATCAGGCTGGAATATCGTTTTTTCAGCTTTGGAGACGCTATGCTTATTCTCTGATTTTTTAATCTAATTTTAATTATGGTCCCATTGTTTTATCATTTAGATACGGTATACTCAAAATATATTAAAGCGGAGGCGTATTTAGTATGAAAAACAATTCGAAACATATTCTAGGGGCCATACTTGTTATTATAGGTATATTAACGATATCCGGGAATATAGGAATACTTACCTTAAATTGGCTGGCAAATTTGACCTGGCCCATGATGTTCGTTGCGATAGGATTTTTCTTCTTCCTTGGCTATCTCTCAAGAAGACCTTTTGGTACAGGTTACCTGGTTCCGGCCGGAATATTCTTAACTTTAGGAGTAGCATTCCTTCTGGGAGAAATCCTCACATACCGTTTGGTTTGGCCGTTGTTTATAGCTTCTCCGGCGGTAGGACTTTTATTGCTGTATTTATTCGGCAGCAGAAGCCCCGGATTGCTTGTGCCGATAGGGATTCTGTTCACCATAGCGGGAACCTGCTTCTTATCCGAACTGTTTAATCTTTGGGGAGTTTTATGGCCAGGTTTCATCATAGCTCCGGCTGTTGGATTGTTTCTCCTTTATATTGCCGGAAACAGAGACCCGGGTCTTCTGATTCCCATATTTATTCTTACTGGAATAGCGGTGATATTTTTCTCAATAGGAACCATAAGAGTTTTTGGCAGGTACTTTAAATACATTGCAGGCGGAGCTTTGATCATCGCCGGTATCAGTACTATATTGAAAAAACCATCATCAAAGAAATATGACGACCAAAACCGTTTTTAAGATAAAGGGGCGGAAATCTGTTAAACAACAGAACCGCCCTGGTTTGAGTGTTTCTTTTTGCGCCCTCCCAACAAACCTAATTCGACGTATGCTGTGTTTTTTACTCGGGGCGCATCCTTCTAACACCTCATTTGTTCATTAATATTTTGTTTCATCATTTTCATTTTATACATCGAATTTGATGACAAAATATGTTATTTGTAAGGTGCTTCGTTACCCGGTACTTTTGGATTTTTACTGTTTGGTACCTGATCCAGCCGCTTTTTATTCTCGCCGCTTTTTGCCTGTTTTTCGCTTGAGTTATAAGTTGGGTTGTTGCGTGGATCTTTGGCCATTGGTTCACTCCTTTCGTGTTTTGCCCATATTATTGCATTAAGGAGTGAAAAATATTCAAAAAACATTTGTCATTCTGAGGCCATAATATGGCCGAAGAATCTTTATATCAACTCAGAACTCAATTCGCATTAACTTAGGGTGTTTTAAGACAAATTATCTAAATTTTTAATACCTTACCCATGAACAAAATTGTGCCGGTAGTATCATCGGTAATAAAGAAAATGAAAGGTCTGTCAGCAATAAAAGCTGCCGGCTCAATAGGAGCCGAGGATGCCATAATTACTACCGTGGCGGCCGCAGCTTCGCTGCCTTCCTCGTTAACTTCTATTACTGCTTTGTGAAGTACGTCATCTATATATATTCCTTCTCTTATCCCACAGAAATCTGCATTTGAGGCAAATGCTTTTTCCATGCCGAGATCTTTTAAACTGCCGCTGAGACTTTTAATCCCGTATTCCAGCTTGAATTTCGGAAGCTTCAGTTGAACTCCGCTGGTCTTTTTCAATGAGGTTTTAATATCATTCCATTGTTCCGGAGTCATATTTTCAATGAATTCATTAATATCAACGCCTTCATCCGGAAGGACAACGTGCATTGAAGTTTTATCTTTCCCGTAAGGAAGCCGGATGGCTTTATAACCCTTTCCTTTGGCATATTCATAATCGTCTGTCCGGGACATCATATCAACGGTTATCGTATTACCATCATAGGCGTAAAAATTAGCTTTGGAAGTCATTTCAGGCTTAAACGGATTTGTCCATCCACCTTTAAAATAAATGGCATTAATAAGGTACATGACAATATTGGGGTCTATTGGACCCATAAGCATTTTTTCGATCTTGCCTTTGGTTTCTTTCTCGATCCATTGATTTATTGTATCAACGGACTTAGAATCAGAGAAATCAAGGGAGCTTACCTCAGCATTAAAATTCTTCTCGTTCCTGGTTATAAACTCTTTATTTATAAGTTCGCCTTCTCTTATCCAAATGGAGTTAGCGATATTTAAACTTATATCTTTGTCAACTTTTTTCAGGTGAGAAATCAAATTTTTATAGCTCTCGTTCACCAATGCATTGTCAATGCCGGTATAACCGAGGACTTTTTCCATACCCTCTTTCGTATCACCATCAGCTCCGTTGTAAGTCATGGTCAAAGCAACGGAGATACTTAAAGGGGAGATAAAAATATTTTTATCAGCATCCTCATTATTGACGGTTTTGAATATGTCAAATGCGAATTTGCTGCTTCCGTCCACCACATATTCGCTAACATTGGCTACATTATAAGCATTCCCGGAGCTGCAGGCTGCAGAAGTTATTAATACTGAAATAATCGATAAAAGTACTAATAATTTCTTCATAATATATCACCTGTGTTTAAATTGTTATATATCATATTAGACGATGTATCGCAAAAACAGTTCATTTAAAGGCTCAAATCATACCGCTCCGGCCGTCTCGATCAAATCTTCACCTTATCGATGTCATCCTGAACGAAGCGGAGCTCCTCTTCTGTCATCCTGAACGAAGCGGAGCGCCTCTTCTGTCATCCTGAACGAAGCGGAGCGCAGTGAAGGATCTGCCTCACTGTCATTCTGAACGTAGCGAAGCGGAGTGAAGAATCTTTATGCTAACATATCATAATTATCTCTTCCTTCTGAACACCACAAATTCCGTATAGTTTTCTTCCTCATCCTGTATGGAATCTTTGATGATCTCAAGCCGATTCAGCCTGGCTGCGGTTTCACTTGCTATAGCAGCCGAGCATTTGTCGTTGAGGGCAGCAACAACCGCTGCGGCCGCAGAAGTCGTGGAATAAGATATCAGCCTGCACTCGGGCATGGTAGAAAGAAATTTCTTGCATTGTTCAAAAGCCTTTTCGTGGGAATATATCTTACGAATACTGGATAATTCGGTTCCGGCAGGAGCCACAAGCATCTGCTTTATAGGCAGCTTGATTCTATTAACTATCTCAATGTTCTCATTTTCCAACATCTGCTGTACTTTTTCAACTTTACCCGCCAATGTGTTTTCAACAGGTACCACACCGATTTCTATTCTGTTGCTTAAAACAGCGTCAAAAACATCCTCAAAGTGTTCAAGGCCGGTCAATGCATGGGTAGGATATAACTTTTCAGCAGCTTCATTGGCAAAGGAACCCGGAGTTCCCGCATACGCAACGGTATGGGGGATAGATATCTGTCTTCCTTCCAGACGGGCGTATTCCCTGAGTTTAGGCATAATGTAGGAGAATTCTGACGGTGTAATGGACTGGGGTCCATCAGAAAGAGCCTTCGCAGGGTTGTTATGAACCTCAATGATTACACCGTCGGCACCTACGGCAATAGCCGCCTTTGACAGTGGCTCTACCATCCATGACAAACCACACCCATGGCTGGGGTCCACCAGAACCGGCAAATGGCTTATTCGCTTAAGAGCCGGAACTGCGCTTAAGTCAAGAGTATTTCTGGTATAGCATTCATGGGTACGGATGCCTCTTTCGCACAAAATAACGTTTTGGTTCCCTTCGTTCATAATATACTCACAGGCCATTAATAGCTCTTCAATAGTATTGGCGAATCCTCGTTTTAACAGTATCGGCTTTTTGATCCTTCCAAGCTCTTTTAAAAGCTCAAAGTTCTGCATATTACGCGCGCCTACCTGAATAAGATCGACATACTGTTCGAATATTTCCAAATAGTTGGGATTCGTAATTTCCGACACTATAGGCAATCCAACTGCGTCACCGGCTCTTTTTAACAGCATAAGCCCTTCGGTCCTTAACCCCTGGAATGCATAAGGTGAAGTACGGGGCTTGAAAGCTCCGCCCCGAAGCATGCTGGCTCCGAAATTCTTTACCTGCTGGGCAATCTGCATGATCTGTTCCTCAGATTCAACCGAGCAAGGTCCTGCGATGACAACGATATCCTTGGCTCCAACCAGTACATTCCCAACCTTAATAACAGTGTTTTCGGGATGAAATTTACGGTTAGCCTTTTTATACGGCTCCTGTACCTTTAAAACCTTTTCGACGGCTTCATGCATGCTGACCTCGTCTATTGACAGGTGGGAAGTATCTCCCACAAGGCCAAGGACCGTCTTTTCAGTGCCATAAATGGGGGCTATGCTTAAGCCTTTATCAGTAAGCCAACTTTTCAAGGATTCTACTTTCTCATTATCAACACCTGTTTTAAGTACAATTATCATAATTATGTCCTCCTATCAGTACTTTAATAATCTATAAAATCAAAAAAGCCTTCATCCCTGTAAGGGACGAAGACTATACTCCGCGGTACCACCCAAATTCATCAATAGAATTGATGCACTCACCAGATACGGGATAATAATTATCCGATATCCTGCCTTTTTAACGTCAGGCCCACGCACTCGCCTACTAGCTTTCGCATTTAGCTCGTGTACTCGGGGGAGAACTTCGGAATGTCTTAATTCATAAAACCACTCTCAGTCTATGATGGTTTCTCCCTGTAAGCCAAGGCAAACTTACTTTTCCCCGTCATCGTATTTAACATGATGATTTTTAAATATAATATGATGTAAACTCAAAAATGTCAACCGGCATTTCGAACAATTTTGCATCTACATCTAGTAACGTCATCGTAAATCATAAATAACATATATAATATAGAAATAGAATATGGTCATTCTGTGCGAAGCGAAGAATCCTTCGCTTCTGTCATCCTGAGCGGAGCGCAGCGAAGTCGAAAGATCTTATAATAATTTTATAATTATTACCAATTTATTCTATTTAGTGGTATAATAACAGAAACTATTGTTTTTTATATAGGTGAATAATAATAAACAAGTTTTTTGTGGTTCTGGTATTAATATTAATATTCTGTACTGGCTGTTCACTTGGGACTGTATCGTATATTTCAATAGTGAATGAATTAGTACCGCTTACTCAGGATGAATTTATGGATATTAATATTCTTGAATCAGAGGATATAACTATTAGTGATCTCAGATACTATAATTTGGTTGTTAAAGGAACAAGCATTGTAAATACAGAACATAGGGAAGTTTCAGTTCCTGATATGCCATCTATTACAAAAGCAATAAAAAAGATACATTGGCATTAGGAAAGAGCATAAAACAGGATAATAAGGAAGAAGATTTTTTTCTCTATGAATATAAAATTCTACTTAACATGAAGAACATGACACAAGAAGAATTAATGGATATACTAGATAATTTTGAGGTTAATATTTATATCAAACGGAAATATGGGAGTGAAATTACAAAAAGAATTAATTTAGGGGTATCGTTAAATTGTTCCTTATATAAAATATTGTAAATTGGCGGTCGAGTTATGGATTGGATACTTGCAATAATATTCATAGCGTCAATAATACTAATCAAAAAATACAGATCCAGAATTAAAGGTATAATTGGAGAAAAGATTGTCTCCCAACAATTAGAAAAAGTCATACTTGAAAAGTATAAAGTATTACATGATATCTTGATAAAGACTAAAAACGGAACCACTCAAATAGACCATGTAGTAATATCGCCCTATGGACTTATGGTAATAGAAACGAAAAACTATAAGGGGTGGATTTATGGTAAGGAAGAATCAGAATATTGGACACAAGTAATTTATAAAAATAAGTTTAAATTCCGCAACCCGATAAAACAGAATTGGGGCCATATTTGTGCATTAAAAGAAGTATTACCGGAATATAAAGATATCACTTTTCATTCTATCATTGTAATTGCAGGAAGTGCTAAGGTTAAAACAATGCACGATATTCGGACAAAAGTTATTTATCCAAACATGCTTTATGAGACCATTCTAAATCATAGAGGTATTCAAAAGTTAAACGAAGAGGATATCGAGAAAATATATCAAACACTTAAAAGTATGTCTCTTGACGATAAAAAAGAGAGAAAGGAACATATTAAACATGTAAAAAGAATAATTAAAGAAAAGAGAATGAATAGAGCTTATATAAAATGTCCTAATTGCGGAAGTAAGCTGGTAAGACGAACAGGCCAATATGGGAGTTTTCTAGGTTGTTCAAGATATCCAAAATGTACATATACAAAAACTGATATAAACTATTCGATACATTGAAAAATTAAAATTCCATATTCATTACTATAAAGTTATTTATTTTAATATTTAATAGATTTAAACCTGGTGATGGAAAATGAATATCCGAAAAGCGACTATAAATGATATTGCAAGCTGGATGATGCGGGCAACCTTCTGATTTTGAGAGAAGATGAATATGTGACGTATACTTATGAAAAATTTCCGAAAATATCCGATAAACTTGCTCAAATAATTCAAGTGCTTAGCGATGGCGATAATATCGTTAAGTTAGAATATGATGATGAAAATTTGTATGTGTACTATTTACTTGAAGAAAACAAAAGCCGAATTGTAGGCGGCAACGATGTTGATATATTCAATTTTTTTATTGACAGTAAGCAGGAT